>Ga0247790_10000097_pt1 | contig 44916 bp, 44 predicted proteins | sample UWRJS171409R4_FD_179913 | JGI IMG/M metagenome (GOLD analysis project Ga0247790, IMG submission 179913) | Soil microbial communities from Arlington Agricultural Research Station in Wisconsin, United States - UWRJ-S171-409R-4 | ecosystem: Environmental > Terrestrial > Soil > Agricultural land...
CAACCGCCGGGAGCTGCGCCGCGATGGCCGACAGCTCCGGTTCGTCGTCGAGCCGCCGCCGCCGAGGCACGGCCGGTCCGAGTGATCTGATCCTCTACCACTGGATGGGCCGAAGTCCCTGTCAGACGACGGCAGCTTCCGCTCCTACGGCTCGATGACCGCCGACGGGCTGCGCGCGCTGCTCCGCCTCGGCCGGCCGCTCGACGATCCGCGCGTCGCCGCCGCCGCGGGTTGGATCGATCGCCGCTTCGATCCCACGCAGAACCCCGGCGACTTCCCGCCCATCGCCGAGGTCCGCCGCGAATCGGCGTACTACTACTGGGCGTGGTCCGCGGCGCACGCGACGCGCCACCTCGCCCGCGCGCGCTGGGCCGAGGCCCTCGCCGCCGAGCTGCTCCGCCGGCAGCGCCCCGACGGGAGCTGGCGCAACCCCGCCTCGGAGATGCGCGAGGACGATCCGATCATCGCCACGTCCTTCGCGATCGCCGCGCTCGCGCTGTCCCGCTCCGTCATCGCCGCCGAGCCGCGCAGCCACGCCTACTGAGCCCCGAGCGCGAGCGAGGAGCGAAGCTCGGGGCCTCCGACGCCCGGTTCAGATCAGATCACCGGACAGACCCCGGGCCCCTCGACGCCCCCTCGGCGAGCTCGGATCTCCGAGCCGCTCGGAGATCGGGATTTGCCAGACTCTGCAGGTCCTGGGCACATTCGTGTGTCGCCGACGACACGACGCCAGGATTGTCGATCCTCCCGTGACACCCGCGTCGCGGATCTCCGCGCCGCGCGCGCCACGCTCGGCGCGGTTCGGCGCAGTTGCGCGGTGGTCTCGTTGTTGCTCGACGAGCCGTCATGCAGAGACTCCCCTTCTTCTCCTACGTCCTCATTACTCTCACCGCCGCCGCGTGCACCGACGACTCGGCGTCGATCACGATCTCGACGGCCCGCGAGCCCGCGGCGATCGCGTTCCGTGACGGGCCCGATGGCGCGTGGCAAGTCCCGACCGCGAAGGCGGCCGGCTCGTACGAGATCGCCGTGCACGGCCCCTACATCGTGTCGGTCGTCTGCGAAACCGGCGACGGCGCGACCGTCGCCACGCGGCAGATCGCGCGCACGCCCGACGACAGCCGCGAGCTCGACCTCGCGTGCGAGGAGCTCCCGCAGGTGAGCGCTCAGGTCAAGGGTGAGGTCGTGCAGCCCGGCGCGATCAGCGTCGGCGGCCTCTTCGCCTCCTCGGACACGCCCGACTGGGAGCTCGACATGGGCCTCCCCGCCGGGACGTTCGACCTGATCGGCGTGTCTGACAGCCGGATCATGCTCCGCCGCGACCTCGCCGTCTCCGGCACCGTGGATCTCCAGACGATCGACATCGACGCGCAGGGCGCCGAGCTGGTGCCCACCGCGCTCACCGCCGCGAACGCGGCCACCGGCGAGACGATCCGGGCCCTGGTCATGGTCACGACGCCGAAGAACGAGCTCGGCCTGGTGCACCTCGGCGCGCCGGCCAGCGCCAAGGTGGCGCCCGCTGCATTCGTGACCGGCGACGTCCGGCAGACCGTCACGATGATGGGCCAGAAGGACAACGAGAGCCGCGTCGTGCGCCGCGACTTCCGCGCCGGCGACGCGACGTCGTTCACGCTCCCCGAGCCCATCGGGCCAGTGGAGTTTGCGGCCCAGGAGGGCCAGCTCGTCGCCACCTGGAGCACGCTCCCCGAGCATGACAAGCTCGTCGTGGCTGTGACCGGCGAGCTCGCCGATGGCAAGGCTCGCTCCCACGAGCTCGCGCTCAGCCAGCGCTACCTGGCCGAGACCGGCGCGACCCGCGCGACGCTCGCCACCGATCTGCCCGGCTATGAGGCCGCGTGGAAGCTCGATCTCACCCGCGAGCACCTGCGCGAGGCGCAGGCCGTGCGCGAGCGCGACGGTGAGCAGGCCACGTCGGGCACATCCAAGCTGGTGAGCGCGCAGCCGCTGCAGGCGCAGCGCGCGCGGCCCCCCGCGCTCGATCGGCTCCGCCTCGCCCGTTGATCCGCCGGGAGCGATACAGTCCCGGCCATGAAGGCTGTTGGGCTCACCCGCTATCTCCCCATCGATGATCCCGAGTCCCTGCTCGACGTCGAGCTCCCCGCGCCGGTGGCGACCGGGCGCGACCTCCTCGTCGAGGTCCGCGCCATCGCCGTGAACCCCGTCGATTACAAGGTGCGCTCGCCGAAGAGCCAGGTCGAATCAGCGCCGCGCGTGCTCGGCTGGGACGCCGCCGGTATCGTCAAAGCCGTCGGCGATCGGGTCACGCTGTTTGCGCCCGGCGACGAGGTCTACTACGCCGGCAGCATCGCGCGGCCCGGCTGCAACAGCGAGCTGCACCTCGTCGACGAGCGCATCGTCGGCAAGAAGCCGAAGACCGCCGGCTTCGCGCAGGCCGCCGCGCTGCCGCTCACCACGCTGACCGCGTGGGAGGGCCTGTTCGCCCGGCTCGGCATCTCGCGCACCGGCGGCGACGCGGGCGCCTCGCTCCTGCTGATCAATGGCGCTGGCGGCGTCGGCTCGATCGCGATCCAGCTCGCCAAGCAGCTCGCGCAGCTGCGCGTGATCGCCACCGCCTCGCGCCCCGAGTCGACGCGCTGGGTGCGTGAGCTCGGCGCCGACGACGTCATCGATCACACGCGCCCGCTCCCCGACCAGCTGCGCGAGCTCGGCTGCCCCGAGGTCGACTACGTCATGTGCATGACCGCGCCCGAGCCGTACTTCGGCGCGTTCGCCCAGCTGATCAAGCCCCAGGGCAAGATCTGCCTGGTCGTGGAGGCGGCGGGGCCGCTGCCGCTCGGCAGCCTCATGCGCAAGAGCGTGACGGTCGCCTGGGAGCTCATGTTCACGCGCGCCGTGTTCGAGACGCCCGACATGATCGAGCAGCACAACATCCTCGACGCGGCCGCCGACCTCGTCGATCGCGGCGTCCTGCGCACCACGCTCGCCGACCAGCTCGGCCCGATCAACGCCGCCAACCTGCGCCGCGCCCACCAGACGCTCGAGCAGGGCCACGTCACCGGCAAGCTCGTGCTCGAAGGCTTCTGACCGGCCAGCGGGCAGCGCCCGACCACGCTGCGTTCTTGACCATGCCGTCCTTGTCCGGTGCGCGTCGTTGAGAGAAGGTAATCTCACTTGACGAGCAAGACGTTCGATGCGGTGTGTCAGGCCATCGCCCATGGAAGGATCCATGTGTCCGAGCACGCCTATGATCTGCCCGGGCTATACTCGTCACGATGTACCGACCTGATCCCAGCCGCTGGTCAGATGACTTCAGACAGCGGAGGCTCAAGCCGTGAAGGCCAGCCTCTCCAAGTGCGTGCGGTGCAGCTCGACCGACCTGGAGGACAAGCAAGCCGAGAAGCTTGTCCGCGTGGGTGACGACGTCGCTGCGCTACGCGTGCGGGCCACGGTCTGTCGTCATTGCGGAGAGCGATACTTCTCCAGCGAAGCGATCCGGGAGCTAGAAACGGCTCGCCGGGAGCTAGAGGAAGGGAGAGAGACTCGCTTCCGGACGCTCGGGCGTCTGCTCACTCTGCAGCCAGACAGCGCCGGCTGAAGGTCGCGCGAGCTTCCTGAGCCCGCCCGCGCCGCGGCTTCGCTGGCTCAGGACAGCTTCAGGTACTTGAACGCGTGCGTCCAGTCCTGGCGGAGGAAGCCGGGGGCGCACCAGAGCTGGCACAGCGCCTCGATCGGGCGCGCGGCCTCGACGCCGCCGACGTCGACGGACTCCCAGCCGAAGGCCGTGAGGATCGCGGTCGCCTGGTGCTTGGCCTCCCCGTCGTTGCCGCAGATGAACATCGTCGGCTTGGGGTCGAACGGCGGGTTGACCATGAACGCGTTGCCGACGCTGTTGAACGCCTTGACGAACTTGGCGTCGGGCGCCTTCTTCTGCAGCCGCTCCATCAGCGACTCGTTCGCGTTCGTGAAGTAGCGGAGCACGCCGTTGTCGGGCGGCGCGTCGGCGATCGGGTTCGTCGCGTCGAGGATCAGCTTGCCGGCGAGGTTCGCCGCGCCGAGCAGATCGATCGTCTCCTCGGCGGCCGTGCCCTTGACGGCGAGCACGATGACCTCGCCCCAGGCCGCCGCCTCGGCGAGCGTGCCGATCGAGGCCTCGCCCTGCGCCTCGTCCTTCCACTTCTGGAGCTTCGCGGGCTCACGCGAGCCGCGCATGACGGCATGGCCGAACGAGAGGAAGCCCTTGGCGAGCGCGTCGCCGACCTGACCGGAACCGATGATCGCGATCTTCTGCATGGCCGCGACATTCACATAGAACGAGCCGCGCCGGCACGCGTCGGCACGCGCCAGCACACCCGCCCTGGTCCGGATTGGTTAGCGGTGGCTCACATCCGAGAGCGGCTCGCGTCCGGGAGTAGGATGCCAGCCGCTCGCGCGCCGCCGGCCCCGTCGAGCGTGGTCCCCGCGCGGCCGCTGTCGCTCAGCGCGGCTCGATCGGCGGGTAGTTGCCGCCGCCGAGCGCCGGCAGGCCCGCGCCGGCGGCCGGGGCGGCCGGCGGCTGCGGCTGCGGCGGCTGCCGTGGCGTCACCGTCTCGTCGGGGATGCGCCCCGCGCCGCCGCTCCAGTCGCCGAACACCGTCTGGCTGAAGCGCCAGCCGAGCAGCCCCCACGCGGTGCAGTAGACGAGCACGAGCGAGCCGGCGAGGTGCCCCGCGCCATGGGTGCTGCCCTTCACGAACAGCATCTGGAACCCGAACAGCAGGGAGAAGAAGCCCATGCTGCCGATGACGATCAGGTTGTAGCCGAGGAACAGGCGCCGCACGCCGGGCACCTCGAAGTCGTTCGTGCGCCGGATCATCCCGAGGTGGACGCCGAGGATGATGCCGGCCGGCACGAGGAGCGCGAACGCGATCCGGTACCAGTCGCCCTTTGCCGACGACGAGCCCGGGCTGATGAGCGTGTAGATGAGGAACGCGGTGCCGAACAGGACGATGTTGAGCGCGGTGGTCGCGAACATGTGCATCGCGAACTTGAGGCCGAGCTGCGGATCGGCGACCGGCGCGCGGTGATCCCGCCACCGCGCGATGATGTAGAGCACCATCGGCCCGAACATCACGATCGGGATGAGGACGAGGGCCGCCGCGGCGGCGGCGCCCGGCAGGAAGCGGAGCAGCATCATCGATCTCTCGAGGTCGGAGTCCATCCGGCCACGGTACACAATTTCGCGCGGCGATCGGGGAACTCGCGGCGCCGCGCCGGCCGCGGCCTTCAGGTGTTGCGCAGGCTGCGCCAGGTCGCGAGCGCCCACTCCTCGTCGGCGCGCGCGCCCTTGCAGGTGAGGATCGCGACGTGCGGCGCGCGCGCCATGAGGCCGTGGACGATGTGGATGTCGCCGTCGTCGGTGACCTCGGCGCGGCCGCGGTGGTCTCGGCTCGCGAGCCGCTCGAGCACCGGGTGCGCCTCGGGCGCGACCGCGAGCAGCCGGTCCGAGTCGGTCTCCGCCTCGGCCGTGAGGCTCGTGAACTCGACGACGCGCGCGCCGTCGGTGGCCCACCAGCGGTCGCCCTCCTGCTCCCAGCGCCCGACGAACGCGCCCGACAGCTCGAGCGACCAGCCGCCGGATAGCTCGATCTCCATCGGGTGGCGGCGGTACCCGATCCGCGGCGCCTCGGCGGCGGCATCGGCGCCGGCTGCGGCATCGGCCGCCGCCTCCGCCGCGCGCGCCCGGGCAGCGACCTCCGCGGCGTGCTCCCCGCCCTCGCCGAGGTGTCCGAGGACCTCGTCCCACTCGCGCCACGGCAGCGCGAGCTCCGGATCGGCGCGGTGCGCCGCCTGGAGATCGGCGTCGACGCGCTCGAGGACGCGGCGCTCGTCGTCGTCGAGCGGCTCGCGCCACGCCACCTCGTGCCACATCGCGAGCAGCGCCCGCGAGCGCTCGCGGTGGCCCGGCGCGCGGTCCCACCACGCGAACGCGTCCGCGCCGCGCGCCGGATCGGCGATCACCGCGGCGCGCCACGCCGCGTCGCGCGGGCCCATCGCCGTCTGCACCGCGCAGTCGATGAGGAAGCTGCGCGCGGCGGGCATCCCGACGCGCGTCGCGCCCGCCGCCAGCTCGCCGGCCAGCCACGCGAGCATGCGCGGGCCCGGATCGGCGTCATCGCCGCCATCGCCGCCGCCGCCGCTGCCATCGCCGCCGCCGTCGCCGCCGCCGCCGTCGCCGCCGTCCCAGACGTACTCGAGCTCCTCGAGGATCGGCGCGACCCGCTCGAGCACGTCGGCGTGGTAGGCCGGGCCGACCGCCGCCGTCTCGGCGCGCAGCTCGAGGTCGCCGTCGGGGAGCACCAGCAGCCGCACCGGCGACGCCGTCGGGTGCAGCGCGAGCGTGATCCGCTTCGGCGACGCATCGACGACGGCGTCCTTGAACATCCGGCGCGCCAGCCGGACCAGCCGATCGCCGACCTCGCGGGCGTCCGGGGGCTTGCCGCCGAAGAGCGCCCGCAGGCCCGTCTTGGCCTTCCGGGACCGCGCGCGGCGTTCGATGCCGAACTTCACGGCCCAAGCATACGCAACTGCTTGCGTTTCCGGCGTCAGATCGGGCCCGAAGATCGAGGAAGGTCGGCCCGGACTGCTCGTATGATGAGGGCCATGGCAGACCGCGAGCTGGAAACCGAGAAGATCGCACCCGAAGCCGCCCCGGAGCCGGTCGCCCCGGCGCCCGCGGAGGCGGAGGTCGAGCAGCAGTTCACGACCGAAGGTGACCTGCCGGCGGTCGCCGAGGGCAGCGGCGCGGTCGCGGCCGCGGCCACGGCCTCCGAGCTCGCGTTCCAGGAGCCCGCGAAGGACAGCTCGCACCTCGATCGCGGCGTCCACACCTGGGAGCACTACCGCGCCGAGTGCGAGGCCGCGGGCAAGCCCGACAAGTGGCAGGACTACTATCGCAACGGGCACACCGAGGCGCAGGGCTGGGAGCAGCCGTACGAGCACAAGGCCGTGAACGACTTCATGCTCAAGCCGGGCTACAGCGCGTCGGAGGCGCTGCAGGCGTTCCTCGCCGGCCCGACGATCACCGACTACCGCGCCGCGCTGCTCGCCGAGGAGATCGACGAGGTCCGCGACGAGATGGGCGACCACAAGTTCGACCTCCTGTTCGGCTCGAAGAACGGCACCCAGGACGCCGCGATCCCGGTCGGCCAGCGGCTGCGGATCTCGTCGTCCCTGTACACGACGCCGCTCGGCGATCAGATGAAGGCGATCGCGGCCGAGCACGACGCGGCCGAGAACAAGCCCGAGGAGCCGCCGCCGGTCGCGGAGCTCGAGGCCCGCACCGAGGAGAAGCCGGAGTCGATGGAGGCCGTGGAGGAGGAGGAGCCCGAGCTCGTGCGCGAGGAGCTCGGCCTCGAGCAGGCCGACCGCGAGCTGGCCTGAGCGAAGGCGGGCCTCCCCGCCCCCCGGCGCCCCCGGCGCCCCCTGGCGCCCCTGGCGCCCGGCAGAGCCGACCGGCCGTGCGATAGTCGATCGCCCCGATGACCGAGCCGTACACCGACGTCGCCACGCACCTGCGCGACGAGCTCCGCCGCGCCTGGCTGCGCGTCGAGTACCAGGTGCGCCTCGCCTGGACGAAGGGGCGCGCCGCGGCCGTCACCGACGACGTCATCGGCCCGACCGAGATCGGGCGCCTGTTCGCCGCCGCGCGCGGCGAGACGCCCACCGGCGATGACGCGGGCGCCGCGACGCTGCTCGAGCAGTGGCTCGCCGCGCACAAGACGTGCGAGGCGCGGATCCGCGCGACGGTGGACGCGAACCTGCGCTCGCCGCTCGTCGATCTGATCCGCATCTTCAGCCTGACGCCGCGGCAGTGGTCGACGCTCATGTTCGCGCTCCTGCCCGAGACCGATCCGACGCTGGTCCAGGCGTACCGCTACCTCGCGCGCGACGACTCCTGCCGCGGCCTCGACGGGCGCCTCCTCGCGCAGCTCGTGTACGACACGCCCACGAGCCGCTCGCTGATGGCGCGCGACCTCTCGAGCGGCTCGCCGCTCGTCCGCTACCGGCTCGTCGATCTGATCGCCGGCACCGCGCCCGGCGACTCGACGATGTTCCGCCGGATCCGCGCGGCGACGCGGCTCGTCCACGTCCTCGACGGCACCGCCGTCGATCTGGATCCCGAGCTGGCCGATCTGGCCGAGGTGCGCGGCGGGCCCGCGCGCGGCGCGTTCCCGGCGGCCGCGCTCACGCACGCGACCGCCGCGCTCCACTCCAATGAGGTGATCCTCGCGGTGCAGGGCCAGCGCGGGCTCGGCAAGAAGCTCCTGCTCCAGATCGCGGCGGAGCACTGGAGCCGCCGCATCCTCCTGATCGACGGTCGCCGCCTCGCCCAGCTCACGCCGGCGAGCCAGGCGCCCGCGCTCCGCTCGCTCGTCCGCGAGCTCCGGCTCCTCGACGCGATCCCGGTGTTCCCCGATCTGGACGACGTCACCGTGCAGTACGCCGACCGCGACGAGCTGCCCGGCTTCTTCACCGGCCTGCTCGACGAGTGGGACGGCCCCGTCGCGATCACGATCAACCGCGAGCGCATGCCGCGCGTCCACCAGCGGCCGCTCGTGCACCTGACGCTCGAGGTGCCGACGCTCGGGCAGCGCACCGAGATGTGGCGCGAGGTCGTGTCGTCGCTCGACGCGCCCGCGGCCGAGAGCCTGTCGGGCCGGTTCGCGATCCCCGGCGGCATCATCGTCGCCGCGGCACAGGCCGCGACGGCCGGCCGGATGCCGGACGCCGGCCCGCCCGACACCGAGGACCTCGCGCGCGCCGTGGCGGCGCAGCTCCACCAGCGGATCTCGCGGCTCGGCAAGAAGCTGCCCACGCCGTTCGACCTCGACGACCTGATCGTCGACGACGACACGCGCGCCGCGCTGCTCGAGATCACGGCCGCCGCGCGCGAGCGGCGCAAGATCCGCGACGCGTTCAAGCTGCGCGGCGCGCAGGGCATCTCCGTCCTGTTCTCCGGCCACCCCGGCGTCGGCAAGACGATGTCCGGCACCGTGCTCGCGCGGCGCCTCGGCCTCGACATCTACGAGGTGGATCTGTCGCAGGTCGTCTCGAAGTGGCTCGGCGAGACGGAGAAGAACCTGTCGGACGTGTTCGACGCCGCCGAGCCCGGCCACGTCGTCCTCTTGTTCAACGAGGCCGACTCGCTGTTCGGCAAGCGGACGAGCGACGTGAAGAGCAGCAACGATCGCTACGCGAACCTCGAGACGAACTACCTCCTGCAGCGCCTCGAGCGCTTCGGGGGCCTGGCGATCCTGACGACGAACCTGACCTCGGCGATCGACGCCGCGTTCAAGCGCCGCTTCACCTACGACGTCTTCTTCAGCTTCCCGAGCCCCGAGATGCGCGCCGAGCTATGGCGCCGCACGCTGCCGCGCCGCTCGGGGGCCGCGCCCGATCTCGACTTCGACGCGCTCGCCGAGCAGTACGAGCTCTCCGGCGGCTTCATCAAGGTCGCCTGCGAGCGCGCCGCCTACGTCGCCGGTGCCGACGGCACCGAGATCGACGACCCGCTGCTGCGCCAGACGATCGAGCGCATGTACCGCGAGCGCGGCAAGGTCAGCGCCACCGGCCGCCTCGAGTAGCTCGCGTCAGTCCGTGGGCCGGCAGGCGCTCGGCTCGGCATCGTCGCGATAGGGCGGCGTCAGGCGTCCGTCTTCTGTAAGGATGCCGGCGCGCATGGCGAGCTGAACGAGCTCGTCCCCGGACATCTGCTCCATCTCGGCGAGCACGCGGCGGCGACGCCGCGTGTCCTCGTCGAGTCCCGGCGCCTCGGGGTCGAGGGTCGGTGGTTTTCCGTAGGCGCTCATGACGTCGCTCATGACGTCATTGTGGGCCGGAAGACTCCGACCACGCAAGCTGGGTTTCTGACGGCGATCTGTACATGGCTTTGATGTCGGATCCCGCTGCCCTCGAAAGCTGGCGGTCCCTCGACGAACCCGCAGCGAACCGTATCGAAGAAAACCTGCTTCTGCTCGAGCCGGCTCAGGTAATAGTTGAGGACAACGCAGTCGCGCCGACGGAGACGCTGGTCAGGTGTATTGCCAGCATTCGTCGGGAGGGGCTGCCCTGCTCGCTCGAGCGCGCTCTTGCACATCTCGAACGCGACGGGCAGCTCTTCCGTGAAGTGGGTGTCCATGAGGTCGAAGCAGCGGCCGAGCTGGACCAGCGCACCCACGACGGCCGGCGTCGCGACCTTGGCTCTGCGCTTCTGATCGTTGGCGAACTGGAACGCACGATCGGCGCCGAACTCCCAGAAGTAGATGCCCTCACCGAGCCAGTCGTAATCGTTCTGGCTCTTCCTGAAGGGCTCGCCACGCAGCAGGCGCTCCGCCGTCTCGGCGTCACATCCGTGATACGCGATCACTGTGCGATCGTACTTCATCTTGGAGCACGATTACGTACTCCGTGACTCTGACAGTCCTGCAGGAGATAGCTCGGATTCAGGAGCGTCGCAGAGATTGGCGTTGACAGGAGCGGCCGGATCGCAGGGGGATCGCGCAAGACGTGCGCCCCGCCTCGGATGCGCGTCGGCCTGCGTCCAATACCTTGACAGCCAGGGGCCATCCGGGGCGACATGACGGTATGGCGACCGGCGACCCGCCGCTCACCGTGCTTCTGCAGGCGTGGGCGGAGGGCGATCAGTCCGCGTTCGACCGCCTCACACCCCTGGTCTACGACGAGCTACGCCGCCTCGCCGGCGCGCACCTCCGCCGTGAGCGGCCGGATCACACGCTGAGCCCAACCGAGCTGGTCTCGGAAGCGTTCCTGCGCCTCATCGGCCGAGCGCACCCCGCGTACGAGCACCGCGTGCAGTTCTTCGCCGTGGCCGCACGCCACATGCGCCGCATCCTCGTCGATCACGCTCGCCGCCGTACCGCTGACAAGCGCGGTGGGCGCGACCGGCCAGTGACGTTTGACGAAGGGCTCATCGCCATCAACCGTCCCCAGGAGCTGATCGCGCTCGACGATGCGCTCGCCGCACTCGCCGCCATGGATGAGCGCATGGCGCGAGCGGTGGAGCTCCATTACTTCGGTGGCATGAGCCAGAAAGAGGTAGCCGCCACGCTCGCCGTTCACGAGAACACGGTCGCCCGCGACCTCCGTTTGGCGCAGGCCTGGCTACACCGCCATATGATAGGTGCGGGCGGCGGGGGCACTGACATTCCATGACACCCGACCGGCTGACGACGAGCGTGTCCTCCCCGCTGACGGCCTCATCGTCCGATGTCGAATCGAGTCGTTGTGGTTCTCGGCCCCGGACTGCGCTTTCTTGAAGGGGACCACGAGCGCCCCTCCCCCTTTCATGACCCCCGAGCGCTTCCGGCAGATCAAAGCGGTGTTCCATGCAGCAGCGGACGTCGCCGATGACGAACGCGGCGGCATGCTCAATCGACTCTGCGGAGATGATCCTGGGCTCCGCGCTGAGGTAGAGGCGCTGCTCGCTGCCTCAATGCAAGCCACGCAGCGAATCCAGGCGGCAATCGACGGCGTCACCAGAGAGCTAGAGCCGCCCGCGCCGCGCCGGATCGGGCCGTACCGGATCGGGCGCGAGCTCGGTCACGGCGGCATGGGCACCGTGTACCTCGCCGTGCGTGACGACGACGAGTACCGGACCGAAGTCGCGATCAAGCTACTCCACCATGGCCTCGCGCCAGCCGTGGCCCGGTTCCGTGATGAGCGCCAGATCCTCGCGACGCTGGAACATCCAGGCATCGTGCGCCTGCTCGACGGCGGCAGCACCAAGGAGCGGCTGCCCTACCTGGTGATGGAGCACATCGTAGGAGCGCCGATCACTACGTGGGTCGACGCGCGCAACCTCGGCGTACGCGCGCGTGTGGAGCTGTTTTGCAAGGTGTGCGTGGCCGTTGCGTACGCGCACGGAAAGCTGGTCATCCACCGCGACATCAAGCCGAGCAACATCCTCGTCACCGAGGACGGCACGCCCAAGCTGCTCGACTTCGGCATCGCCAAGCTGCTCGATCCCGAGGCTGGTCGCGAGGCTGCGACCAGCACAGGCTTCCTCCTATGCACGCCCGCCTACGCGGCCCCCGAGCAAGTGCTCGGCCAGCCGGTATCGACCGCCACCGATGTCTACGCGCTCGGCGCCGTGCTCTACGAGCTGCTCGCCGGTGTGCCGGCGCAGCGTTTGAAGGGCGACGGGCTCGACGCACTGCAGGCGATGATCAAGGTCGATCCGGTGCGACCGAGCTCGGTGGCGCCGCCGGAGCGGCGACGCGCGATCGCGGGCGATCTCGACAACATCGTCCTCAAGGCGCTGCACAAAGAGCCCGGCCGACGCTATGCCTCGGTGGAGCAACTCGCCAGCGATCTTCAGCGGCACCTCGATGGATTGCCGGTATTAGCGCGCACGGGAACGTGGCTGTACCGGGCTGGCAAGCTGGTCCGCCGCCATCGCAGGGTCATCGCGGTGACCGCTGTGGTGCTCGCCTCGCTGACCGCGGCGACGGTGATTTCAGCGGGGCAGGCGCGCCGAGCCGACCTCGAGCGGGCGCGCGCAGAAGAGTCGCGAGCGCAGACCGAGCAGCGGCTGCGTGAGCTGGTGCTGCTCCAGGCCGAGACGTCGCTCCGCAAGGATCCCACGGCGACGCTCGCGTGGCTCAAGGACTACCCGATCGGCGACGGCGATCGCGCGAAGGTGCTCGCGCTGGTCGACGAGGCGGCCGCGCTCGGCGTCGCGCGCCACGTGTTCCGACCCGGCGACTGGGCGCACGACGCGATGTTCACGCCCGACGGGAGCACGGTCGTGGCGTCCGTCCGCGACGGGACGCTCCGCGTCTACGACGTGCGCACCGGCGCCGGGCGCACGCTCGGCCCCCCCGGGTCGACCGCCGACATGATGGTAATGGCGCCGGACGGCCGGTTCGTGGTGACCGCGGGCCGGCTCGGCGACATCACGGTGTGGCCGCTCGATGGCGCGCGGCCCCGGGCGCTGGTGGACGGCCGCCAGGTCGCCGACGGCAAGCTGGCGAGCAAGCTCAAGCTGTCGCCCAATGGGCAGCGCGTGCTCGTGCTGCGCGAGGGCACGGCGCCGACGGTGTACCCGGTCGACGGCGGCGCGCCGGAGCCGATCGGCCCGGAGCTGCCCCGGTGGATGGTCGTCGCCGACGGCGACTGGTCGCGCCAGGTCGCGATGGTGTCGCCGAACGAGGTGGCGGTGGCGTCGCCGGACGGTACGCTGCGCCCGCTCGGCAAGACCGCCAAGGCGCTCAAGTGGGTCAGCCTGTCGCCGCGCGGCGACGCGGCGGTGCTCTACGACGGCGAGGCGATCTGGCTCGTGCCGTTCGCTGGCGGGCCGATGCGCAGGCTCGCGGCCTACAGCGGCGATATCAGGCAGACGATCTGGTCGCCCGACGAGCAAACGATCGCGATCGGCGGCGAGCTTCACGACATCAAGCTGATCGACGTGGCGACCGGCGCCGTACGCGAGCTGCGCGGCCACACCGACACGAACTACACGCTCCAGTGGAGCCACGACGGGCGCCGGCTGCTCTCAGCGAGCGACGACTCCACGGCGCGGATGTGGACCGTCACGGATGGCAGCTCGATGGTGCTGCGCGGCCATGACGATGATGTCAACCACGCGCGGTTCTCGCTCGACGAGAGCTCGGTGGTGACGTCCAGCTGGGACGGTTCGATCCGCGTCTGGCGCGTCGATCAGCCCGGCTCGCGCACGCTCGTCGAGGTCGATCGGATCCTGGACCTCAGGCTCGAGGGCGATCGCGCGCTCGTCAAGACGCCGCGCGAGGCGGCGTGGTGGAACATCGCCTCTGGCCACCGCGTGCCGATCTTCTCGTGGGCGGCGCGCGGCCTGGGCTCCGCGACGGTGTCGCCCGACGGCGAGCACCTGCTCGTGCCGGCCGCCGATGGCTCCGCCGAGCTGCGGCACCGCACAGGCGCACCGATCCAGCTCCGCGGCCACACCGCCGCACTCCTCCAGACCCGGTTCAGCCGCGAGGGCCGGCGCCTGTACACGTCATCGCGCGATGGCACGCTGCGGCGGTGGGACGTGGCGACCGGCGCGGGCGCCGTCGTGGTGGAGGGTGCGGCGCTGCAGCGCGGGTTCGCCGTCGCCGCGGACGGGCGGATCGCGTTCGTGCAGGGCGACGAGGTTCGGATCCTCGCGCCAGATGGCGCCGTGCGTGCGTACAAGGTCGAGCCGGACTGGGGGATCTGGGAGTTCGAGCCGGTCCGCGATCGGCTGCTGCTCCGCAGCGGCCAGCGCATCGTGATGATCGACGGCGGGCGCATGATCGAGCTGCCGACCGATCTCTATGCGTCGGTGCGCTACGCGGTGTCGCCCGATGGCTCGCGGATCGCCGGCGCGCTCGGCGATCGCACGGTCCGCGTCTGGGACGCGGCGACCGGCCGCGTGCTGGACGTCCTGCGCGGCCACACGGACCTCGTGCGCGGCGTGGCGTTCTCGCCCGACGGCACGCGGCTCGCGTCATCGAGCTACGACCGGACGGTGCGGATCTGGCAGCTGGGCACGGATCGGTTCCGCGTGCTGCGTGGCCACGCCGCTTCGGTCGATCACGTCGAGTGGAAGCGCGCGGAGCAGATCGTCACCGGGTCGCCCGACGGCACGCTGCGTATCTGGGACGTCCCGTCGCTCGAGCTGCCGACGACCGCCGAGTTCACGGAGCGCCTGCGGCACGCGACGACGGCCGTCATCCACGACGACCGACCGACGACCAGCGCGCCGCACCCGCGCCGGAACTAGCCAGGTCGCATTTCCAGCATCAGCTCGTTGTGGTTTTCGCCGGAGACTTGCGCTTACCGGAATGACGACCTGATGGCACACGAGCTCACGCACGATCAGCATCGAGCTGGCCTCGGCACTCGACGCATGCACGGAGTGGTGATCCGGTGCCGCTGCTGATGACCATTACTAAGGAGGAGCCGTGGGACCAGAGCCCATCTACAGCGAGCACGCGTTCTGGATGTGGGCGAGCGATACGCCCGACGCCGTCGCCATCGCCGACCGTGGCCCGCACCTCACGTACCAGGAGCTCGGCGCCGTCCTCCCGTCCAGCACCATCTTTCACTGCCCCACGGTCCGCGCACTCGCCGCGGAGGTAGAGCTCGAGCGTGCAGAACGCCAAAATCCCCCGCGCAAGAGGCGGAGCGCAGAGCTGTGGCACCCGCTCTCGCTCGCCCAGGAGCAAATGGCGTTCGTCCAGACGCTCGCCCCCGAGGGCGCGACATTTCACCGCCCGCTGGTATTTCGCCTGAAAGGCAACCTCGACGTCGAACGACTCTCGTGGGCACTCGACACCCTCTCGCTGCGGCACCCGATCCTGCGCACGGTATTTGGGAACGTGAACGGCCGCTTCGAACAACGGGTGCTGGCCGCGCCCGCGTTTCGGATGGAGCAGCGGGAGATGCGCGCCGATGAGGACGACGCACCTGCAGAGCACCCACTCTTCCGTGAAGCGCTGGCTGCGCCGTTCGCGCTCGACCGCAGCGCAGGTCGCGCGCTGCTGCTCCGCACGGGCCCCGACGAGCACCTCCTCGTCCTCGTCCTGTATCACCTGATCACCGACGGGTGGTCCTCGATGCGGCTGCTTGCCGAGCTCGGTGCGCTGTACGCGGAGCAATCGCTGCCGCCGCTCCGGCGCACCTTCCTCGCCAGCGCGCGCACGCAGCGTTTGCGGTTCGAGGGCGGTGAGACGGCCAACGCAGAGCGAGCCTGGCTCGCCGAGCTGGCGGGCGCCCCCGTGACCACCGAGCTCCCGCCGGAACACGCGCGCCCCCTACGCGCTTCGTTCCGTGGCGCGCTCCTGCCGTGCCGCCTGGACGGTACGCGAACAACACGCCTCTCCGGGCTCGCGCGGGAGATGAGTGCGACCGAGAACATAGCCCTGCTCGCAGGGCTATTCGCACTCGTCTCGCAGCTCTCGGGGAAACATGATCTGGTGATCGGCGTGCCGCATGCTGGTCGCGAGGTCCCGGGCACCGAAGACGTGCAGGGGCCCTATCTGAGCCTTTGGCCGCTGCGCGTCGGCGTCGCGCCCGGAATCACGTTCCGCAAACTGATCGCCGCCGTGCGCGACCGGCTGGCCGCCGCGCACGCCCGCGGCGACGTTCCCTTCTCCCGGATCGTGCAGGGGCTCGGCATCCCGCGCGACGCCAGCCGACACCCGCTGATCCAGATCGCGTTCGCACCGCAGCCGGGTCCGCGCGCCGCGCTATCCCTCGAGGGACTCGAGGTCGAGCCGATGCTCGCAGACCCCGGCACGGCCGCTTGCGATGTCACGGTGTACACATGGCCCGCGGTGAACGGGCTCGACGCGTGCTTCGAGTACGCAACCGATCTGTACTCCGAAGCCGGCGCCGCACGAATGCGAGATGCGTGGCTGGCGCTCCTTGAGCAAGGCATGGCTCACCCCGACGCACCGATCGAGGATGCGAGCCTCGTGTCGTGCTGAAGGTCGTCTACGTCCCCGGTGGCCGCGCGCGCGGGCGCCAGGCTCGATCCGCCGGTCGTGCGCCTGGCTGCGCGACCTGGGAGCGCCAGACGCGCGCTCAGCGGGGCGGCGCCGGCGGCGGCGCGTCGTCGCGCGTGAAGACGACGATCCGCTGATCGGGCAGAAACTCGAGCGACTGGGCGAAGGCAAAGCCCAGGGGCGGGAGCTCGGCGCGGAGCTGGGCGAGCGTCATCTTGTGCTCCGGCTTGATCGCAAGCTCGGCGTCCTCGCCGCGGTACTCGACGAGGGCGAGGCGCCCGGTCTCCTTGAGCGCGCGGCGGATGCCGGCCATCACCGCCGGTGGGTCCGACAGCTCGTGGTAGACGTCGACGAGCAGCACGAGGTCGCAGCAGCGCGCGGGCAGCTTCGCGTCGGTGGCGGTGGCGAGCTTCAGCTGGACGTTGGGCAGACGCTCGCGGCTGACGCGCGCGTCCACGATCCGGAGCATCTCCGGCGAGATCTCGGTGGCGTAGACGTGCCCGGTCGGGCCGACCCGCCGCGCGAGCCGGACCGTGAAGTAGCCGGTGCCCGCGCCGACGTCGGCGACGGTCATGCCGGGCGCCAGCTGGAGCGCGTCGAGCACGCGCTCCGGCTGCTCGCGCTCGTCCCGGTCGGGCCGATCGAGCCACGCGGCGCCGGTGCAGATGTCGGCGATCACCCGGCCCTCATAGCGGCCGCGGCCGTCGGGCGCGCCGTCCCCCGAGCCGGGCGCTGGCGACGGGGCAGGCGCAGGCGCGGGGCTCGATCGGCCGCACGCGGCCGCGGCCACCAGGGCAGCAGTGGCGGCGACGGCGAGCGCGGACGCGGCGAGGCGATGCGAGGGCACGCGCGACGAGCCTAGCGCATCCGGTGTGGGCGCGAGCCACCGCGGCTGCGGGCTCGGCGTCCGGGAATGCCGGGGCCGCCGCGCGTGGCGCCGAACGGCGTTCGTCCGGTATTCGGACAAGGCTCGTCCGATGGGCGGACACTCCCGGAACGGAGACCAGTAATTACAGATGGTTAATACTGGCGTGGTACTTGCCTCTTCCTCCGCGCGCCATGTCCGCTCACCCGCACAATGCCCTGTTCAAGTGGGCCTTCGAAGCCCCGCCGGATGCCGCAGAGCTCTTGCGCGGCCTCTTGCCGCCGGCCGTCCGCGACGCCATCGCGTGGGACACCCTCGGCGGCGCGAGCGGCGCGTTCGTCGACCTCGCCCATGGCGACCGCTGCAACGACCTCCTGTTCGCGGCCCAGCTCCGCGCGGGGGAGCCCGCGCCTGCCTTCCTGCTGCTCGAGCACCAGAGCACCGTCGATCCCGCCATGCCCCTGCGCGTGCTCGCCTACCAGACCCGGATCTGGACCCGCTTCCGCAAGGAGCAGCCGGGGACGCACCTGCCGCCCATCATCAGCGTCCTGGTCAGTCACGCCCCCGGCGGCTGGACGGCTGCCTGCTCGTTCGAGCAGCTGCTCGCTCCAGCGGTGCTGGCGATCCCGGGTCTGGCCGCGCTGGTCCCGCGCTGCGCGATGATCGTCGATGATCTCGCCGGTCAGTCCGATGACGAGCTCCGGGCGCGCGCGCTGGCGCCGTCCCAGAAGCTCGCGCTGTGGCTCTTGCGGGACGCCCGGGCCCCGGAGCGCCTCCTGGCCCGCTTTGACGCCTGGATCCCTACGATCTTGGAGGCCGGACAGACCCCGTCCGGCCGCGAAGCGCTCACCGTACTGGTCCAGTACCTGTTCGAGGTGCTAGAACCAAGGTACTTCAAGGCCGTTCGTGCCAAGCTGCAGCAGCTTGGCACTCGCTCCAAGGAGATCGCCATGACCATTGCCGAGTACCTCAAAGCGCAAGGCCGCAAGGAAGGGCGCAAGCAGGGGCGCCAGCAAGGAACCCGGGAGGGACGCAAGCAGGGGAACCGGGAGGGGCGCGTGGCCATGCTGCGAAGCTTGCTCGTCTACAAGTTCCACGCCCTGGACGCGGCCGCCGAGGCGCGCCTGCAGGCGGCCACGCCCGCAGCGCTCGAGCGCTACCTCCGGCGCGCGCTCTCCGCCGATTCGCTCGCCGCCGTGCTCGAAGACTGAGAACGAGCCCCGCAAACCGGGTACGCTCTGCCCGCGTGCGCTATCACCTCGAGTGGTCGACCCCGGCCGGCGCGCTGGTCGCGATGGAGCCGAGCCTCGCTGAGGTCGAGGCGACCGCGGCGCGCCTCGCCGCTGCCTACAACGATCCGCACAACGCGCCGCTCCTCGGCCACACGGCCGAGCTGTCGCCGGCCGACGTGCTCGATCACTACCGCGCCCTCGGCGAGGACGGCGGGCGATCGTTCCTCCTGTACCGCAACAGCGTGCTCATCGGCGACGGCGACCTGCGCGGCATCACAAACGAAGCCGCGGAGTTCGCGTTCCTGATCGCAGATCCGGACACGCAGGGCCGCGGGCTCGGCACCCGGTTCGCGATCATGATCCACGCGCTCGCGTTCGGCCCGCTCGCGCTCCAGCGGATCTACGCGTCGGTGATCCCCACGAACACCGCATCGTGCCGCGTGTTCGAGAAGCTCGGCTACACCGCCGATAGCTCCGAAGAGGCGCGCTCCTACGCCGACGACGAGAGCGACATCATCCTGTCGATCGATCGCGCCGAGTTCACGCGCGCCCACGGCGCCGCCGCGGCCGACGTACGCATCCGGCCGCGCACCTGAGCTACACATACAATCGCAATCAAGACCCGGGCGAGCTCGCGCGGCGCACGCGAGCGGCGATCTTGGGCGGCAGGTTCGCTAACGTGTCCCGCGCGAGCATGGCGATCCGCGGCTACTACCTCGGGTGCCCCGGCTGGGGCCTCCCCAGCTGGGTCGGGCGGCTGTTCCCGCCGAAGACCCGGCCCACCGACTTCCTCGCGCGCTACGCCGAGGTGTTCAACACCGTCGAGGGCAACACCACGTTCTACGCGCTCCCCACCGCCGATCAGGTCGCGCGCTGGCGCGATCAGGTCGGGCGCGACTTCCGCTTCTGCTTCAAGTTCCCGCGCACGATCTCGCACGACCGGCTGCTGCAAGGCTGCGCCGCCGACGTCGCGACGTTCCTCGATCGGATCTCGCCGCTCGGCGATCAGCTGGGCACGCTGTTCCTCCAGCTGCCGCCGCGGTTCGGGCCGGCCCAGCTCCCGCTCCTGCGCGCGTTCCTGGACGCGCTGCCGGCCGGGTTCCAGTACGCCGTCGAGCTGCGCGACGAGGCGTTCTTCCGCGCTGGCCCCGCCGAGGACGAGATCGCCCTGCTCCTCCGCGAGCGCGGCGTCGATCTCGTGCTGATGGACACCCGCGGCATCCACGCGAGCAAGAGCCTCGTGTTCGCCGAGATCCGCGGCAAGAAGCCGAGCCTGCCGGTCGTCATGCGCGCCACCGCGAACCGGCCGCTGGTCCGCTTCGTGCCGCACGAGACGTTCGCCGAGAACCACCGCTTCCTCGAGCCGTGGAGCCGCCAGATCGCGGCGTGGATCGCCGAGAGCAAGCGCCCCTACTTCTTCATGCACGCGCCCGACGACACGTTCGCGCCCGAGAACGCGTACGCGTTCCACGCGATGCTGCGCGCGCACGCCGACGTCGGCGAGCTGCCGCCGTGGCCGGGCACGCCGCGCCAGCTGGGGCTGCTCTGACGCGCGCCGACGGCGCCGGAACGAAGCGGCGGAGGCCCCGCGCTTCGCCCTTCGAAGACTCGGGGCTCAGGCGAGCAGGTGCGCGCCGCCCAGGCCGGCGGCCAGCTCGGCGGGCGAGACCCGGCCGTCGCCGTCGGCGTCGAGCGCCGCGAAGACGGCGGCCGCGCCGGCCCACTCCTCGCGCGTGATGTAGCCGTCGCCGTCGAGGTCGTAGAGCTCGAAGAACCGGCGCGTCGCGCTCGTGGTCGCCGCGGCGCTCTGGAGCGCGGCGTAGCGCGCCGCGAGCAGCTTCTCGAGCGCCAGGATCGCCTTCGAGAAGCCGGCGATGCCCTCGTCGAGCTTCTCCGTCGCCATGCGATCCGCCGCGTGCGCCGCGCGGAACGCGGCCTCGTCCATCGGCTGCTTCGGCAGATCCATCGCCGCGGCCGCCGCCGGGTCGAGCCGCCTCGGCAGCTCGCCGGTCTGCGCCGTCAGGTCGGCGAGGAAGTTCGGCGCGATCGTGAGCAGATCGCAGCCGGCGAGCTCGACGATCTCGCCGAGGTTGCGGAAGCTCGCGCCCATGACCTCGGTCCGGTAGCCGTGCTTCTTGTAGTAGTTGTAGATCCGCGTCACTGAAAGGACGCCGGGATCCTCGGCGGGCGGGTAGCCATCGCGGCCTTCCGCTTTCTTGTACCAGTCGAGGATGCGGCCGACGAACGGGCTGATCAGCCGGACGTTCGCCTCGGCGCACGCGATCGCCTGGTGCATCCCGAAGAGGAGCGTCAGGTTGCAGCGGATGCCCTCCGCCTCGAGGATCTCGGCGGCGCGGATGCCCTCCCACGTCGAGGCGATCTTGATGAGCACGCGCTCGCGCGACGCGCCCGCGGCCTCGTACTGCGCGATCAGCTCGCGGCCCTTCTCGACGGTCGCGCGCGTGTCGTACGACAGCCGCGCGTCGACCTCCGTCGAGACGCGGCCGGGCACGATCTGGAGGATCCGCAGCCCGAACTCGACGGCGAGCCGATCGAGCGCGAGCCCGATCACCCGGGCTTGGTCGCCGCCGGCCCGGCTCTCCGCCCAGCGCAGCGCGCCGTCGACGACGTCGGCGTACTCCGGCATCTGCGCCGCGGCGGTGATGAGCGACGGGTTGGTCGTCGCGTCCCGCGGCTTGAACTTCTGGATCGAGTTGAGATCGCCAGTGTCGCAGACGACTACGGTGATCTCGTTCAGTTGATCTAGCAGCGATCGAGCCATCACGTCCCTCCCTCGGGACGACGGTAGCACGGCCGGCGCCGCCCCCACGCACGTGCACGTCGCTTGCAATCCCATCGGTCCAGGAGGTTCACCATGTCGAATGAAAGCTTTCGGCCGGACAAGTCCGAGAGTCCGGCCGCTCCCAAGAAGGGCGCAGATCAGCAAGGCCAGGAAGCGTGCTGCGAAGACCAGGAGCAGTGCGGCCGCGAGCAGATGGCCGGCCGCCAGCAGATGTGCTGCGAGCCCGACGGCACCGAGCGCGCGCGCGACGAGGCGCGCCAGGGCGGCGGGCCGCGCTACGGCGGCGGGGCCTGGAGCGTGGCGGACGAGCGCGGCGACCGGCGCTACGGCCATGCGAGGAACGATGACGCGGATCCTTCGGAGCTGGCGAAGGGGGCGGCCAACAACGACGACGACGAGTCGCCGAGCGCGGCCGATCCCGAGCTCGCGGCGGCCGAGCAGAACGCCGAGATCGAGAGCGGCGGCCAGCGCGCCGGCTTCGGCCGCGGCGAGGCGCCGCGCAAGCCGAAGAGCCGCGAGAAGCCGAGCTGCTGCTGACGCTCACGCCGCCGGGCGCGGCGTATCGCGGAGGTGACAGACCACGGGGGCGTGGTCGCTCGTGCCCACGTCGCGGTAGGCGGCGCAGTGCGCCGTCTCGTCGACGAGGGCGCGGTGCGCGGCGATGTAATCGAGCCGCCACCCGATGTTGCGCTGGCGCATGTTCCGCCACGGCGCCCACCACGTGAACAGCCGATCGTTGGCCGGATCGCAGTGCCGGCCGACGTCGACGAGATCGTGCGAGAGCAGCCGCTCGATCAGCTCGCGCTCGGGCGCGGACTGGCCGATCATGTCCTTGCGCAGGGAGGGGTGCACGTCCACGGGCTGGCGCGCGACGTTGAAGTCGCCGCACAGGACGAGGTGGCGCCCGGCCGCAGCGAGCGCGGCGGCCCACGCGTCGAGCTCCCGGAGGAACAGCATCTTGGCGGCGAAGTCCTTGCCGCCGTTGGGCACGTACATCGAGCCGAGCACGATCGAGCCGACCTCCGCGACGACGATCCGCGACTCGAGGTCGAACGGCGGGTGCACGAACCGCGGCGCGTCGGCGAACCGGCGCTCGTGCAGGAGCAGCGCGACCCCGGAGTAGCCGCCCTTCTCGCCGTGCCAGTGGCCGTGATAGCCGGCGATCCGGGCGAGCGGCTCGGGGACCTGATCCGCGGCGGCCTTCGTCTCCTGCAGGCAGACCACGTCGGGCTCCTCACGATCGATCCAGGAAATCACCTCCGAGGACCGCTTGCGAATCCCGTTGACGTTCCACGTCGCGATCTTCACGGCGCACTTAGGTAGCATGGATGCCGCGGGGCGCCCCGCGAGGAGTCAGCGCGATGGCGGACGAGCTCAAGGAGATCGAGGTGGACAGCGCGGTCGAGGTGTCGCTCTCGCTGCATGTCGGAGGGAGCCTGCCGTACAAGTCACGGCTGTTCGAGTACCCGAGCGGCGGCGGCGAGCCGAAGCCGCTCGAGGGCGAGCTGACGGGCGCGGTCTCGGTCACGATCGGCAAGGTGGACAAGGGGGTGGTCCGGCGCTTCGCGTGGAGCGTGGTCGTCATCAGCAACGACGACGCCGAGCAGACGGTCGACATCACCGGACATGTCCACGTCGAGTCGAAGACGATCGGGGCCGTCAAGGGCGCGCTGCCGGTCAAGAAGCCGCTCCAGAAGTGCTTCGTCAACGTGCTCGTGAAGGGCAAAGGCGCGTGAGCGGGGGGCCAAGGCGCGTGAGCAGGGGGCATTTGCGCGGGCATTTGCATGGGCGCCCGGCGGCGCGCTGGCTCCGGCGGCTCGCCCTCAGCGCCGCGGCGCTCCTGCCGCTCGCGTGGGCCCGCCCGGCGCGCGCCCAGCCGGTGGACCCGACGGAGCTGGCGGACCCGCCGCCGGCCGATCCGGCGGAGCCGGTGCCCACGCCGCCGCCGATCGAGCCGGCGGTGCCGGCCGCGGCGCCCGCGGCCGAGCCGCCGCGGTCGGTCGCCGATCTGGTCGATGTCTTCGACGACGAGAACCGGGTCCCGGCGAACCCGGCGCTCGACATCCTCGACGCCAACGGCCTCACCGCGGTCAAGCCGGGCTCGCTGAAGGACCTCTCCACCGATCTGCGCGCGCTGTACAAGGGCGGCAAGGTGGTCCCGCAGCTCGCGATCGAGCTCTCCCCGTACGCCGTCGCGTACGGCCAGCGGACGTCGTACGACGACTACCGCCGCCACGCGTACGTCCCGATCCTGCACCGCCTCAGCATCTCGCTGGCGACCACGAGCATCGACGATGCCGGCGGCACGGCAACGGTGGGCGCGCTCGGCGTCCGCGTCCGGCTGCTCGATCGCTCCGACTGGCGCCTCGATCGAGCGGCGGTGACCTGCGCGCTCGACGCGGTCTCGACCGCGAAGCCGCCGGCCAAGCCCAGCGACGCGGTGGTCGTGCCCGTCGAAGACGAGGCGGCGAAGCAGGAGGCCAAGAAGGTCCAGGCGTGCTTCGACCGGGCGAAGCGGCGCACCGGCACCTGGAACGCCGAGCAGGTCGCGCTGGGCACGGCGGTGAGCTCCGCGTTCCCGGGCGGCAAGCTCGAGGCGGACATCCGTGACCTCACGGCGTGGGCGGCGTGGGGCCACCACTTGACCCGGAGATCGCTGCTCGTCGTCGCCGGCAAGTACCTGTTCAGCGACACGCGCAAGGACGGTGACGCGCGGGTCCCGGCGCGGCACTCGGCGTCGCTCGCGGGCGAGCTCGAGCGCCGGAGCGATCGGTTCGGGCTCATCGGCTCGCTCGGCCTCGGCCGGCGCTGGTCCAAGGACTCGGCCGCGATGGCGTGGGAGGGCGAGTGGGTCGCCCAGCTGGGCGCCGGGCTCCAGGTCCGGGTCTCGAGCGGCACGTGGGTGGAGCTCCGGGCGGCCGCGCAGCTCGTCGAGGGCGAAGACGACGCGCTGATCTCGCTCGCGAACTTCAAGTGGGGCTTCGACGTGAAGGCGACCAAGACCAAGTAACCAAGGAGTAGAGTGGGCCATGCAACGCTTCGCGCCCCGCCTCGCGCGGTCCTGGCCCGCCGCGCGCCTCGGCCCCGCCGCGCTCCTCGCCGTGCTGGGCGGCGCTTGCTCGGGAGACGACGGCGTCACGATCCGCATGCAGGCTTCGGCCGGCGCGCCGGCCTACGGCGAGGCGCCGTTCCCGACCGACGCGGTCCGTGACGGCGACCGCCTCGGCGTGATCGCAGGGCTCGAGTCGCTCGTCGCCCGGCACGCCGACCTGATCGTCGCGCACACGGCCGCGCTCGACGGCTTCGGCGTGCGGCCGCTCGTCGAGCTCTTCGTCGACGGCGCGCTCGATCCGGCGTCGATCCCGGCGCGCACGGCCGACCTCGCCGACGCCGCGGGGCTGGTCGACGTCGATCCGCAGTCGCCCGAGCGCGGCCGCGTCATCGCGATGGACTGGCGCTACGCCCCGGAGCGCGGCGTGCTCGCGGGCGCGCCCGCGAGCGGCGAGGTGCTGCGCGACGGCACGCGCTACGCGGCGTTCGCGACCACGGCGCTGCGCGGCGAAGACGGGAGCGCGGTGCGGCGCGCTGGCGCGCTCTCGGGCGATCTGGCCCGCTTCGAGCGCTGGCGCACCACGGCCGAGGCGCTCGCGGAGCTCGACGCGGGCGGCCGGATCGCCGGGCTGGCGGTGTTCACGACGCAGCGCGCGACGGCGGCGCTCGTGGCCGCGCGCGACGCGTTCGCGGGCGCCCCGGCGCCCACGCTCGCGTTCGATCCAGCCCTCGTGTTCCAGACCCGGCCGATGCTCGACGCGGTGTTCGGCACGGCCGCGCGCGCGACGGACGGGCCGCGCGCGGGCCTCGAGCGCTGGGGCAACGACAACCCGACGGGCGTGGCGCACGACCACGTCGGCGTGCTCGCGACGGGCACGACGACGAGCCTCCGCTTCCGCCGGCCGGACACGGGGACGGACGACCCCGATGACGAGACGTTCGACCTGGCGGCGGGCGCGCCGCGCGTCGTCGCGGTCGAGCCGATCCCGGTGACGTTCATCCTGCCGGCCGCGCCCGCGCCGCCGGACGGCTACCCGGTCGTCATTTACGGCCACGGCCTCGGTGCGAGCCGCGATCAGCTGCTGGCGTTCGCCGAGCCGCTGACGGCGCAGGGCTACGCGCTCGTCGGCATCGACATGGCGGGGCACGGCTCGCGCTACCAGGACGTGGACGCGGGGGCAAACCTCGCGGCGGGGCGGCCGGCGTTCACCGGCGATCCGGCGCTCCGCGACGGCTTCGGCGACGCGACGGGGCTCCCCTCGACGTTCGACTTCTTCGAGGGGTTCCTGAACGTCGGCGCGGTGCGCGACTCGATCCGCCAGTCGGCGCTCGATCTGTCGCGCCTCGTGGCGCTCGTGCGGCAGCCGGGCCTCGATCTATCGGCGCTCGGCGCGGGCGCCAAGCTCGACGCGCGCCGCGTCGCGTACCTCGGCGAGTCGTTCGGGACGGTGGTCGGCACGCTGTTCGCGGCGATCGAGCCGGACGTCGACCTCTACGTCCTCAACGTGCCGGGCGGCGGCATCCTGGATCTGATCTTGCCGACGAGCGCCGAGATCGGCGCGCTCGCGCTGCCACTCATCTCGACGATCTATGGCCCGACGGCGCCGCCCGATCGCTTCAGCCCGCTGATCGGCCTCATGCAGGCCGTGATCGACGGCGCCGATCCGCTGACGTACGCGCCGCACGTGCTCCGCGATCGGTTCGCGATCGGCGGCCGCGCGCTCGGGCCGCGCCACGTCGTGGCGCTCGAGGTCGTGGGCGATCAGGTGCTGTCGAACCGCGGCACCGACGCGCTCGCGCAGGCGCTCGGGCTCGACGTGCTCGCGCCACACCTCGAGCCGCCGGCGGGCCTGCGCGCGATCCCGTCGCCGGCCGCCGGCAACCGGGACGGCCAGACGGCCGTCCTCGTGCAGTACGCGCCCGCGACGCACGGCGCGAACTGGTCCGCGGAGCGCGGCTCGCTGCGCTACCTGCCGGGCTCCCCGCGCGACGGCGACGCGCCGTTCGAGCTCCTGCCGGCGCCGATCACGATCCCGAACCCGATCTACGAGACGCACGCGCAGGTGGCCGAGATCCTCGCCGCGCACCGCGCGGGCGAGGCGCCGCGCGTCCGCTCGACGAAGCCGCCGGTCGCCGACTTCGACGCCGACGGCACGCTCGACGCGGCCGATCCGGCGCCATACGACCCGGCGATCCCCGCGCGCCCGGCCCGGTGAGCGCGCGCCAGCACCGCGCGGGGCCGAGCACAAGCACAAACCGTGGCGAGCCAGCTGTGCGGCATACGCGCACGTCGCGCCGCGATCGCGCCTGGCCTACGCTCCGGCGCCAAGGAGACGATTATGCAGAGGCACCTCTCGCTCGTGATGATCCTCGGACTCTCGCTGTCGGCCTGCTTCGTCAAGTCGAAGGGCGCAGGCGGCTCGAGCGCGCCGCCCCCGGCGACCGCGGAGCCGGCCCCGCCGCCCCCACCGCCAGGCGATCCGGCGATGTCGCCGCCGCCGCCGCCGCCGGGCGAGATGGAGCACAAGAACCACGGCCAAGCGCGCAAGGAAGAAGTGCACGAGCGCAACGAGGCGCGCAAGGAAGCGCACGACGCAGCCAAGGACGCGGCCAAGGCCGAGAAGGCGGCTGACAAGGCGGAGAAGAAGGCGGACAAGGCCGAGGCCAAGGCGGACAAGGCCGAGGCCAAGGCGGACAAGGCGGCAGCCAAAGCAGACAAGGCCGAGATGAAGGCGGACAAGGCCGAAGCCAAGGCGGACAAGGCCGAAGCCAAGGCGGACAAGGCCGAGGTCAAGGCGGACAAGGCCGAGACCAAGGCGGACAAGGCGGCCGAGAAGGCAGACGCCAAGAAGGGCAAGAAGTAGCCGGCGGGGGGCACGCTCGGCCATGCAAGCGTTTGCTGAACCGACCACGGGCGGAAGTGGCGCGCCCCGCGCGCCGCGCGTGCCGGGCGTGCGCGACGTCCTGGTCTCGACGTTCCGCCGGCTGATGCGCCTCTACTTCCGGCAGGTCGAGCGCGTCGGCGAGCCGCCGGGCCCCGGGACGCGCGGGCGCGTGATCGTGTCGAATCACACGAACGCGCTGATCGATCCGATCCTCGTCTTGACGGACGCGGCGTGCGAGATCTCGCCGGTCGCCAAGTCGACGCTGTGGTCGATCCCGGGGCTGCGCTGGCTGCTCGATCGCGCCGGCGCAGTGCCGATCGTGCGCCGCCAGGACACACCGGACAAGGACGGCACGGCGAACACCGACGTGTTCGAGAAGGTGGCCGAGCACCTCGCGCGCGGCGGCAACATCCTGATCTTCCCCGAGGGGACCAGCCACTCCGAGCCGCGCCTCGCGCCGTTCCGCACGGGCGCGGCGCGCATGCTGCTCGCGGCCGAGGCCCGCGGCGGCGTGTCGCCGACGTTCCAGGCCGCCGCGCTCGAGTTCGACGCGCGCACCGACTTCCGCTCGCGCACGCTCGTCCTGTGGGGCCCGGTGCGGCGACTCGCCGACGTGCCGGGCACGGGCGAGGAGCGGATCCGCGCCGCGACGGCGCAGATGGCGGCGGATCTGGGCGAGCTGCTCGTCGAGGGCGACTCGCACGAGGAGCGGCTGCGCGTCGCGCGCGTCGCCGAGCTGCTCGCCAACGAGGAGCCGGATCGCACGCTCGAGCGCTGGAACGGCATCGGCCGCCAGGTCGAGCTGGCGAGCCGCACGCTGCGCGACACGGCGCCCGAGCTGATCGCGCAGGTCGCCGCGCGCGTCGACGCCTACTACGCCGAGCTCGATCGGCTCGGGCTCACCGACGAGCAGGTCGCCCCCGGCGGCCTCCGAGTCGAGGCGCCGGGCGCGGCACCGGTACCGGAGGCGCCGCTGTCTCCGCTGTGGAGGCGCGCCGCGCTCGCCCCGCTCGCCGCGTCGGGGTTCGTGCTGTACGCGCTGCCGTACTTCCTGCCGCGCTGGCTCGCGCGCAAGGCGGATCCGGACGCGGTGTCGACGTTCAAGCTCGGCGCGGCGCTGATCGTCTATCCGCTGTGGATGGGCGGGCTCGTCGCGGGCGCGCTCGTGCTCCTGCCGCCGCCTGTGTCCTGGGCAGCCGCGGCCGTCGCGATCACCTCGCCGTTCGCGGCGCTGCGCTGGCTCGACGCCTGGTACCAGCGCCCCGGCCGCGCGACGGCCCAGGAGCTGGCGCAGCTCGCGCGGCTGCGGCTCGCCGCGCGCTCGGCGATCGACGCGGCGCGCACCCGCCTGCCGAGCTGAGCGCCCGGACCGGCATCCGGTGCCCCGGCGTGTCACCACCAGGCATGCGCGCGCGCCTGGCCCCTGCCCTCGCTTGCCTCGCTTGCCTCGTCGGCGTGGCCACCCCGGCGGCCCCGGCAGCAGCGGTGCCATCGGCCGAGGAGCAGTGGCTCGACGGGCTCGTGGCGCGCGTCACCGCCGATCTGGCCGCCGGGCGGCCGCTCGTCGCCGAGGTCCACGTCCCGCTGTGCGACAGCTCGCTCATCGACTGCGGTAACGCAAAGCTCGGCGATGGCGAGCGCCTCGAGACGAACCTGTACTGGGCCACGGGCCCGGGGTTCGGCGTGTGGTTCTCACGCGGCGGCAGCGGCTGGAAGCGCGTGCTCCGGCAGCAGGTCACCGGCGACGCCGACGTGCTCCAGGTCGACGTCTACCGCCGCACCGTGGCAGCGCCGGCGAGCTGGCGGAGGCGCGGCGCGCCGGCCACGTTCGAGCTCGACGTCGTGATCCGCGCGTGGCGGGGCAAGGCGATCGATCGGGCGCTCGCCGCGTACGCAGCGGACATGTCCGGCGGCCCGGCGCGGGCGCTCACGCTCGCCGACGGCACGCAGCTCCAGGCGGGCGGCGCCGCGCAGCTCGTGGCGTGGGTGGGCCACAACCGGCTGATGGACTCGGCGGAGGACTATCCATGGCCCGCGGACGGCACGGGCAAGAGCGTCCAGGGCACGCTGTTCATCGCGTGCCACACGGCGCGATACATCGAGGACACCGTCGTCGGGCCGGCGCGCGTCCCGCTGCTCGCCACGCGCGACTTTCTGTTCTCGAACGCGGCCCCGCTCGAGGCCGCCCTGCTCGCGTTCGCCTCGGGCGCGGGCTACGCGCGCATGCGCGAGGTCGCCGTGACCTCGTATGCGGCCGTCCAGCAGCAGCCGGCGACGCGGCTCGGCGGTGTGTTCTCGAACCCCGCCGACCGGCGCTGGAAGAAGCGCTGACGGGTGGCGCGGCGGCTCACCGCCACGCGGCGCGCTGGAGCACGACGCGGTAGCCGTCGAGATCTTCGAAGGTCCGGCCCTGCCGGTCCCAGTACGGGTTGTACGACGGGACCTCGGCGAAGCCGGCGCGGAGCATCTGCTCGCAGCGCGCGGCGTGCTCGGTGGCGTCGGGGACGTAGAGCACGAGCAGGTGATCCTGCGTCGGCGCCCGCCCGACGGGGTGCCCGCGGTGGTGCGTGAACTCGAGGTGGTAGCTGCCGCCGGGCAGGCCGAGCATCACGCCGTCGAAGCCGTCGTGATCGGCGAACGAGGCCAGGGTCGCGAAGCCGAGGCCGTCGCGGTACATCGCCGCGATGGCCTCGAGGTGATCCGTCGGACGCGCCACGCGCAGCACGAGCTCCATCGGCGCATCATCACGTCCCGCGCCTGGCCGCAGAAGCGCCAGCCGACCGATATCGGCACGCGGTACGATCGCCGCGGGCGCGCCTCGCGCCGGGGAGCCTGCATGACGTTCCAGGAGACGAAGCTGGTGCTGCTCGCCGCCGATCTGGCGGGCTTCACTCGCGCTGCCGAGCAGCTGGCGCCGCTCGAGGTCGCCGCGCTCCTCGATGGCTGGTACCGCGCGATCGAGGCGATCCTCGGCCGGCACGGCGGCCGCGTCGTCAAGTACATGGGCGATGGCTGCTTCGCGACGTTCCCGGCCGGCGCATGCGCCGCGGCGACCGACGCCGCGGCCGAGCTGTGGGCGCTGGATCGCGGCGCGACCTCTGGCCTCGCGGTCGGCGTGAACGTCCACCTCGGGACGGTCGCCGAGGGCGAGGTCGCGGTCGGCGCCGACCGGCGCTACGACGTCTTCGGCGGCGCGGTGAACCACCTGTTCCGCATGGGCGGCGCCGGCCGCCTGCAGATCAGCGAGGCGGTTTACCGCGAGCTGCCCGAGGAGCGCCGCGGGCAGTGGCAGGCGCAGCCGGGGTCGGCGACCTACGCGCCGGCCCGCTGACCGGCCGCGCCGCCGGGCTCATGCGTAGATCATCTTGCGCGTCATGCCGCCGTCGATGACCAGGTTCTGGCCGGTCACGAACGCGGCCTCCTCGGAGAGCAGCCACGCGCACATGCCGGCGACGTCCTCGGGCCGCCCGACGCGGCCGACGGGGTGCTGCTCGTGATCGGAGGGCTTGAGCCGCGGCTTCTTGCGCTGGCCGCGCGGCGCGAAGTCGTCAGTGGCGATCCAGCCGGGGCTGATGCAGTTGACGCGCACGTCGGGGCCGAGGCTGAGGGCGAGCGCGTGGGTCAAGGCGACGACCGCGCCCTTGGTCGCCGCGTAGGCCTCGGTGTGCGGCTCCGACTGCAGCGCGCGCGTCGAGCCGAGGTTCACGATCGCGCCGCGCGCCCGCCGCAGGTGGCCGGCCGCGTGCTTCGCGAACAGGAACGTCCCGGTCAGGTTCACGTCGAGCATCCGGCGCCAGCGCGCGAGCGACAGCGCCTCGATCGGGCCGGTCTCCGAGTCGGCGATCGCCGCGTCGTTGACGAGGCCGTCGAGGCGGTGGCCCCACCGCGCGCACGCGGCCACGGCGCGCCGGACGTCGCGCTCGCTCGAGACGTCCGCGCGCACGAACGTGACGCGCTCGCCGTACTCGCGCGCGGCGTCGAGGCCGGCGGTCCGATCCGAGTCGACGATGCACACCCGCGCCCCGTCGTCGGCGAGCCGCTTCACGATCGCCCGACCAATGCCCCGCGCGCCGCCCGTCACCAGGAAGACTTTGCCCGCATGCATTCGGGCCGAGCCTGCCCGAACCGCGGCTGCGCTGCCAAGACGCCGGGCCGCGCGTCGGCGCGCGCAGCAATTGAATGCGTCACGTTTCGTGACGAAAACGCAGTCGCCCTCGCAGAAATTTCAACCGGCGGACTGGATGCGGCGCGCGAGCTCGACGTCTTGCTGGTCGTGCGGCAAGAGGCAGACCTGCACGAGCCAGTCGGTCGCGCACACGGGCCGCATCGGTCCGGCCTGCTCCTCGCGCCAGCGCACGAGCACCGCGGGCGACGCGCGCTCGACGACGCGGATCAGGTTGTTCACGTAGCCCTCGCTGCGGTGCAGGTAGCGCGCGATCCGCGGTCCGGTCCAGCCCTTGTCACGCAAGAGCTTGCACCACATCGCCAGATCGCACGTCCCCGTGAACTCGATCCCAAGGGTCTCGGTCTCGGCCATCATCTCCATGGTCTTGGCTCCCAGCTCCCCGGAGAGACGCCCGTGGTGGCACCCTTCATTCCCATGTCCGGCTACTCGGGGACGCCGCTTTTGCAGAAGCTCGGAATCAAAGAGGGACATCGCGTCGCGCTGGTGGGCGCTCCCGCGGGCTTCGACCTGGGGCCCCTGCCGGCCGGGGTCCTCCTTGCGCGCGGCACGGCGGCGCGCGGCAAGGCGCCACCGCCGCTCGACGTCATCGTCGTGTTCGTCAAGCGGCGCGCCGAGCTGGTGGCCCAGCTGGACGCGTGCCGGCCGCGCCTGGCGCAGAGCGGCGGGCTGTGGATCGCGTGGCCGAAGAAGGCGTCCGGCGTGGCCACCGACATCGTCGAGGACACGATCCGTGAGGTCGCCCTACCGACTGGGCTCGTCGACAACAAGGTGTGCGCGGTCGACGAGACGTGGTCGGGGCTGCGGCTCGTGATCCGCAAGGAGCTGCGGGTGCCGGAGACGAAGCCGGAGACGAAGCCGGAGACGAAGCCGGCCAAGGCGGCCAAGCCGGCCAAGCAGCGGCCCTGAACCGGAAGGCTTGGGAGGCCCGCGCTTCGCCCCGCGCTCGCGCGAGCGGCTCAGGCAGCGCGCGCCCGCGCGAACACGCGATCGAGCATGGGCTCGGTGAGCCGGCCGGTGAACGTGTTCTGCTGGCTCACGTGGTACGAGCCGACGAGCAACCACGGCCCGATGCGCGCCGTGGCCTCGTGCCCGAACCGCGGCCGCGGCCGGGGCAGCGCGTGCCCGAGCAGGCCGGCGGCGCGCAGCACGCCGTCCCACGCGAACGCGCCGAGCGCGATCACCGCGCGCACCTGCCCGAGGAGCGCAAGCTCGCGCGCCAGGTAGCCGATGCAGCGATCGCGCTCGGCCGGCGATGGCTTGTTGCCGGGCGGCGCGCAGCGCACCACGACCGATACGTACGCGCCGCGCAGGACGAGGCCGTCATCCACGGCGGTCGACGTCGGCTGGTTCGCGAAGCCGGCCCGGTGGAGCGCCGCGTACAGCCAGTCGCCGGAGCGATCGCCGGTGAACACGCGGCCGGTGCGGTTGCCGCCGTGCGCGGCCGGCGCGAGACCGACGACGAGCAGCGTGGCGGCCGGATCGCCGAACCCGGTGACCGGGCGGGCCCAGTACGGCTGCCCGCGGAACCGCCGCGGCGGCGTGGCGGCGGCGGCCTCGCGGCAGCGCACCAGGCGCGGGCACCGGCGGCAGGCCGTGATCTCGCCGGCCAGCGCGGCCAGCAGATCGTGCGGACCGGGCGGCGCGCCAGCGGCCTGCCGCTCGTGCGGACCGGGCGGCGCGCCAGCGGCCTGCCGCGCCGCGGCACCGCGCCCGTCGCGCCCGCGCCTACCGCGCGCGCCGCGAGCATCGGCGCTGCCATCGGCGCTGGCGCTGCGAGCCTTCACGCCGCCAGGGATAGCGCGGTCTCACGTACCCGTGCCACGTCTCGCGGCAGCTCGAGCGCCCGCGGCCGCACGCGCCGGCCGACGGCTCCCGGTTCCTCGCAGTCGCACCTGCCGCAGGCGGCCGCAGGCTCGCGAGCGCCGGCCCGGGTCGGTAGCATCGGGCATGGTGTGGTCTCCGGAACGGCGAATCGCGTTTCGCTTCGGTTTCCTGGTGGCGGTCTTGTTCGTCTTCCCGTTCCCGCTCGGCGCGCTCCCCTGGACAGAGCGGCTGTACGGGCTCCTGACGACGCCGCTCGAGTGGCTGACCTGCTGGACCGCGACCCACGTGCTCGGCCTGGGCGAGATCTCGACCCAGCCCACCGGGAGCGGCGACACCACGGCCACCTACGTCCAGAACCTCGTGATCGCGGCCCTCGCGGCGATCGGCACGATCGTCTGGTCGGTGCTCGATCGCAAACGCACCGCGTACCCGCAGCTCGCCGCCAGCGCGGTCGTCGTCCTGCGCTACTACCTGGCGTTCACGCTCCTCGGCTACGCCGTCGCGAAGCTGTCGCAGTTCCCGCCGCCGAGCCCGACTCGCCTCGATCAGCGCGTCGGCGATATGTCGCCGATGGGCATGCTGTGGACGTTCATGGGCACATCGCAGCCATACACGCTGTTCGCCGGCATCGTCGAGGGCGTGCCTGGCATCTTGCTCTTGTGGCGCCGCACGTACGTCGCCGGCGCGCTCCTCGCGGCGATGGCGATGGGCAACGTCGTCGCGCTCAACTTCAGCTACGACGTGCCGGTCAAGCTGTTCTCGACGCAGCTGTTCCTGATCGCCGTCGTGCTCCTCACGCCCCACGCGCGCCAGCTGATCAGCGCGCTGCTCGGCAGCGCCACCCCCGAGATCCCGCCGCGGCCGCGCCGCGCGCCGTCCATCGAGCGCGCGCGGCTGGCGGCCAAGGCGATGCTCCTCTCGGCGGCCGCGCTGAGCCTCTACCAGCAGGTCGATCAGGCGCACGCGTGGCGGCGGCCGCCGCGGCACGCGCTCCACGGTATCTGGGTCGTCGACAAGTACGTCACGGATGGCGTCGAGCGGCCGCCGCTCCTCACCGACGCCGAGCGCTGGCACAAGCTCCACCTCTGGGGGCGCGGCGCCGCCGTGCGGCCGATGCAAGGCCCGGTCGTGCGCTTCGAGGCGCTCCTGGATCCCGCGCGGCGCACGATCGCCGCGAAGCCCGCCGGCCACCTGGAGCCGTGGACGTACACGCCGGGCGCCGCGGACGCCGAGCGCGGCGCGCCCACGACGCTCGTCATCGACGGGACGTTCCACGGCAGGCCGTTTCACGCCGAGCTCCACCGCGAGCCCGAGCCGCTGCTCGTCACGCGCGGCTTCCACTGGATCAGCGAGGTCCCGTACAATCGCTAGTGCGCCGCGCGCGGCCGTGCGCTACCCACGAGCATGAGCTCCGACGAGCTGCGGCGCTTCCGCGCGAACCGGCAGGACGAGATCGACAGCGCGGCCCAGTACCGCGCGATGGCGGACGCGGAGCCCGACGCGGGCGTGGCGCGCGTCTACCGCGAGCTCGCCGGCGTCGAGGACAAGCACGCCGCGTTCTGGGAGGCCCAGCTCCGCGCGCACGGCGTCGAGCCGGGCCCCGCGCGCCCGAGCTGGCGCGCCCGCGCGCTCGGCTGGATCGCCCGCCGCTTCGGCGCGCGCCTGATCCTGCCGACGGTGACGTCGCGCGAGGTCGCCGGCCGCAACGACTACGCCGCGCAGCCCGAGACCGCGCACACGCGCATGCCGGCCGAGGAGCGCTCGCACGCCCGCGTCTTGCATGCGATGCGGCAGCGCCACGAGGGCGTCGCCGGCGCCGAGCTCGCCCGCCTCGAGGGCCGCCACCGGAGCGCCTCCGGCAACGCGCTGCGCGCCGCCGTCCTGGGCGCGAACGACGGCCTGTGCTCGAACCTCGCGCTCGTGATGGGCGTCGCCGGCGCGCAGGCGAGCGAGTCGGCGATCCTCCTCACGGGCGCGGCCGGCCTCATCGCCGGCGCGTGCTCGATGGCGCTCGGCGAGTGGATCTCGGTCACGAGCTCGCGCGAGCTCGCCGAGCGGGAGCTGCGCGTCGAGCGCGACGAGCTCGCGGCCGCGCCCGAGCAGGAGCGCGAGGAGCTGCAGCTCATCTACGAGGCCAAGGGCGTGCCGCCCGAGGAGGCCAAGCAGCTCTCGCGCCACCTGCTCCGCGATCAGGGCACGGCGCTCGACGTGCTCGCGCGCGAGGAGCTCGGGATCGATCCGGCCGAGCTGGGCGGCTCGGCACGCACCGCGGCGCTGACGTCGTTCCTCCTGTTCGCGCTCGGCGCGTTCGTCCCGGTGCTGCCGTACCTCGTCGCCTCCGGCACCGCGGCGTTCGCCCTGAGCATCGCGCTCTCCGGGCTCGTGCTGTTCGGGATCGGCGCGGCGATCACGCTGTTCACGGGCCGCTCGGTCTGGCGCTCCGGCGGCCGCCAGCTCGCGCTGGGCCTGGCCGCCGCGACCCTGACGTACGGCGTCGGGCGGGCGCTCGGGGTCGCGCTCACGTGACGCGGTGACGAGCGCGCGATCACGCTCACTGTGCGATCGCGCGCGCTTGGGGCCAGGGCATGTCGTTTGCTCTCAGCCGTCGCATGGAGCGCACGCAGTTTCATTCGCCGAGCCCGCTACCGTCGATCTTTGGTCGGCTCCCGCCCGTCACCACGCCAGGTCAGCCGATTACCGGCCAGCACAGGGAGAGCCTGCGCGCCGGCCTCCTGACGATTCCGCTCGCTGGCGTGGTCGGCTGGGCGCTCGGATCTCGCCGCACGGGCCTCGCCGCGGGCGGGCTCGCGGCGCTCGCGCTCGGTGCGCTCCGGTGGCAGATGTCCCGCTGGTTCTGCGAATCGCCCGCGTACACGGTCGATGGTCGGATCGGTGACATCGAGCTGCGGACCTACCCGAGCATCGTGGAGGCGCGGGCCGAGCTCGAGTCGCACAGCCTCGAGGAGGCGCTCAATCTCGGCTTCTCCCGGCTCGCCTGCTACGTGTTCGGCGCGAACACGACCGACGAGGACATCACCATGACCACGCCGGTCCTGACGTCGCTCCAGGACGGGATGTACATGATGTCGATCGCGATGCCGCCGGGGCGGACCTTGCCCTCGCTGCCCGAGCCGGACGACCCGCGCGTCGTCCTGCGCGAGGTGCCGGTGCGCCGGTTCGCGGTGCTGCGCTTCGCCGGCCGGTTCTCGCACGAGAACGTGAGCCAGCACGAGCGGCGGCTCCTGCGCGAGGTCGTCGATCTGGGCCTCGTGACGCGGGGGAGCGCCCGGTTCGCGATGTACGACTCGCCCGCGACGCTGCCGGTCCTGCGCCGCAACGAGGTCTGGCTCGAGATCGTGTGAAACCCGGTCGCGGCGCGTGGTGTCCCTGATCGGGGACCGGGGCGCGCGCCGCGACCACTTTTTACAGAACACGGCGCGCGCTGCTGCGTTCCTGACGGTTTCGACCTGGAGGGAACATGAAGGCAGCGATCACGGCCGCGATCCCAGCGCTCCTTGGCCTCGGCGCCCTCGGCGGCCTCGGCGGGTGCGGGAGCTCCACCGAGCGCGGGCCCAGCACGCCCGCCGGCCCCGGTGCGCCGGGCGCGCCCGCTGCGGCAGCCGCGCCCGGCAGCGGCGCGGCCGCGATGGCCGGCAGCGGCGCGGCCGCGGCAACCGGCAGCGGCGCGGCCGCGGCGGCGCCCGGCGGCCCCGGCAGCCCGGGCGAGCCCTCCGGCGAGAACGTGACGGCGCGCGTCCAGGCGATGAACGCGGCCACGTACGGCCGGCCGACGACGCAGTTCCGCGCCGGCCACGTGAGCCCGCGCGCCGCGCCCGCGGCCCAGCGGACGGCGACGGGGTTCACCGTCTCGTTCGGCAGCAGCGCCGCCGTCACGACGCCGACGGTGTACGAGCGTGCCGTGATCGTTTCGGGCGGCTTCTCCTCGAAGGAGCTGTACGCGTTCGAGGCGACGACCGGCAAGTCGCTCTGGGCGCTCGATCTGGACGATGACGGCCCGTCGAGCGCGGCGTGCGAGCGCGGCGTGTGCGTCGTCAGCACGGAGTCGTGCACGCTGTTCGCGATCGCGGCCGAGACCGGCAAGCACCTGTGGTCGTACTGGCTGGGCGATCCGCTGACCAGCGCGCCGACGATCGCGAACGGCCGCGTGTTCGCCTCGTACCCGGCGGCCGGCACCGCCGATGGCAAGGCCCCGCCGCCCGGCGCCACGCACGTGCTCGCCGCGTTCGAGCTCGCCACTGGCAAGATCCTGTGGCAGCTCTGGCTCGAGAGCGACGTCATGTCGGCGCCGGTCGCCGTCGGTGAATTCGTCTACGCCACGACGTTCACGGGGACGGTGATCAAGCTCGAGCAGGCCACCGGCGTGGTGCGCTACGCGATGCAGGCGCGGGCCACCTCGGCGCCCGTGGTGCAGTTCGAGGGCGGCGTCGAGCAGATCTATTACACGCGGCGCGGCGCCGACGAGGAGGAGCGCGCGGGCGGCGCGGCGGAGATGGTGATCCGCGCCGACCACAACCACCCGAAGACGAAGTACCAGGCCGCCAAGAAGGAGGCCAAGTACATCGACAAGGACGTCCAGCGGAGGTCGGCGCACGCGGCCAAGGCGGCGGCCGAGGACTCGTCGAACGGCTTCTCCGGCGGCGCGCCCGCGGCGGCGGCGGCCGGCTACGCGTTCGACAACGTCGGCCTCGCGAGCGTGTCGTCGATGCAGAGCTTCCAGGGCTCGCGCATCGTGAAGCTCAAGGACCGCAACGTGAACACGATGGGCGACGAGGTGATCGCGACGGACAGCGAGACCGGCAAGACGCTGTGGACGTACAAGCTCACCGGCAACCTGCAGCAGCAGGGCGGCGCGCTGGGCACCGCGCCGCTCGCCGCTGGCGGCAGCATCCTGCTCGGCACGCTGGGCGGCGAGGTGGTCCGCCTCGATCAGAAGACGGGCAAGCGCCTCGCGACGTACGCCGTCGGCGCGCCGGTGCGCTCCCAGCCGGTCGTCGCGAACGGCTGGATCTACGTCGGGACCGACACGGGCCAGCTCGTGGCGATCGACACGAAGGATCCGACGGTGACCGGCTGGTCGACGTGGGGCGGCAACGCGCAGCGCACCGGCCTCGCGCGCTGATCGCGGCGCCGCGCGCCAGCCTCGCGCGCTGCCCGCTAGCGCTTCCCGCGCCGTGCGGGCTTCGCCGGCTTCTTTGCCGCCGGCTTCTTCGCACCAGCCGGCTTCTTCGCCGCGGCTGCCGGCTTCTTCGCACCAGCCGGCTTCTTCGCACCAGCCACCGGCTTCTTTTTCGCCGCAGCCGTCGGCTTCTTCGCCGCGGCCGGCTTCTTCGCACCAGCCGCCGGCTGCTTCGCTGCGGCCGGCTTCTTCGCCGCTGCGACCGGCTTCTTCGCCGCCGCCTTCTTCGCGCCCTTCGTGCCGGCGCGCACCTCCTCGTACCGCGCCAGGAACGCGTCGAGCGGGACGCGCCGGATGGTCTCGCCGATGACATCGAGCGGCAGCGCGTCGAGCGTCTTGAACCGCACGCACGACTTGCCCATGTCGAGCTTCTTGCCGGCCTTCGCGAACGCGTCGCGGAACCACGCTGCCAGCGCCTCGTCGCCGTAGACGCCCATCAGGTACAGCGCCATGTAGCCCTTCTGCGACGCGAGCGCGGCGATCCCGAGCGGCTGGCCGTTGTACGTGTCCGGGTAGCGCGACAGCGGGACGTGCCAGCTGATCATCCCGAACTGGACGCCCTCCTCGAAGCCGTCCGGCAGGTTCTCGCTCACGACCTCGCGCACCTTCGCGATCGCCTCCCGGCGATCCGCAGGCAGCTTCGCGAGGTACCCATCCACGGTGGTAGCGCCGCGTGCGTCCATGACGCCGCTACAATACCGCCCTGCATGATCGAGTACGACGGACGCGCGTGGCTTCCCATCCTGATCCGCATGCGGGGCTCGGTGATCCCCCGCCTCATACCCCGGGTCCTCATGACCGCCGCCCTCGGCGTGGTGGCCGTGCTGGTGCTCCGGCGCAGCGACTTCAAGCTCCCCGGCAACGCCCACACGCTGGTCGGCGTGGCGCTCGGCCTCCTGCTCGTGTTCCGGACCAACGCCTCTTACGACCGCTACTGGGAGGGCCGCCGGCTGCTCGGCGCGATCACCAACCGCGCGCGCGACCTCGCCCGTCAGATCGGCGCGTACATCGAGGACGCCGAGGCGCGCGCGGCGCTGTGCCGGCTGATCCCGGCCTTCTACTGGGTCGCCGCCCAGACGCTGCGCAAAGAGGCCTCGCTCGGCAACGCCGAGCGCCTGCTCACCCCCGACGAGCAGGCCGCGATGAGCGGCGTGACGTTCCGCGCGCCGCTCGTCACGCAGTGGATCTCCACGCGGCTGCGCGCCGAGGCCGCCGCCGGCCGTCTCTCCGAAGCGCGCCTCCAGGTCTTCGACGGCAACCTGACCGCGCTGAACGACGCCCTGGGCGGCGCCGAGCGCATCCTGCGCACGCCGATCCCGTTCGCGTACGCGCAGCACATCAAGATCTTCGTCGTCCTCTTCTGCTTCAGCGCGCCGTTCGTCCTGGCCGAGGTCATGGGCTGGGCCACGCCCGCCGCCTGCGGCCTGCTCGCGCTCGCCCTGTTCGGCATCGACGAGATCGGCGTCGAGATCGAGGACCCGTTCGGCGACGATCCCAACGATCTCCCGCTCGACGCGATCGGTAACGGCATCGAGAAGGCCGTCACCGAGATCGCCACCCGCTGACCCGCCCCGCCTCGCGCTCGCTCTTACAGCGGCATCTCAGTCTGCCTGCTCAAGAATGACGCCGGCGTGCGGATCTCGATCGGCAGGCCCTTGAGCCCGAGCAGGAACGTGTCGAGCGTGACCAGCGTGGCCTCGCGGTGGATGGCGATCGCCGCGATCATCGCGTCGTACTTGACGTAGTGCTCTCGATGGCCGTCCTTCTTGGCTGCGTCGATAAAGCTGTGCGGAAACGTTCGCGCTAGGATGCGCGCGCTCCTCGCCGTGAACGGGGCGATCTCGATCCCGCGAACCATCGGAGGCTCCGTGACCTGATCTCCGCGGATGACCTCCGCGAGCACAGGAGCCGGGATGAGCACCTTCGCGCTTCGATTCACGCGCTCGCGGGTGAGCAACGCCCTCCAGAGCGCCATCGCTACCGGGGCGTCTGGGCGATGCGACCGCTGACGCAACGCGAGCAGCAGCACGCCTGCGTCGAGCGCACAGACCTCCGGGAGGCTCGCCTCGTCAATGGTCGCGACGGTCAAGGAACACCTCCACGCTCTCGTCGTCCCAGCCCTTGCCGTTGATCTTGAACCAGCGCTCCCACGCCCCGGCTGGGTCCTCGTCGCTGTCGACCACGACGAATCCGAGCAGCTCGCCGCTCTCGATGTGCCCGTCCGCGCCGCGGAGGATCGACGCCTCGATCTCGACCTCGCGATAGAGCTGGGCGCCGAGCTCACGGGACAGGTCCGCGGAGCACGGGAGCGTGAAGTCGGCCGGCTCGCCATCCGCGCTGAAGCGGACCGCGGGCGACACACCGCCAGCACGGATCGGACGCGCGCGGATCGTCGCAAGCTCGCCCACCGGCGCGGCGCGCGCCGTCGCGCCGTCGGGCTCGAGCTTGCGCTGCCAGCGCTTCCCGACCTTCACGGTCGCCGAGACCTCCGGCGGCAGGGACTGCAACGCGGCGCGGATGCGGTCGACGACGCTCGACGTCACCTGGGCGGTTGCCCTGGACACGAGGGCCGCGCTCAGCTCCTTGGCGGCATCGACCGCCGCGCTCACGCGATCGACGCCGATGCCGATCGCGACGCACTCGTCCCGGATCTCGATGCCCTTCATCGTGAACTGCAACTCGCTCGCCTTCGCGACGGCGCGCAGACCTTCGACGTACGCCGCAGCGAGCGTCAGGATCGTCGCGGGATCGGCGGTGGACGGATGCCAGCCGCCGCCGTCGACACGAAGGACGATCTCCTTCGCGCTCGACTCCTGCGTCCTTTTCCGCTGTCCGCCACGCTTCGGCACGAGCGGGATCGTAGCGCGCCTGATCTCGGATTTGGAGAAACAGATCCAGAGCTTCGAGTCGTGCCACGCGCTACCGTCTCGGGCTACATGCTCGTCGTCGAGCTGCCGCTGGCCTTCAGGCCGCTGTCGCGCCAAGGGCGCAGGAGTTAGTGAGCTAGTGAGGATGCCGAGAGACACAACCCCACCCGCCCGTTCACACTCGCGGGGTTCGCACACGAATCTCGCGGGGTTAGCCGTGCTGGCACAGGCGATGCTCTAGAGCTTGGACCGGAGGCAATCAATGCGTCGAATCATCCTTGGCGTCCTCGTCATGTCCGCCGCCCTCGCCGGCGGCTGCGCAGGATCGGGGACGGTCTATTACGGCGGCGGCGGCACGCTCACGGCGACCACGGTCGCGCCGGATCTCGTCTACGTGAGCCCGGGCGTCCAGGTCGTCGCCGACTACGAGTATCCCGTCTTCTACGCGGACAACTTCTACTGGCGCTTCGACAACGGCCGCTGGTACCGCTCGAGCTGGTACACGGGCGGCTGGGCCTACGCGTCGCCGCCGTACGCGGTGACCCGCATCGAGCAGCCGTACGCGTACCGCCACTACCGGCCGACAGGCTACGTCTCGCGCCGCGAGTACCGCGACTACCGCCGCCCGGTGTACCGCGACACCCGGCCGGTCTACCGCGACAGCGGCCCGGCGGTGCGCGATCACCGCGACAACCGCGCGCCGGTGTACCGCGACACCCGGCCGGTCTACCGCGACAGCGGCCCGGCGGTGCGCGATCACCGCGAGTACCGCGCGCCCGCGGCGGCCCCCGCGCCGGCCGTGCGGGATCACCGCACGGAGCGCGCCGCGCCCGTGCCGAGCGCCCGCGATCACCGCACAGAGCGCGGCAGCGTCAACGTCCGCGACCACCGGCGCTAAGCCGCCGCAGCCGCTGCAGCCGCTGCAGCCGTGACCGGCGGTGGCGGCTCGACCCCGACCCAGACGAGCGCGACCGCCTGGAGCTTGGACCGGCGGATGGCGGCTCGACCCCGACGAGCGCGACGACTGGAGCCGTGATCGCCGCCGTGTTGGCGGCAGAGGGTCACGGCGAACGGCAGCCGCGCTCGATCTGGCGGCGCGACGTTCGCCGCCGCAGCCGCGGCGCGACGTTCGCGGCCGCAGCCCGCGGCCCGCGGCGCGCCGGCCATGGTAACGAAGGCCCATGCGCCCTGCGCTCGTGGGCCTCGCTTTGATCGCGTGCTCGGATCCGCCGCAGTCGTCACAGCCCCCGCCACAGCCGGGATCGCTCGTCACGACTGGCGAGCGCTCGCAATATGTCCGCACCGGCCGCTACGACGAGACGGTCCGGCTGTGCGGTGACTTCGCGCGGGCCTACCGCGACGTCCGCTGCGAGGAGATCGGCCGCTCCGTCGAAGATCGGCCGATCGTCTCGCTCCGCGTCGAGCGCCGGCCGGGCCTGCCGGTGATCTACATCGAGGCCGGGATCCACCCGGGCGAGATCGAGGGCAAGGACGCGGGGTTCGCGTTCCTCCGCGATCTGCTCGACGGCAAGGTCGCCGCCGGCGCGCTCGATCACGTCGCGATCGTCTTCGTGCCGGTCATCAACCCCGACGGGCACGAGCGCTTCGGCCCGAACCACCGCGTCAACCAGCGCGGCCCCGAGGAGATGGGCTTCCGCACGAACGCGGCGCGCCTCAACCTGAACCGCGACTGGGTCAAGGCCGACACGCCGGAGATCCAGGCGGCGCTCGGCGTGATCCGCAGCCGCGATCCGGTGCTGCTCGTCGACCTGCACGCGACCGACGGCGCGAAGTTCCAGCACGACATCAGCATCACGACGGCCCCGGTGGCGCCGCGCCCCGACGGGCAAGAGGAGGCGGCGGCCGCGCTGCGGGCGTTCATGATGCAGCGACTCACCGAGCTGAAGCACCTGCCGGTGCCGTTCTACCCGTCGTTCCGCGAGGACGACGATCCGGCCTCGGGCTTCGCGACCGGCGAGGGGCCGCCCCGGTTCTCGACGTTCTACATGGCGGCGCGCGGCCGGCTCGGGATGCTCGTCGAGACGCACAGCTGGCGCACGTACCGCGAGCGCGCCGAGAGCACCTACCACGCGCTGCAGGCGGCGCTCGAGTACGCCGCGCGCAGCGCGGGCGACTGGCGCCGCGCCGCCGATCTGGCGTCGCGCGGCGACGCGGCGCTCGGCGGCACCGAGCCGGTGATGCTGTGGCGAAACGGCCCCAAGAGCCGCGAGATCGAGTTCCGCGGCTACGCGTACGAGAAGCGGGCGAGCGACGTCTCGATGGGCACGTGGATCGTCTACGACGAGGCGACGCCGCAGATCTGGCGCGTGCCGCTGTTCGAGGAGGTGGTGCCCGCGGGCACCGTCACGGCGCCGCGCGCGGGCTACATCGTCGACGGCGGGTTCGCGCCGCTCGTCGGCCGGGTGCTCGCGCACCACGGCATCGCGTTCTACGAGGTGCCGGGCGAGCCGCGGCTCGCGGTGGAGGCGTACCGCGCGAAGAAGGTGACGCACCAGCCGCCGTTCGAGGGCCGCACGCGGGTGGCGATCGACGGCGCGTGGGTGTCCGAGACGCGGACGCTCGATCGCGGCGCGATCTTCGTGCCGATGGCGCAGCCGCTCGGCCGCCTCGTGCTCCACCTGCTCGATCCGGCGCTCCCCGACTCGCTCGCGCAGTGGGGCCACTTCAACGCGGCGTTCGAGCGCAAGGAGTACATGGAGGCGTACGTGGCCGAGGCGGCCGCGCGCGAGATGCTGGCGAAGGATCCATCGCTCCGCACAAAATTCGAGGCGGACCTGGCCGCCGATCCGGAGCTCGCGCGGTCCCCGGCGCGCCGGCTCGACTGGTTCTACCGCCGCCACCCGGCGTGGGACGAGCGAGTGGACCTGCTCCCGGTGTACCGGGCGGCGGTGGATCCGCGGGGCGCCATGGCACCCGCGGCCGCGGACGCGCCGCGAAAAAGCGCGCGCTGACCGGCGCGGCGCGGCAGAATCAGCCGCGTGCGGCAACGCTGGGAATGGCTGGTCGCCTGCTCGGTGGTCTCGCTCGTCGGGATCGGCTGGCTGCTCGCGCGCATCGGCGCGCCCGCGGATGCGTGGCCGGCGATCGAGATCGCCGGCATGGTCCTGTGCGCGGTCGTCGCGATCGCGGCGCATCTCCGGGGCGCCGCGAAGAAGTGGCCCGCCGCCGTCGCGCTCGCCTGCGCGCTCCCGATGGCGCAGAACCTCGTGCTGAGCTTCCCGCTGACGATGGAGCTCATGCTGAGGAGCGGCGTGCCGTACCTCCTGTTCCTGGTCGGCGCGGTCGGCGCCGTGGCGGCTGCGATCGCGATCCTCGTCGCGCGCCCGCCACTCGAGGCCAGCGATCAGATCGTCGCGAAGGCGCCAGCGCGCCGCTAGCCCGGATTATTCATGCGTAGGCGCGCCGGCTACCGGAAGCGGGCTGGAGCAGGTCGATGGGCACCAACGACAGCTCCGAGGAGCCGCTGAAGCTGGATCATGTTCGTCGATCGAGCAT
>Ga0247790_10000098_pt1 | contig 44623 bp, 25 predicted proteins | sample UWRJS171409R4_FD_179913 | JGI IMG/M metagenome (GOLD analysis project Ga0247790, IMG submission 179913) | Soil microbial communities from Arlington Agricultural Research Station in Wisconsin, United States - UWRJ-S171-409R-4 | ecosystem: Environmental > Terrestrial > Soil > Agricultural land...
CCCGGTCGTGCGCGACCGGCTGGCGGAGGGCGGGCTCGAGGTCAACACCGAGACGCCGAGGATCGTCGAGACCAAGCCGATCGAGGCGCACCTCGAGTCCCCGACGGTGGTCGAGCGCGCGCTGGCAGACCTCGGCGAGTCGGGCGGCGAGCTGCGCGCCGAGGAGCTGATGGTCGAGCTCGAGGCGACGCCGGATCCGGCCCTCGCCGCGATGGTCGCGTACGAGCTCGGCGAGCTCTACGAGCGCCGGCTCGCCGACGAGGCGCGCGCGGTCAAGGCGTACGGCCGCGCGCTGACGCTCGATCCGTCGCTGCGCGCCAACCTGTGGTCGATCCGCCGCGTGTTCTACCGGCGCGGGCTGTGGCCGAACCTGGTCAAGCTGATCGCGGCAGAGGTCGATTACGCGCGCGACGACGCCGAGCGCGCCGACCTCCTGCTCGAGAAGGCGCGCGTCGCGCAGCGGATCGACGGCGCCGACGACGGGCGCGAGGCGCTCGAGGAGGCGGTGCGGATCGCGCCGCAGCACCAGGGCGCGCTGCTCGAGCTCGAGCGCGTGCTCGCGCGCGCGGGCGACGCGGCGGCGCTGCTCGACGTCTGGGAGTGGCTCGCCGAGGCGGTCGAGATCCCGGCGCGCAAGATCAGCTACTGGCTCGACGTGGGTCGCGCCGCGGCCTCGCGCGAGTACCCGCGGGCGCAGGCGGCGTTCGAGCAGGCGGCCGCGCTCGCGGCGGGCACGCCGGCCAGCGCCGAGCGCGTCGCGCGCGAGCGGCTGCGCGCCGCCGAGGAGCACGGCACGCCCGAGGATGTCTCCGCCGCGCTCGAGGAGCTCGCCGGGCAGCTGCTCGCGGCGTTCGGGCCGGCGGGCCCGGCGGTGGGCGCCGACATCGAGGCGCCCGCCCGCGCGACGCAGCTCCGCCGCGAGGTCGTGGCGCTGCGCCGGCGGCAGGCCCAGCTCGTCCGCGCCGACGCGCCCGAGAAGGCGTGGGACGTCCTGCAGCAGGGGCTCGCGCTCGCGTCGGGCGAGCCGCTCCTGCTCGCCGATCTGACCGAGCTCGCCGAGGAGCTCGGCCGCTACGACGATCTCGCCGAGCTCGTGCAGAGCTGGCAGGCGGTCGAGGGCGATCCGGGCCGCGCGATGGTGCTCTCGATCCGCCGCGCCGACGCGCTCCTGCGCGGCGGCCAGCGCGATCAGGCGCGCGCGCTGCTCGCGGGCCTCGAGGCGACCGCGCCCGGCTTCATCGTGCTGACGTCGGCGGCGGAGCGCGACGCGCTCGGCCGCGCGCACCCCGGCGATCTCGCGCGGACGTACATCGCGGCGGCGCACGCGGCGCTGCTCGGCAGCTGGCTCGGCCCCGGGCAGCCGCCGGCGCCCGATCCGCACGCCGCCGCGGCGCTCTACGTCCAGGCCGCGGAGCTCTTCGCCTACGAGGTCGCGGCCGCCGATCGGCCGCCCGAGGCGCCGAACCCCCTCGACGAGGCGCGGTCCGCGCTCACCAAGGCGCTCGAGGCGGTGCCGAATTACCCGCCCGCGCTCGAGGCGCTGACCGAGCTCGACGACGTGACCGGCAACATCGCCGAGGGGCTCGAGCGGCTGCGCGAGGCGGCGATGGCCGCCGACGGCGACTCGCGCCGGGCACTGCTCGAGCGCGCGATCCGGCTCGCGCGCGGCCACGGCGATCTCGAGGGCGTGCTCGATCTCGAGCGCACGCTCGCCGCGCTGGCGCCGGACGATCTGTCGCTGCGGTGGCGGCTCGAGTCGACGCTGTCGCAGCTCGGCCGCGACGAGGAGCGCGCGGAGCTCCTGGCCGAGATCGCCGCCGGCGAGGGCGACGCGACCCGCCGCGGCACGGCGCTGCTCGCCGCGGCCCGGCTGCGCGAGCGCGCGGGCGCCGTCGAGTCGGCCACCGAGCTGTACCGCCGGGTGCTCGCGCTGTGGCCGGACGACACGTTCGCGCGCGAGTCGTTGATCGATCTCTTGCGCGCGCAGGAGCGCTGGACCGAGCTCGTCAGCGAGCGGAGCGCCGAGGCCCGCGCGCTGCCCGACGGCGCCGCCGCGCGCCGCGCGCTGCGCGAGGCCGCGTGGGTGCTCGAGGTGCGGCTCGGCGAGACGGCCGAGGCGGCGCGGATCTACGACGAGTGGCTCCAGCGGTTCGGCGACGACCGCACCGCGCTCGAGGGCGCCGCGCGCTGCCGCGCGCTGCTCGGCGATCGCATGGGCGAGAGCGCCGCGCGCCGCGTGCTCGCCGACCTCGAGCCGACGCCCGAGGGCCAGTGGCTGTACGCCCGCGCGCTCGAGCGCGCCGATCAGCTCGATGACGCGGCCGACGTCTACCGCGCGCTGATGGTGCGCGAGGAGCCGTCGGTCGCGGCCACGGCGGCCGCGTTCGGGCTCGCCGACATCGCCGCCGCGCGCGTGGACACCGTGATGCGCGTCGAGGCGACGGCGGCGCTCGCCGCGCGCACGCGCGAGCCGCGCCTGGGCGCCGCGCTGGCCGAGGACAGCGGCTGGATGTACGCGCTCGTGCTCGAGGACTTCGAGCGGGCCGCGCAGTCGTTCGCCGCCGCGACCGCGCTCGATCCGACGCGCCGCGGGGCGCTGCTCGGCGCCGCGCTGGTCGCCGCGAAGCAGAACGAGCCGGGCGCGCTCGCCGCGGCGTACGAGGGCCTCGCGGCGACGGTGCAGATGGCCGAGGCCGCGGCCGCGCTCCACCTGCGCGCCGCGGCGGTCGCCGCCGCCACGGGCGACGTCGAGCTCGCGAACGCGCGCGTCGCGGCCGCCCGCGGGGCCGCGCCCGACGACACGAGCGCGCTGCTCGTCGTGGCCGAGGCCGCGGCGCTGCCGGTCGTCGATGCCGCCGATCCGGAGGCCGCGATCGATCCCTTGCTCGCGCGCGCCGAGGTGCTCGAGATGCGCAGCGCGCTCGCCGACGATCCGGCGGCGCGCGCGACGTGGGAGCTCGATCGCGCCGAGGCGCTCGAGCTGGCCGGGCGGCTGCGCGAGGCGGGCACCGTCGTGGCGGCCGTCCTCGGGACGCAGCCGGACGACCTGCGCGCGCTCGAGGCGATGCGCCGGATGGCCCGGCGCGCCGGTGATCTGGTCGGCTGGGCGCAGGCGAGCTACCAGCTCGCGCGCGTGCTCGGCGATCCGGCCGCCAAGCTCGCGCTCCTGCGCGACGCCGCGGGCGTGTTCGACGCGCCGGCCGAGCGGACGAGCGTGCCGCCGGGGCCGCTCGCGGAGATGGCGCGCCAGCGCGCGGAGATGGCGCTCGCGATCTACCGCCGGATCCTGCAGGTCGATCCGGGCGCGCCGGAGCTCGAGCGCCTGCTCGATCTCCTGCGCCGGCGCGCCGATGTCCGGGGCCTGATCCAGGCGCTCACCGAGCGGCTGACCTGGCTCGAGGCCGAGGCGCAGGACCTCGCGCGCGATCAGCAGATGGTGCCGCTCCTGCTCGAGCGCGCGACGGTGCTGCACGGCCTCGGTGACAAGCCCGCGGCGATGGTGGATCTCGACGCGCTGCTCGATCGCGCCGCGAGCCACGCCGAGGCGCTGCGCTTCCGCGCGGATCTCGCGTTCGAGGCCGGCGACGTCGAGCTGGCGATCTCGCTGTGGCGGCGCTGCCTCACCGCCGAGACGCGCCCGCAGCGGCGCGGCGAGATCGAGCTCCAGCTCGCGAAGGTGCTCGCCGAGAACGTCAACGACGTCGCGGGCGCGATCGAGAACCTCGAGCACTTCGCCGAGTCCAACCCCGACGACGTCGGGCTGCGCGAGCAGATCCTCGCGCTGTGCCTGCGCGCCAATGACTGGGAGCGCGCCGTCCGCGAGCTGAAGGTGCTCGCGCGGCTGCGCCCGACGCCGCAGGACAAGGCGCGCGAGGAGCTGCGCCTGGGCCTCATGTACCGCGATCGGCTGAACGATCGGACGTCGTCGCGCCTGGCGCTCGATCGCGCGCGCGCGCTCGATCCGCTCAACCTCGACGTGATCCGCGAGCTCTCCGAGCTGCTCGAGTCGGGCTCGCGCGGGCAGGTGCTGGCGGCCACCGCGGCGAGCTTCCGCTCGTCGATCGCCCAGAACCCCAAGAGCGCGGTGCTCTACGACCGGCTCGCGCAGGTCGCCGCGTGGCAGAGCGACGTCGACGGGCGCTGGCTCGCGCTCGTGGGGCTCGAGGCGCTCGGCACGCTCTCGGTGGATCAGCGCCAGGTCCTCGAGCAGGGCCGGCAGAAGGTCGCCGCGCCGGGGCGCGTCAAGCTCGATCCGGCGGCCCGCAAGCTCCTGCGCGGCCCGGCGGCGGGGCCGCTGTTCGACCTCTGGCGCGCGATCGCGCCGGCGGCGCAGGTCGCGACCGGCGTCGATCCGGCGAAGCTCGGCTTCGCGCGCGGCGATCGGCTCGCGATCAAGAAGCTCGGCGACCGCTACGAGGCGCTCGCGACCGCGCTCGCGTGCTTCGGCATCGAGGAGCTCGAGATCTACATCGGCACGAGCCGGACCGGCTCGGCGTGGGCGCTCGCCGCGGAGACGCCGATCCTGTGCATCGGCGCGGACGTCGCGGCCGGCAAGACGCCGCAGCAGCGCTGGATCATCGGCCGGACGGTCGCGATGATCGCCGAGGGCTTCGCGACCCTGCCGGAGCTCCGCGAGGCCGAGCTCGGCTGGACGATCGCGGCGGCGCTGCGCGCGGCCGAGGTGGCGATCCCGCCGCGGCTCGCCGAGGAGATCGACGTCGACAACGCCTCGATCGCCGACCGCGTCCGCCTGATCCGCAAGGAGCTCTCTCGCAAGGAGCGCGCCACCGTGCAGCAGCTCGCGCAGCAGCGCGCCGCGGAGCTCGTCGACGTCGCCGGGTTCCGCCGCCAGGCGCTCGCCGCCGGCAACCGCAGCGGCCTCGTGTGGTCCGGAGATCTCGCCGTCTCGCTCGCGCAGCTCGACGTCGTCCGCGGCGGCAAGGCACTGATCGACAACGCGGTCGCGCTCGATCTCGCGGCGTGGTCGGTCTCCGAGGAGCACCTGCGCCTGCGCGAGATCCTCGGCATCGGGCTAAAGGGAGCGCGCTGACGTGAGCCCACCCACTCCTCCTGGCAAGCCGCCCGCTGGCGGCGCTGGCAAGCCGCCCGCTGGCGGCGCTGGCAAGCCGCCCGCTGGCGGCACCGGCAAGCCGCCCGCCGGCAAGCCGTTCCTCGGCGACGACGATCTGCTGTCGGAGCTCGACGCGTGGGACGCCACGTTCGAGGCGCTCCACGGCGGCCCCGAGGAGGGCAAGAACCAGCCGGAGGAGAGCCAGCACGTGATCGCGTGGGCGGGCGCGGGCGCGAGCTCGGGCCTGGACGCGCCGGGCCTGGACGCGCCGGGCCTGGACACGCCGCTCGATCTCGGCATCGGCGAGGGCGTCGGCGAGCAGACGGTGCTGGTCGGCGAGGCCGCGCCGCACGATCCGCGCGGCCTCGATCGCCTGAGCTCGGAGTTCGACGACGAGCCGCTGCAGGACCCTGGCGCCGAGGAGGAGCTGTCGATCGAGGCCGGGTTCGAGCCTGGCCGCGGGCCCGCGCAGCCCGCGCAGCCCGCGCAGCCTGCGCAGCCTTATGTCTCGCCCCGCCGCGCGCCGTCGGCGACGAGCGTCGACACGGCGCACCTCGAGGATCCGCTCGAGACCGACTTCTCGGATCTCGCGCCCGATCCGCCGCCGACGGTCCCCAGCCGCGTCACGCGCCGCACGCTGCCGCCGCTCGCGGCCGACGACGACGCTGCGCGGGCCCCGCGGCACATCCGCGCAGACAGCGAGAGCGACAGCGGCATCTACACGTCGGCGTCGCGGCCGAACCCGACGCCGTCCCGGCCGTACGAGGAGGATGACCTCGCGCCGCCGCCGGCGCCGGTGGAGCCGCGGCGCACGCTGTCGCACGCGATCGTGCGGCGCACGATGTCGCACGCGATCCCGACCCCGACCCCGAGCCTGATCCCGGCGCCCATCGGGCACGACGACTCGCAGGTCACGCCGCCGCACGGCACCGACGTGGGGCTGTTCGAGCGGACGCGGCTCACCGGCCCCGACGAGCTCGACGAGGGCCTGGCCGCCTCGCGCGTGGAGCTCGACGAGGACGCCTACGACGACATCGAGATCGGCGGCTCCGCCGAGAGCAAGGCCGCCGCGGGCCGGGCCGCCGCGCCGGCGGACAGCGGACCTGTCGTGTCCGGCGCGCCCGGCGCGCCCGGGGTGCCGGCGCCGGTGAGCGACGCGTTCAGCGCCGGCCGCCGCACCGCGCACGTGCTGCGCCGCACCGATCCGCCGACACGCCCGCCGCCGACGGGCCAGTCCTCGCCGGTGATCGAGCTGGAGGCCGACGAGGAGCTGTCTGCGCCCAACCTGGCGGCTCCGCGCAGGGCGCCGCCGGACCGGCCGACGCCGCGGAAGCTCGCGGTGGAGGACGACTTCTCCGAGGTGGAAGCGGCGGTGGGCGCCGACAGCGACGTCGACGTCGCGGCGCTCGATCCGGAGCTGGACGCGCCCGCGAGCGCGCGGTCTCGCCCCTACGAGCTCGACTTCGAGGACGAGCCGGCGCCGCCGCCGGCACCGCTCGAGTCCGCGCTCGCCGACTTCGAGGACGACGCGGGCGCCGCGCGGCGCGCGATCTCGACGTACATCGACTCGGCGCCGCCCCCGCCGACGCTGGTCGAGTCGGGCCGCGCCGCGCCGCGCGGGCCGCTGCCGCCGGCCGTCTCCGCCGAGACCCGCAAGGGCGTCCCGGTGCTCCCCGATCCGGTGCGGCCCACGGCCGCGCGCCCGCCAGCGCTCACCGATCTGTACCCGTCGCGCGTCAAGACGCCGACGTCGGTGCCGCCGCTCGGCGAGATGCCGCTCATGCCCACGGGCGCGCCGGCGCCCGCCGCGCGCGGCCCGCTGCCGGCCCGCGAAGACCTGGCCGAGGCCGACGCCGACGCCGTGGCCGAGCCCGAGCCGATGCTCGATCTCGAGGCGGTCAGCCGCGCGTGGCCCGAGCAGGTGGAGCCCCTGCCGACGGCCTCGCTCGACGAGGCGTGCGCCGCGGCGCTCGTGGTCTACGAGCGCGAGGTCGCCATGCTCGACGACAGCACGGCCGCGGCGGCGCTGCGGCTCGAGGCGGGCCGGCTGTGCGAGCGGCTCGCCGATCTCGAGCGCGCGCGGCTGCACTACGAAGCGGCGCTGCTCGCCGATCCGCGCGCCACCGCGGCGCTGCGCGGCCTGCGGCGCATCGCGCGCGGGGCCGGCGATCTCGGCGAGGCGACCCGGCTGCTCGATCTCGAGGTGGCGGTGGCCGGCGCGCTCGAGAAGCGCCCGCTCGGCCACTACCGCATCGATCTGCTGATGGCGAGCGGCGAGCAGGACCTCGCGCGCGTCGCCGTCGGCGAGCTGCTCGACGTCGCGCCGTCCGACGTGCGCGCGCTGCTCGCGCACCTCGAGCTCGCGTTCCTCGACGGGCGCGCCGACGAGTTCGGCGCCGCGCTCGAGCAGCTCGCGCACGCGGTCACCGACAACGAGCTGCGCGCGGCGGCCCAGGCGGCGCGCGGCGCGCTCGCGGCGCAGCAGAGCGACAACGTCGCCGCGATGAGCTGGTTCAACGCCGCGGCCACCGCCGATCCGGGCGCGCTCGCGGCGCGGCTCGGCGCGGTGCGCTACGCGGTGGTGCAGGGCGACGGCGCGGCCGCGGCCAGCGCGCTCGTCGATCTGGGCCGCCAGATCGAGGCGACCGATCCCACGACCGCCGCGGCTGCCGCGATCCGCGCGCAGCAGTGGTCGACCGCCGAGCCCGGCCTCGCGGCCTCGCTGCTCGCCGCGTCGGCGGCGCCCTCGGATCCGCTGGTCGCGCGGCTCGGCGCCGAGCTCGCGAGCCGGCTGGCCGCCGACGAGCCGGCCACCGCCAGCGCCGCGTTCGCCCACTGGGCGACGTGCGCGACCTCGCCGGCCGATCGCGCGTACGCGGCGGCCCGCGCCGCCGAGCTCGACACCACGCGCGGCGCCGAGCTGTGGGCGAGCGTCGTCGCGATCGATCCCGGCGATGACTACGCCGCCGCGCAGCTCCGCACGTCGCACGTCGCCTCGGAGGCGACCGACGCCTCGATCGACGTCGACATCGCCGTCTCCGCCGACGCCGAGCGCGACCGCGCCCGTCTGCGCGCCGCCTACGGCCTGATCGCCGTCGGCAAGCTCGACGAGGCGATCAAGCTGCTCGAGTCCGGCCGCGAGCTGCGGCCGGACTCGCTCGCGATCGCCGAGGCGCTCGGCGAGGCGCTCGCCGCCGCCGGCAACTGGACGGCGCGCGCGAAGCTGTTCGCCGAGCTCGCCGCCGAGCCGGGCGAGCAGCTCGATCGCGACGTCGCGCAGCTGCGCAGCGCGATCGCGTGGGAGGAGGCGGTGGGCGCCGCGGCGGCCGCCGCCGAGGGCGAGGAGGGCCAGGAGGCAGCGCCGCCGGAGCCCGCGGAGCTCCAGGCCTCGATCGCGGCCGCGCTCGAGGCGTGGTCGCGCGTGCTCGAGCACAGCCCCGAGGCGCCGGCCGCGCACGCCGCCGCGATCCTGCTCGCGAGCCGGCTCGGCGACCGCGACGCGCTCGCCGACATCCTCTCGCGCGCGCAGGCCGCCGAGCGGTCGCCGTGGGTCGCGGCGAGCCTGGGGCTCCGCCGCGCGCGCCTCTTCGGCGACGAGCCGCAGACCGTCGACGACATCCTGCGGAACCTCGCGCCCGCCGACGACCCGCGCCGCACGGTCGGCCTCGTCCTGACGGCGGCGCGGATGAAGAACCTCGGCGAGGCCGCCGCCGCGCTCGAGGAGCGCTCGCGCGTGCTCGACGAGCGCTCGTCCGCGACCGAGGTCGCCGCGCTGCGCCTGCGCGCCGCCCAGCTCGCGCTCGACGCCGGCGACGCCGCGCGCGCGACGCGCCTGCTCGGCAAGGTCGAGCACGCGCTGCCCGGCCTCGGCGTGGTGCCCGATCTGCTCGCGGCCGCGCGCCGCCGCGCCGGCGATCGGCCGGCCCCGAGCGGGGGCCGCCGCGCCGAGCCGCCGCCGGGGACGTCGTCCGCCGACGCGTTCGCGCGCGTCGTGCGCGACGCCGATCTCGCGCTCGGGCAGGGCGACGGCAGCGCGGCGCTCGCGCTCTACCAGCGCGCGGTCGAGCTGCGGCCCGGCGATCCGCTCGCCGTGGTGCCGCTGATCCGCACGGCGACGCAGCTGCGCGAGCCGGCGGCGGTGACCACGCACGCGCTCGCCCAGCTCCGCGCTGCCGAGGAGCTCGGCGACGGCGCCGCGAAGGCCACCGCGTACGAGCTGCTCGCGCACGTCGACATCGAGCTCCGCGGCGACCCCGACTCGGCGCAGATCGCGCTCGAGAGCGCGGCGCAGGCAGAGCCGGGTCGCATCGATCTCGTGCACCGGCTCGAGCGGCACCACGCCGCGGCCGACGACGTGCCCGAGCTCCTGCGCCTGCGCCGCGCCGCGCTCGACGCGATCCCGGCGGAGGCGACCCGCGACCGGGCCACGCTCCTCATCGATCTCGCCGGGCTCGCGACGCGCGACAACCAGACCGAGGCCGAGATCGCCGAGATCTACCGCCAGGTCCTCGCGGCCGATCCGGCGGTGCGGCTCGCGCTGCTCCACGTCGAGTCGACGGTGCGGCGCAACGGCTTCTCCGAGGAGCTCGCGCAGCTCGAGGAGAAGATCGCCGCCTTCTTCGAGGGCGACGCGCGGACCCAGGCCGCGTTCTGGACCCGCGCTGGCGAGACGTTCGCCGAGCTCGGCCAGATCGACGCGGCGGTGCAGCGCTTCGGCCGCGCCGAGGCCGCGCTGCCGGGCCACGTGCCGGCGCTCGAGGGCTGGCGGCGCGCCGCGCTCAAGGGCCAGCTCTGGGGCGACGTCGCCGAGGCGGCGTCGCGCCAGGCCGCCGTCGCCGAGGAGCCGGAGCAGCGCGCCGCGCTCCACCACTTCGCCGGCGTCGTCTTGATGGACAAGGCGCTCGAAGGCGACCGGGCGATGGCCGCCTTCCACCGTGCGCTCGAGGCAAACCCAGAGCACCGCGACTCGTTCCTCCGCCTGCGCATCCTGCTCGAGGAGAACGCGAACCACGACGACCTCGCGGTCCTGCTCCGCAAGCGGCTCGACGTCGAGCTGGACGAGGACGCCCGCATCGAGCTGCACCGCGCGCTCGCCGAGCTGCACCGAAACTTCCTCTCCGACCGCGACACCGCGAAGGAGCACTACCGCGAGATCCTCGCCCGCGACGGCAACGACCTGCGCGCGCACGCCGCGATCGCCGACATCGCGTGGGAGCAGGGCAACTGGCAGGAGGCGGCCGACGCGCTGATGGCGCGCGCGCGGCTCGAGCGCGAGCCCGAGGTCCTGCGGACCCTGTGCTACCGGCTCGGCCTCATCTACGCCGACCGGCTCGCCGAGCCCGAGATGGCGCTCAAGGCGTTCCAGCGCGCGCTGACGTACGAGCCCGACGACGAGAACACGCTGACGCGCCTGGCGGATCTCTCCGCGCAGGTCGGCGAGTTCAAGCTCGCGCTCGGCGCGTGCGAGCGGCTGGTCAAGAACGAGACCGACGCGGACCGACGCGTCGCGCACCTCCACCGCGTCGCGCGGATCTTCAAGGACGGGTTCGGTGACATGAAGCGCGCCGAGCGCGCGCTCAACGTCGCGCTCGACGGCGCGCCGACGAACGACGAGGCGCTCCAGCAGCTCGTGCAGTTCTACCGGGAGGCGGGCGATCTCACGTCGGTGCGCGTCCACCTGAACCGCGTCGCCGGCACGATGCGCGCGCGCGTCCACCAGACGCCGCTCGACGGCACGTCGTACCGCGTGATCTCGCGCGTGATGGCGGCGCGCGAGGCGAGCGGGGTCCCGGGCTCGCAGCCGATCGCGCGGGCGGCCGCGCAGCTGGCCGAGCTGCTCGGCGCCGCCGACGAGTCCGAGCGGCGGCTGATCAACGAGCCGCGCAGCCCGGATCTGTCGCTGCTCGCCAAGCCGGAGGCCGACGAGGTGCTGTTCCCGCGCGGCGTGCAGGTCGAGCTGCGCCAGATCTTCAGCCTGATCGGCGAGCGGCTCGCCAAGCACTTCGGCGCCGATCTCCGGACGTACGGCGCGACGCGCGGCGATCGCCTGCGCGCGAAGGACAACCCGGTCGCGGCGGTCGCGCAGTCAGTGGCGACGGCGCTCGGGTTCGGCGATATCGATGTCTACGTCTCGTCGCGCCAGCCGTGGGTGATGGTCGCCGAGCCGACGAGCCCGGTCTCGCTGATCATCGGGGCGTCGATCGCGGCCGAGGGCGGGGACGCGATCCGGTTCTGCGCGGGCGGCGCGCTCAAGCTCGTGCAGGCGCACCTCGCGATCCCGGCGCGCCTGCCGGAGGACGACCTGGGCGTGCTCGTCATCGCGCTGATGCGGCTGTTCCAGCCGGACTTCCCGATGCTCGCGGTCGACGGCGATACCGTCGCGTCGCAGATGCAGCGGCTGCGGCGGCTGTTCCCGACGAGCCTGCTCAACGAGCTGCGGCCGTACGCGCTCGCGATCGATCCGCTGCGGTTCGGCCACCGCGAGCTCGCCCGCGATCTGAAGGTGACCGGGCTCCGCGCCGGCCTCGTCGCGTCCGGCTCGATCCTGATCGGGCTGCGCATCCTCGCCGGCCAGGCGCACGCGGAGCTGCCGGCCTTCCTGACGGATCCGGCCTCTCAGGCGCTGGTCGAGTTCGCGCTCAGCGAAGATCACGCCGCGGTCGCCCGATAGACGGCGGCGCGGCGGCGGCTACTCGTAGCGGTCGTGAGCGCCGTGATAGCGATGGCGGGCGCGGCGCTCGGCCCGCTCGGCCTGCTCGAGCGCCCGCTCGACGGCGCGCTCGGCCCGCTCCGTGGCGCGCTCGGCCTCGCGCTCGGCGCGCTCCGCGGCGCGGCGGGCGCGGCGCTCGGCCCGCTCCGCGGCTTCGGGCGCGGGCCTGCGCCACTCGTGGCAGCGGTGCACCCGGTACATCGAGCGATCGAGCGTGGCGCGCTCGGCCCGCGGGGCGCGCGGGGCCTCGCGCAGGAGAGCTGGGATCACGAGGAGCGCGATCGTCGCGGCCAGCGCGAGGCCGAGCCAGGCGAAGCGCGCCCGATGTCCGATCGACTCTGCGACGATCACGTTGGGCTGCATCTGCCTACGATACCAACGGCCGGCGGCTTATGCTCGCGTCACATGGCAGGTCGCAGCTCGAGGTCGAAGGGCGGATCGAGGTCGCCCGCGAAGGGGAAACCCACATCCGCGCCTGCGACCGGAGCTGCGCCCGGTGGCGCCGCCTCCGGGCGGCGGCGGGGGCTGGGCGAGGTCCTCGGCGGCGCGGCGCTCGTCCTGCTCGGCCTCGCGCTCACGCTGCCGACGAGCGGGGCGGCGCGCCTGGCGCTGGTCTGGGCCCCGATCGCGATCGGCGCGGCGGCGATCGTGGTCGGCGCGGCGCGGCTCTCGCCCCCGACGGATCCGCCGCTGCCGCCGCGGCCCGACGTTCGGCGCTGGATCTATGGCGGGCTCGATCTCCTGTTCGGCGCCGTGTACGCGTTCGTGATCGCCGAGGTCATCCCGAACCGGCTGCCGTCGGCGGCGTTCCACCTGTGGACGCTGCCGGTGTGCGTGCTCGCGATGGGGGCCGGCACGCTCGCGGGCGGCCGCCACGGCTGGTGGACCGCGATCGTCGCCGGCTCGGCGCTCCTCCTCTCGGTGATCGTGCTGTTCGTGCGGGTCCTGATCTCGGCGGCGTTCCTCGCCGGGGTCTACGGCGCGTTCGGCAAGGCGGCGTCGACGTTCGCGCTGGTCGCGATCGCGCTGGTCGTCGAGGCCGTCGTGCTCCTGCCGATCGTCCAGGTCAAGTTCCTGATGACGCGCGCGGGCCGCCGCGCGTACGGGGTGTGATGAGCGCCGGTGCGGGCGCGGGCGCAGGCGCGGGCGCAAGCGCGGGCGCGCGGCGAACGCGGGGGCGCACGCTCGCGCTCGTGCTCGTGTGGACGCTGCCCTCCGCGGTGTTCCTCGCCGCCACCGCGATCGTGTACACCGCGTTCCGGATCCCGCCGCCGGACCGGCTCGATGCCGGCGAGCGCGCGGCCGTCATGGCCACGCTGCGCGCCGCCCTCGACGACCAGCCGGCCGTGCCGTGCCCGGTGCGCCGCGCCGCGGCCCCGGTCGCCGCGACGGTGTGGCTCGCGGGGCGCCCGATCGCGCGCGTCGACGGCGAGGGCGCGGATCGCGGGGCCGATCTCGGCGCCGCGGTCGACGCCGCGGCCGCGCAGCTCCGCGCGCTGCCGGCGATCCGCGCGATCGCCCCGGCCGAGCGCGCCGCGGCGCGGATCCAGGTCGACATCATCACGGGGACGGCGCCGCTCGGCGGCGATCAGTGGCTGTTCGACGCGCTCGCGGTGCCCGGCATCGGCGAGATGCTCGCGATCAACTCCGGCCTCGAGGGGATCGGCGTCCGGATCGATGGCAAGCCGTGGCTGCTCCTGCCGCACGAGCTCGTCGCGGCGCGGGTCCTCACGACGAAGCGCCCGTCGAAGCAGATGCAGGACTTCGTGATCGGGCCCGATCTCACCAAGATGAACCAGATGCTCGCGCAGCGCGCCGGCAAGCCGGGCGTGCTCGATCCGACGACGATGTTCCGGTTCCGCACCGATACATTCGTCGAGGGGCCGCGGGCGCCCGTCGAGGGTCCGCAGGCGCCGCCGCTCCAGCTCTACCGCGGCATCCCCCCGCCGGTGCCGCTGACGGGCAAGCTGCTGCGCGAGCGCGCCCTCGAGGGCGGCCGGTTCCTCGTCGCCCACCTCGCCGAGAACGGCCGCTACATCTACGAGCACGACCTCGCGTCGGGCGTGCAGACCGATCCGCGGAGCGCGTCGTACTCGATGCCGCGCCACGCCGGCACGACGTACTTCCTCGCCGAGCTGTACCGGATCACGAAGGAGCCGTGGCTGCGCGAGCCGATCGAGCGCGCGTTCGCGCACCTGGCCGAGCTCATGGGCAACGGCCGCTGCGCCGGCAGGACCCCCGCCGGGATCGAGTTCGACTGCGTGATGGATCGCCACGAGAAGATCGCGCAGATGGGCTCGACGGCGCTCGCCGTCGTGGCGCTCGCCGAGTACCAGCGCGCCACCGGCGATCCGCGCTACCTCCCGCTCGCGAAGAAGCTGGCGGCGTGGATCCAGTGGATGCAGCGCCCGGACGGCTCGTTCCGCCACCTCTACAACCCGACCACGCGGCTGCCCGACGACCAGGCGCAGCTCCTCTACTACTCGGGCGAGGCGACGCTCGCGCTCGCCCGGATGCACGTCGTCACCGGGGATCCAGCCTACGCGCGCGCCGCCGAGCAGGGGCTCGACTGGCTCGTCGGCTGGTATGACTTCTTCATGGGCGGCTTCTTCTACGGTGAGGAGCACTGGACGTGCATCGCCGCCGAGGCCGCGTACCCGGCCGTCAAGAACGGCGCCCACGTGGACTTCTGCCACGGCTACGGCGCGTTCCTGCGCGAGCAGCAGGCGGCGCCGGGGGAGCACCCGGACGAGGACGATTTTGCCGGAGGGTACGCGTTCACGCCGTTCCTCGTGCCGTTCAACACGCCGGCGGGATCTCGCACCGAGGCGATGATCTCGGCGTATCTTCTGGGGCGGCACCACGGGCGGCCGGATCCGGCCGTCCGGCGTCAGATCCGGAACGCGCTGCAATACGTGCTGGGCCAGCAGATCACGCCGGAAAACGACTTCGCGGTGGTCGGCCCGGGGCGGGGGGGGGTCCCCGGGAGCCCGATCGATCGGAACGTCCGGATCGACTTCGTCCAGCATGTGTGCTCGGCGTTCATACGGGCGTCGGAGTGGATCGACGATCCGTAGCGCCGTAGCGGCCAGCGCGCTGCTATGATGCGGCGCGGTGGCGGACGACCAGCGAACGCAAAATGCGCCTGCCGAGCCTGCCGAGCCTGTCCAGTCGGACCAGGCCGCGGCGGCTCCGGCGGAATCCGCGGCGGCCGCGCCGGAGCCGGCGCCTCCCGCGCCCCCCGTGCCTCCCGTGCCTCCGGTGACCGATCCGAGGACCTCGTATCTGCCGCCGGTGGCCGACCCGCTGCTCGGGCAGACGCTCGCCGGGCGCTACCTCATCTCGAAGAAGCTCGGCGAGGGCGGCATGGGCTCCGTCTACCTCGCCACGCACAACGTGCTCGAGAAGCAGGTCGCGCTCAAGGTGCTGCACGGCGAGCTGGCCCGAAAGCCAGACCTCATCGAGCGGTTCATGCAGGAGGCGAAGGCGGCGTCGCGGATCCGGCACTCGAACGTGATCGACATCAGCGACTTCGGCGCGACGCCCGAGGGGCACGTGTTCTTCGCGATGGAGCTCCTCTCCGGCCACGATCTCCACGAGGAGATCGCGCGGGCGCGGATGGCCGGGGAGCTTTTGCCGTGGTCGCGGAGCAAGCACATCTTCCTCCAGATCTGCGGCGCGCTGGCGGCGGCGCACAAGCACGGGGTCGTCCACCGCGACCTGAAGCCCGAGAACGTCTACCTGGTCGACATGCTCGGCGACCCGGACTTCGTGAAGCTGCTCGACTTCGGCATCGCGAAGCTGACGGAGGTCGAGAACAGCGACCGCAAGCTGACGAAGACCGGCATGCTGTTCGGGACGCCCGAGTACATGTCGCCGGAGCAGGCGCGCGGCGAGAAGGTCGATCACCGCGTCGACATCTACGCGATGGGCTGCATCCTGTTCCAGCTCGTCACCGGGCGCGTGCCGTTCGAGGCCGACAACTTCATGGGCGTGCTCACGATGCACCTGACGGAGCCGCCCCCGTTCATCCCCGACGAGATCTTCGATCTCATCGGTGCGCCGCGCGAGCTGGCGGGCGTGATCACGCAGGCCATCGCGAAGGATCGCGGGCAGCGGTACCAGACGGCCGACGAGCTCGGCAACGCGGTGCGCTCCGCGTGCGGCGAGGAGCCGATCGCGGCCGGGACCAGCGGCCGCTTCTATCAGCGGCCGTCGAGCGTGCCCGCGCCGGCGGAGACGACGCAGCGCGCGACGCCGCTCCCCGGCATGGTGCCGCGTGCCGCGACGCCGACCCCGGAGGCGTCTGGCTCGATGCCGTCGCCCGTCGCCGCATCGGCGTCCGGAGCCACGTTCCGGGCCACGCCGCCCGCCGGCGCGCCGGTGCTCCCCGCGGCCGAGCCCGCAGCCGAGCCTGCATCCGCGGCCGCGTCCGGCTCGATGGCGGCGGCCGCCGCCGCGCAGCGGGCCACGCCCGTCGGCGGCTCGACGGCGCTCCCCCCGGCCGAGGCCGGCCGATCCGGCGCGTGGAGCGGTACGCCGTCGGTGCAGGCCGACCAGCCGCCGCAGAAGCGGAGCTCGAAGGCGCCGCTCGTCATCGGCGCGCTCGTGCTCGCGGGCGGCGCGGCCGCCGCGATCTTCATGCTGCAGCGCGACCGCGGCCCGGCCGCGCCGAGCGAGCCCGGCAGCGCGTCGGGCGCGGCGCTGGTCACGCTCGATGCCGCGGTGCCCGATGCCGCCGTCGCCGTGGTGCCGCCACCGCCGCCGCCGCCGCCGCCACCACCGCCGCTGCCGGAGAAGGTGACGGTGATCCTCGACACCAAGCCGCGCGGCGCGATCGTGAAGGATCTGACCACCGGCGCCGTGTTCGGCAAGACGCCGCGCAAGTTCTCGGTGACACCGGGGCGCGGGCCGCGGCAGTACCTGTTCACGCTGCGCGGGTACGGCGACGCGCTGATCGAGCTGGTGCCGGATCGCGAGAAGATCGAGCACACCGAGGAGCTCGTGAAGGGCGTCTCCGGCAGGCCCACGGTCGTCAAGGCGATCGGCCCCAAGCGGCCAGACCCCGTGCCGCAGGTCAAGCCACCCGATCCGGGGACACAGGTCAAGCCACCCGATCCGGGGACGCAGCCCACGCCACCCGATGCCGGGACGCAGGCCAAGCCGCCCGATCCGCTGCCCGCGCCGCCTGATGCCGCGGTGCAGGTCAAGCCGCCCGACCCGCCGCCCAAGCCGCCCGACGATCCGGACTGCCCGGAGCTGCCGTGCCTCAAGTCGGACCCGTCGCGGCGGGGGGGCGGTGCAGGCGGGGGCAGCAGCACACCCTGAGCCGGCGCCGGCCTGAGCGGAACGCGCCGACGCACGTGCTACGGTGGCGTGGTCGCCGCGTGGGTGACGAAATGGTAGCCGTGAGGGCCTTAAAAGCCCTTGCCGAGAGGCGTGCGGGTTCGAGTCCCGCCCCACGCACAGAGTCTGGTCTCTGGCCCGGAGGCCGCGCGGGCGGCGCCGGAATGAGCTGGATGGCCGCGGCGTAGTATCGGAAGCATGAAGCTCGCCGCGGTCGCCTGCGCCGGGATCTTGCTCGCCGCGGATCGCCCCGCCGAGGCGTGCAGCTGCCTGCCGCCGCCCCCGCCGTGCGGAGTGTACGCGCGCGCGGCGCTCGTCTTCGTCGGCGAGGTCGCGAGCACCAGGACGACGCCGGAGTTTCTGACGGCGGCGACGTTCACCGTCGAGGAAGAATTCAAGGGCCTGGGGGGCCAGAAGACGGTCGTCGTCCACGGCGGCGGGATGTGTGGCGCGACGTTCACGGCGGGCCAGAAGTACTTCGTCTACGCGAGCGACCGCGAGGGCAGGTGGTACGCGGGGCTGTGCGGGCGGACGCGCCGGCTCGAGCGGGCGCAGGACGACCTCGCGTACGCGCGCGACCTCCCGAGCCGCTCGCTCGGCGAGGTGTTCGGCGAGGTCCGGCTCGAGGACGAGCAGGAGCAGCAGGCGCCGCGCGCTGGCGTGACCGTCCGCGTGCCGGGGACCCAGCACGCGGCGAAGACCGACGAGGCGGGCCGGTACCGACTCTGGCTCCCGCCCGGCCAGCACACGCTCGACGTCGTCGATCCGGGCACGCGCGTGCGCTGGCCGAGCACGCCGGCGATCGAGCTCACCGATCCGTCCGCGTGCGCGAGCCAGGACCTCGTCCTGCAATACAACGGGCGCATCCGCGGCACGCTCCTCGATCACGCCGGGAAGCCGGCGGCGAACGTGCCGGTCTCGGCGCAGGGCACCGCGGCGCGCAACCCGCTCCGGGTGATGACGAACGCCAAGGGCGAGTACGAGCTTTTGGGCGTGCAGGCGGGCGAGTACACGGTCCTCGTGAACGATCCCAAGGACGGCGGGCCCGACGCGCGGGCGCCCTTTCCGACGACGTTCTACCCGGGCGTCCCGGCGGAGGCGGCCGCGAAGCGGGTGAAGGTCGTGCGCTCGGCGCTCGTCTCGAAGATCGACTTCAAGCTGCCGAAGCCGCTGCCGGTCTACACGGTGAGCGGCGTGCTCCGGCACAAGGGCCAGCCGAAGGCCGGGATCCACATCAACATGGAGACCGAGCTCCGCCCCGGCTTCCAGCGCGGCACCGGCGACTACACCGACGCGAGCGGCCGCTTCACGCTGCGGGACATCGCCGGGGCGAAGATCTCGCTCCGGGTCTGCCGGACCGATCCCGATCCGAATGACTACGCCGCCGCGTGCCGCACGGTGAAGCACACGCTGACCGGCGACCTGACGGTGGACCTCGAGTATCCGGCGCCGTGAGCGCCGCGGCGCCGGTGCGCCCGCCGGCCCGGGCGCGATGCGTCAGCGCATGCGGATGACGTGGCCGAGCAGCTCGCCGGCGAGGTAGTGCATGCCCTTGCCGGGCCAGCGCCTGCCGTGACGGAGGTACGTGTTGACCGTCGCGCCGCTGGCGTCTCTGTGGATCGCGGGCCGGCTCGCGTCGACGAGGCCGCGGCGGACGACGCCGCCGGCGAGGTAGATGAGCTCGGTCACGCCGCGGTCGTCGCGATCGACGACGATCGCGACGAGATCGGAGGCGTCGTCGCTCTGGGCCTGGTCGAAGACGAGGAGGTCACCGGGCCGCGGCGCCTCGTCGGGCGAGCGGAGGCGGCGCGACTCGGCGGCCCACGACACGAGCGCGGCGCCGGAGCTGGCGGAGAACGGCGCGCCGAGCTCGCGCGACCACGCAGCCACGGCGGCGAGCGCGTCGCGCGCGTCGCGCCGGCCGACGAGAGCGCGCAGATCGGCGGGCGCGCGGAGCCGGGGCGGCGGCGGATCGGTGCCGCGGTGCGGCGCGCGCAGCCCCGGCCGATCGTCGTCGCAGGGCGGGGCGGCCGGCTTGGCCTGCTGGGTCGGCTTTGACAGCTCGGCGGTCCTGGCCGGCTTGTCCGGCTCGTCCGGCTGGGTGGGCTGGGCCGGCTTGTCCGGCTCGTCCTGCTGGGCTGACCTGGATGGTTTCGACAGCTCGGTGGGCCGGGCCGGCTTCGCCGCTTTCGAGGCGGCGGAGTCGGCGGAGACGCTGCGGATCGGCGGGGCGGTCACGACGCGGACAGGCGCGCGCGGCCGGTCCGCGGGCGCCTTCTCGCGCGCCTTCGCGGGCGCCCGCCCGGTCAGCTCCGCGGGCGCTTCCATCGGCGCCTCCTCGGGCGGCATCGGATCCGACGTCCGGGGCGCCGAGGCGCCGGGGAGGAACGTCGGCGCGGCGAAGCTCGGAGCAGGCGGCCGGCCCGCGCAGGCGCCAGCGGCGATCGAGCCGATCGCGGCGGCGAGGGCCTTGGACCGCATGCGCACAGGCTAGAGCCCCGCGCGGGCGAGGGGCCAGTTTTTGCGCGGCGGCCGGCGTGCTAGAACGCGCCGGTGACCGGGTACGAGCTGTTTCGCAAGCGGATCGCGCCGGTCCTGTTCCTCGGCATGGTCGGCCTGATCGCGTACGACGCCTGGAAGAAGGACCCGCACGCGGGGATCACCGGCACCGTCGTGATCGAGCTGGGCGAAGCCGAGCCGCGCGTCCGCGAGCTCGAGGCCGAGCTGGTCGTGCGCGGCGAGTCGATCAGCACGTTCCGGCGCGTCGCGCGGCCCGGCACGCTGATCGGCGACTGCCGCTTTCAGGCGCGGATGCCCGCGCCGGACGGCGAGCTGCGCATCGTCATCGACCTCGGCGACGCCCGCCGCCGGCTGTCGCGCGCCATCCACGTCGAGGACGGCGCGACGGTCCGGATCGATCTGGCGTCGGCGCTCGCGCTCCCGGCGCGCTGACGCCGCGCGGCGCGCTAAGCTCGCGCGATGGTAGCGCGCGGCTCTTCCATCGCGATCGTGGTGCTCCTCGGCTGCGGCGAGGTCAAGGACGAGCCGGCGGACGCGCCGGGGCCACCGGGCAGCGACGGTGCCGTGGTGGACGCGTCCGCCACGTGCCCGCGGACCCTGCTCCTCGGCGGCACGATGGTGGAGCCGCAGGGCTGGTCGGTGGTCATGCAGCCGCCGGCGACCCTCTCGTACGGGCCTGACTACGTGCGCCTCGACACCAGCACGTCGACCGGCGCATCGACGAGCGGCCAGCTGCTGCTGAACTACCCGGGCGCGCTGCCGCCGCCGCCGTTCCGCGTCCAGGTCGTGCTGCTCGTCGAGCGCGTGAACCCGCACAACAGCTTCGACTCGGCCACCGCGATCATGGCGTCGTACACCCCGCCGTTCGGCGCGGGCAACGATCGCAGCCAGATGATCTACCTCGACGGCGGATCGATCGGGTGGGCCGACGACACGCAGGCGTTCACCACGACGGTCGTGAACAACACCTACCACACGCTCGAGGTGGCGGTGGACGCGAGCACCACCGCGCGCGTGAAGATCGACGGCATCGCCGCGCTCACGCGCAACGGCTTCGTCTCCAATGGCGCGCTCGCGATCGGCGATCAGACGAATGACGCGGCGGTCGACAGCGCGATCCGGATCCGGTCCATCACGCTCCTCTGTCCCTGAGCCCGGCCGGGCCGGCCGGCCCCGGGCGGCCCGGGCTACGCCGCGCGGCGGCGCAGCCGCACCACGGTCTCGATCTGCGCGGTGCCCGGCATCAGATCGAACGGCTCGATCGCGTCGGGGACCAAGCCGGCCGCGCCCAGCGCCGCGAGGTCGCGCGCGAGCGACTCGGGGCCGCAGCTCACGTAGATCACCACCGGCGCGCCGAGCGAGACGAGCAGGTCGCGCGCGCCGGGCGAGAGGCCCTTGCGCGGCGGGTTCACGACCGCCACGTCGACGCGGCCGGCGAGCGCCTCGCGCGCGTGCGGCGGCAGCGCGCCGGCGTCGGCGGCGAGCGCCTCGAGCGGGAGGCCCGCCTTCTGCGCCGCGCGCCGCAGCTGGGCGACGGCCTCGGTATCGAGCTCGACGGCGGTGACGGTGGCGCCGGCCCGCGCGAGCGAGAGCCCGATGCCGCCGACGCCCGCGAACAGATCGACGGCGCGGAGCCCGGGGCGCGCCTCGGCGAGCACCGCGACCCGCGCGTAGAGCGCGGCCGCCTGCGCGCGGTTCACCTGCAGGAACTCGCCAGCGCCGACCTCGACGGCGACGCCGGCCACGTGCTCGACGACGAAGCCGTGGCCGCTCAGCACCTGCGCGCTCGCGCCGGACGGGACGATCGCGCCGTCGCGGCGATCGTTCTCGATCGCGACGATGCCGCGCACGGCGGGGTGCCGGGACAGCGCGGCGGCCGCCTGCTCGAGCTTGCCGCGCGGCGCGCGCGGCGCGACGACGAGCGCGATCAGCGCGTCGCCTTCCGCCTCGCGCACGATCGCGTAGCGCAGCTCGCCCGCGCGGTGGGTCTCGTCGTACGCCGCGAGCCCGGCGCCCTCGGCCGCGCCGCGGATCCAGCTCGCCAGCTCGTCGATGATCGGCGCGACCACGCGGCAGCCGAGCGTGTCGATCACGTGGTGGCTGCGCGGCGCGTAGGCGCCGAGCACGAGGTGATCGCCGGCGCGGCCGACGACGTACTTGCCCTTGTTGCGGTAGCCGACGATCGCGGGCGACGGCACCACGCCGGCGATCGCGACGGCCCCGGTCGCCACGGCGGGCACCTCCGCGAGCGCCTCGACGACGCGCGCGCGCTTGGCCGCGAGCTGCGCCGGGTACGCCAGGTGCTGCCAGACGCAGCCGCCGCAGCGGCCGAACGCGGGGCAGGGCGGGAGGACCCGATCGGGGCTGGTGGGCCCGAGCCGGCGCACGATGTGGCCCCACGCGGCGGGCCGGTGCGGGCTCGCGTGATCGACGACGACCTCGGCGCGCTCGCCGGGCAAGAGATCCGCGACATGGATCTCGCGCGCGACCGCGGACGCCCCCTCGGGCTCGCGGCCGACACCTCGCCCGACCTCGTCGAGGGAGGTCGCCTCCACCTCGCATCGGTTTGGCTGCGCCGCGGCCATCGCCCGCATGCTACATACGCCGCTCGCGGCCGGGATGCACGCCGCGGGATGAACCAATGACCGAGGATCTGCCGCCGGGCGCGCTCGTCGTCGCGGCGCTGTCGGGTGGCGTCGACAGCGCGACGGCGGCCGCGCTGCTCGTCGAGCAGGGCCACCAGGTCGTCGGCATGACGATGCGGCTCTACGACGCGCGCGGCACGGCGGCCTCGGCGGGCGGCCGGTGCTGCGGCCCGCGCGACGTCGAGGACGCGCGCGCCGTCTGCGCGCACCTGGGGATCCCGTTCTACGTCGTCGACCTCGGGGCCGAGTTCGCCGCCACCGTCGTCGACGACTTCGTCGAGGCCTACCTCGCCGGCGAGACGCCGAACCCGTGCGTGCGGTGCAACCAGCACATCAAGTTCACGCCGCTCCTGGCGCGCGCGCGCGCGATCGGCGCCGACGTGCTCGTCACCGGCCACTACGCGCAGATCACCGGCGGCGCGCTGCGCCGCGGGCGCGATCCGGGCAAGGACCAGTCGTACTTCCTGTTCTCGATGCCGGCGCACGAGCTCGCGGCGGTGCGGTTCCCGCTCGGCGGCATGACGAAGGACGAGGTCCGCGAACACGCGCAGCGGCTCGCGCTGCCGAACGCGCAGAAGCCGGAGTCGCAGGAGATCTGCTTTGTCCCCGACGGCGACTACGCGGGCTTCGTGTCGGCGCAGGCGCTGCGCCGCGGCCGCGCGCTGCCCCGCGCCGGCGACATCGTCGGGCAGGACGGCGCCGTGCTCGGCCGCCACGAGGGCACGCACCGGTTCACGCTCGGCCAGCACCGCGGCCTCGGCAACCTGACGACGAAGGACAAGCTCTACGTCACCGGGCTCGATCCAGCGGCGGGCGTCGTGCGCGTCGGCCCCAAGGCGGCGGCCGAGCGCCGCGAGCTCACGATCCGCGATCTGCGCTGGCTGTCGCCGCCTGCCGCCGCGCTCGAGGCCGCCGTCCAGGTGCGCCACCGCGGCGCGCCGATCGCGGCGTCGATCCAGATCGCGGCGGATCGCGCGACGGTCGTCCTGGCCGAGGCCACGGTCGCGGCGCCCGGCCAGGCGGCGGTCATCTACGACGGCGATCGCGTGCTCGCTGGCGGCTGGCTCGCTTAGCCGAGCAGCTCGCGGATGTGCGGGCTCCCGAGGAACGCCGCCCGCCACGTGGGATCGGTGAGCGCGTCGAGCTTCCGGTACGCCGACGCGCGCGCCTGCTCGACGATCTCCCGCGCGCGCTCGGCCGCGCCGGCGGCGCGCAGGACCTCGGCGCAGGCCAGGAGCACCTCCTCCTCGGACCCCTCGAGGTGGCGCTGCGACTCGAACAGGCCGAGCGCGCGCTCGACGAGCCGGGGCGCCTCGCCGCCCTGCGCGCCGAGCCGCACCAGCGCGAGCGCGTGCCGCGCCAGGCCCTTGATCTCGTAGCCCACGAGCGTGGCGTCCCGCGCGACGGCGGTGCCCTCGGCGGCGTCGTCGAGCGCGGCGTGGATCGCGCCGCGGCGGAGGTTTGCCTCCGCGCGCGAGATCAGCGCGTTCGCCTCGATGTAGCGCGCGCCGAGCCGGCGCGCCTCGGCGAGCGCCTCGTCGAGCATCGGCAGGCCGCCCGGGCGGGCGCGCCGGAGCTCGCACACGCCGGCGTAGATCAGGCAGTCCGCGCGGCTCCACCGCGAGGACGTGCGCAGGAGGATCGCGAGCGCCTCGTCGAACGTCGCGGCGGCCGCGTCGAGGAGGCCCACCTCGAGCAGGATCGCGCCGGTGACCGCCAGGCCGTCGCCCTCGCGCGCGCGGTCGCCGTGGCGCCGGCACAGCTCGAGCGAGCGCTCGGCGGCGTCCATCGCGCGCTGGTAGTTGCCGAGGCACAGATCGACGATCGCGAGGTGGTTCGTCGCGATCCGCTCGAGCCACGGATCGCCGCTCTGCTCGATGAACGCGAGCACCGGGCGGTACGAGTCGCGCGCCGACTCGTAGCGCGCGCGCATGAGGTGGATCCGGCCGCGGCCGACCAGCGCGCCCATCTCCTCGGTGACGAGCCGCAGCCGGCGGAACCGCTCGCGCGCCGCGGTCACGGCCTCGAGCGCCTCGTCGAACCGGCCGAGCCGCTCGAGGATCTCGCCGCGCACGCGCAGCGCCTCGCCGCGCAGCCGGTCGTCGCCGGCGACGGTCGCGCGCTCCTCCGCGGCGTCGGTGGCGGCGCGGGCGGCGGCGTAGTCGCCGAGCCGCAAGCTGCGCTGCGCGCGCCGGAGCGCGACGTCGGCGAGCCGCGCGGGCTCGTCGCCGGAGAGCCGCTCCAGCTCGTCGAGATCGCCGGCGTCGGTCGCGAGATCGCCCATCAGGCGGTGCGCCTCCTCGCGCCCGGCGAGCGCCTCGCGGCGGCGCGCGCGCGAGGTGGGCGTCGGCGGCGCGCTGCCGAGATCGTGCTCGAGGCTCAGCGTGCGGGTGAAGCTGGCGGCGGCCGACGCGGCGTCGGACGCGGTGAGCGCGAGCCGGCCGGCGCGCAGCCAGAACGCCGCGGCCCCGGTGGCCTCGCCGCCGCGCTCGAGGTGATCGGCGATCAGGGCCGGCGGCTCCTCGCGGCCGGCGAAGAACCGCGACGCGAGCAGGCGGCCGACGCGCGCGTGGCCCTCGCGCTGCTGGCGCGCCGACAGCGCGTCGTAGACGACCTCGCGCACGAGCCCGCGCGCGAACACGAGCTCGCCCTCCGCCGAGCCGGCCGCGGTCTCGGGCCGGACCAAGAAGCCGGCGCGCACCAGCTCGTCGAGCTCGGGCTCGAGCGAGCCCTCGCCGAGCAGCTCGGCGAGCAGGCGCGCGCGCACGCCGCCGCCGAGCACGGCCGCGAAGCGCAGCGCGGCGCGCGCCTTGGGCGCCAGCCGATCGATGCGCGCCGAGACCACGTCGCGCGCCGAGGCGGGCACCGCCTCGCCGCTCTTGCCGGCGTCGCGCACCGCGAGCGCGAGCTCCTCGACGAACATCGGGTTGCCGCCGCCGCGCGACAGGACGGCCGCGATGTTGAGCGGCGAGGCGGCGTCGCCGAGCCGGTCGGCGATCAGCGCGCGCAGCTCGCCGCCGACCAGATCGCTGAGCGGGACGCACAGATCGGCCGGCAGCGGCCCCGCGGGGGCGAGCTCCTCGGGGCGCGCCGTCATCACGAGGATCTCCGGCGCGCTCGCCGGCATCCCGAGGTGGTGGCGCAGGACCTCGAGGCTCGCGCTGTCGGCGAGGTGGACGTCCTCGATCACCGTGACGAGCGGGCGCTCGCGGTCGACCCCGACCGAGCGAAACCGCGACAGCCCGGCCGCGAGCCGCGGCCGGAGATCGGCCGCCTCGCGCGCGCCGACCGCCTCGCCGTCGCGCAGCTCCATCGCGCGATCGAGATCGATCGTGATCGCCTTCGCGCGCTCGGTGGCGACGCCGGCCTCGAGGAGCACGCGCATGAGGCGGCGCAGGACCTGGGCGCGCGCGCCGCGGCCGCGCGCTGGCGGCAGCCGCAGCGCCGCCTGGTAGAGATCGATGAGCAGCGCGAACGGCGTCAGGTGGCTGGCCGGCGACGCCGCGCACGTGATCACGCGGATCTCGGGAGGGCGCGCGCGGAGGCGGGCGATCAGCTCGGCGACGAGCCGGCTCTTGCCGGTGCCGGCGGCGCCCAGGACCATCACGGTGAGCCGGCGATCGAGGGCGATCGCGCGCGCAAACGCTGCCTCGAGCTCGGCGAGCTGCGCGGCGCGCCCGATGAACGTGCCGCGCCGCTCGAGGCGCGCGCGGTCGCGCTCGTCGAAGCTGCGCGGGCCCACGACCTCGAGCACGCGGCTCCGGCGGGCGACGCGGCGCGGCGCGGGCACCTCGCGCAGCTCGTACAGGCTGCTCGTCAGCCGGCCCGCGCCGCCGACGAACATCGGCCGCTCCGGCGCCGCCTCGCGCGCGAGCGCCTTCACCTCCTCGAGCGCGTCCGGCGGCAGTCCGGGCGTGCCGTCGGGGCCGACCTGCACCTGCACGCTGGTGCGCGCGCCGATCCGCAGCGCGGGCCCGGCACCGGCGCCGCCCGCGGCGTCGCGCGCCATCGCGGCGGCGTCGAGCGCCCAGCCCATGGCCACGGCGGTGTCGTCCTCGCCGGCGACCTCGAGGCCGAACGCGATCACGAGCGAGTCGTCCTCGAGCTCGAGCGCGACCCCGCCGCGCTGGTACGCGAGCTCGCCGAGGCTGCGCGTCAGGGTGCGCAGCACGTCGGGCGGCGCGCCGGCGAGGGTGGCCGCCACGATCACGGTGCGCCGCCGCTCGGCGGGCAGCCCGGCCGCCATCGCGCCGAGGTCGTCGTCGATCGGCTCGTCGAGCTCCGGCGCGCGCGCGGCGTCGGCGGCCGAGTCGACCGACGGCTCGACGTCGAGCTCGTCGTAGCTCGTGTCCTCGACCAGGGCCAGCGGCGGGATCAGCGAGGTGATCGACGGCCGCAGGTACGGCTCGGTCAGCACGGCGGCGGGCGGCGGCGGCGGCACATGCGCGGGCACCGGCGCGGAGACCGGCGTGGGCGCCCGTGCCGGCGCCGGCGCGCGCGTGGGCACCGGCGCCGTCAAGATCGCCGGCAGCGGCTCGTGCAGGCTGAGCGTCTGCTCGAGGATCCGGTGCGGGGCCGCGTCGCCGGGGGCCTCGCGCCACGGCGCGGGCTCCGCCGGCTCGGCGCGCCTGCGCTGCGCCGGCGCCGTGGTCGCCGTCGGGATCTCCGCCTCGTCGGCGCGCGGATCGAGCTCGATCCGCGGGGCGCGCGTCGTAGGGAGCTCGTCGGCGTCCGGATCGTCGGGGAAGTCGGGCGTTCCGGCCCCGAGCCCGCCGGGCGGCGTGCCCGCGCCAGGCCGCCCGGCGACGATCGCGCCCGGCGCGGACATCAGATCGGGGATCGCCGCGCTCGCCAGCGAGCGGGTGATCGAGCGCGCCGACGGCCGCCACGTCGCCTCGCGTGGGCCGGGCTCGGGCACGCTGAGCGAGGTCACCTCGGGCGGCCGATCGATCGCGACCGTGCTCGGCCGGAGCTCGAGCTCGGCGAGCCACCCCGCGAGCTGCCGCGCGCCGGCCATCATCGCCGTCCGCGCGCACGCGGCGTGCAGGTCGGCGGCCGTGCCGCGCGCGCCCGGCTCGCGGTGGAGCGCGGCCGCGACCGCGTCGACGATCTCGGCCGGGACCCGGGGATTGATCTGATCGATGCGCGGCGCGTCGGTGTGCCGCACGAGCTCGAGGATCGAGCGCAGATCGGGCCCGCGGTACAGCGGCAGGCCGGTGAACAGCTCCCACGCGATGATGCCGAGCGCGAACACGTCGGACGCCGGGGTCGGCGGCTCGCCGAACGTCTGCTCGGGCGCCATGTAGCGCGGCTTGCCGCGCAGCCGCCGCCGCTCGAGCGCCGCCGCGAACGTGGCGCGCGCGATCCCGAAGTCGAGGATCTTCACGTACCCGTCGTCCGACAGCATCACGTTCGACGGCGACACGTCGCAGTGCACGATGTTGAGCGAGCTGCCGTAGACGTCGGTCTTCCGGTGCGCGTAGTCGAGGCCGGCCGCGACCTCCGCGACGATGTACGCCGCGATCTCGGGCGTCGGCATGAGATCGCGGGCGACGCCGTCGTTGAGCGCTGTGCGCAGGTCCTTGCCCTCGATCAGCTCCATGGCGAGGAACAGCTCGCCATCGGCCTTTCCGAAGTCGAACACCTGGACGATGTTTCGGTGCGTGAGCTCGACGGCGATCCGCGCCTCGTCGATGAAGCTGCGGATGAACCGGCCCTCGCGGGCCGAGTGGGGCAAGATCCGCTTGAGCGCCTGGATCTTCTCGAAGCCGGCGATGCCGACGGTCTTGACCTTGTAGACCTCGGCCATCCCGCCCTGCGCGATCTTCTCGAGGACGTGATACTTGCCGAAACGCTCGCGCAGCGCTTCCACTGCGTCGAGGGTACCATGGGTCGTGCCCGAGCCATCTTCCCTTGGCGAGCTCGAAGCCATCCTCGGCTACACGTTCCACGACGCCAGCCTGCTCGAGAAGGCGCTGCGCCACGCGAGCTTCTGCAACGAGCAGGGCAAGGAGACCGCCCGCCTCGAGGACAACCAGCGCCTCGAGTTCCTCGGCGACGCCGTCCTGTCGCTGCTCGTCGGCCAGCGCCTCATGGACCGCTTCCCCCACGCGCACGAGGGCGATCTCAGCGTCACGCGCGCGCAGGTCGTCAGCGAGGAGGGGCTCTCGGAGGTCGCGCGCCAGCTCAGCTTCGGCCGCCACCTCTTGCTCGGCCGGGGGGAGGAGAAGTCCGGTGGGCGCGAGAAGCCCAAGATCCTCGCGGACGCGTTCGAGGCGATCGTGGCCGCCGTCTACCTCGACGGCGGCTTCCAGGCGGCGTGGGATCTCGTCGAGCGGCTGCTCATCGATCGGATCAACGCCGCCGAGATCAAGAACTTCTATGACTTCAAGACCCGGCTCCAGGAGACCGCGCAGGCGCGGCTCAAGGCCACGCCGACCTACCGCGTGGTCCAGGAGCTCGGGCCCGATCACGACAAGCGCTTCGTCGTGGCCGTGACGATCGCCGAGGAGGAGTGGGCGCGGGCGGTCGGCCGCTCCAAGAAGGAGGCCGAGCAGATGGCCGCCGCCGACGCGAACTTCCGCCTCGAGGGCAGCGACGTCGGGATCCGGCCGAAGCGCCGCTAGCTAGCTAGGCGCGGCGCTGGCGCACGAGCGCGAGCACGTCGTCGCGGCTCGGCATGCCCGACCACGGCCCGAGCTCGCGGACCGAGATCGCCGCGGCCGCGGCCGCGAGCTCCATGCAGCGCGCGAACGGCACCTCGCTGAGCAGCGCGGCGGCGAACGCGCCGTGGAAGACGGAGCCGGCGCCGTGGCTGTCGAGCACCTCGGTCGGGAACGGCGGGCACCGCACGACCTGCTCGCCGTGGCGGCCGATCGCGCCGTCGGGGCCGAGCGTGATCACGACGGCGCGCGGCCCGAGCGTGAGCAGCTCGCCGAGCGCGTCGGTCAGCTCGCCGCGCGGCGCGAGCTCGGAGGCCTCGCGCTCCGACGCGATCAAGATGTCGCAGCTCGCGACCAGCTCGGCCGTGCCTTCGCGTACTTCGTTGACATCGAAGATCACCGGCAGCTTGCTGCGCCGGGCGAGCTCGGCGACCTGCAGCTGATCCTTGGGATCGGTGCCATCGATCAGGAGCGCGGACGCGCCGGCGAGCGTGGTCTGGGCGTCGCTCGGGACCGGCTCGCCGCGATCGCCGTCGTAGCGCGTGCGCAGCGTGCCGTCGCCGGCGACCAGCACCACGTCGCACGCCGAGATCCCCGCTGCGCGCAGCATCTCGACGTCGATTCCGGATTCCCGCAGCGCCGTCCGGGCGAGCTGGCCCATGAGATCGGCGCCGTGGCTGCCGGCGGCGCGAGCGCGGCACCCCAGGCGGAGCGCGGCCCGGAGCGCCACCGCGATGCCGGGCGCCGGGGTGGTCGCGAACGCGGCGAGGTCAGCGACGTGGGCATCGGCCTCCGGTAAGTTCGGGCCCAGCCCAGAGATCGCGACCCCGACCCGGCCGAGGCCAACCACGAGAGGCGCGTGCACGGCCGGCAGCATACCCCAGGCCACCCACGTGTCGGACTTCCGGCCGACATCTCTTCTGCAATCTTGTCGCCGCGATCGACTTCACCGGTACGGAGGAGCGGCCGCGTAGCGGCCGCTCAGCGGCCGCTACGCGGCCGCGCCACGGTCTTCACTAATGACGACACCGACACGGCATGAACCGGCAGAATCCGGGGCCCCGCGCGAGCCGGGTCCCCGGGCCGAAAGCGGTCGATGGGGCCTGCGTTGTAGGTGCTAGGGTGCCCAAGCTCGTGTCCGCTCCGCGCTCCAGGCAACGCGTTTCCGACCCTTCCGGTCCTACGGCCGACAAGCCGTCGTCCGGCAGCGAGCACCCTGGGGACCACGTGACCGATCTCGCCGAAGCAGCACCCGCATCCTCGCCTCCATCTTTACCAACCTCGCTCGCCGAGCCGCGCCCCCGGGTGGCCGCCGCGCTCGCCGACGATGCCCAGCTGATCGCCGCCTGCCGGCGCGGCGAGGCCCGCGCCATGGAGATGCTGTACCACCAGTACAAGCGGCGCGTGTTCGGCATGGCCCACCGGATCGTCGGCGCGTCCGACTCCGAAGAGGTGGCGCAGGAGGTCTTCGTCCGCGTGTTCCGCGGCCTGGCCGCCTTCCGCGGCGACTCGGCGCTGTCGACGTGGATCTACCGGCTGACGGTCAACGCGGCGCTCTCGCACCTGGCGCGCCGCGGCCGCCGCCACGAGGTCGGCGACGACGACCTGACCGAGTTGCCCGCGCCGCCGGCCACCGAGCGCGACTCCGCGCTCGCGTCGCGGATCGAGGCGGCGCTCGGGCGGCTCCCCGCGGGGTACCGCGCGATCCTCGTCCTGCACGACGTCGAGGGCCTGTCGCACGAGGAGTGCGCCGCGATCCTCGACTGCCGCGTCGGCACGTGCAAGTCGCAGCTGCACAAGGCGCGCGCGCGCATGCGCGAGCTGCTCGGTGATAGCCTGGGGGACCGCGGCGCGCGCGCGCCCCGCGGGACCGAGACATGACCTGCGACGACACCCGCCGCCGGCTGACCGCGTACCTCGACGGCGATCTCGACGCCGACGGCGGCACGCTCGTCCGCGTCCACCTGCGCGGCTGCGCCGCGTGCCGGCAGGTCGCCACCGAGGAGGCCGAGCTGCGTGACGAGCTGCGCGCGCTGCCCGTGCTCGATCCGCCGCCGGCCTTGTGGGCCGGCGTGCAGGCGCGGCTCGCGGCCGCCGAGGAGGCGGCGGCGCGCCGGCCCTGGTGGCGCCGCGCGCTCGCGCGGTGGACGCCCGCGCTGCCGCGGTTCGCTGCTGGCGGCCTCGTCGCCGCCGCGGCGGTGACCGCGCTGTGGTGGCGGACGCACCGCGCCGGCGAGCCGGGCATCGGTCCCGGGACTGGGCCCGGGACCGGGCCCGAACCGGTGCTCGAGGTGATCGTCCACCCGACGCCCGAGATCAAGGCGAGCCCCGGCCCCGCGCCGGTGGCGCGCCCCGCGTCATGCGAGATCCCCGAGGCGGCCGACGCCACCGCCGACCTCGCGCTCGACGACGCGCGCCGCAGCGGCTGCTACGCGGCCACGGCCGCGGCGCTCGTCGCGGAGCTCGAGGCGCCGCGCGCGGAGTGGACCGCCGACCAGCGCGCGGCGTTCGACGACCAGCACGCGGCGCTGCGCCAGGCCGTGGCCGCCGCGCGCGAGGGCAGGCCGCGCCACCGCGCGTGGCGCGCCGTGGTGCGCTACCTCCAGGGCGCGCTCGCGCGCGACGAGGTCGTGGCGCTGGCCAGCGGAGGTGCCCCGTGACGCGCCCTGTGATGCGCCTGGGTGCCGGCGCGCGCGCGCTCATCGGGCTCGTCGGGCTCGTCGGGCTCCTCGCGGCCGCCGGCCCGGCCGCCGCCGACCCGCCGCTCGTCGAGCGCGCGCGGCTCGAGCTGCAGCCGCCGGGGCGCCCGTTCAAGAAGGTCGAGATCGAGAACCCGCTCGGCGACGTGCGCGTCGAGGGGCACGACAAGGCGACGATCGAGATCGAGACGCGCAAGCAGGGCCCGACCGAGGAGGCGCTCGATCGGCTGCACATCTCGCTGACGCCGAGCCCCGACGGCACGGTGCGGCTGACCACCACCGTCGACGGCGGGCGCGAGGTGCGGCCGCTCTTGCGCGGCGCGGTGAAGCTCGATCTGATCGTGCGCGCGCCGCGCGACGCGCGGATCGAGGCGGCGTCGAGCTCCGGCGCGCTCGAGATCCAGAACATGGACGCGGGCGGCGATCTCGACACGGCCTCGGGCCGGATCGCCGTGCGCAACGTCTCCGGCGAGCTGTCGACGCACTCGATGTCGGGGCCGACGCAGCTCACCCAGGTGTTCGGCTCGGTCGACGCGCAGACGCTCTCGTCGCAGATCGACCTCGACTCGATCAACGGCGAGAAGCTGATCGCGTCCGCGACCGAGGGCAAGATCGCCGGCCGCCGCGTACGGTCGCGCCACGTCGAGCTCACCACCGTGAGCGGCATGATCGTGCTCGAGGGCGAGGCCCCGCTCCGCGGCCGGATGATCGTCGCGAGCGCCCGCGGCGACGTCACGGTCCGCATGCGGAGCGGCGGCGCGATCGTGGTCCGCGCGCGGGCGGTCAAGGTGGATCTCGGAGGCGCGGCGGCGCAGCCCCAGCCGGACGGGTGGATCGAGGCGCAGTTCGGCCCGCACGCGAGCACGGCGCCGTCGCTGATCGAGCTCCGCTCGCGTTCCGGCAACGTCAGCTTCGCGGTCGTCCAGTAGCCGATCTCCGCCTCGCGGGATCCGAAAAGCAGGCTAGGCTGCGCCGCATGGAGAACACCGTGCCGGCGCGCGTCAGCGAGTACGCGGACCAGGCGGTCACGTACGTTCGCCGCGCGCTCGGGCTGACGCTCGAGTACGACAGCGACACGCTACCGCTCCTCGATCATTACCTGCGCACGCTGGCGGACATCGGCGCCGACAAGCCGGCCACGGTGCAGCTCGTCGTGGCCACGGCCGGCGCGTACTTCGGCGAGGTGGTGCGCCGGCGGCTTGGCGGCCGCTGGGAGATCGGCGGCGAGGACGTCGAGTGGCGGGTGGTGCTGCCGACCGGGCTCAACTTCGCGCCGGCCGGCTTCGTCGCGGCGGCGATCGCGATGGCCGACCTGGACGATCTGGACTCCGAGTTCGACGCGCCGCCGCGGATGCGCCCGTACGTCCAGCGCGCGCTCGAGCGGATGGGCGAGGTCTCCGTCGAGGACTATTACTCGCTGTGCGGCCGGCTCGACACGCTCGAGCACGTGCACGAGGTGCTCGTCGCGGTGGCCGCGCAGATGCTCGGCGACGGCGGCGCGGACGACGGCGAGGACGGAGGCGCGGCCGAAGGTCCGGAGCCCGAGCCGGAGCTAGGCCCCGAGCCGACGAGCGACGAGCCGAGCGGCCCGGTCAACTGAACGGCCGCCGCCCGCCGCCCACCGGCCGCCGCCCGCCGCCCGCCGCATAGGGCGGCTGTTACATAAGTAGGTGGAGTAGGTGGACCGGATGGGCGGCCGCCCCGGCGTGATCGCGCTTGAGCCGTGCGTGCGATCGACGCTATGCATCCTCGATGGCTCGAGCCACGGCGCGTGCGCCCTCGCAGAATGCCTACCGCGGCGGGCTCGGTCGAACGCAGACCGCGACCGTCCACGTGGCGGGCCCGCGCGGCGACCTGTTCCCGGTGCAGGTCTACACCACGATCGACGCGGTGACCGATCCCGAGCTCGTCGATCGCCTGCACAGCGAGGATCCGGCGCGGGCGCTCAACACCGTGCGGCTCGAGGGCGGCGAGCCGATCCGGGTCGCGGTGCCGGTGCTCTACCACGATCCCGCCGCCGAGCTGCTCGTGCTGGTGCTCTCCGACGCGCACCGCCACCGCGAGCTCGACGAGCGGATCCGCGTGCTCGAGCGCCTGCGCGCCGACGACGCCCCGGTGCCCGCGTACGTCAAGGAGCTCGCGGTGGTCTACGGCCCGAGCGGGCTGCGGAGCTACGTCGAGGCGCGCGCCCACACGGCGCTCGAGTCGGCGCGGCTCCTCGAGGCGACGCAGAACCTCGAGCGCCGGCGCGCCGAGCTCACCGCCCGCGAGGCCGAGCTCGAGCGGACGCGCGCCGAGCACGACCGGCGGACGCGCGAGGTCGAGCGCCGCGCCATCGATCTGGACGTGGCGAAGGCCGATCTGGCGGCGCGCGCCGCCGAGCTGGAGCTGGCCCGCGCCGAGGTCGAGAAGCTGCGCGGCGAGGCGCGCCTGCGCGCGCTCGCGCAGAGCCAGCTGGTGCGGCGGGTGACCGATCACGAGTCCGAGACGGAGGCGACGCAGATCGGCCCGCCGCCCGAGCGCGAGGACCTCGCGACTCGGCCGCACGTGAAGTCCGACGCGCGCGAGCTCGACGATGCGCAGGGCGGGGCGCCGGAGCGGCCGACCGCGCAGATGGACGCGGCCGCCGTGGCGGAGATCGCCGCCGCGCTCGAGGGCGGGCAGGCGGACGAAGCCGAGGCCGCGGCCGGCGATGGGGCCGGCGCCGCGGCCGGCGATGGGGCCGACGATGGAGCCGGCGCCGCGGCCGACGATGGAGCCGACGCCGCGGCCGGCGCGCCCGACGCCGAGCCATCGACGATGGAGTCGATCGACGTGGCGCCGGCCGGGCCCGAGGCCGCGGCGGCCGCGCAAGCCGCCGCCAACGCCGCCGCCAACGCCGCCGCCAACGCCCGCGCCGCGACCGGCGCCAAGGCCGCGGCGCGAGAGGCCGCGGACCCGCAGAGCGTCCCGCCCGGCACCGATCCGCTGACCACCGAGACCACCGAGCTGCGGATCTCGTCTAACACCGATCTGTGGCTCGAGCGCGCCGCGCAGGCCCAGGCGCCGGCCGTGACCGTCGACGCCTCCGGCGTGCGGATCGCGCTCGTCGTCGGCGAGCAGCTCGCGCGCGCCCTGGGCGAGGCGCTCGACATCCGGCTGCTCCTCCACCGCGTCGCCACCTATCCGGTGATCGCGCTCAGCATCGGCCCGCCCGCGGCGTTCCGGGTGCCGCGGCCGGCGCAGATCTCCACCGTCGTCCTCGACATCGCGAGCGAGCGCGACCGCACCGCGCTCACGGCGCTCGGGCACTTGTTCGAGCTCATCGTCGACGTGCTCTCGCGCGGCCGGCGGGTCCGCCGCGTCCGGCTCACCGCGCCGCTCCACGACAACGTCGGCTACATCGCGCGCGCCGCCGAGGACCACCTGCGCGGCGTGATGGCCGAGGGCGAGGCGTCGCTCGCGCGCGCCAAGGAGCTCGTGCTCGGCGCCGGCTTCGACCTGCTCGGCCAGGAGCAGCCCGACGCGGCCGAGTTCCGCGACGACAAGCTCGCGCAGCTCGACACCGCGCAGCAGGTCCGCCGGGCGCTCTCGATCACGCGCAAGTTCGCGCGCCCCTCCCGCGAGGACTACCTGGTCTGCCTGCGCGGCTTTCCGCTGCCGCGGTGGCGCGAGCTGCGGCACCGCGTGCTCGAGCGCGCCATCGGGTTCGGCCTGTGGATGGGCCCCGAGCTCGCGCAGCTCGCCGTCACCGAGGGGCTGGCGCGGTCGCGGCGCGAGCTCGTGGTGCGGCTCGATCGCGGCTTCGAGGCGCTGCGCCGGCACCCGACCGCGTTCGACATCGACAGCGACGCGGCCGACGACAACCAGAAGGCGATCGCCGACGAGGCGCGCGCGCAGGGCGTCGAGCTCCACAAGGCGCGCGGCGGCGCGATCGCCAGCGACGAGGTCTCCACCGTCTCGGGCTCGATCAGCGGCACGCCGGCGCTCGGGCTGCCGCGCCAGAAGTCCATCGACGAGCTGCTCGCGCTGCTCGAGGACAAGCAGCAGCGGCTCGACGCCGCGATCCAGCTGTGCGAGCGCGGCGACGCGCGCGCCGCCGGGCCGGTGATCGCCGCGGCCGCCAGCATGAGCCGCGCCGACGCGGTGCGCGTGCTCGGCAAGTCCGTCAAGCTCGGGGCCGGCGCGAAGGTGCCGCTGCTCGAGGGCCTGGCGTCGAGCAAGGCGTTCTTCCGCCACGGCTGCGCGCTCGCCCTGGCGCTGCTCCGCGACGAGGACGGGACGCAGGCCGTGATCGATCTCCTCATGACCGAGCCGACCGAGATCTGGCGCGAGATCGCGCGGGCGATCGGCCAGGTCGGCCCGCCCGCGCTCCTGCCGCTCGCGAGCACCTACGGCAAGATCGGCTCGAGCGTCCCCCCGGCCATCGCCGAGCGGGTCGCCTGGGCGATGGCGCACATCACGGTCCGCGGCGGCCGCTCAGCCGTGGAGACGATGGCGGGCGGGCAGAGCGTCGTCGCCCCGATCGCGCGGCACGCCCTCGAGCTGCACGCGTCGGCCGCCAACGATCAGGTCCGGGTGCGGCCCGGTGACAACAGCTCGCAACCGGGGCGGGATGTCACGGTCAATCGCGCGTTCTCTCGGCGATTCTTTGAGGCCCTCGATCAGGGAAGGCCCGAGGCGGGTGAGTCCGGCCTCCTGTCGATCGACGAGGGCGACTTCATCGAAGAGGACGAAGACGAGCTCGACGAATCCGACCTGATCCAGACGTGAGGCGCTGTGGGGCAGAGCGAGCGAACGGCTCGGAGGCGGCGCGCAGGCCCGCTTTGCGGATCTGTCGTAGATCAATCTCTCGTCGAACTTGCCAGGGCGAGCGTGACTTCGGGTATGCTGCGAAGCGGCTGTCGCTCATGAGAATCGGGATCTTCTCGGACGTCCACGCGAACATCGAGGCGCTCTCCGCGGTCGTCGATGCCTACCGGTCCGAACGGATCGATAAGTACGTCTGCATCGGCGACGTCGTCGGGTACGGCGCGTCGCCGAACGAGTGTTGCGACATCATCCGCGAGAAAGCTTCGTTCACCATCCTCGGCAACCACGACGCGGCGGTGGCCGGCCGGATGGACTACTCCTATTACTACGACGCGGCTCGCCAGGCGCTGGACCTCCACGCGCGGCAGCTGAAGCCGGAGAACATGCAGTGGCTGCGGGGGCTGCCGTACGAGCAGCGGGAGGGCGAGGTCACGTTCTGCCACGGCTCGCCGATCAACCTCGAGGAGTTCGAGTACATCTTCTCCGTCGAGCAGGCGACCCGATGCCTCGACATCTGGGACGACCTCAACACGGTCACGTTCATCGGCCACTCCCACCTCTGCAAGTCGTTCGCGCTGACGCGTGACGAGGTGTTCGAGGTCGTGGCCACGAAGTTCGTGATCCGGCCGGAGCACCGCTACATCATCTCGGTCGGCTCGGTGGGCCAGCCGCGCGATTACGACAACCGCGCGAGCTACACGATCTACGACACCGAGGAGCGGGTCTTCGAGTTCAAGCGCGTCGCCTACGACATCGACGGCGCGGCGCAGAAGATCTTCGCCGCGGACCTCGAGCGGAACTTCGGCAACCGACTGTTCTTAGGCGTCTGACGCCGCCCGGGGCTTGGCGTCTGACGCCGCGTTACTCGCGGAGCGCTGACGGCGCGAAGCGGAGCGGCGCGGTCCGGGCGCGCTCGTAGGCGCGGGCGCTGAGCGCGCCGCTCGCGCGCATGGCGTGGAGGACCAGCTCGACGCGCTCGGCGGACTCCGGATCGAGCCCGCCGGCCCGGCGGACGCGGCGCGACAGGTGCGCCGGCTGCGCGGTGAGCGCGGCGAGGAACGCCGCCTGCCGGACGGTGAGCTCGCGCGCCGGGACGCCGAACCAGTGCCGCGCGGCCGGCGCGAGGCCGAAGACGCGCGGCCCGAGCTCGATGACGTTCAGGTAGCGCTCGAGGATCTGGCGCTTGCCGAGCCGCGCCTCGAGCCGCCAGGCGAGCACGGCCTCGTGCAGCTTGCGATCGACGCTGCGGCGCGGCGAGAGGAACGCGTTCTTGACCAGCTGCTGGCTGATCGTCGAGGCGCCGCGGACCAGGCGCCGCTCGCGCAGATCGATCTCGAGGCTCCTCGCGATCTGCGCCGCGTCGAAGCCGCCGTGCGCGAAGAACCGGGCGTCCTCGACCGCCACGAACGCGGCCGGGACGTACGCCGGCAGCGCGCGCAGCGCGACGTGATCCGGCTCGCCGCGGCCGACCTTGCGGCGCGAGCCGTCGAGGAGCTGCTGCTCGCCGGGGGCGGCGAGGGCGGAGACGTCGGCGGCCGGCGGCTCGGCGGTGACGGCGCAGCCGCCCTGGAGCGAGCCGGCGAGCGCGGCGCCCTCGCCGAGCGGGGCCGAAAGATCGATCGCGAGGCTCCCGCGGGCGCCGAGCGTGCCGCGCAGGCCCATGCCGTCGAGCGGGCCGCGCAGCTCCGCCGGCAGCGACGCGAAGAGGTCGGCGCACGGCGCGGGCGCGAGCCGGAGATCGATCCGGCCCGCGAGCGGCGCGCCCGCGGGACCGCGGCGCAGCCAGCCGCTCGTCGAGATCCGCGCCGCGCCGAGCGCCAGCTCGCCGCGCGTCCACGCGATCGCGTCGCGGGAGATCGTGGCGTCGCCGCGCACGCGGCCCGCCAGCGGCGCGGGCTCGGCGGCGAACGCCGGGTGATCGACGACGAGGCCGTCGATCGTCGCGTCGGTGGTCAGCGCGAGCCCGCCCGGGCGCGGGCGGATCGCCAGCGTGCCGCTCGCGCGGGCGTCGCCCGTGCTCATGCCCGCGGGCGCGAGCGCGGCCAGCGCGCGGAGCGGGATCCGCTCGCCGCGGACGGTGATCGCGAGCGCACCGCCGGCATCGCCCGCGACGTCGATCGCGAGCGGGCGCGTCGCCGGGCCGTCGACGACCGCGGCGCGGAGCTCGATCGGCGCGCCCGCGCTGAGCCGGCCGAGCGCGACGCCCTGCAGCGCGAGCGGGGGGGCGCGCCCGCCACTCGCCGCGGTGCCGGTGCCGCCGACGGCGAGCACGCGCCCGAGGCGCGCGTCCGGTAGCGAGAGCTCGGCCGCGCTCCGCGCGAACGCGACGTCGACCTCCATCCGGCCCCCCGCGCCGTGCCAGGCGCCGCGGAGCCGGACCGGGCCGGTGAGCACGCGCGCCCCGCCGGCCGCGGGGACGAGCTCGACGCCCTCGGCCGAGAGCTCGCCAGCGCCCGCCACCTGGATCGTCAGCGCGCCGCGCGCGACGCGGACACGGGGCAGGCCCAGCGCGTACCCGCCGCCGTACCCGCCGGCCACGCCGGACGCCCCGGACCGCTGCGGGCCGAGCGCCTCGCGGTCGGCCAGCCAGCGGGCGAGGCGGGCGAGGTCCGAGCCGCCGTCCGGTTCGACGCGGATCCGGACGCGCGGCCCGTCGATGCGCACGAGCTCCACGCGCAGCCGGCCCTCGAGCAGCGCGCCCATCGCGACGGACGCTTCGACCGCGTCGGCCGCCACCAGGTCGCCGAGCGCGATGTCGCGGAGCCGGATCGCGCCGGTGAGGTCGACGTCGATCCCGCCGATCCGCACGCCCGGCCCGCCGACCACCGGCCCGGCGATCTCGGTGAGGCGCGCCGCGAGCGCGTCCGTGGCGCCGCGGACCCAGGCGGCCGCGCCGGCCGGGACCCCGATGGCGAGGGCGGCGGTGGCGGCGAGGATCCGGCGCTCGCGCCGCGTCGCCCCGGCGCGCGGCGGGCGCGCCCCGGTCGCGGGAGGCGTCGGCCCGTCGACCGCGGCTCCAGCGTCGACGCGATCGGCTCGGCGCTGCATCGATCAGTGGTGGCCGGCGGCGGCCGTCCGGCGATCGTCGCCGACGTACGCGCGCTGCAGCACGCGGCGCTCGCCGCGCCCGCGGCGGCTGTCGAGCGTCGCGCCCGCCAGCATCATCTCGCACAGCTCGCCGAACGAGATGCCGGCGGCGTCGGCGATCTTCGGCACCAGGCTCGTCGGGGTCAGGCCCGGCACCGTGTTCACCTCGAGGACGAACTCGTTGCCGGACTCGCTCACGATCATATCCACGCGCGTCGCGCCGCGGCAGCCGAGCGCGGTGTGCGCGCGCAGCGCCTGGACGAGCACGCCGCGGTAGCGCTCCGGTGACAGCCGGGGCGGCACGAAGTAGTCGGTGGCGCCCCGGGTGTACTTGTGGCTGTAGTCGTAGAAGCCGCTCCGCGGCGCGATCTCGACGGCGCCGATCGCCCGGTCGCCGAGGATCGCCACCGAGACCTCCTGGCCGCTGATGTAGCGCTCGACGAGCAGCTCGTCGTCGAAGCACAGCGCGCTCTCGACGGCAGGTGCCAGCTCCGCCTCGGCCTGGCAGATCGCGACGCCGACCGAGCTGCCCTCGCGGGTCGGCTTCACCACGCACGGGAATCCGAAATCGCCGTGCACGCCCATGAGGTCGTGCACGTCCTTGGTCGCCTCGTTGGCCGTCAGCGTGTAGTACGCGGGGGTCGGCAGGTTGTGGAGCCGGAACAGCTCCTTGGCCTTGGCCTTGTGCATCGCGAGCGCGGACGCGAGCACGCCGGAGCCGGTGTAGGGGATCCCGAGCGTCTCGAGCAGCCCCTGGACGCAGCCGTCCTCGCCGCCGCGGCCGTGGAGCGCGATGAACGCGGCATCGATCCGCTCCTGGCGGAGCGCGACGTCGATATCTCCGTCGACGTAGATCGGGATCGCGTCGTGGCCGCGCATCGTCAGGGCCGCGAGGACGGCCTCACCGCTGCGCAACGAGACCTCGCGCTCGCTCGACAGGCCGCCCAGTAACACTCCAATTCGTCGGGGCTGCATTCCAAACTCCTTATGCCGAGGAAACGCGCGAGGGGACCGACCTCATCCGGCGGGGGCGGCCCCGACCGACGCTACGGGGCGATTCGCACGAACGCAATTTTTCGCCGCATTTCGTGGAGCGTCGCCGGTGACGGGCCCGGGCGCGCCTTGACGCAGCTTCGCGGTGCACGGTACGAACGCGGCGATGGCAAAGAAGCAATCGGCCGGGGATGGAGGGGAGGGCACGTCGAAGCGCAAGAAACCGCAGGTGAAGCAGGCCCCGGCCGGAAAGGGCGGCAAAGGTGGCAAGGTCGACAAGGCAGGCAAGGCAGGCAAGGCCGACAAGACCGACAAGGCCGACAGGGCCGACAGGGCCGACAGGGCCGACAGGGCCGACAGGGCCGACAGGGCCGACAAAGGAAAGAAGGCTGCCGGCGGCGGCAAGGCCGACAAGAAGCCAGCCGGCGGCGGCGGCAAGAAGCCGCAGCCTCGGCGCAAGGGGCCGTCGGCGGCGCAGGACGCTCAGCAGCGGCTGCCGGTCGACGTCGTCGGCGCGCCGGCCGGGCGTGAGCCGCGCGACACGGATCGGGACCTCGAGCGGATCGATCCGCTCGAGGAGCTAGAGGCGACCGCGGGCGGCCGGGCCGGCCTGCATGGCGCGGCCGCCGAGGACCTCGAGCCGTTCGTCCCATCGCACGACGACGACGACGATGACGACGACGACGACGACCTCGCCGCTGGCGCGGACGACGACGCGGACGACGATGCGGACGACGACGCGGACGACGACGCGGACGACGCGGACGCGCGCATCGAGGCGGACGGCGCGGACGAGGACATCGAGGACGCCGAGATCCTCGGCGAGACGCCGAGCGAGGCGACGCAGGAGAACATCCCGGTCGCGGCCCCGCTCGATGCGGACGACGACGCGGACGACGACGCGGACGACGACGCGGACGACGCGGACGACGCGGACGACGCGGACGACGCGGACGACGAAGACGACGAAGACGACGCCGAGGGCGCCGAGGCCGCCGCGGCCACGCCCGCCGCGCTGACCGACGAGGAGCGCGAGCTGCGCGAGATCTACGGCGAAGTGAGCGCGCCAGCGTCGGCGCACGCCGAGTTCCAGGATCGGCAGACCGCCGACGAGGACCGGCCAATGCTGCCGGAGATCAACGCGCGCGAGGAGCGCAAGCACCGCTGGGAGGAGCGGCGCGACCGCCGCCGCCAGCGCCGCGAGGAGCGCGGCCGGCACCGCCAGGAGCGCGCCCAGCAGCGCGATCAGCGCGACACGCCGCCGCCGCGGCCGGCCGAGTCCCGCCCGGCGCCGTCGCGCGAGGCCGCGCCGCCGCGCGAGGCCGCGCCGCCGCGCGAGGCCGCGCCGCCGCGCACCGCGCCGACCACCGCGCCCGCCGCCGCGCTCGCCGCGGGCCACGATCACGACGCGCTCGCGCGCGTGGGCACGCCGCTCGGCGACGCGGCGGCGCAGGTGTTCGCGCAGCTCCGCAACGGCCAGCCGCTGCCCGTGCGCCAGCTCGCCGCGATGATGCGCAAGCGCAACCTCGTCGAGGTCGACCCGGAGCAGCTCGCGCCGCAGCTCAAGGCCGAGCTGCTCGGCGACGAGCGCAGCTACCGCACGCTCGGCCTGCGGCCGCGCATCGTCTACCGCGGCCGCGATCTGTTCGCGCCCGGGCCGGTGGTGATGAGCGCGACCGCCGAGGCCGAGGCCGGCTTCGCGGCGGCGCTGTCGCGGCTCGCCGGCGCCACGCACCGCGCGCTCGCGCAGCGGATCGTGAAGGCGACGCCCGCCGGGTTCGAGCGGCTGATCCACGCGTACCTGGTCGCGGCCGGCTACCGCGACATCTCGTGGGTCAAGCGCGTGAGCGGGATCAGCTACGCGTCGGTGCTGGCGCCCGGCCTCGATCGCGTGGTCCTGATCAGCGCCCGCTCCGGCGATCAGCCGATCGATCGGCGCGGCATCGGCGAGCTGCGCGTCGGCGTCGAGGCGAAGAACCTGGTCGCCGGCATCCTGTTCTCGGCGCGCGAGATGTCCGAGGAGGCCGAGCGCGAGCTCGAGCGCGCCGGCCGCTCGATCGCCGTGATCTGCGGCGACCAGCTCGTCGCCACGCTGATCTCGGCCGGCGTCGGGGTCGTGAGCGCGGCGGCGCCGCTGCACTACGTCGACGATCAGCTGCTCGACGAGCTGCTCGCAGGCTAGCCCGCAGGTGGCCCGCGCGTGACCCGCGCATGACCCGCACACCGATCCGCTGGTACTGGCTCGGCCGCGCGCAGTACCGGCGCGTCTGGGCCGATCAGCTCGCCCTGCGCGAGCGCGTGTGGGCCGGAGACGACGGCGCGGTGCTTTTGTGCGAGCACCCGCCGGTGATCACGCTCGGCCGCTCGGCGACGGCGGCGAACATCCTCGCGGCGGGCGACGTGCCGATCGAGCGCGTCGAGCGCGGCGGCGAGGTCACGTACCACGGGCCCGGCCAGCTCATGATCTACCCCGTCGTGCGGATCCCCGGCGTCGTGCCGTTCCTCGCGACCGTCGCCGCCGCGATCGCCCAGGCGTGCGCGGCGCTCGGCGTGCGCGGCGCCGCGTGGCAGCAGAAGCCCGCGGGCGTCTGGTGCGGCGACCGAAAGCTCGCCGCGTGCGGGATCCACGTCGCGCGCGACGTCAGCGTGCACGGCTTCGCGCTCGACGTCGCCACGCCCGCCGCCGCGTGGGCGAAGATCCGCGCGTGCGGCCTCGACGCGCCGCACGCGTCGCTCGCGGGCGAGCTCGGCCGCGCGATCGAGGTCACGACCGCCGCGATCGAAGTCGGCCCGCGCGTCGCCGCGGCGCTCACCGCCATGCGATAACCGGAGGCGGTGGATCGGCCGCAGCGCGTCATCGTCCTCTACAACACCGACTACGACGCCGAGTACCAGGTCGGCGCGGCCGGCGTCGACGCGAGCTCCGTCGAGCTGTCGGCGCGCGCGGTGTGCGGCGCGCTCGAAGGTGCCGGCTACGCGGTGGAGCTCGTCGGTCTGCACGGCCTCGAGGTGTTCGAGATCCTGGCGGGCCTCCGCGCGCGAAAGCCGGACCTCGTGTTCAACCTGTGCGAGTCGATGGCTGGCGAGCCGCGCAACGAGCCGACGTTCGTCGGGCTCCTCGATCTCTTCGGGATCCCGTACACCGGCGCCGATCTGCTCGCGCTCGCGTCGTGCCTCTACAAGCAGCGCACGAAGGAGATCCTGACGGCGCGCGGGATCCCGACGCCGCCGTACCGCTACCTGCCCGATCTGGCCTCGCTCGAGGACCGCGCGCTCGAGGCGCTCGACTACCCGTGGTTCGTCAAGCTCGCGCACGAGGACGCGTCGATCGGCATCACCGAGCACAACCTGGTGCGCTCGGCCGTCGCGCTGCGGGCGCGCGCCGCCGAGATGATGCGCGAGCACCGCCAGAGCGTGCTCGCCGAGCGGTTCATCGACGGCCGCGAGGTCAACGTGACGCTCCTCGGCAACGGGGCCGACCTCCGCATCCTGCCGCTGCACGAGATCGACTTCGCCGCGATGCCCGCGGAGCGACCGAAGATCGTGAGCTACGCCGGCAAGTGGGACGAGTCGCACGTGGACTACGCCGGCACGAAGCCCGTCCCGCTGCGCGACGCCCCGCCGTCGCTCGTCACCGCCATCGAGGCCACCGCGCGCGGGGCGTGGGCCGCGCTCGGCCTGCGCGACTACGGCCGCGTGGACCTGCGCATCGACGCCGCGGGCGTCCCGTGGGTCATCGACGTGAACCCCAACTGCGACATCTCGCCCGACGCGGGCGTGGCGCGCGCCGCGACCGCCGCCGGCCTGAGCTACATCGAGCTGATCGACTCGATCGCGCAGGTCGCGTGGCGCCGGCTCAGGCCGGCCTGATGCTCGATGGTTGATGGTCGATGGTTGATGCTCGATGGTTGATGCTCGATGGTTGATGCTCGATGGTTGATGCTCGATGGTCGATGACCGACCCGCCGGGTCGACATCGAGCTGATCGACTCGATCGCGCAGGTCGCGTGGCGCCGGCTCAGGCCGGCCTGATGCTCGATGGTTGATGGTCGATGGTTGATGCTCGATGGTTGATGCTCGATGGTTGATGCTCGATGGTT
>Ga0247790_10000099_pt1 | contig 44329 bp, 33 predicted proteins | sample UWRJS171409R4_FD_179913 | JGI IMG/M metagenome (GOLD analysis project Ga0247790, IMG submission 179913) | Soil microbial communities from Arlington Agricultural Research Station in Wisconsin, United States - UWRJ-S171-409R-4 | ecosystem: Environmental > Terrestrial > Soil > Agricultural land...
TCGACGCCGAGCACGGCCAGCAGATCCGGTGCGAAGCGCGGCTCGGCGGGGTAGTAGATCGGCAGCTCCAGGGCGAGATAGATCTGGCGCCGCTGCCGCGAGAAGTGGCCATGCAGCACCTCGAGCGCGCGGATCTTGGGCCTGGAGTGGCGATCCCCCTCGGGCATCGCCATCTCGTCGTAGGTGACCTCGCCAGGAAGCGCGGCCACGACCGCGGCGCGCTGAACGGGTGAGAGCGCTGCCCACTCTTCTGCGCTCGGCGCCATCGGATACCCAGCCGGGCTGGTTGGCACTGCGACCATGCAAGGAACAGCGTGGCCGTCTCAGGCGCAGTGGTCAAGCTCGCCGGGCGGGTGCGGATCTCCTCAAGCTCCAGCTGAAAGCCGCATCAGATCTTTATGTTTCCTCTCAGCTCGACGGGGGACGCGCAGCATGCACCTGCGCTTACCGTCGTTGCGGACGCGACAGGGAGAGGACGCGGGCGCGAGGTCTCGGCCGGCGCTCGAAGCGTCGCGGTGCTGCTTCAGCTCGGGCCGGTTCGGGTCGGTTACCAGACGCCACGGACGCCAAGGCCCATCGAGCTCGCGCTCGCCGTAGGCTCGATGCGGAGCGAGCGGCGCGCGACTGGCTGCGCCGATTCGCGGCCGCCCCGGAGATGTAGATAGATCGCGGCGCCGGCGCAGCCGATGGCGCCTGCGCCAAGACCGATCGCGGCATAGCGGCGCTTGTTGGCCGAGCGCCACAGCGCTTCCTGCGTCGCGTCCTCGGGCTCGCGCTTGGCGTCGGCGTAGATGCTGTCGCCCCAGCGCGAGAACGCGAAGGCGGTACCGCCGAGAACGAGCGCGGCGCCCCCCATCGCGATCGGGATCGCAAGCGAGCGTGTCGCGACGTGGTCATCGGGCGACGGCGGGCTCGTGCTGGTCAGCTCTGTGCCTGTTGCAGGCGTCGGAGGAGAAGGCAGATCTGGATGGGACTCCATCGTCATGACCGGGTCGAGCTTGGGAATCGCGACCGTTTGCACGTCGCCCTCCGGCTGTATGACTACCGTCGTCGACCACTCGGCGCGGCCGGTCGCGCGCGCCGTGATCTTGTAGGTCCCGCCGTCGACCAGCAACGGGCGGTTCCACGTGTCGGGATCGACTCGGTCTGCATCGCGTAGGACCTCGAGGTCGTCGAGCCGGTGGTCTGGCGCGACGTCGATCGAGAGCTTCGAGAGCCGCGCCTCGAGCGCGCTGACGCGCGAAGCCGATACCGTGTTGAGCTGCTTCGAGTCCGCATCGGGCTTGGCGCGCGTCTGACGCTCGGCATCGACGAAGAGTCTCCAGGCCGTCGCGAACTGCGCGTTCTTTTCACGGCAGTTGGCGTGGTTGAGCAGGGTCGAGACGCTCGGCTCGAGTCGGTAACTGCTCTCGAACGCGGCGCACGCCTCCTCGTATCGCTGTTGCTTCATCAGCTCCTTACCCTGACGAAACAGCGCCTCGGCCTGGGCGTGCGCCGGCTGTGCGGACGCGCTGGTCGTCATCGCTAGGAAACACAGGATCCATGCGGTGCGCGGCAAAAGGGCTCCTTTGGCTAGTGGCTATCGCGCATCGGGGATGCCATCCCCGTCGAGGTCGACGATGCCCGTGGCCTTCGCTGGCGGGGGAGTGGTTGGCGGGGGAGTGGACGGCGGAGGAGTGGACGGCGGGGGAGTGGACGGCGGGGTTGGCTTCTTCGGCGCGGGCTTGTTCAAGACCGGCTTGTCTGGCACTGGCTTTCTGGCCATCGCGGGCGGCGGCGGAGGTGAGCCAGGCGGCGCGGGCTTGTTCGCCGCGGGCGCTGCGGCCCAACGCTTGCCGCGCACCAACTCGGTCACGTCACGGCCCAGGGTCCATGACGTCAGGTCGTCGTCGGTGCCGCGGATGCCGTCGGGCCCCATCGATACCACGCCGACGATCTGATCAGCGGGCTGATCGGTGCACGTGAGCTGGTAGGAATGCCCCCATGGGTCGCTCCGTCCGGCGAGGTCCGCGACTGTGGGGCACGGCGCGCCGGCATGGGCGGCCGCCCACGTCGAGAACGTCGCGAGCAGCGCGCGGATGTCGGTCTTTGCCTGCACAGGCCGCGGAGCTTCGGTCAGCGGAGATGGCGATTGCGGCGACGATAGCCGTGGCGGCGGCTTCGCAGCTTCGGGCGCCAGTGATGGCGAAGACACTGGCTGCGCGGCCGTCTCCGGCGTATTGGTTGCTCTCTGCGATGTGCGCACGGCGATGGCGACACTGCCAGCGGCGAGCAGCGCCGCGAGCCCAACGTACAGCTTGCCGTGTCTCGCGGGGACCGGGGGCAGCGAGACCACCGCCGCGGCTGACGAGCCCAGCGTCGTGTCACTCCAGCGATGTGGCACCACGTTCCGCGAGGACGACGCGGCCTGCCAAGTCGGTAGGCGGCTCAGCAGCGCATCGATCGCCGCCGCGAGCTCGGTCCCCGACGCGAATCGCTCCTCCGGGTGCTTCGCGAGGCAGCGCAGGATCAGCTCGTCGATCTCGGACGGCACGCCGGGCGAGCGCATCGACGGCCGGGGCGGCGGCGCGGTCATGTGCATCACGATGAGCTCACCCGTCCCCTCCGCGATGAACGGCGCGTGCCCGGTTACCAGCGAGAACAGCACGCAGCCGAGGGAGTAGACGTCCGAGCGCTGGTCGACATGGCCGGCACCGCGGCACTGCTCGGGAGACATGTAGAACGGTGTGCCTATGATGGCCGCGGTGTTCGTCTTCTGCTGCGCACCCAGGTCACCGGCGAGCTTCGCGATGCCGAAATCGAGGACTTTCGCGCGCTCACCGCCGGGGACTTCGGCGTCGCGCACTATGAAGATGTTTTCGGGTTTTAAGTCGCGGTGGATGATGTTGCGGGCGTGCGCTGCCCCGACCGCGCTCGCGACCTGGCGGCAGATCCGCAGCGCGTCTTCGATCGAGAACGCGCCGCGGCGCTCGAGGCGCCGGTCCAGCGGCTCGCCGTCCAGCAACTCCATGACGATGTAAGCGCTACCGTCCGTGTGGAACCCGAAATCGAAGATCTGGATAATCCCTGGATCCGATATCGCGGTCGCGGCGCGCGCCTCGTTGAAGAAGCGCGTGACGATGTCTTGCCGTGTCGAGTAGCTTGAATGGAGGATCTTGATCGCGGCCCGCCGGCCGAGCATTGCGTGCTCGGCCAGCCAGACGGCTCCCATTCCGCCCTCGCCGATCTGGCGCAGCACACGATACCCCCCGACCTGCACGCCCTCCATCACCGGTGCGCGCGAGCATGGGCGATTCTTTCTGTAGCGTCAAGGCACAAGTTTGTATTATTCTCTACTGCATGGGGAAGGTGCTGAGGGCTGCGGCGTTCTTATCGTGGGTGGCGATTGTGGGATGCGACTACGAGCGCCCAGCGGACGTGCTCGGGCCCACCGATGCCTCCGAGTGCGGAGATGGCTTCCAGAGCAGCGCCGAGCTCTGCGACGACGGCAATACGATCAATGGCGACGGCTGCGACAGCAACTGCACCGTCACCGGGTGCGGCAATGGAATCGTCACGGCTGGCGAGGCCTGCGATGACGGCAACGAGGTCGACGGCGATGGGTGCGACACGACCTGTGCGCGGAGTGGCTGTGGCGACAACGTTGTAGGGGTCGGTGAGACCTGCGACGATGGCAACACGATGAGCGGCGACGGTTGCGACAGCAATTGCATTGCCACCGGGTGCGGCAATGGTGTTCAGACGGTAGGCGAGCTCTGCGATGACGGTAACGCGACGAACGGCGATGGCTGCGATATCAACTGCACCATCACGGTATGCAACAACGGTGTGCAGACGGCGGGCGAGGACTGCGACGACGGCAACACGACGAACGGGGACGGTTGCGACAGCAACTGCACCGTCACCGGTTGCCACAACGGAATCGTTACGACCGGCGAACAGTGCGACGACGGCAACCTCGACAACACCGATAGCTGTGTAGGCGACTGCGTCTCCGCGATGTGCGGCGACACCTATGTCCACGCGGGGATCGAGGACTGCGACGACGGCAACACGATGACCGAGTCCTGTCCATACGGCCCGATGTCTTGCACGGTCTGCGATGCGACCTGTCACAGCCTTGAGGTAACGGGCCAGTTCTGCAACGATGGCATCCTGCAGGCATCGGACGAGGTGTGTGATGATGGCAATGCCACGTGCGGGACCTGCAGCGCCAACTGCCAGGCGTTCGCATCAGCCAAGGCGATCGGAGTGATCGTTGTAGTCAGTTCGAACAACATCGTCGATAACGAGACCTTTACGCTGGACGACGGCATCAACCCACCAGTGACGTTCGAGTTCGTCAAGCTGGACGGTGCTGCGAACGCAGGCCACATCGGGATCGACATCCCAGTAAGCGCCTCCACGAGCATGGTCCGGGATCTCACGAGAGATGCGATCAACAACCTCGAACAAAATACCGGTCAGGCTCTGCTGATTTCTGCAGGCGTGGTTAATAGTGTGACATTGTTTCTGAGGCACGACTTGTTCACGAGTGCTGGCAACATCTCCATGACCGAGACGGTGGCTAATTTGGGGTTTGTCGTCAGCGGCATGGTCGACGGAGCGGGCGGGGACTGCGCAGCTGGCCAGATCTGTCGCTCCGACGTAGACTGCGAATCGAATTTGTGTCAGACGGACGTCTGCCAGCCCCTGCCGCCGCTATGACTTCGGCGGGGCGTCGCACATGCCGGCCTGGTATTCGACGATCTCGCCGGGGACGGCGGAGGCGGCGACGGTGAGCGGCGAGGCGAGGTAGAGGCGGCCGGGGCCGGAGCGGCCTTGTAGTTGCGATCGATGGCCGAGACGGTGACCTGGTCGATGCGCGCCGCCCTCGGCCAGCGCTGGTCGCGCCGCCGCGCTACTTCGGCTCGGCCCAGCTCAAGTGCGGCTACCAGACGCCACGGACGCCGAGACCCATCGAGCTCGCGCTCGCCGTAGGCTCGAGGCGGAGTAGGGGGCGCACGATCCGCGGTGCCTCCTCGGGGATAACTCGGAGGAAGAGGTAGATCGCGGCACCGGTGCAGATGACGGTGCCGGCACTGAAGCCGACCGCGGCATAGTGGCGCTTTTGGGCCAACCTCCACAGTGCTTCCTGCTTCGCATCGTCGGGCTCGCGCTTGGCGTCGGCGTAGATGCTGTCGCCCCTGCGCGAGTAAATGAAGGTGGCTCCGCCGAGACTGATCGCGACGGTCCCCATCGCGATCGGGAGCACGAGCGAGAGCTTCGCGACGTGGTTTGCCGAACCGGTCGGCTTCACACCGATCGAGCCTGCGTTTGTTGCGTGCACAGACGCGGCAGACAGGGCAGGCGTGACTGAAGCGGGCTTCGTTCTCGGGCTGGGCGCCGTCACCTCCGGGCGGGGCCTCGTCACAGTTGCGAGCTTGAGCTTCGGGATGGCGACGGTCTGCACGTCGCGCTCTGGCTTGACGACCACGTTCGTTGTCCACTCGACGCAGCCAGGGGCGCGCGTCGTGATCTTGTAGGTGCCCCCGTCGACCGGCAGCGCGCGGTTCCACGTGCTGGGATCGACTCGGTCGGAGCCGCGTAGCACCTCGAGCCCAGTGAGCCGGTGGTCCGGCGCGACGTCGATCGAGATCTTCGACAGCCGTTCCTCGAGCTTGCGGGCGCGCTCAAGCGCCACGATGTTGAGCCGCTTCGAGGCTGCATCGGGCTTGGAGCGCGTCAGGCGCTCGGAATCGACGAAGAGCCCCCAGGCCGTCGCGAGCTGCGCGTTCTTCTCGCGGCAGTCGGCGTGGTCGAGCAAGGTCGAGATGGTCGGCTCGAGCCGATGGCTGTTCTCGAAGGCGGTGCAGGCTTCTGCATACTTCTGCTGCCTCATCAGCTCCTTGCCCTGACGGGCCAGCGTCTTGGCCTGCACGTGCGTCGGCTGTGCGGACGCGCTGGTCGTCATTGCTACGAGACACAGGAGCCATGCGCTACGCGGCACAGTGCTTCTGTGGCTAGCGCGTGTCGGGATGCTCGGATGCAGGAGCTTGAGCCTGGCCTGTCGGCCAAGCATCGCGTGCTCGGCCCTCCAGACGGTTGCCATTCCGCCCTCGCCGGTCTGGCGAAGCACACGGTGGCCTTCGATCTGTACGCCCTCCAACACCGACGCCGAGCATGGGCGATTTGCTCAGGAGCGTCAAGGCTCACAAGCTGTAGTACTCTCCGCTGCATGGTGAAGGTGCTGGTCGTCGCGGTGCTCTCTCTGTGGCTGGCGGTCATGGGGTGCGGTTACGACCACCCCGCGGACGTGCCTGGCCCGACTGACTGCGGTAACGGCTTCGTTCGCGGCTTCGAACTCTGCGACGACGGCAATACGGTTGACGGCGACGGGTGTGACAGTAACTGCACTCCCACTGGCTGCGGCAACGGAGCCGTTACGGCAGGGGAAGCCTGTGACGATGGTAATGACATAAACGGGGATGGCTGCGAAAACAACTGCGCGCGCACCGACTGTGGTAACAACATCATCGAATCGGGTGAGGTCTGCGACGATGGCAACACGATCAACGGCGACGGTTGTGATATCAACTGCACGATTACCAGCTGCGGCAACGGCATCATTACCACCGGCGAGGTCTGCGACGACGGTGATCTCCAGAGCGGCGACGGCTGTGACAGTAACTGCACTGTCACAGCCTGCGGCAACAGCGTCATCGCCGCCGGCGAGGTGTGCGACGACGGCAACCTCACCAACGGTGACGGCTGCGACAACAACTGCACCGCTACCGGCTGCGGCAATGGCATCCTGACGACAGGCGAGGCGTGCGACGACGGTAATCTCCAGAGCAACGACGGCTGCGACAGTAACTGCAGCATTACCAGTTGTGGCAACGGCATCGTGACGGCAGGCGAGGAATGCGATGATGGACTTAATAACTCCGACACAGTGCCAGACGCCTGCCGGACGAATTGTCGTAGGGCTTTCTGCGGTGATGGCGTAAGAGACACGGTCGAAATATGCGATCCGAATAACAGTGGCAGTTGTCCTGCGCCCAAAATATGTAGGGTTGACTGTTTTGGATGTGTGTAATTTAAGGCAATAAGGGCTGTTAGTCGGTGCGGACTGCGAAGTTAACGTTTGCGCGCGGAACGTCTGCTGGTAGCGGCAGGCGCTACGGCTTTGGCGGGGCGTCGAACATGCCGGCCTGGTACTCGACGATCTCGCCGGCCACGGCGGAGGCGGCGACGGTGAGCGGCGAGGCGAGGTAGAGGCGGCCGGGGCCGGAGCGGCCCTTGTAGTTGCGGTTGATGGCGGAGACGGTGACCTGGTCGGCGCCGTCGGAGACGCCGGGGCCGCAGCCGATGCAGGCGCCGCAGCCGGGCTTGATGACGGAGACTCCGGTGCGGGCGAACAGCTCGAGGTAGCCGCGCTCGCGCGCGTAGTCCTCGACCTCGCGCGAGCCGAACTGCAGGTAGAAGCGGACACTGTCGGGGACGCGGCGGCCGGCCCGCTCGGCCTCGGCCATCACGCGGGCGTACATGTCGACGTCGTCGCGCTTGCCGGCGGTGCACGAGCCGCCGTAGGCGATGTCGATCGGGACGCGGCCGATCTCGGGGACGAGCACGCCGTTCTTCGGATCGCTCGCGATGCCGCGATCGGGATCGCCAGGCGTGGCGACCATGGGCCGCATTGCCGAGAGATCGATCGTGTGGACGCCGCCATCGTGGTGCGCGCCAGGATCGGGCGAGACGACCTTGGCCCGGAGCGCGTTCACCGAGACGCCGGGGCGGCGCGCGGCGATCCACTCGAGCATGGTGTCGTCCACCTCCATCACGGCGCCGCGCGCGGAGCACTCGGTGGCCATGTTCGCGAGCGTCGCGCGCTCGTCGGGAGAGAGCGCGAACAGGCCCTCGCCGCCGAACTCCATGACACGGTTCAGCGTCTGCTCGCGCCTGGCGTACGTCGCGAGGATGTGGAGCATCACGTCCTTCGCGGTGACGCCGGCGGGGAGGCGCCCGGTCAGCTCGAAGCGGATCGACTCGGGCACGGCGATGGGCGTGAATCCCCAGTACAGCAATGCCGCGTACTCGGTCGAGCCGACGCCCCACGCCAGAGCGCCGGACGCGCCGCCCATGCAGGTGTGGCTGTCCGTCGCCTGCACGAAGTCGCCGGGATCGATGAACTGCTCGCGCGCGACCTGATGGCAGATGCCGGGCGAGACGCCATCGACGGCGTTGTAGTTGCGGACTCCCGTGCGCGCCGCGAAGTCGCGCTGCATCTCGCGCAGGCGCTCGATCTTGTCGGCGAACTTCGCCATCGACGGCACGCCGGTCGCGTAGATCAGGTGATCTTCGAACACGGCGAACTTCGACGGATCGGGCACCTTGTAGTCGGCGCCGTACTCCTCCTTCAGGAAGAAGTCGACCTGCGCGGTCGTGAACTCGTGCGAGTAGCCGGCATCCACCTTGACCAGGACGGCGTCGCCGGGCTTCACATATTGCCCCTGGCCGGGGAGGAGCTTGGCGGCCAGGATCTTCTCGGTCAGGTTCATGGGCCGCGCGCCAGTGCCGGTGGCGGGCACGGTGAGCTCACCCTTGGAGAGCCGCGCGCAGAACGGCAAGAGGCCGCTGCTCTCGATGATGAGCGCGGTGATCGCGTCGTGGCCGCGCGTGAACTCGGATAGCGGGATCGACTCGCCGGCCTCGAGGCGCCGCAGCATCGCGTGATCGCCCATGAGCTGGCCGATGTTGATGTTGTTGCGCGCGTGGATCGGCGCGAACGACGACGCGATCGCCAGCCGGCTGCCGGAGAACACCTCGCACTGCGCCGCGGTCTCGCGGCTCGAGCCGACGCCCTTCTGCGCGCCGGCCACGATCACCTCGAAGTTGCCGGAGGCGAGCGCGTCCTGGGGGAGCAGGCGCTGGCCGTTCGCGATCAGCCCGGCGTACGCGTTTTTTGCGATCGCCGCGGGGTCGTAGTCGAAGCACACCCACGCGGGCGTCATCGCGTCGGTGTTGATGTCGTCGAGCAGCTCGTCGGGCGACAGGTCGCGCATCGACAACGTCAGCGTGCCCGCGAGCTGCTGCCGGATCCGCTCGGGATCCTTCGTGAGGTAGAGGACGCGCTTGCCGGGGGTGAGCGCGAAGCTTCGCTCCATCGACGACAGGTGTACCACTGTCCCGGCGAGGGCCGAGCCGCGGCGTGGGGTGGACCGGCGTGAGGGCGGCCGGCCTGTCCCGGCGCGCGACCGGGCGCTGTCCCTTCGCACGGGCAGCGGGTGCGGCTATGACCGAGGTATGTCGCGAGCCCCCTACGTTGGCCTCCACGTGACCTCGGGTGATCGCCGCGCCACGGCGGCGGACATCGTCGCGAGCGTGCAGCGCGAGATCGCGAGCGGCGCCCTGCCCGCGGGGAGCCGGCTCCCGCCGGTGCGCGCCCTCGAGAGGCAGCTGGGACTCTCGAAGAACACGGCCCAGGCGGCGTACGACGAGCTGGTGGCGCGCGGGCTGGTCGAGGCGCGCGCGCGGGAGGGCGTGTTCGTCCTGGCGGGCCTCCGCAGCGCGGCGCCGCCGCCGCTGCTCGAGGCGCCGCTGCCAGCGGTGGTGCCGCCGCCCCTGTCGCGGCCGGACCTGCCGCAGCGCGGCACGACGCCGCTGTCGACGGTGTTCATCGATCCGGAGCTCCTGCCGACGGAGCGGATCGCCGAGTGCGCCCGCTCGGTCCTGCGCGAGAAGATGCCGAGCCAGTACGAGGCCCAGGGGTACCGGCCGCTGCGCGAGGCGATCGCGAAGCGGCTGTCGGCGCGCGGGCTCGACGTCGAGGCAGACGAGGTCATCATCACCACGGGCTCGCAGCAGTCGCTCGACATCGTCGCGCGCGCGCTCACGGTGCGGCGGATCGCGCTGGAGTCGCCGGTGTACGCGTACGCCAAGCTCCTGTTCGAGAGCCTGGGCCACGAGCAGATCGGGCTGCCGATCGATCCGTTCCGCGAGGGGGGCGGGATCGATCTGGAGCTGTGGGAGCGGCGGCTCGCCGAAGGACCGCCACCGGCGCTGGCGTACCTGATCTCGTCGTTCCACAACCCGACGGGCTACTCGTACACGAGCGCGGAGCTGCGCGGCGTGCTGGAGCTGTGCCGGCGGTACGGCGTCGCCATCCTCGAGGACGATTGGGGCAGCGACATGCTGTCGGACGGCGAGTACCGGCCGATGCTGCGGATGCTGGGCGGCAAGCACGTCCTGTACGTGAACTCGTTCACGAAGAAGCTGTTGCCATCCCTGCGGATCGGGTTCGTCGCGGCGTCGCCGGAGCTGGTGCCGACCCTGGTCGCGATGAAGCGGCTGTCGACCTTGGGCAACGCGTGGCTGACGGAGGCGGTGGTGGCCGAGTTCCTCGATCGCGGCTATTACGACACGCACCTCCAGGCGCTGCAGAAGGCGCTGGATCAGCGGTACGCGGCGTGCCTCGAGGCGCTCGACGAGCTGATGCCGGACGGCGTGCGCTGGACGCGCCCGGGCGGTGGCCCGACCTTGTGGCTCGAGGTGCCGCGCCGGATCGATCTGGCGGCGCTCGAGGCGCACCTGGCGCGGCGCGGCGTGGTCGTGAGCAACCAATCGGCGGCGTTCCTGGGCGCGCAGCACCTGCACGGGTTCCGGATCGCGTACGCGTTCCTGGGCGAGGAGCAGCTGCGCGCGGCGCTCACGATCCTGGGCGACGCGCTGCGGACGCTCTGAGCCCCGAAGCGTCAGCGAGGGGCGAAGCTCGGGGTCAACGCTGCTCCGTTCAGATCGTCGGACGGGTCTGCGCCTCGGCTCCTCGAGGTCCCGGCGTCCCGGGCGCGGGGCAGATCGCCCCGAGGGCGGTGGGGCGCTTGTGGATCCGCGGCTCGCGGGGCAGAAATGAACGATGCGCTCCGCCTCGCTCGTCGCTTGCCTGCTCCTCGCGGGCGCGGCGTGCAACAAGGCGCCGGCGGCGACGAACGAGTTCTTCGGGCCGACGATCGAGCCGCCGCGCGGTCTCGTGCAGCTCGCGCCGGGGATGAGCGTGGCCGAGGCCAAGAAGCGGGTGCCGGGCCTGCGCGAGGACAGCCGCGGCGTGCGCGAGGCGCTGGTCCTCGACTCGGGCGTGAGCGACGTCCGGCTCGAGATCCGCGTGGACGCGGGGACGGTGGCGGGCATCTTCGCGGTGGTGCAGGGGCAGGGCGCGCGCGAGCTGCTCACGCGCGCGTGGGGCGAGCCGCAGATCACGCGCGACTCCCTGGGCCAGCCGGAGGTGACGTGGGCGAGCGAGGCGACGGGCTGGAAGGTCAAGCTCGACTGCCTCGAGCGCAACTGCTTCGTCGAGTACCTGCCGTACCACGTGCTGACGCAGGACTTCTTCGGCGCCCACGTGGTGCCGCCGGGCGATCTGGCGCAGCTCCGGATCGGGATGAAGCTCGCCGAGGCGCGCAAGCTCGCGCCGGGCGTGGTCGACGTGCGCTCGGGGATCGCGACCGACGTCGACGGCGTCCGCCAGTTCGTGGCGATCGACGACAAGCTGGGCGTGGTGCGCGCGATCTACCTGAACCTGCCGCCGCGCGCCGAGGACCTGATCGCCGAGGCGTGGGGCCGCGGCGCGCCGGCGACCGAGCCGGTCGGCAAGAACGTCCTGGTCTGGCCCGATCCGACGACGGGCTGGCGCGCGACCCTGCGGCCGGCGCTGGGCTCCTCGCACGACCTCGCGTTCGACAACTACCTGCCGGCGGCCCAGCTGTTCGGCGAGCAGCCGGACTTCCTCGACGCGGTGCCGGTGCTGGGCCAGACGGTCGAGGAGGTCAAGAAGACGTACAAGGAGGACGTGGCCGCGCAGGGCCGCGATCTGGTCCTCACACTGCCGCCGACGGAGTGGGAGCGCAGTGCGACGAAGATCACGCTCGGCGTCCACGGCGGCCGCGTGCGCGAGCTGATGTTCGGGATCCCGTTCAAGGCAAACCCGCAGGCGCGCGAGTCGCTGCTCGATCTGTTCACCCATAAGTGGGGCACGCCGCGGCCGAGCGAGGATGACGGCAAGCCGATCTTCGTCTTCAGGGACGGTCAGCCGCGCGTCGAGGTCCGCGAGGACAAAGAGCACGACGTCTGGAAGCTGGAGATCCGATAAGCTCTGCGGCTGTGCGGTGCCCCCGGCTCTCAGTCGCGCTCTCGGTCGCGCTCTTGCCAGCGGCCTGCACGTTCAAGCTCGTGCCGGACCCAGATCCGGGCGCGGGCGGGGACGGCGGCCGTGCCGACGCCCCGAAGGGCACGCCGTACAAGAAGCTGATCACGATCGATCAGGCGCGCGTCTCGGGTGGCCAGACGCAGTTCCCGGTGTGGATCGCGCTCGACGGCGACGCCGACCTCAAGGCGCACGCCACCGACGACGGGGCCGACATCTACTTCACGGCGGGCGACGGCACGCCGCTGCCGCACGAGATCCAGGGCTTTTCGCGGGAGCTGGGCCGGCTCGGGGCGTGGGTCCGCACGGATCTGAACGCCGCCACCGCGACGGTGCTCGAGCTGCGCTACGGCGACCCGTCGACCGCGAGCGCGCCGCGCCCGGCGCAGGTGTTCTCGAGCTCGTTCGCGGCGGTGTGGCACCTCGACGATCGGCTCGACACCGACGCCGTGGCCGACGCGACGGGGAACCGGCCGGGGGGCGCGGGCGGGCTCGGCCCGGCGGATCAGGTGGCGGCGCGGCTCGGCGGCGGCATCGACTTCGACGGCGCCGACGACCGCGTCCTGTTCACGAACCCGTACACGGGCGGCGGCGATCACACGATCTCGGCGTGGGTCTTCCAGCGCACGGCGACGGGCTGCGACACGATCGTCACCCTCGGGAGCCCCACGGGGAACAAGTCGCGGTGGCTCCACTCGCACTACGGGGCTGCTATCTCCGCGGGCTTCTACGGCAACGACTGGAACGTGGGCACGAACCCGCTGCCGAGCATCGACAACGCCGGCTGGGTGCTCCTCCACTGGACGTTCAAGGGCGGAAGCCGGCAGAGCCGCATCTACCGCGACGGCGCGCCGATCGGGCAGCCCTACACGTTCAGCGGCGGCATCGACACGGTGGGCCCCGACGGCAACATCGGCTTCGCGCCGGCCGGGTGGGGGACGTGCTGGCTGAACGGCATCCTCGACGAGGTCCGCCTGTCGACGACCGAGCGCACCGCCGGCTGGATCGCCACCGAGTTCGCGAACCAGAACTCGCCGCAGACGTTCTACACGGTCGGCGCCGAGGAGCCGGTGCGCTGAGCGCGCCAGCCGCGCCGGCCGCGCCGCCCGCGCTACGCCTGCGCTACTGGATCGGCCCGTCGATCGGGCGCGGCGGCACGAGGAAGAAGACGTCGCGCTCGTCGACCTTCGTGATGCCGTCGCCGTAGACCGTGATCTTCGAGCGGAACAGCTGCGGCGCGTCGGTGGCCTGCACCGTCGTGTTCGGCTTCGACACGACCTTCCAGCAGACCGGCGTGCCGGTGCGGACCTGGATGTACTTGTCCTTGTGCGTGTCGCTGTCGGTGTCGATGTCGTTCAGGCCGTTCGAGCACGCCGCGGTGCCGAGCTGCAGGGTCTCGATGTGAGAGACGAACTCGGTGACCGCGTTCACCGCGTCGCCCGGCACGTCCGAGCTCACGGCGTTGATGTCGAGCGGCAGGCCGTTCGCGAGCGCCAGGATGCCGTTGCGGATCGCGGTCGCGGCGCCCGTGCCCGCGCCGCTAAAGACGAGCGGCGCGTTGCTGTTCGTGACGTCGATGGCGCCGGTGCTGGCCGCCATCGACTGGAGGTCCGACTGCGTGCCAGCCTCGAGCTGGTCGCCGAGGACGCCCACGAGCTTGGCCTTCTTCGCCGTGTACTGCGGCACCACCACGGTCGACCACGCGGGGTTCTTGAACACGTCGCTGCCGGAGAGCGGCGCCTCGTCGGTCGCGAGCAGCACCACGGGCAGCGCGCCCTGGCGGAAGCACGGGTAGCCGAACGTGCCATAGCCGGCGTTCGCCGCTGGCGAGCCCGCGCAGGTCGCGCGCGCGGGCACGCCGCCCAGGCCGTAGTTCGCGCCGCCCTGGCCGGTGATGGCCGCGTACGTGGCGAACGTCGTGACCTCGGCGCTCGAGGCCCCGCTCGGCGCCGTGATCGGCACCGTCGCGAAGCTCGGGTTCGGCTGGATGTCGACCCAGTTCTGGAACGCCTGCACGCCCGACGACGAGTAGCCGAACGTCGACGCGCCGGCCCACAGGTCCGGGATGCAGTTCGTCTTCGTGCCGGGCGGGCACTTGAGGCCCGACACGACCGACGCCAGGTTGTCCCGCACCGACTGGATCTCGGTCGACATCGAGCCCGACCGGTCGAGGAGGACGTAGAGGTCCACCGCCTGGAGCTGCGTCGAGAAGTCCAGGTTCTGGTCGGCCGGCACCTGCGGCTTCATGTACGGCTCGACGAACACGAAGTCGCCGTTGGCCTGCGGGTTGCTGTTCGGGTTCAGCGGGTCCGTGCCGGCCGCCGTCTCGACGAGATCGTCCACGCCGTCGCCGTCGGTGTCCTGCGCCGTCGAGCTCGTCTCGGTCGGATCGACGACGCCGTTGCAGTTCGCGTCCTCCTGCTTGTCGGGCACGCCGTCGTTGTCGCTGTCCCGATCGAGGAAGTCGGCGCGCCGATCCCCGTCCGTGTCGGCCGGCGGCGCGCCGCGCGCCTCGGCCTTGTCGGAGACGCAGTCGCCGTCGCTGTCCAGATCGACGTAGTTGCCGGCGCCGTCCTGATCGTAGTCGGCGTTGGTCTCGTAGAGGTCGAAGATCGCGTCGTCGTCGCTGTCGGTGTCGCGGAAGTCCGGCGTCCCGTCGTCGTCGGTGTCGCTCGGCTGGGCCGGGTTCGGGCCGATCTCGTCGAGATCGATGATCGCGTCGTCGTCGTCGTCGAGATCCGCGAAGTCCGGCCAGCCGTCGTTGTCGACGTCGTTCACGCCGTCGAGCTTGTCGTCGCGCCCGTTCTCGTCGCTGTCGAGATCGCGGAAGTCGGGCTTACCGTCGCCGTCGGAGTCGCGCGGCTCCGTCGAGAGGTCGGTGTCGCCGGCTTCGCGGTAGTCGGGGATCCCGTCGCCGTCGCTGTCGTCATCGAGGTAATCGGGCTTACCGTCGCGATCGGTGTCGGTGCCGGTGGCCCGACCTTCGTCGCTATCGGTGATGCCGTCGCCGTCGGCGTCATCGCCGTCGTCGCCGTCGCCGGGTTGGCTGGGACCGCACGCGGTGGCCGCGAGCGCGAGCGCGAGAAAAGCGCGCAGCTTCATGGGCACGCACGTTATCAAGCTTCGTGCCGAATGCGCCTGATTTTGATGAGGCCGCCGCTCGCAGCTGCTCGACGAAGATTCAAGCGCCTAGGCCGATCTCGTAGAGCCAGGGCCCGGGCGCTCGGGACAACCGTCCCCAAGAACCGTCTCGAAACCGTCTAAGATGGCGCCCCCAGTGGCCACTCTGTACCTGATCCGTCACGGCCAGGCCTCGTACGGCGAGGAGGACTACGACCGGCTATCCTCCCGAGGGCGCGAGCAGGCCACCGCCCTCGGAAAGCACCTCGCCAATCTAGGTCTGAATGCACTGTATTCTGGGCCACTGGTTCGCCAGCGACAGACGGCCGAGGCCGCCGCCGAGGCCGCCGCCGAGGCCGGCCAGCCGCTGCCGGCGTCCGAGGTCGTGCCCGAGCTGGCCGAGTACCAGGCGTTCGAGATGCTGAAGCACATGATCCCGCGGCTCGTCGCCGAGGATCCCCGCTTCGCCGCGCTCCCGTCCACCCGCACGCCCCGCCTGCTCGACGAGGCGTTCCATGCCGTCCTCGGCCGATGGTCGCGGGACGAGTGGACCACCGACGACGTCGAGCGCATCGGCCCGTTCGTGGAGCGGATCCGCGCCGGCCTCGATCGGCTGCTCCGGTCGGCGGGGTCGGGCGCACGCCTCGCGTGCGTGACCTCGGCCGGGCCGATCGGCGTCGCCGTGGGCCTCTTGTTCGGTGCCAGCGCCGAGCGCATGGTCCGCACCAGCGTCGTGATCCGCAACGCCTCGATCACCGAGCTCCGGTTCCGCAGCCAGGGCTTCGACTGGCAGCCCGAGCAGCTGTCCCTGATCACGTTCAACGCCACCTATCACCTCGCCGCCGAGCTCCACACCGAGAGATAAAGAGCCCCATGGACTTCGATCCCCCCGAGACCGTACGCCCGCTGCTCGAGCAGATCGGCAAGTTCGTCGCCGAGGTCGTGATGCCCGCCGAGGCGGAGGTGCTGGAGCGCGGCTGGATCGCCGCCGCGCCGCTGCTCGAGGAGCTGCGCGGCACGTGCAAGCGAGCCGGGCTGTGGGGGCCGCAGATCCCCAAGGACCTCGGCGGCCTGGGCCTGGGGCTCGTCGAGCACGGCCTCGTCTCCGAGCAGCTCGGCCGGTCGCCGCTCGGCCACTACGTGTTCGGCTGCCAGGCGCCCGACGCTGGCAACCTCGAGATCCTCCACCGCTACGGCACGCCGGAGCAGAAGGAGCGCTGGCTCCTGCCGCTCGCGCGCGGCGAGCTCCGCTCGTGCTTCTCGATGACCGAGCCGGAGAACCCCGGCTCAAACCCCACGATGCTCTCGTGCCGCGCCGTGCGCGACGGCGATCACTACGTGATCGATGGCCACAAGTGGTTCACCTCGAGCGCCGACGGCGCCGCGTTCGCGATCGTGATGGCGGTGACCGATCCCGACGCCTCGCCGCACACGCGCGCGTCGATGATCATCGTGCCGACGGACACGCCCGGCTTCGAGCTCGTCCGCAACATCAAGATCATGGGCGACGCGGGCACCGGCTGGGCGAGCCACGCCGAGATCCAGTATCGCAACGTCCGCGTCCCGGCGACGAACCTGCTCGGCGCGCAGGGCGCCGGCTTCGCGATCGCGCAGGAGCGGCTCGGCCCCGGCCGCATCCACCACTGCATGCGCTGGATCGGCATCTGCGAGCGCGTGTTCGACACGACGTGCCGCCACGTGGCGCGCCGCAAGATCGACGGCGACAAGACGCTCGCGTCGCGCCAGATCGCGCAGGCGTGGATCGCCGAGTCGCGCGCCGAGATCGATGCCTCGCGCCTCATGGTGCTGAATGCCGCGTGGACGATCGAGAAGAAGGGCTTCTCGGCGGCGCGCGAGCAGGTGTCGCTCATCAAGTTCTACGTCGCGAACGTGATGCTGGGGCTCGTCGATCGGGCGATCCAGCTCCACGGCGCGCTCGGCATCACGAGCGACACGGTGCTCGCGCACTACTACGTGCACGAGCGCGGCGCGCGGATCTACGACGGCCCCGACGAGGTCCACAAGATGGTGGTCGCCAAGCGCATCCTGGCGAGGTACTCGTGAGCGAAGTCGCGCCGGAGCACGCGCCGGAGCACGCGCCGGAGCGCGCGCCGGAAGGCGGGCTCCCGCTCGACGAGCCGCGCGACGTCCGCGCCGGCGAGGAGCTCGATCCGGCCGCGCTCGCGGCGTTCCTCGCGCGCGAGGTCGGCGGCGACGGCGAGGTCTCCGTCGCGCAGTTCCCCGGCGGGTACTCGAACCTGACGTACCGCGTGCGCCACGGCGACCGCGAGTACGTGCTGCGGCGGCCGCCGTTCGGCTCGAAGGTCAAGTCGGCGCACGACATGGGGCGCGAGGTCGCCGTCCTGTCGAAGCTCGCGCCCGTCTACCCGCGCGCGCCGCGCGTGATCGCGTACGAACCCACCGGCTCCGTGCTCGGCGCGCCGTTCTACCTGATGGAGCGGCGGCACGGCGTGATCCTGCGCAAGCAGCTGCCGCCGCAGCTCGCGGCCGAGCCCGCGCAGCTGCGCCGCCTGTGCGAGCTGCTCGTCGACGCGCTCGTCGACCTGCACGCGGTGGACTTCGCCGCCGCCGGCCTCGGCGACCTCGGCAAGCCCGCCGGCTACATCGAGCGCCAGGTCACCGGCTGGACCGAGCGCTACCGCGCCTCGCAGACCGACGACATCCCCGCCGTCACCGAGGTCGCGGCGCACCTCGCGGTGCACCGGCCGCCCGATGGCGCGCCGGCCCTGATCCACAACGACTTCAAGTTCGACAACGTGGTCTTCGAGCCGTCGCTCGAGGCGATCATCGGCGTGCTCGACTGGGAGATGACGACGCTCGGCGATCCGCTGATGGACCTCGGCACGTCGCTGTCGTACTGGGCGCAGGCGAGCGATCCGCCGATGCTCCAGCAGCTGCCGTTCGGCCCGACGGCCACGCCCGGCATGATGACGCGCGAGGAGATCGCGCGCCGCTACCTCGAGCGGTCCGGCCGCCGGACAGACGCGCTCGTCTTCTACTACGCGTTCGGCCTGCTCAAGACCGCCGTGGTCGCGCAGCAGATCTACTACCGGTTCAAGCAGGGCCTCACCCAGGACGCGCGCTTCGCCTCGATGATCTTCGCCGTGCGGCTGCTCATCGAGCAGGCGCGCACGGCGATCGAGCGCGGCGCGATCTGATCGCTGGCGCGGCCGGCGCGCTCAGCGCACCGGCTCCTCGGCGCCGACCGTGTAGAACGTCTGCGGCGAGCTCTGGTTCGCGAACTCGGTGGCGATCCAGCCGGCGCTGCGCTCGGCCGTCGCCAGGCGGACCTCGTCGAGGATGCCGTTCAGCCACCACGTCCCCCACCCGGCCGGCGCGTAGCCGATGTTGCCGTCGGGGCCCAGCGTGTCGATGCCGCCGCTGAACGTGTAGGGCTGCCCGATCGGCGTGCCGTCGCGGTAGATGCGGCTCTGCCGGCTTCCGCCCTTGAATGTCCAGTGGAGGAGCACCCAGCCGGCGTTGTCGATGCTCGGCAGCGGGTTCGTGCTCGTGCTCCAGTCGTTGCCGTAGAAGCCCGCGGAGACGCCAGTCTCGTGGTGCGAGTTAAGCCACCGCGACCTGCTCACCGTGGGGCTTCCGAGGGTGACGATCGTGTCGTAGCCCGTCGCCGTGCGCTGGAAGACCCACGCCGAGATCGTGTGATCGCCGCCGCCCGTGTACGGGTTCGTGAACAGGACGCGGTCGTCGACGCCGTCGAAGTCGATGCCGCCGCCGAGCCGCGCCGCCACCTGATCCGCCGGGCCGAGGCCGCCCGCGCTCCCCGGCCGGTTCCCCGTTGCGTCGGCCACCGCGTCGGTGGCGAGCGAATCGTCGAGGTGCCACACCGCCGCGAACGAGCTCGAGAACACCTGCGCCGGGCGCGGCGCGCTCGCGGTCGACGGATCGCCGTAGCGCAGCTCGAGCACCGTCTGTGTGGCGGCGTTCAGATCCGTGCGGACCCACGCCCCGAGCCGGCCCAGCTCCCGCGAAAAGCCCTGGATCTCGTGCGGCAGCGGCGTGCCGTCGTCCGCCGTGAAGTAGATGTCGGCCCCCTCGTCGGTGGCGTGCGCCTTGAGGTCAGCGTCGCCGTCGAGCGCGATCCACACCGGGAACTGCGCCTGGCCACCCGAGACGCGCGCCTGATCGATCGTGATCAGCTTCTTGTAGGGGGTGCCTTTCGCGGCGTCGTTGGCCCCGGCGTCGTCCTTCGCCGGGAACTCCGGCGGCAGATCGAACCTGCACCCGGCGATCAGCATGAGGATGGTGACACCGGTGCCGCGCATGGACCGAGTCTACTCGCGCGGCACCAGCACGGGGACCTGCTCCCCGGCGGAGTCGCGCAGCATGTCTATTCGGTCACCACCTCCGTCGGCGTGGTGCTACGTTGGGCTCGTCATGGACGCTGCGCGCAAGGCGCCGACGCTGGCCGATCTCGAAGACCTGCCGCCGGAGATCAAGGGCGAGATCATCGAGGGCGTGCTGTACACGATGACACGCCCGCGCGGACGGCATCAGCGTACGGCGCTGATGATCGGCAGCCGGCTCTCCGAGCCATTCGACCTCGGGCATGGCGGCCCTGGCGGCTGGTGGATTCTCCCCGCGCCAGGGATCGAGCTTGTGGGTACGCCGGAGATCGCCCCTGACATCGTCGGCTGGCGACGCGAGCGCCTGCCGGTCATTCCCGAGGACGAGCCGATCCGGGTCGTCCCGGACTGGGTCTGCGAGATCCTGTCGCCCACTACGCGCCGGCACGATCTGCTCGTCAAGAAGCCGTATTACGCGCGTGTCGGGGTGACGCACCACTGGGTGGTCGATCTCGCGGCACGCGCGCTTGCGGTCTATCGCTTGGAGGCGGGCCGCTGGATCGAGCTCGGCTTGTACGGCGACGAGCGCGGCGCGCGCATCGAGCCGTTCGACAGCGTCGCGCTCGACGTGGCGGCATGGTGGCCGTGAGTCAGAAGTACATCTTGCAGCTCTTGCAGTAGAAGCGCAGGTGCTCCTCGACCCAGGCCATCGGGGCCTCGCACTGCGGGCAGGCGGGCGAGGGGCCGCTGGCCTGGGACTGCTTCTCGCTCGGGGGCGGCAGCGAACTCGGGGCCGTCGAGACCGGGAGCTTCATGGAGCCGGAGGCGCTGGGGTCGGGCACGGCGCTGGCGGCGCTGGCGGCGGCGGCGGCGGCGGCGAGCGGCGGTGACGGTGCGGGCGGCGGGATCAGCGGGGACGTCTCGGGGCGGTCCTGCGGCTCGGGCGCGCTGGCGGCGCTGGCGGGTCTGGACGCGCCGGCCTCGGCGCGCTCGGCGGGCTTGAAGCCGAACGCGCGCGCGCCGCGCGCGAGGCGATCGGGCCTGGCGGCGGCTGGCGCGGCGGCCGCGGCAGCCGCGGCGGCCGGAGCGGCGTCGTCCTCGGCGTCGTCCTCGGCGGGGGCGTCGGTGGCGGTGCCGAGGGCGGCCGGGGCGGGCAGCGGCGGCACGAGCGGCAGGTCGCGATCGGTCGCGCCGAACGAGCGCGCCTCGCCGGCCGACGAATCGAAGTCGGGCGGCAGCTCGGTGAGCCCGGTCGCGTCCCCCTCGGCACGCAGCCGCGCCATGGCCGAGTCCTCGCGGCGCTCGAGCTCCTGGCGCTCGACCTCGTTCGTCTCGCCGTCGAACGCCTGGGTCGGCGCGCGCTCGACGGGATCCGTCGGCGGGCGCGCGGCGCGCGCCTTCGACGCGGCCGACGGGAACGGCACGGTGGGCATGAACGGCGGGCTCACGGCGGGCAGCGCCCCGCCCGCGGCGCCGAGCGGCGGCGGCTTCGAGCTGGAGGCCGGGCGCGGCGGGATCGCCGCGGGCACGCCGATGCGAGGCGGCGCGAGGCTCGCGCCGAGCGGGCCGGGCGGCGCGAACGGCGGCGGCGAGGTCGGCGACGCGCCGGGGCGCGCGGTCGGCGGCGGCGCGGTCGGCGAGGCGGCGGCGCGGGCGGTCGGCGGCGGCGGTGAGGTCGGCGAGGCGGCGGCGCGGGCTGGCAGCGGCGGCGCGGTCGGCGAGGCGGCGGCGCGGGCTGGCAGCGGCGGCGCGGTCGGCGAGGCGGCGGCGCGCGCGGGCGGCGGCGGCGCGGTCGGCGAGGCGGCGGCGCGCGCGGGCGGCGGCGGCGCGGTCGGCGAGGCGGCGGCGCGCGCGGGCGGCGGCGGCGCGGTCGGCGAAGCGGCGGCGCGCGCGGGCAGCGGCGGCGCGGTCGGCGAGGCGGCGGCGCGCGCGGGCGGCGGCGGCGGCGCGGTCGGCGAGGCGGCGGCGCGCGCGGGCGGTGGCGGCGCGCCGGGGCTCGAGAGCGGCGCCATCGATTCGCTCTTGTTCCGCAGCGGCGGCGGCAGCGTCTTGGGAGGCGATCGCGGCGGCTCTGGCGGCTCCGGCGCGGCGGCCGCGATCGGAGGTGGCGGCGCGGCAGCGGGCGCGGGCGGAGCGCCGAGCGCCGTCGAGACGCGCCGGGCCGGCGGCTCCTGCGGCGCGGCGAGCGGCGGGGCAGCCCGCGGCAGCTCGGGCGGCGGCCGCGACGGCGAGTGCTGGCGCGGGGGCGGCATTCCGAACGCGGCCGGCGCATCGGTGGGGAGCGGCGGCATCGCGAGCGGATCGTCCATGTCGTCGTCTTCGTCCAGAGACGCGGGCGCGGGGGGGCGCTGCGCGAACGCGCCGAGCTGCGGCGCGTCGAACGGCTGCGGCGCGCCGAACGGCTGCGGCGGCGTGTCGTACTGCGGCGGCGAATCGTACTGCGGCGGCGAATCGAACGGCGGCGGCGTCGGGATGCCGGCGATCGCGGCGATCTGATCGCGCGGGATCGGTGTCGGCGGGGGCATCATGCGGTGCGCCTGTTGCGCCGGCACGAAGCCGCCCGTGCCGCCGACGTGCGGCGCGGCCTCGTACAGCGGGCGCAGCTGCGGCGCCGACGAGAACAGCGGCTGATCTCCGGCCGGCGGCGGCAGACCGTGCGCGCCGGTCGGCGGCATCGGACCGCCGGCGTGCGGTGGCAGCGGCGATGGGCGGCCCATCCTCGGCTCGGGGCGGAGCGCGGCGGGCCGGAGCGCGTCGTCCTGCAGGAGCGCGAGCACGTCCACGGGCGACTGCTGCGCCGCCGGCGCGCTGGGCCCGGGGCCGAGCTGCCTCGCGGAGACGCGCGGCGCGGGAGCGCGTGCGGCTGCTGCGCGCGCGGCTGCTGCGCGCGCGGCTGCTGCGCGCGGCTGCTGCGCGCGCGTCGGGCGCAGCGCCATCACGCTCGCAAGGATCGCGCTCGCGACGCCTCCGGCGAACAGGTACGTCCCGATGCCGATCGGGACGGTGATGTGGAGCAGCTTGCCGTCGGCCGACGGGGCCCGCACCTCGATGCCAGGCCCCTGCATGATCAGCCCGATCGCGACGATGCCCGCGACGACGACGGCGAACACCGCGAGCTTGGCGATCGAGCGGCGGCGCTCGCTGTTCGTGGCGGCGGTGATGACGAGCAAGACCGCCGCGAGCGCGAGCAGGCCGGTGGCGCCCGCGGCGACGAGGCCGGTCGTCTTCACGGTGCCGGCCACGTCGATGTGCTCGCACTTCTTATCGCCGCCGGTGTTGCAGCCGCGCGACTCGATCAGCCCGACGTCGACGTGCTTGGTCTTGAACAGCCGCCCCTCCACGTTCGGGTGCCCCGACCACCACCCCGGCAGCGGGCCCAGCGCGCCAGCGAGCGACAGCGCGAGTGACACGACCGCTATCAGCGCGAACGTAGCGCCGCCGACGCGGGTGAACATGCGCCGAGGTTACCACGCAGCCAGTAGATCGAGGGCGGCGGCGGCCGACGACGCGGTGCGAAACGCGGCGCGGTCCTCGGGTTTCAGCACGCGCGCGGCGGCGGCGTGATCGAGGAACGCCTCGAGCGGCGACCAGAAACCATCCACATCGAGGAAGACGACGGGCTTGCGATGATATCCGAGCTGGAGCCCCGTCAGCGTCTCGAACGCCTCCTCGAGCGTACCGAGCCCGCCGGGGGCGACGACGAACGCGTCGGCCAGCTCGTACATCATGGCCTTGCGCTGGTGCATGGTGTCGACGATGTGGAGCTCCGTCAGGCCGCGGTGCGCGAGCTCGCGCTCGACGAGCGCGTGCGGGATCACGCCGATCACGCGGCCGCCAGCGGCGAGGGCGGCGTCGGCGAGCACGCCCATGAGCCCGCGGTGCGCGCCGCCGTAGACGAGCGTGAGGTCGCGCCGCGCGAGCTCGCCGCCGAGCTCGCGGATCGCGGCAGCGTGCGCGGGGTGGCCGTGGGACGAGGACAGAAAGGCGGTCACGCTCCGCACGCCGCGAACGTAGCGCACGTCGCCGGGCCCCGTCCGGCAAGCACATGCGATTCACTATCGGCCTCGCGGCCGTGTTCCCGGCTTGCATGAAGGATCCGCAGAGCCGCGATCACGCGGCGCTCCTCGTGCGCCAGCACTGCTAGCGAGCTCCTCATCCCGGATCGCACCGTGCGGTCCTTCCCCTCGCACGCTCGGATGATGCTCCCGCCGCGCCGCGCGCAGCCTCGCGCGGCCCTCACGCGGGCCGGCGATCTGGGCCGCGGAGGACATGCGATATCTGGTCGGTGACGCGATCGGAGCCCACCCGGCGCGGCTTCCTCCAGTTCGTGGTGGCGGGCGGCGGAGCCCTGGTGGTCGGCTGCTCCCTCGACGATGGCCCCCTCGATCCCGGCGAGGACGCCGCGGCCCTCGAGCTCCCCGATGTGCTCGACCTCGGCGACGTGTTCATCCTCGCGGAGCAGCCCTACGCGAACAACCTGATCCTCGAGGTGACGCCCCAGAACCGGGTCCGCTTCGAGCTCCCACGCCTCGAGAAGGGGCAGGGCATCGTGACCGCGCTGGCGATGATGATCGCCGAGGAGATGGACGCGGACTACGACCGCACGGACGTGGAGATCTCCCGCGCGCGCGCCGACCGGCCGTTCTCGCTGACCGGTTACTCCGCCACGATCCGCGCGATGTGGAAGTGGGTGCGCCCGCTCGCCGCCCACGCCCGCGCCCGCCTGGTGACCGCGGCGTCCGATCGCTGGAACGTCGACGCCGGCCAGCTCACGACCTCGAAGTCGCAAGTTCGCGCGCCCGACGGGCGCACGGCGACCTACGGCGAGCTGGCCGCTGCGGCGGCGGCCGTGCTGATACCGCGCGTGCCGTCGACGCCCAAGCCCGTGAGCGCCTACACGCTCGTCGGCACGCCGCGGTCGCGCAAGAACGCCCGCGACATCGTGACGGGCAAGCAGCGGTACACGCTGGACATCGATCTGCCGGGGGCCGCGTGCGCCGTGGTGGCGCGCCCACCGGACCTGTACGGCACCGTGCTGGCGTGGAGCGCGACGGCGGCCACGGCCCTGCCGAACGTGATCGGCGCCGTCGAGATCTCGCAGATCCGGGGCCCTCGCTCCGACGCGCGAGAAGGCGGCGTCGCGGTGGCGGCGCGCACCTTCCACGAGGCGCTCGCCGCGCGCGACGCGCTCTCGATCCAGTGGAGCCCGGGGCCGCTGGCGACCTCCTCCGACGCCGATCTCCGCGCGCGGCTGGTGGCGGCGACGCCGCCGCGGACTCCCGCCCTGCCGGGCGCGGCCGTGATCGACGCCGCCTTCGATTATCCCTACGTGAGCCACGCGCCGCTCGAGGTGCAGACGGCGGCGGCCCGCGTGCAGGGCAGCTCGGCGGAGGTCTGGTACGCGTCGCAGGCGCCGCGGATCACCGCGCAGCTCGTCGCTGGCGCGCTCGGCATCCCCGCTGCGAACGTGACGGTGCACGTCACGCCCTGCGGCGGCTCGTTCGGCCGCCACTTGTTCTGCGAGGCCGCCGTGGAGGCCGCGCTCGTCTCGCAGGCCCTCGGCGTGCCGATCAAGCTGATGTGGACCCGCCAGGACGACATGCGGCACGGCCGCTTCCGTCCGATGTCTCACCACGCGCTGCGGGCGACGTGGAGCCCGCTGCTCGGGACCCTGCTCACGTACGAGCACCTCGTCTCCGCCGCCGAGACCGACTTCCGGCACGGGCTGGGCGAGGCGTTCACCGCGGCCGGCTTCGATCTCGCGTCCGGCGCGCTGAACCAGACCGTCTTCGAGACCTCGGTGACGGTGCCGTACGCCTTCGCCGTCAAGGACCAGCGGCTCGTCGAGACCAGCCTCGGCGTGCCCACCTGCTCGTGGCGATCGATCTACTCCGGCAGCGTGGTCACCTCGAACGAGATCTTCATCGACGAGGTCGCCCGGGCGCTGCGGTCGCGGACCGGCCTCGACGAGGTGGCGTTCCGGAAGCAGCACCTCACCTCGGCGGCGGCGCGGGCGTGCCTCGCGCACGTCGCCGCCGCGGGCAACTGGGGCGGCCCGCTGCCGGCGGGCCACGCGCGCGGCGTCGCGTGCCACGTCGAGTACCGATCGGCGGTGGCGTACCTGGTCCAGGTGGACGCCACCGATCCGCAGAACCCGCGGCTCACGCACGCGTGGATCTGCGCGGACGTGGGCGTGCCGATCAACCCGCGGGGCATCGAGGCGCAGCTCCAGGGCGCGCTGATCGATGCGTGGTCGGCGATGTTCCGCTCCGGCAATCACCTCGATCACGGGGCGATCCGCGAGAGCTCCTATGGCGACCTGCGCTGGGCGCGCATGGACCACGCGCCGCCGGCGACGGTGGTGCACGTGATGCCGGCGGCCGCGGGGGCGCCCTCGCCCGGCGGCTGCGGCGAGCTCGGCGTCCCGCCGGCCGCCGCGGCGTGCGTCAATGCCTATGTCCGCGCGACTGGCCAGGTGCAGCGTCGATTCCCAATCCTGGAGTACGTCTGATGCCCCCGTACACACTCACGGTCAACGGCCAGCCGCGTACGGTCGATGTCCCCGCGGACATGCCGCTGCTCTACGTCCTCCGCGAGCTACTGGGCATCACCGGGCCCAAGTACGGCTGTGGTGTCGGCGTCTGCGGCGCCTGCACGAGCCACATCGGCGAGAACCAGGCCGCGCGGCCGTGCGTCGTGCCCGTCGGCGCGGTCGGCGATCGGCCGATCACGACGATCGAGGGCCTCGCGCCGGACGAGGAGAGCCTGCACCCGGTGCAACAAGCGTGGATCGATCACGACGTGGCCCAGTGCGGCTATTGCCAGCCAGGCCAGATCATGGCCGCGGTGGCGCTGCTCGCGAAGCAGCCCAGCCCGACCGACGCGGACATCGATCGGCACATGGGCGCCGGCACGCCCGGGGCGCCGGGCAACATCTGCCGGTGCGGCACCTACGTGCGCATCCGGGCCGCGATCAAGAGCGCGGCGGGGGCGATGCTCGGCGGCGGCTGCGGCGGCTGCGCCGGCGCGAGCGCGAGCGCGGGCGCGGAGTCGAGCGCTCGCGGCCCCTGACGGAGCCACGGCTGTAGGATCCGAGCGTGCAGCGCCGGGCTCTCACCCTGTTCCTCGCCGTTGCTTGCGGTCGAGCCCGCTCGAGCCGGCCGGCGGACCCCGGGGCCGGTCAGAATCACGCAGTTTCAGGTGCTTGCCGACACAAACGGCCAATGTGCACCCGCGATGTCACAGGCCGGGTCCGTAGCTCGTCCTTCTTGCGTACCCAAGAGGAGCAAGGAAGACCATGGACGCCCGTCTCAACTACTTCGGCAACGCCGTCGCGATGAAGTTCGTCAAGTACATCAACTCGGCCGGCAAGGTCATCTCGGATTCGTCGCTGCCGGCCGCCACGCAGGAGCTCGTGAAGATCCGCGCCAGCCAGATCAACGGCTGCGGCTACTGCACGGACATGCACACCAAGGACGCGGCCCACCGCGGAGAGACGCCGCTGCGTCTCCATCTCGTCGCCGCCTGGCGCGAGGCCAAGGTCTTCACCGACGCCGAGCGCGCCGCGCTCGCGCTCACCGAGCAGGGCACCCGCATCGCCGACGCCTCCAGCGGTGTCAGCGACGAGGTCTGGGCCAACGCGCGCAAGCACTACGATGACGAGCAGCTCGGCGCCCTCGTCTCGCTGATCGCGCTCATCAATACGTACAATCGGATGAACGTCATCATCCAGAACCCGGCCGGCGACTACCAGCCGGGCCAGTGGGGCTGAGCCTTCCGTCCCCGCGGGTGCCAGTCCGGGAGCGCCGGTCGACGTCGCGCGGGGCGCTGGTTCAGAGGCGCCGGGCGCGGGGGCTCGCGTGCGCGAGACTCGGTTCTTCGTGTGGTCCGCATGGCAGAGCCCGGTCTACCTCGGCATCACGCCACAGAGCTCGTGGATATCGGTGGTCACACGTCGAAAGAAGGCTGCGGACATCGCACCAACGTTCACTGGCGAATACTTCATGTTTTCCTACAACACCGAGGAACGCGCGTGGGCGTACGGCGCTCGTCCTCCAGGCGCCGGAGTGTTGCGTGACCTCGTGGGCGCAATGGGGCGGCGTGGGCTCCTCACAGCGCCGCGCGAACCGCTCGTGGCTCCAGAGGATCCGGAGACCAACGAGGACGACAACTGAAGCCCCGGCCTGGATCGCTGAATCCGCTGTCCACAGACAATCAGACTGCGTGCGTGGCGTTTGAGCGCATTGCGATGATGCAATGATCAACGTCTACCCTTGAGCCGAAATCTGCGGCGCCACCGAGCGCCTACTTTGACCGTCACTACCCGCCGTAACACACGTCGCCCGGCGCGGCGCGGATTCGCTGGCGACGGAGGTGGCGGCCTGCTGTTCACCTCCGTCGCGCTCGCCGCCGCAGGTGCTGGGCTCCTCGTGTTGCGCTCGATCTGCACCTGACACAGCGCCTGCTGCGCCATCAGGCGCAGCGCGAACGCGCGATCGCGGCCGATCATGCCGCCGATCACGGCACTGACCACGCCGAGCGCGACGGCGAAATTGGGGATGAGCTCTGGCGTCCTGTTCGCGGTGGCAATACCCATGCCGGCCGCGACGCCGATCAAGGCGCCCAGAAGCGCATAGGCAATCATCATCGAGGTTGCGCGGCGGTAGAGCCGCCCCGTGAAGGTCAGGATAACGTTCTCGTCGTATTTCACAGCCATGGCACCCTCCGCAAGCCATCGTATCGTGGCCGCGCCCGTCGCGTCTCGCGCTCCCCGCGGGACGAGCAGGCCGCGGTCACGGCTCGACGGCGCCGGCCGTGCATGGCTCGGGGCGCGGCTTGCCGAGCTGATCGGTCGGCGGGCAATCGCGCGCGATCCCGCGGGCGGGGGTCGCGGCCGCCGGCAATAGCGTCTGCGGGTCGCCGCCGCTTGGGGCGAGCGCGCCGAGCATCGGATCGGCGATCAGCGGCGCGGTGGTGCACAGCGAGCCGCCGGGCCACTGGAGGTTGCCGCTGTTGCCGCTCCCAGCAGGGCGCGCGACGTTGCAGGTCGGCGTGTACATCGCGGTGTTGCCAGCGATGATCGTGTTCACGAGGGTCAGTCCGTCGCCGAAGATCGCGCCGGCGATCTGGTTGGCCGCCGTCGCGCGGTTGTTCGCGATCGTGCAGTTCCGCATCGTGCCGGTCGGCGCGTTGCCGAGCCAGACCCCGCCGCCGTTGCTGCCGGTCGCGACGTTCTCCGCGATCGTCACGTTCGTCATCTGCACCCGGCAGGCGTTGATCCAGATCCCGCCGTTGTAGAAGGCCTGGTTGCGCGAGATCGTGCTCGCCGTGATCGTGAGCGCGAGTCCCTGGAGGTAGAGGCCGCCCGCGTTGCCCGAGCCGGTGGCGGTCACGCGGTTGTCGTCGACGGTCGAGCGGTCCATCGCCAGTGATCCGGAGCTGTCGTTCGAGACGCGGAACACGCCGCCGCCGATCGCGCCGGCGGAGTTGTGCCGGATCGTCACGCCGCACAGCGAGGTGGCCTCGCCGCCGCCGTCCATGTAGATCGCGCCGCCGCAGCCGCCGTCGCCGGGGTTGCCGCCGGTGCCGGTTGCGGCGTTGTCGATGAACGAGCTGTTGATGATGGTGAGGTCGCCGTTGAGGCTGCCGATCGCGCCGCCGTCGCTCGCGGCGTTGTTCGTGAACGTGCTGCCGGCCACGATCGTGTCGCCGCCGCCGAAGCCGTAGATCGCGCCCCCGGCGACGTCCTGGCCGGTCGCAGGCGCGCGGTTGTTCTCGAACACCGAGTCGAGGACGGTCAGGCTCCCGCCGTCGCGGTAGATCGCGGCGCCGCCCTGCGCCGTGTCGGCGCCGACCGCGGGGCTCTTGCCGTCGCGGAACGTCAGCCGCTGCACGACGAGCCGGGGCGTCGGCGTGTCGTAACCGGAGTCGAGGTAGAGGATCCGCGACGTCTGGCCGCCGCTGAGCGTCACCAGCCCGCCGCCGTCGAGGACGGTCTCCTTCGTGAACGTGATCTGCGAGGCGACGGTGATCGTGACGGGAGCGGAGCCGCAGCGGAACACGATCGTTCCGCCGCTTTGGGCCGCCTGCTGCAGCGCCGCGGCCGTGCAGCTCGCGGGCGTGCCGTCGCCGACCACCGCGGTCGGCGAGGACACGTCGTAGAGGGCCGGACGATCGCAGCGCGCCGCGGGCGTCTCCGCGTCGGGGGTGGGGCCGTCAGGGCCGCCATCCGATTGGCCACCGCACGCCGCCCAGCACAGGCAAGGCGCCAGCAACCAGCGATGCATGGAGCCATCAGTGGACATCACGAGCCGCAGCATCTCACGCGGCGCGCGCGGCGTCGATGCGAGCGTCAGCGACGGGGCTCGACCTGCGGGCCGCCACTTCGCCGCGACGCGGAGCGAGCGCTATTCGTGTTGCGCTTCAGGGACGTACCGGTCGACCTGTCGCGGGGGCATTCGGCACGCGCGCCGTCTTCGCCGAGTTGGTACACCTCCGCAGGTACTGAGCGTACCGGCGCCTGAAGCGAGCTACGGGCTCCAGCGCACCATCATGAAGCGCCGGTGATCGACGCCATCAGGCGGGCGCTGCCCGACCGGGCGCTGCCCGACCGAGGTCGAGGTGTGGCCGGATCCAGAGACGAGGTACTGATCCGCTCCCTCCTTGACCAGCGTGCAGCCATCCGGCGAGACGGTCACGCTGGTGCCACCACGCGCGAAGTCGAGGGCGTGCGTGCGCCGTACCGCTGGTGGCTTCGTGCTCTGGTCTTGCTCGCTCTGGACAACCTTGCCAGTCGTGACCTTCCAGCCGTCTGCCCAATCGTCGGCACCGGACTCGGACGCGACGATCAGGACCTTGCCGTCGGCGCCCTTGATCTGACCGTCGAAGAAGCGGTGCGGGCGGCGGTTCTTGCGCACGCTCGCGTCGATGTGATCGCCTACCTTGAACGGCATCGCCTGCACCGGATTGACGGAGAGCATGAACGCCCGATCGCCTTTGTCGCCGGCAACGACGATCTTGTAGAAGGTCGGCTCCAGGTCCGGAGTGATCGACTTCACCTTCCCCGCGGCATGGAGCGCCGTCGCCTTGGCGTCGGTCAGGTACACCATCGTGCTGCACACGCTCGGGACCGCCGGCGCCGCGCGGACGGGCGAGGGAGCACACACGGCGGCCACGATCACGAGGCAGGAGCGCTGCATCGATCGACAGTAGCCGATCATGGCGAGAGCGCTACACCCGCGACGCGCCGCCGCTGCGCGACCTCAAGGGGATGCGCGTCCGGAGCTGCGTCGAGCGGCCCGGTCTACAGCGGGAGACGGCCGTCGCTTGTACGCCTTCGCTCAGATCAGATCAGAGCGGCTTCAGCGCCGACGAGATCGTCTGCCATTCGTCGGTCACGGTGAACGCCCAGGTCATGGTCGTCGTCGTGCCGGCGGCGGCCGCGGTGCTCGCTGCGGAGTTGTCGAGCGTGTTGTCGCCGCTCGCGTTGCGCTTGAAGCGCTCGGTTTGCCCGGCGCCGGACGCGACGATGCCGCCGCCCTGCCCGACCGTGTTCACGATGAGATCGCCGGACTGGCTCGCCACGTCGACAGAGGACTGCGTGCCGTCGCCGCGCGCGATCGCCGAGGCGCGCACGGGCGTCGTCTGATCGATGCCGGTGAACGCGAGCGCGCCGCTGTGGACGGTGTTCGCGGTGCCCGCGAGCGTCACCACGACGTCGTGCGCGCCGTCCGGTGGCGCGACGAGCTGCCACTGGTCCGAGCGCGTCGTGAGCATGCCGCACGGCGTCCCCACGATCGTCGTGATCCGGGTCAGTGCCAGGCCGCTGTACGTCACGCCGGTGACGGCGGGGACCGCGGCTGTGCAGTTCGAGCCGAGCTGGACCGACACGAGGAGGAACCGGCCCGCGCCGGGCGGGATCGTGAGCGAGTAGGTCAGGCTCGCGACCGCATCGCCTCGCGCGCTCGCGACCGCCGCGAACGCGGGCGGGATCATGGCGTCGGGAGGCGCGTCGGGCGGGGGCGCGGCATCGGCCGCACCGGCGTCGGGCTCGAGCGCGGGGATGCGGTCGACGCAGATCGGCAGTGCGCGCGAGGTGTCGCACACGAGGCCGCTGGGGCACTCGCCGTTTCCGGCGCACGGCACGCCGCGCGGCAGCGCCGGTTGATAGCACCCCGCCAGGGCGATGGAGAGTGCGAGCGCCCTCATGCGCGGAGCGTAACACCATTCGCCAGAAGCGAGACGGCGGTGCGGTGCGCTGCGCGTTCTGGCGGTGTTCACGGCTCGATAGCGCCGGCCGTGCACGGCTCGGGGCGCGGCTTGCCGAGCTGGTCGGTCGGCGGGCAATCCCGCGCGATCCCGCGGGCGGGAGTCGCGGCCGCCGGCAACAACGTCTGCGGGTCGTCGCCACTCGAGGCGAGCGAGCCGAGCATCGGATCGGCGATCAGTGGCGCGGCGGTGCACAGCGAGCCGCCGGGCCACTGGAGGTTGCCGCTCCCATCCGGGCGCGCGACGTTGCAGGTCGGCGTGTACATCGCGGTGTTGCCAGCGATGATCGTGTTCACGAGGGTCAGTCCATCGCCGAAGATCGCGCCGGCGATCTGGTTGGCCGCATGGAGCCCCCCGTGGACGTCACGAGCCGCAGCATCTCACGCGGCACGCGCGGCGTCGATGCAAGCGTCAGCGACGGCACATCGACGCGGTCAGCCGCCAAGTGCTGCGGCAACGGCGCGCGACTCAGGGCGCCGGGGTCGTTCGGACTCGCGCGCCTCCGCGCAGCCCCAAGCTCCTCGTGATCGGCTACGATCCCGTCATGGAGGGTGGAGACGCGAATCTCATGGAGCTGGCGCGTCGCTGCACGCTGAGCCCGGTCCTGATCCGAATGTGGGTCGAGGCTGCCACCGTGATGCTCTTCAAGTTCCATCGAGCTCCCCCGCCGCGGACGCGACTGTCGCTGCATTGGGACGAGCGCAGGTGCTCGCTTCACCTCGACTGGACGCAGCCCGATCGGCAAGCACTCGAGAGCCACGCGAACGAGAAGGACGCGACCGAAGCGGGCGCGTACGCCGTGGCGATCGCGGCGGCCGAGCACGATGGGTACGTCGTGAGGAGACGAGCCCACCAGGGATCGGGCGCCGACCTCTTGATGGTGCGCCGCGGAGAACCCGACAATGACTTCGTGAAGCTCGAGGTCTCCGGAATCGCCCGGGGCGGTGGCCTGGAGAACAGGGTCACCCGGAAGGCAGCGCAGGTTGCGGGCGGCGATCTCGCGCGTCCCGGCGTCGCTATCGTCGTTCACTTCGAAGCGGCCCACATCGTCGCGAGGGGGACATGAGAGGGTTCGACGACCCGCGAGGTCGACAGAGCGAGGAGCTGGCGTTCGAGGCAGAGCGCGCGGAGCGCGGCGGAGATGTGCAGCGCGCGCGCTCTCTCTTCGCACAGGCCGCGGAGCTCGAGGAGCAAGTGGTCGCCGACACCGATCTGGCGGAGCCGCGCGTAAAGAGCGTCCTCGCCGTCAGCAGCGTGGCGCTCTGGTACAAGGCCCATCGGTTCACCCGGGCGCAGACCCTGGCGCGGCACTACCTCGCCATGGGCGCGGCTACCGATGACGAGTCCGCGCGGGAGCTGCGAACGCTGCTCCGCAAGGCGCAGCAGGACAACGACGCTCGCGGCCAGCGGACCATGACTCCGGCGGCGAAGCGGAGCGCGGTCGTTCGCCGATATTGCGAGGTGCGGGACCAGATCGAGTGGCTGCGCGCGACGTTGGGCGCCGAGCCAATCGTGCCGCCTACCGCCACAGCCGAGCTCGAGCGATTGTGGGCCAAGCTCGACGAGGCCGACCGGCTCGCGATCGAGGCCGAGATCGAGGCACTCGAGGCGCTCGAGGACACGGGCGAGCTCCTCTGCGTCGACGTCGAGCGTGACAAGGTCGAGGTGGCCGGCCCACGTGCCGCACGAGCTTCGCGATGAAGCTCGTCGCGCAGCGCGTCATGTCGCCTGCGACCCGGACGCAGGCCACCAATGCGTTTCACTACGTCCACGGCGGGCTTGCCTGGGCGGGACTGCCGCCGGCGGAGCTGGGGCATGGCGTGATCCAGGCGATCCGCGTCGAGCTCCCACCCGGCGGGAATCACGTGCTCACGTACCTCGATATTGTCGCACCGGACGAGACGCCGACACGGACGATCCTCCGGGCCTTCACGGAGCTCTACGACTTTGATCGTCCTCCGCCGTTCGTGCATACAGTCGACAACTGCACGTTCTCGTGTGCAATGATTCACGCCTTCCAGCTCGTGTGGAGGGCAGAGCTCATTCACCTGTACAACGAGGCTATCTCGGTGCGGCTCTCGCTTCTGTGACGTTGATCGCGGAATCTTGAACGGGCTCTTCTCTCTCAACGATCCCAAGGAATCGCGCAACCTCGCAGGATGGAATGATCTCGTTCGAAAGGACCTCAAGACTCCTGATCTCGCTGCGCCCTCTGACCTGAATTCAACGCAGTCGTTCGCTACGCCCAGTGTGCTGTACCCCGCGTCTTTGTGGATGTCGCCGCGGCTCGATGGAGGAGCCATGACGTTCGAGTAGCTCGCAGAGGCCCTCGCTCATGACACCAAGGTGCAGAGGAGACGCCGCAGCTCGGGGCGGGGCGCTCGATCGGCATGGCTCAGTGCGCCGGGGCGTCGAGCAGCATGCGCCAGCCGCCGTGCTCGGACCACCGCAGGACGCGCTGGTCGGTGCGTGTGATCGCGGTGCCGGCGCCGTCGACCGAGACGAGCTCGCCGACATCCACATCTATGGGGAGCGCGACGAGCTGGCGCGTCCGGGCGCCCTCGATCCGGAGCAGCTGCTGATCGAACATCGCCAGCGTCGCGGTGCCGTTCGTCGCGACGCGGAACGGCCAGATCTCCGGGCGGATCTCGGACAGGAGCGTCGCGCGCTTGCCGCCGTGCGTCGCGACGAGCTTGCTCGAGCCGCCGCAGCCCCAGAACTGATCGCCCTCGAGCGTGTAGCTCCACGGCCCGACCTCGAGCATCACGGCGCCCTGCGTGCGCCGCGTCTTGCGCCAGACCGGATCGCGCAGCGACGCCGCGAAGCCTTGCGTGACGTGCTCGACGATGTGCTCGCCGTCGGGCTCCGAGGTCGGCGTGACCGCGCGCGCCGAGAGGACGCCCGCGGGATCGAGGTGAGCGATGAGCGCGCGGTCGGGCGGGGCGAGGTAGCGCCACGTGGCACCGTCGTCGTCGGTGATGGCGATCAGCTCGGTGCTCGCCCGATCCAGCGTGACCGCGATCCACGCGCCGGCCGCGTACAGCTGCATCTGCTGCCCATCGTTTGCGCGCTTCGGGAGCGCGCGCCACACCGGAGCCTCGCCGCGGCGCACGACGCCCAGCGCGCCGTCGTCGCGGACGATCGCGACCCGCTCGGCGGCGGCCGCGACGAGCTGGATGACGCCCTTCGCCTCGAAGCGCGCGAACGTCTGGCCGCCGTCCCAGCTCACGTGGAGCTCCGCTTCGGCCCACGCCGCGACGGTGCAACCCCGCGGCGCCGCGGCGGCGCCGCGCAAGCTCCCGCCCACCGGCTGCGGGGCCTGCGCGATCGGGACGCCGATCGTCGAGACGTCGCGAGGGCAGCGCGTTCCGATCACCGGCGGCTCGACGGTGGCCGCGGGCTCCGGCGGGGGCGGCGGCGCCGGCGGTGATGGTGCCGGCGGCTGCTCGATGACCGCGATCACCGGCGGCAGCGGGACGACAGCCGGCGGAGGCACCTCGATGACGATCGACGCGCCGGGCGTGGAGCGCGCCGCGGCCCAGACGGCGGCGGTGGCAGCAGCGGCGAGCATCGCGATGACCAGCCTGCTTGGCCATCGCCGGGGGGCTGCTCCGACCTGTCGTGCGAGCATTTCATGCGGTCCAGCAACTGGTATGCCGCCGGTACCTCGCTGGATCCGTGGGCGGCGTGTCCCCGTGGACACGGTTACTGTGTCGAGCGCGGCGCCTGTGACAACCTCGACGAGTACTACCGTATGTCCGCCCCGACGGAGGACCTGCTTGGCGACGTCGATTCGTTCGGCATGCAGGAGACTTTCAATTCGGGCGCGGTGTCGTTGTCGCAGGCGATGCGTGCCTGTTACCCCGGATGCGGCGCGGCACCGGTCGTCAATCGATGGTCAGGCGCTTGGCGAGGCCGCGCGGATCACGCGGTAGATCGTCGAGCAGCACCGTGATGCCGTCGCGCGTCGCGAACACGGCGGCGTCGTTGCGCACAGTGAAATCGAGGAACTTGCCGGTGAGGCCGGGGCGGGCCTCGCCCGATTCGACGTCCACGAGCGTGCCGGAGCTATCGAGGAATGTGCGGTCGTCGGGAGAGAACACGATCGGCCCGGTGATCACGTGGCCGCGCAGCGAGATCGCGGTGCCTCGTTCGACGTCGAGCAGCTCGGCGTCGCTGGGCGAGCCGAGCACGGCGTGCGTGCCATCGCGCGACAGCGCGGCCAGCTTGCTGTCGCGGTCGAGGGCGATCGGCCGCGATGTACGCGTCGCGACGTCCCACAACAGGTAGCCGCCGCCCTCGCCCGCCGTGAGCACGCGCGTACCGTCCCCGGAGAGCGCGCCGGCGTCGCCGGCCGAGCCGGCGAGCACGTCGAGCCGGCCGGTCGCCGCCTCGACGAGACAACGCCGCTCGATGCCCTCCGGTGCACAGCCCACCAGGAGATGGCTGCCGGCGTCGTCGACCACGAGCCGGCCGTCGAACCGGAGCTTGCTGGCAGGGATCGCGGTGATCCGAGGCGAGGGCGTCCATACGACCACCGCGCCCGGGCTCCACGAGATCGGCGCGCCGTCGCTGCGGACCGTGACGCCGAGCGGTCCATCGCCCGCGCCTGGGTGGGCGCCGAGCTCGCGCGGCGCGGCGCCGCGCGGCCAGGCGAACACGCGCGCGCCGAAGCTCAGGGCGGCGTCGCCGGCGTCGTTCACCGCGATGGCGCCGCGGTGCGCGAGGGCGAGACCTGGCGCGCGCTCGACGCGCGATCGATCGATCGGATCGCCGCGGCGCAGCTCGTCGTCGTTGACCGTCAGGAGCTGTGCGCCGCGCGGCGACAGCGCCACGCCGGGCAGTGCGTGATCGTGCGGGCGAGCCCGCCGCTCGAGGCGCCAGACGCGGAGCCGGCCATCGCGGCCCGAGGTGATCAGCCGGTTGCCCGCCAGCACGCGCGCTTGCACGACGCCGCGCAGCGTGATCGACGTCCAGGCTGCGGGTTCCAGGACCACCAGTGAGTCGTCGTCGCGAACGCTGATCAACCAGGCGCCGTCGGGCGACACTTCGAGGGCGCCTTCGGGGACGTCGTCGTCGCGGAACGCGTTGCTCTGCCCGCGGGTGATGCTCCACCGCCAGTCACGGCCGACGCCCCACACGTGCGAGCCGTCGGGCGCGACCGCGACGCTGTGGGTGATCGCGTCGTGCGCGACGAAGTGCGCCGGCCGCGCGAAGTCCCAGTACGTCGCGACGCCGCGCACGCTGGTGACCACCACCTCGGCGTCGCGCGACATCCACGCGTCGGCGGTCCCCGGCGATTCGACGGTGTCGCCGGCGATCACGCCGAGCTCGCGGCCATCGCGCTCGAGCCGATGGAGCGCGCCCTTGCCGTCGAGCACCACGACGTGGGCGCCATCCGGCGCCAGCCACGCCCCGGCGGCGGTCGCGGGCGCTGTGATCGGATCGACGCACGCCGCGATCTCGCGGCGCTTCGCGGTGTGGTCGACGACCCGTTCCGTGGTGGCGCCGGTGGTCAGGTTGACCGCGATCACCTGAATCTCGGCGGCCCCGAACACCGCGAGCGCGTGCTGGCTGTCGTGGCACGCCCACACCGCGGGCAGCGCCGCCGTCGGCTCGGTGACCCGCACGGGCAACACGCGGTTCTGCCCAGTCGCGAGCTCGCCGATCCAGATCCTACGCACGTCGGCGGAGATCGCGAACCGCCCGTCGGGGGTGATCTCGAACGCGGGGTTGGGCAGGTGATCGAGCGTGCGTTCGAGCCGCGGGTACACCCGCGCGCCGGCCGCCATCGAGCGTGCCGCCACCCATCCTGGACCATCGACGTTGAGCTTGGCGAGCAACGCGAGCGCTTCCGGTGGATCGGCCTCGAGCGTCGCGCGCGCCTGGGTGAGGCGCGCGCGGTTCGCCTGGGCGATCGCGGCGTCGCGCTCGGCGACGATCTGGCGCAGGCTCCAGCCGCCGAACCCCAAGAGGATGGTGGCGGCGATCGCGATGACCGTGGCGATCGCGCGATGGCGCGCGAGCCAGCGCCGGATCCGCTGCGCGAGCGTGTAGCGGTGTGCGCCGACGAGCTGCCCGGCCTGGAACCGGCGGAGATCTTCGGCGAGCTCGCGCGCGGTCGGGTAGCGCGCGGCGGGCGCGAGCGCCATTGCCTTGGTGACGATCGCGGTGAGATCGCGCGGCGCGCCGGGCTCGCGGTCTGCGAGCGGGCGGATCTTGCCGGTCGCGACGCGTTCGATCATGTCCGCGAGCGTGGTGCCCTCGTGCGGTCCCGTTCCCGAGACGACATGATAGAGCATCGCGCCCAGCGCGTAGACGTCCGCGCGCTCATCCACGGCCTCGCCGAAAGCTTGCTCGGGCGCCATGTACGCTGGTGTTCCCATCAGCGCGCCGGCGGCCGTGGCGTCTCTCGGCGGTTCGCGATACGGGCCGCGATCGTCGGCATCGTGGTCGCTGCTCGCGAGATCCTTGGCGAGGCCCCAGTCGATCACGATGGTCTCGCCGAACTGACCGAGCAGGACGTTCGCGGGCTTGAGGTCGCGGTGAATGATGCGGTGGTCGTGCGCGTACGCGATCGCGTCCGCGACGGCGAGCACGGCCGGTAGCAGCGCGAGCCGCTGCGCGAGGGTCGTGGCCTGTTCGATCGCCCGATCGAGCGGACGGCCTGATACCAGCTTCATCGCATAGAACGGCGAGCGACCGCCCCGGTGGCCGGCGTCGTAGATCGGCACGATCGACGGATGCTGCAGCCGCGCCGTGATCTGCGCTTCACGCACGAACCGCCGCTGCGCGCTGGCGTCGTTGACGAACAGCTCCTTGACCGCGACCGGCCGATCGAGCACGCGATCTCTCGCGCGCAGCACGCGCCCGATACCACCGTGTCCGACCTCGCCGGTGATCTGGTAGCGCTCAGCGGCGGGCAGCTCTTCGAGCATCGCCGTGGGGCCGCGCAGCGCCAAGGCCGCGTGGGTCGCGTCGAGCGCCGGGTCGTCGTGCGACGCCGCGGCCGCGTGGGTTGCGTCGAGCGCCGGATCGCCGTGCGACGCCCGGGTCGACTCGAGCGCCGGGTCGCCCGGCGATCCAGGGCCCTTGAGCGTCTCGCTCACAGGCGCCTCGTCGAGCGCTGGGAGCGCTGGGAGCGCTGGATGCTCTCGGGCAAGACCACGCCGACGTTGGGCGTGATCACGACACGCACAGCGGGCTGGTGCATTCGCGGCGAAGGTACCATTCCCGCCACCGCGCCGGCATCTGGTGCGCTACGCAGGTGTGTTCGGGCCGGCCTACCGGCAGCGCGCGAAGCTCCGCGCGCTCATGCCCGCGAGCGCAGCCGAGCCATCCGGCGCTCCGGCGCTCCAGCGCTCCGGCGCTCCGGCGCCGTGCGGCGCCACCCAGCCCCGCGAGCGTGGAGCCGCGGCGCGGGCTGCGGCCGCGGAATCGCCGCTCGCAGCCAGTGGCCCACAAGGCTGATTTTCCCGTCGTGATTCTTCGAGGAACGTCGCCCACCGCAGACAGGCCGTTCGAACCGTTGGGGAGATCGGCGCTCACCGATCACGAGGAGGGGGGAACTATGCTCTCGGATTCTGTAATCGCAAAAACTGCTTCCTATCGTCGCAAGCCGCTCGGCGCTCTGACCAGCACTGGGCTCCTGGCCGGTTCTCTGCTCGGCGCAGCGTGCGCGATGGAGACTCCGCCCGAACGCTCACAGAGCTCGAGCAACACGGAGCTCCTGGCCGCACCCGCCGACGAAGTGGACACGATGTCGCGGACGGCGGTTCAGCAGTCGCTTGTCCCGATCCCAGGCCAGGTCGGCTACTACGATATGTCGGCTGGAGGCGGACAATCATATCAGGTGCCGCCCATCACCGCAGCCGGCGGGACCGCTATCAATATCTCCGATCCCAGCGCCGCCGCGCTGACGAGCCTTCAGGTGCTCTGGGTTCACAACCCCGATAACTCAGGCTTCGGAGCCGAATACCTCGCCCGGCGGCCCGACATCGCCACCGCAGTACAGAACGGCATGGTCCTGGTGATCCACGACCGCGCCGTCACCAATGCCAACACCCTCCTGCCGGCGGGCGCAGGCTTCAACATCCTCCGCGACTTCAACCAGGACAGGGATATCAACATCCGCGATGCCTCCACCGCGGTCACCGTCGGCTTGACCAACACATCTCTCGACGGAGGCAACTCCTCCAATCACGGCTTCGCCCAGGAGGGCACCCTGCCCGCCGGGTCCAGTCTGATCCTCAGTAGCACCAGCAGCGATCGCATCGTCACCTTCTGCTACGGGCACGGCCAGGGCGCGGTCATCTACTCGACCATCCCGCTCGACTACTACCTGCAGGGAGCCGGCCCCAACCCGCCGTTGGACAACATGCGCAACATCTACGCTCCCAACGTGGTGCGGTACGCCATGGCGGGCGCCTGCGCTGTGCGGAACCGGCCGCCGGTGGCCCGATGCCAGGACGTGGCCGTCGACGCCGGTCCGACCTGCAGTGCTGCGGCGAGCATCGACAACGGCTCCTCCGATCCGGATGGCGATGCCATCACCTGCACACAGTCGCCCGCCGGGCCCTACGGCTTGGGCAGCACCACGGTCACGCTCACCTGCACCGATCCCGGCGGCCTCAGCTCCTCCTGCACCGGCGCGGTCACGGTGCAGGACACCCTGCCGCCCGAAGTCGTGCTGAATCCACCCACGGTGCTGTGGCCACCCAACCACGACTACCGTGCCTTCTCCATCGAGTCCTGCATCCAGAGCATCACCGATCAGTGCGGCGGTGCGCTCCCGGTGGACAGCGCGCAGATCACCAGGGTGACCTCGGACGAGCCTGATGACGCCGTCGGCGGTGGCGATGGCGCCACCACGGACGACATGGTCATCACCGGCGCCACCACGGTGAACCTGCGGGCCGAGCGCCAGGGTAGTTGCGACGGCCGCGTGTACCAGGTCCACTTCACAGTGCAGGACGGAAGCGGCAATAGCACTCAGGCGAGCTGCCCGGTGTACGTCCCCCACGACAGCAGCGACGCGTCTGCGATCGACAGCGGCGTCGCCTCCTGCGTGGGCAGCGGCTGCTGAGCAGCGGCTCGGCCGGCGCGCGAGCAGGTCCGCGGGGGCGGCGGGGGCCTGGGCGGGTCCAGACCGGGATTGCTGCTTACGCCGCTTGGGTGCGGGCGTCAGTCCGCGCTGTGTGGGGTGACGCTCGGCGCCCCCGGCACACCAGCCAGCTCCGGCGCCGGACCGGCCGAGCCGCCGGTCCGGAGAGCTGCCGTCGGTCCGGGGTTGGGCGGAAGCCCGATGTCCAAGCGAGGCTTGTGGATGGGGTGCCGTAATTTGCAGCAGCACCCGGTGTACCGATCGTCGATGAAATCGGCAATCGTCGATGGCGATGGTGGGCAAGGAGACGAGACACAGGCAGGGGCTCGATGACGCATCGGACGACAGGCATCACGCGCAGGTGCCGCAGCCGGGCAAGTCAACGCTGACCGAGTCGCTCACGAGCGGAGTAACGCCGGTTCGAGCCGCACTCGGTGCACCCGGTGCCCCCGGTGCCCCCGGTGCCCCCGGTCCACTGCCTCGCCTGGAGCTTCGCGGCGAAGTCCGGCGACCGGCCGTCGATCAGCATCACGGTGCACCCGGCACACTGCCTCGCCTGGAGCTTCGCGGAAGCCAAATGGGGCCGACCGGTGGGCAGCAATCATCGCCACGCACGGCCCCACCGCCGCGCGTGGCGGAGGCGCGCGGCGAACCCAAAGGCAAGGTCAACGCTGCTATCAAGGTGGTCGTGCGCTTCGACGACGGCGAGACTCGAACGTGGGCCGGAACGGGCTCTTGGGGCGATGGGCTTGCTGAACGCTACACCGCTTCACGCGAAGGCTATCGACCGGAAGGAAAGTGGCTCTGGGAAGGTGACGAAGCCGCCCAGCGCGCCGTCGCGACCGTCCGAGTCGACGACAACTTGACCGGCGAGACGGGCATACGGCCCGAGGCGTGGGCGAAGGCGCAAGAGAAGCTCCGGGCCGCCGACGAGAAGAAGCGCGGCATTCCCGGCCCGCCCCCGTTCGCTACCGAGATCACCGTCTACGCAAAGCGCCTCGACAAGGTGACGAGCGACCCGGACGCTGAGCCCGACGGGCACGCACCGGGGCACGTTGACAAAGAGGATGCCGGCGACGGGTCGAGCGACGAGTTCAAGGAGCAGAAGCTCGGGTCGGGCGACAAGTCCGGCAAGCTCGGCAAGTCCGGCGCGGAGGGCGGAAGGCAAGACGGTAAGGCCGGCGGGCGCGACGGCGGTACAGGTACAGGAGCGCCGACCGAGGCCGAGCAGAGAGAGGTCTCCGAATTCGAGGGCTCGATCGGAATCGAGCCCTCGGTGGAGTCCGCGCACGGCGGCAGCGACACCGTCGGCCGTGGTGGTACGGCTGGCGGGAACAAGCCGGGCGGACAGGGCCAGCTGGGCGGTGACTCAGGCGGGCGCACGGGCGATGACACCGAGATAGGTGGAACCGGTCCCGGTGGGGATAGCGCGCGCAGGGACGGCGACGGTGCAGGCTCCGAAGACGGTGGGAGCGGCGGAACCGAAGGTGGCTCCCGCGACGGCAAGCAGGGCGGGTCCGCAGGCGGAATGTACGGAGGCGAAGGGAAGGCCGGTGACGCTGGCGTTCCCAGCGGCATCGGCCTTCTCGGCCTGATTTCGGTCCCCGCCGCCCTCAAAGGGTTCGTCGAGCTCGCGCTGATCCTCAGCGACGCCGATTTCACCGGCTTCGGGAAGAAGGCCGCGACCGAGACGATCGAACAGCTCGTCAAAGCCGGCGCGAAGGACCTGGCCGAGACCGGCGTGGATGCGGTCGAGCCGTTCCTCCGCGCAGCGCTCGCGAGCCAGGCGCGCGTCGAAGCGGCGAAGGCGACCAAGACTGCCACGAAGAAGATGGCGACGGACAAGCGCACCGCCGCGGCGTGGAAGCGCGCCAGCAAGGAGGAGCAGGCGGCGTTCCAGCGCAAGATCTACTATGACCACGTCGACAGGTTCTATCGAGAGGCCGAAGGCGCCGCCAAGAAGGCGCGCACCGAGGCAGAAGCGATCCTGAGGAAAGCGCCGAATAATGCGGCGGCGCAGGGGCGCCAGCGCGCAGCGGCGACGATGGAGACCGCGATGGAGGTGAAGCCCGTCGCGGGGCGGCTGCCGCAGAATCACGCGTACGCTGGCAAGGCATTCCCCGCAAATAAGCTCCCTGGGAAGTATCGTCAAAAAGGGCTGAGCTTTACGAAGGAGGGCTATCCAGACTTCGAACCACACGCGATGCAGCTACCGAACGGTAGCAAGCGCGTACAGATCGAGTACACTGGGAGCCGAGATGCCGACTTCACGGCAGCGAACAAAGCAGCGAAGCTCGACGAAACCCCTCGTGACTATACCTGGCATCACCTGGAAGATGGTAAGTCCATGATCCTGGTGCCAACGAAACTGCACAAAGCGGTCAAACACTCGGGCGGTGTGTCTCGGTATAAACACAAAACGGGAGTCGGAAGGTATGACTAGCTGGCCGACGTTCACAGAGAGAGGTCCAGAGGTTACCGAAGGCGATGTGGGCGGCTTCGAGCATCGCTTCGGCGTGGCTCTTCCTCGTGACTATCGAGCGTTCCTCCTCGAGGTGAACGGTGGGCGTACTGCAAGAACGCACCGTAGATTCGATCGCGGAATCTTGAACCAGCTTTTCTCTCTCAACGATCCTGACGAATCGCACGACCTCGCAGCATGGAATGAGGACGTTCACCGAGACCTCAAGACCACCGATCTCGTCATCGTGGGCGTCGATGATGGTGGCGGTGAGATTCTTTTGGTCGTGAACGGAGACCATGCGGGCGAGGTCTGGTTCCAAGTCCACGAAGGCCGGCCGTGGGAGGCGAATCCCCGCGTCCTCTGGCACGACCGGCGCGACGTCCGGAAGCTCGCGGACAGCTTCTCAGCGTTCATGTCATCGCTGCGTCCTCTGACCTGAATCCAGTATGACTAGCGCAACACGGGAATCGGAAGGTATGACTGGCTGGCCGCCGCTCACACTGAGAGGCCCAGAGGTTACCGAGAGCGATGTCGACGTCTTCGAGCAGCGCTTCAACGTGGTCCTTCCCCGCGACTATCGAGCGTTCCTTCTCGAGGTGAACGGCGGGCGCACTGCAGATACGCACTGTAAATTCGAACGCGGAATCTTGAACGGGCTCTTCTCTCTCAACGATCCCAAGGAATCGCGCGACCTCGCAGGATGGAATGATCTCGTTCGAAAGGACCTCCAGACCTCCGATCTCATCATCGTGGGCGTCGACGATGGCGGCGGTCAGATTCTCTTGGCCGTGAACGGAGATCATGCGGGCGAGGTCTGGTTCCAAGTCGACGAAGACCGGCCGTGGGAGGCGAATCCCCGCGTGCTCTGGCAC
>Ga0247790_10000100_pt1 | contig 43687 bp, 23 predicted proteins | sample UWRJS171409R4_FD_179913 | JGI IMG/M metagenome (GOLD analysis project Ga0247790, IMG submission 179913) | Soil microbial communities from Arlington Agricultural Research Station in Wisconsin, United States - UWRJ-S171-409R-4 | ecosystem: Environmental > Terrestrial > Soil > Agricultural land...
CTCTCGGTGAGGCCGTACCCCTCGAGGACCAGGAGGCCGGCGGCGTGGAAGAACTCGGCGATCTCGCGCGCGAGCGGCGCCGAGCCCGAGATGAAGAAGCGCACGCGGCCGCCGAAGCGCGCCTTGATCTTCGAGAACACGAGCCGCTCGGCGACCGCCAGCTTGAGCGCGAGCAGGCCCGCCGGCTCCTTGCCCTTCTGGCGGAGCGCGGAGACCTCCTTGCCGACCGAGATCGCCCACTCGAAGATCTTCTGCTTGAGGCCGCCCTGCTTCGCGCCCTCGAGGATCTTGTTGTAGACCTTCTCGAAGATGCGCGGCACGGCCGCCATCACCGTCGGCCGCACGACGGCGAGGTTGTCGACGATCTTGGGGATCCGGCCGTCGACCGCCATCACCGAGCCGGTCACGAGGTGGCAGCTCTCGAGCACCTTGCCGAACGAGTGCGACATCGGGAGCCACAGGTACTGCACGTCGTCGGCCGACAGGAGGCCCGTCGCGACGGTCGCGTCGGCGGTGTAGGCCCAGCACTCGTGGAGCAGCCGGACGCCCTTGGGCTTGCCGGTGGTGCCCGAGGTGTAGATGAGCGTCGCGAGGTGCGCGCCCTCGATGCCGGCGACGACGTCGTCGACCGCGCGCGGATCCTTCGCGAGGTGCGCGGCCCCGGCGGCCTCGAGGTCCGCGAGCGTCATGACCCAGTCGCGATCCTTGGCGTCCGGCGCGCCGTCGAGGAGGATCGCCTTGCCGAGCTTCGCCAGCTCGGCGCGGTGGCCGGCCACCTTCGCGAGCAGGTCCGCGTCCTCGACGAACACGAACCGCGTCTCGGAGTCGGCGAGGATGTGCGCCGTCTCCTCCGCGGTGCTCGACGGATAGATCGTGGTCGTCGCGCCGCCGGCGGACAGGATGCCGAGGTCGCAGAGGATCCACTCGACCCGGGTGTTCGAGGCGATCGCGGCCCGCTCCTCGCGCCCGAGGCCGAGCGAGAGCAGCCCCGCGGCGATCGCCTTGACGCGCTCGCCGGCCTGCCGCCACGTCATGGAGCGCCACTCCTCGCCCACGGGGTAGCGGTACGCCTCGCGCTCGGGGGTCTCCTGGACACGCTTGGCCAGGATCTGCGCGATGGACTTCGACTTGCGGGTGAGCTTCTCGGGTGCGACCGGCGCCGGCATGCGGGTCCGGACTATGCCCACCAACCCCGCGCAGCCGCAACGCGCTCGCTCCGGAGCAGGCGGTCGCCCGCGCCGGTTTCGGCCCCGGCGCGGGCGCGCTAACGTGCGCGCGTGCCCGTCGATGCGCGTGACTGGCTCGATGCCCTCGCCGCCGCGTGGCGGGCCGAGCGGACGGCCGTGCGCGCGCGGTTCGCGGCGGAGCGCGAGGGCCGCCGGCTCGCCGAGCGCGTCGCGCTGGGGATCGCGCTCGCGCCGCTGCGGATCATCGACGAGCAGTCGGCCCCGGGCGACCGCGTGCGCGTGCGCCTCGCCGTGCCCGACACCATCGATCTCGACAACCTGCGCCTCGCGCCGGGCGATCCGGTGCGGCTGTGGAGCCAGCACCCCGACGAGCCGGGCGCCGTGCGCGGCGTCCTCGAGCGGCGCGAGGAGCAGAGCCTGTGGCTGATGCTCGATGGCGCCGTCGACGAGCTCGACCGCGAGTACGCGATCGATCCGGAGGTGCCGGAGGTCACGTTCGATCGGGGCGACGCGGCGATCGCGCGCGCCCGGGCGGCGCCGGCCACCTCGGACCTCGCGCGGCTCCGCGACGTGGCGGCGCTCGTGCGCCCGGCGCGCCCGCTCGCGCCGGTGAGCTGGGCGCCGCTCGACGGCTCGCTCGACGAGCGCCAGCGGGACGCCGTGGGGGCGGCGCTCCGCTCCGGCGACATCACGCTGATCCACGGCCCGCCGGGCACGGGCAAGACGCGCACGCTCGTCGAGGTGATCCGCCAGCGCGTCGCGCGCGGCGAGCGCGTCCTGTGCGCGGCGCCCTCGAACACGGCGGTCGACAACCTCGGCGCGCGGCTGGCCGAGGCGGGCCTGCGCGCGGTGCGGCTCGGCCACCCGGCGCGCGTGTCGCAGGGCCTCGCGGCGCTCACGCTCGACGCGCAGGTCGACGAGGACGGCGCGAACCGGCTGGCGCGCGAGTGGCGCGATCGGGCCCGCGCGCTTCGCAAGAGCGCGGCCGGCCGGCGCGGCGCGGAGGCGCGCGCGCTGTGGTCGGAGGCGCGCGCGCTCGACCGCGACGCCGCGCGCGAGCTCGCGAACGCCGCCGAGGCGATCGTCGCGCGCGCCGAGGTCGTGCTCGCGACCTGCGTCGGCTGCGATCACCCGCTGCTCGGCGACACGGTGTTCGACTGCGTCGTCGTCGACGAGGCGACGCAGGCGCCCGATCCGCTGCTGCTCGTCTCGCTCGCGCGCGCCAAGGTCGCCGTGCTCGCGGGCGATCCGTTCCAGCTCGGCCCGGTCGTCGTCGGCGGCCCCGAGGTGGAGGTCACGCTCGGGTCCACGATCTTCGAGCGGCTCGCGTACGTGGCCGCCGAGCGCACGGTGGGCGGCACCCTGACGCAGCCGCTCATGCTCGAGCAGCAGCACCGCATGCACGCCGAGATCATGACGTTCCCGTCGCGCTCGATGTACGACGACCGCCTGGTCCCGGCGCCCGCGGTGGCCGGGCACCGGCTCGAGGACCTGGGCGTCACCGCCGATCCGCTGCGCCCCCGCCCGATCTGGCTCGTCGACACCGCCGGCAAGGGCTGGCTCGAGCAGCGCACCGACTTCGAGCCGGGCGGCTCGCTCAACAACGCCCCCGCGTTCCAGTTCGATCCGAGCACGTTCAACAGCGGCAATGCCCTGCGCGTGGCGGCCGAGGCGCGCCGCCTGCTCTCGCGGGGCCTCCCGCCGACGGAGATCGCGATCATCGCCGCCTACTCCGCGCAGGCGCGCCGGCTGCGCGAGCTGCTCCGCGACGAGCGCGCCGCCGGCCTCGAGATCGGCACCGTCGACGGCTTCCAGGGCCGCGAGAAGGAGGCGGTGCTCGTGGACCTCGTGCGCTCGAACGAGCGCGGCGAGCTGGGCTTCCTCGCGAACACGCGCCGCATGAACGTGGCGCTGACGCGCGCCCGGCGGTTCCTGCTCGTGGTCGCCGACTCGGCGACCCTGGGCGAGCACCCCTACTACGCGGCCTTCCTGTCGTACGTCGACGAGGTCGACGCGCACGGCAGCGCCTGGAGCGACGAGGCCGAACCGCTATGACGACCGAGACCGAAGACCCCGAGCGCGCCATCTCCGACCGCCTGGCGGCGGGCGACCTCGACGGCGCGATCACGCGCGCGATCCGGACCTTGGGCCCCGAGCTCTACGGCTTCCTCCGCGCGATCCACCGCGATCCCGACGAGGCCGACGAGGTCTTCTCGCGGTTCATCGAGGCCTGGTGGCGCAGCCTCGTCGGCCGCGAGCTGCACTGCTCGCACCGCACCTGGGCGTACGCCGTCGCCCGCCGCACCTCGCTCGATCACCGCCGCGTGGAGCGGCGGCACGCCGCGCGCTTCGCGCCGTGGCCGGAGACCGACAAGATCGCGGAGGTCGCGGTGGCGGTGCGGACCCAGACGGCGCTGCACCTGCAGACGGCGAAGAAGAGTCGGTTCGCCGAGCTGCGCGCGTCGCTGCCCGAGGAGGATCAGGCCCTCTTGATGCTGCGGGTGGATCGGGGCCTCCCGTGGAACGATCTGGTCCTCGTCTTGGCCGAAGACGGCGACGCTCCCGACTCGCCCGAGGCGATCCGCAAGGAGAGCGCCCGGCTCCGCAAGCGGTTCCAGGTACTCAAGGAGAAGCTGCAAGCCATGGCCAAGGAGGCCGGGCTCGTGCCGGACGACGGCGACAAATGATGGGCCCAAGCCCCGGCGCGGGTCACGCGTCGGGCAGGAGCGCCGCCGTCGGATCCTCGACGCCCCACGCCGCCGCCAACGCGCGCGCGCGGCAGACGTCCGCGTTGCGCGTGAGGTAGCTCCGCCGCCAGCCGAGATCCTCGATGTCCCCGGCGCGGGTCCGGATCAGGTCGAGGGTCTCGCGCAGCTCGGCCCGGGCGCGCGCGCCCTCGCCGACGGCGGAGCAGGCCTCGCTCGCGGCCAGCCGCACCTCCACCTCGAGAGCGCCGGCGCCGCCGAGCTCCGCCACCACGGCGAGGCCTTCGTCCGCGACGCGGACGGCGTCGGCCGCCTGCCCCTCGGCCGCGAGCGCGCGCGCGAGCGTCGCCGTGGCGCCCAGCCCGAGGAGCGGCGCGTGCGCCAGCGCCGCGCGACCGCGCGCCGCCAGCGCCGCGGCGGGCCGCCCCGCGCAGAGCTCGATCCGCGCCCAGTGCTCGTACGCGACCCCGCTGGCGTAGGCATTGGCGCGCGGATCCTCCGCGATGAGGCGCATCAGCCACGCGCCCTGGGCGAGCGCCGCCGGCTCGCCCGTATCGCACGCGATGCGCGCGAGCCCGATCGCGCTCATCGCCTGGAGCGCTGTGGATCGGGGGTGCACCGCGCCCTGGAGATGCGCGCGCAGCCGGCTCTCGGCCGCGGCGTCGCCGAGCTGCCACGCCTTCAGGTCGTGCCCGCAGACGAGGATCCAGTGCTCGATCTGCCGGTCGCCCAGGAGGCGCGCGTCGCGCAGGCATGACTCCGCGGCCTCGAGCGCCTGCCACGGCGCGTGCTCGAAGAGCCACGCCGCGTGGCTCGAGACCGACGCGGACCACAGCCGCGCGGTGGGCTCCGCGGCGGCGAGCTGAGCGCAGACCGCGCGGAGGCGCGCGAACATCGGCGCGAGCCGATCGCGCGGCGTCATCGCGCAGAGGTGTGTCAGCACCATGGCGAGCATGCGCACGTACGTGAGCCGCGCCTCGGGGTGCGGCTCGGCCTCCAGCATCGTCGCGACCAGCGCCGGGATCCGGGCGCGCTCGCTCGCGGGCGCCCACACGAGTGTCGCGGTGAGGGCGAACCCGAGGCTCACGCAGAACGGCCAGCTCCCGGGCGGGACCAGCGTCATCGCCTCGAGCGCGCTCGCGAGCACGTTGTCATCGAAGATGTTGCTGGCAGAGCACGCGCTCGCGTCGATCGCGAGCAGCTGCCCGCGCGTCTGGCCCGCGGCCCCGCACGCCAGGCCGCGCCGCGCCCAGCGGATGCTGTCCTGGTGCTCGAGCTCCTGGAGGGCCCGCAGCGCGGCGTCCCGGTAGAAGTCGGCCGCGCGCGCGGGCATCCCGCCGCGCTCGAAGTGCTCGGCCACGACCGCCGGCTCGGCGGCCGCCTGCGCGAGGTGCTCGGCCGCCGCGCGGTGCAGCGCCTGCCGCTCGGGCTCCGGCAGCGTGGCGTAGGCGGCCTCGCGCACGAGCGCGTGCCGGAACCGGTGCGTCTCGCTCGCGGCGCCCCCGCCCCGCTCGGGCGCGAGCACCTCGCGCGAAACGAGGCCGGCCAGCCAGCCGGAGCGCTCGCGCTCGTCCGCGCCGAGCAGCGCGCCCACGTCGCCGTCGCGGAACCGCTCGCCGAGGAGGCTCGCCACCCGCAAGACGCGCCGCTCCTCGGGGAGGAGCCGCTCGATCCGCGCCTGGAGCATCGCCACGAGCGTGCCCGGCACATGGTCGCCGCGCCCCTCCGCCGCCGCGCGCACCAGCTCCTCGAGGAACAGCGCGTTGCCCTCGGACAGCTGCACGATCCGATCGATCCGCGCGCGGTCCGCCTCCGCGCCGAGCGCCGAGCGCACGAGCCGCTCGCTCGCCTTTCGGCCCAGCGGGCCGAGCGCGAGCTGCTGCGCGCGCCCCGCCCACAGGCTCGGGAATCGCTCGTCCACCTCCGGCCGCGCGAGCGCGAGCACCAGCAGCGCCGCGTCCGTCAGCTCGCGCAGCGCGGCCTCGACGAGCGCGACCGTCCGCGCGTCGCCCCAGTGCAGGTCCTCGAGCACGAGCACGACCGGCCGCGCCGCGCACGCAGCGCCGAGCCACGCGAGCCACGCCCGCTCCAGCTGCTCGGCCAGCGCCATCGGATCGCGGCGCGCCGCGGAGAGCTGCACCCGGCCCTCGTCCGGGAACCGGACGCCGCACAGCTCGCCGAGCAGCTCCGCCACCCACGGCGCGTCCGCGGCGGGCACCCGCTGGCTCACCGCTGCGAGCAGCGCCCCGCGCGCCGCATCCGGCGACATCCCCTCGGCCACGCCGAGCGCCGGCCGCAGCGCCTGCGCGAGCAGCCCGCCTGCCGCGCCGCGCACCGGATCGCCGCGGCCGAGCAAGACGAGCGGAGGCTCGGTGCGCGCCTCCATGCGGCGGAGCCACTCGTGGAGCAGCCGCGTCTTCCCCTGCCCGGGCGGCGCCACCACCAGCACCGCGCGCGGCGCCGCCTCGTCGCGGCACGCGCCGAGCGCCGCGTCGAGCGTCGCCAGCTCCGCGTCGCGCCCCACGCACGGCGTCGGCCGCCCGAGCAGCGGCCGCGTCGCGTCGGCGGCGAGGCTCGCCTGCTCCAGCGCGAACACGCCCGCGCCGCGCCCGGCCACGCGGCAGCGCCCGTCCAATAAACCCGCCGTGAGCTCGTCGAGCAGGATCCCCGCGCCGCTCGCCGTGGCCGCGAGCGCGGCCGCGCGATCCGCGGCCTCGCCCGCTGGCGTCGAGCCCGCCACCCGCGCTCGCCCGGTGGCGATCGCGATCGCGGCGCCGGGCGTCACGTCCCGCGCGGCGAGCGCGCCGCGCGCCGCCTGCACCGCCAGATCCGTCGCCGCGCCCGCGCCGGTCGGCCGCTGGAAGAACGTCGCCACCAGCACACCGCCGGCCAACGTCGCCGCCTCGGCGCCGTACCCCGCGAACAGCTCCTGCAGCGCGGCGCGCTCCTCTGCGATCGCGCCGCCATCGACGGCGGCCGGATCGCCCGGCGGCAGCGTCACGCGCACCACGCTCGCCAGCCGCAGCTCGGCGGACGTCACCGCGGCCGCGAGCGCCGGCGCCGCGCCCGAAGCCACGCGCCGCAGCGCCGCCGCCGCCTCGCTGCAGCTCACGAACCGCTCCTCCGGCGCCTTGCGCAGGCACCGCAGCACGATCGCCTCCAGCGCTGGCGGCACCTGCGGGTTCACCGCCGACGGCCGCGCTGGCTCGTCGCGATCGATCGCGATGAACAGCTCCACCGCGGTCTCGCCGCGGAACGGCCGCCGCCCCGTGACGAGCTCGTACAGCATCACGCCGAGCGCGAACACATCGCTGCGCGCGTCCACCGGCCGCCCCTTCGCTTGCTCCGGGGACATGTACGCCGGCGTCCCGACGATGTGCCCCTCGAGCGTCACGAGCTGGCTCGGCCCGGCGCCTGCCGGTGGCGCCGCGAGCTTGGCCAACCCGAAGTCGAGCACCTTCACCGCCCCGCCCTCGCCGAGCATCACATTCTCCGGCTTCAGATCGCGGTGCACGAACCCCAGCTCGTGCGCCCGCCCCACGCCGCTCGCGATCGCCTCGCCGATCCGCGCCGCCTCCGCGAGCGCGAGCGCGCCGCCGTGCCGCCGCATGGCCTCGCCGAGCGTGACCCCGGCGACGTACTCCATCGCCAGGTAGTCGAGCCCGCGGTCATGCCCCGCCCCGTACACGGCCGCGACGTTCGAGTGCACCACCGCAGACGCGGCGTGCGCCTCGCGCCGGAACCGCCGCCGATGTGCGTCGTCGCCCGCGCGCGGCAGCGCCAGCACCTTGAGCGCCACGCGGCGCTTGAGCTGCCGATCCTCGGCCTCGTAGACGACGCCCATCGCGCCGCGGCCGAGCCGCCGCACGATCCGGTACGCCCCGAGGAGGTCGCCCGGCCGCACCAGCTCGCTGGCGGGGAGCGCTGCGTCCTCGATGCGCGCGACCTCGCGCAGCAGGCTCCCGGCCGTCGAGTCGTCCGCCAAGGTCTCGTCGCCGCCGCCGGGCGGTGTCCCCCCCATGCGCGGAGGGTACCCGAGCGGCCGTCTCCGCGTGAGCGCTACGGCGCGCTGCGCGGATCGGCGGCGTCCGTGCCCGCCTCGCGCTCGTCGCCGTCCAGGGCGCCGTCGAGATCGCGATCGATCCCGATGCGCTCGCCGGAGCCCGGGGGGACGCAGGTGAAGGTCAGCGCCCTGCCGCGCGCGGTGGCGATCCGGATCAGCTGCTCGCGGGAGAGCTCCGCCAGGACTCGCCGGTCGCCCCGGAACCGGCCGCCGCCCACGTAGAGGAAGCCGGCCTCGTGCGACCCGACACGGCCCTTGGCCACGAGCTCGCACGCGCCGGCGTCGGCGCGCGCCATCAGGAGCTGGGCGCGGGCCGAGGCGTGCGCCCCGCTCGCGGCGGTGAGCGTCACCTGCTGCCCGACGATCGGCGCGAGGTTCGTGTCCCCGGCCAGCATGAACTGCTCCATGTCCCGCTTGGCCTGCGCTCCCTCGGCGGTGAGCGGGATCCCGAACGGGAGCTCCGCCTGGTCGAAGACCGAGTTGAAGCGGAACAGATCCGGGATCGCTCCGTCGTGGGTGAAGCCGAAGCCGCGGATCTGATCGCCCTGGAACGGATCGGGGCCCTGCGAGCCGAGGGTGATAGCCGTGCCGAACATGCCGACCTTCTGGTACAGGTTCCGCAGGTGGGCGGTCTTGAAGACCTGCGTCTCGGGGGCGAACGACGGCCGGCCATCGGTCCCGAAGAACCCGGCGAAGGCGCCCTCGCCTGGGTTGGCGTCGGGATCGAAGCGGTGGCACGCATCGCACGTCCCCATCGGACCGGTGAAGGCGGTGAAGAAGAAGTCGCGGCCCGCCTGCTGCGCCGGCGTGAGCGAGCTGTCGAGGTTGCGGATCGGGTTCGGCGGATACGTGACCTGAAGCATGAAGTCGGTGAACGCCTGCATGTCGTCGGGCGGGAGCTCCGCGCTCCGGCCGAGCAGGCTCACGAACGCCTGGTTGAAGCTCTTGAACGCGGCCTCCTCGTCGAAGATCCCGCCGTTGGGCTGCGCGCTGGGCGCGTCGCCTCCGCCGGTGCGGTCGGCGCGCCAGTGCATCGGACCGTGGTTCGCCATCCCGCGCAGGCTCTGCGTCACCATCGGCCCCTTGAGCGGGTGGAAGTCCGGGTTCACGCCGAACGTGGGATCGTCGCCGAACTCGGGCAGCGGCGGGACGAACGGCCCCGCGTTCGCGACCACCGCGCCGTCCGGGTTGCCGAGATCCCAGCCCAGGCTGTCGAGATCGCCGAACACGTGGCAGCTGCCACAGGCCGCCTCGCCGTTGCTCGAGCTCAGCCGTGCGTCGTAGAGAAAGGGGCGCCCCCGGACGACGCTCGGCGGCTCGGGGTTGTACATCGCGACGTGCGCGAGCTCCCGCCGCGCGGCGGTGCCGATGACGGAGATCGCGTTGTCGAACCGCGTGAGGACGTAGAGCTGCCCGCGGGCCTCATCGAGGACCAGGCCGGTCGGGCCGCCGCCGCGCACCGCGATCTGGCTGTCTGCGCTCGGCACGAACGTGTCCTGCTCGAGAGCGGCGGTGTCGTAGACGCCGACCGCGGAGGAGCCGAACGCGGCCACGTACAATGTCGCGCCGTCGCCGGTCACCGCCATGCCGAGCGGCTGCGCCAGGCTCTTCTGGCTCGCGTCGTTCCCGCCCGGCGCGCAGCACGCGCTGTAGTCGAGGTGCTTGTTCAGGTGCCGCGGCAGGACGCCCGCGGGGCCGAGCACGGTGATCCGGCTCTCGTGCAGGTGGCCGCGCAAGGTGGTCCCGGCGAACGTGCCGGCGCCCTCGAAGCGCAGATCGTTCCGCGCCTCGGTGTTGCTGACGTAGACGTTCCCGTTCACCGGGTTCACGGCCATGTTGAAGAGGACGGTGCCGACGCTGGCGAAGACGCCCGACGGGCCCGCGATCTCGGCCGGCGGGCTCGCCGTGGCGTCGATGACGAACACGTCCTTGTCGGGGAGCGAGAGCCGCACCTGGTCGTCCCAGGGCCGGCCCCGCACGTCGCGCCAGTGCTGGCCGTCGTGCTTGACGATCAGCCCGACCTCGGGGGCCGGGACGCCGGCCGCGTTGGTGTTCGGCCCGGGCACCCCGCCCTCCGCCTCGCCCCCGTCGGGCACCAGCTTCTCGTGGAGCACGGTGGTGCGGTTGCCGGAGTGGAACGCGGCCGCGTAGACGCGCGAGCCGTCGGGCGTCGCCGCGAGCGCGCGCGGCGTGTCGCTGAACAGCGTGATGATCGTGAGCGGATCGCCGCCGAGCGCGTCGCCGAGCGCCCGGGCGTCGAAGACCCAGACGTCGGCGCGGCCGATCCCGGGCGTCGTGAGCGCGGGATCGTACGGGACGTTCTGCCCGCGGTGGGCGGTCGTGATGAACGCCCGCGCCCGCCCCGGTCCGGCGAACACGATGTCGCGCGGCTCGTCGCCGACGAGCAGGGTGCGCGTGACCGCGCCGCGGCCCTCCGGCGAAAGCTCGACCACGCTCACGCTGTCGGAGAGGTGGTTGACGACCCAGACCTCCTCATCGCTCCGCGCCGCGACCGCGACCGGCTCGAGCCCGACCGGCACCGAGCCGTGGTGCACCAGGCCGCCCGGCCTGACCTTGAACACCTCGAGGCGGTTGTCCGGCGTGTTGACGGCGAACAGGAGCTTGCCGCTGGGAGAGAGGGCGAGCGGCCGGACCTGCCCGCTCTCGAAGAGCGTGTACGACGATGCCGCCGCCGCCGCCGCCGCGCGGGTGATCGAGCCATGCCGCGGTTGCCCGCCGTCGCCCGGCGCGCAGCCGATCAGACCGACGAGCGCCGCCGCCCAGAGTGCCTTCTGCGTAGATGCCACCATCCGTAGATCTCCTTCCAGCGGGGTGATGGCCGCAGCCGGCGGATGTGAGCCGCTTTCTCGCGAGCGCCGCAGCAGCGGCGCGCAAGCCGGCCGGCCTGCCCTTTGACGCTGCGAGACATTTGAGCGACAACCGGCTCGATATGAAGCAGCACGTCCTCCTGTGTACTGCCGCGCTCGCCGCCGCCGCCGCCGCCGCCGGCTGCGAGAAGTCCTCCGATCTGGTCCCGGTGGTGGCGGAGACCAAGGGCATCGTCGAGAGCTACCAGCAGCGGGCCACCGAGCTCGAGCGCCGCGTGAACGAGCTCGTCCGGCGCGGCCTGGCGATCAACGCGAACCCTGCGGAGCCGGCGAGCTTCCTGCTCACCAACTCGCGCGCCGACATCGAGGGCATGAAGGCGACCTTGCGCGACGCGCAGGGCCGGATCGCCAAGGCCGCGGGCGACGACAAGCTCGACGAGCCCAAGCGAGTCGCCGAGGTCCGGCTGATCCAGCGCCAGCTCAGCGGTCAGCTCGACGACAGCTGGGTCCGCGCCAACGCGAAGCTCGACTCCGTCGAGGCGTGGCTGTCGCGCGCGGAGAGCCGGCCCGCCGCCCCGCCGCCCCCGCCCGCGCCCGCGCCCGCCCCTACGATCGCCCCGGGCGAGCCGGCGCCCACGGGCGCGCCCGCGGCCACCGACGCCACCATGGCGCCCGCCGCTGGCGGCACCGCGGCGCCCGCTGGTCAGAAGATCGACGCCACCGGCGCGGGGCCCAGCCCCGGCCAGCAGTCCACGAGCACCGGCACCGGCGGCGCCGCGCCCAAGCGCTGACCCGAGCGGCTTCGCTCGTCGCCTTCTCGTCGGGCTCGGCTATGCTCGGCCCATGCGAATCCCGGCCCGGCCGAAGGTGATCCTGCGCAGCTGCCGCGATTACGATCCCGCGCGGATCCAGAAGATCATCCGCGAGGGCATCGAGGAGCTGGGCCTTCGGCCCACCGGCCGCACGCTGGTGAAGCCGAACCTGGTCGCGGCGGGCCCGCTGTTCCCGCACGCGTTCACCCGGCCGGAGTTCGGCGAGGGCGTCCTGCGCGCGCTGCGTGACGCCGGCGGCTCGTCGATGACCGAGCTCGCGGCCGGCGAGCGCTGCGGCATCACGGTGCCGACGCGCGTCGCGTTCCGCGAGTCCGGCTGGGACGCGATGCTGAAGAAGATCGACGTGAAGCGGTACTGCTTCGAGGAGGAGCAGCAGGTCGAGATCCCGCTCACGCACCCGCAGCGGCTGCGCGACTACCTGTTCACGCCCGAGCCCGTCGCGCGCGCCGACTTCTTCGTCAACTGCCCCAAGTTCAAGGCGCACCCGTGGACGACGGTGACGTTCTCGCTCAAGGCGTACATCGGGATCCAGGACGACCGCCACCGCCTCATCGATCACGACCACAAGCTCAACGAGAAGATCGCCGACCTCCAGCACATCCTGCAGCCGCAGCTCATCGCGATCGACGCGATCACCGCCGGCGAGGGCCGCATGCTGACGCCGACGCCGTTCCCGCTCGGCCTCATCATCATGGGCAACAGCCAGGTCGCGTTCGACACGGTCTGCTGCTCGATCATCGGCGTCGATCCGGCGACCGTCGATCACATCCGGCTCGCGTCGGAGCACGGCTTCGGCTCGCTCGACGCCTCGAAGGTGGAGATCACCGGCGACGTCACGCTCGAGGAGGCCCGCGCGCGCGCGCGCGGCTTCAAGGTGGGCCTCATCCGCGTCGAGAAGTACTTCGAGGGCACGAACATCAGCGCGTACGCCGGCCCGCCGCCCGCGTCCGAGGCCGGCGACTACTGCTGGGGCGGGTGCCCGGGCGCGATCGAGGAGGCGATCGAGATCCTGCGCGTCTTCGACAAGGAGACCGATCAGAAGATGCCGCGGCTCCACGTCGTGTTCGGCAAGTACGAGGGCGGGATCGACGCCAAACCTGGCGAGAAGGTCGTGTTCATCGGCGACTGCGCCGACTGGAAGGGCACGCTGCACGGAAGGCCGATCGCGATCGAGAACCTGTACAAGGAGCGCAGCACGCTCGATCCGCACACCGCGCAAGCGCAGGACATCTTCGTGAAGCTCGCGACCGCGAAGGCGAAGCTCGGCGGCGACGTGATCCGCCTCGAGGGCTGCCCGGTGTCCGTCGCCGAGCAGGTGCTCGCGCTCGTCGGCCTCTCGGACGTGAAGAACCCGTACTACGATCGTCAGAGCATGCTCTCGTTCGGGCGCGCGTACCTCGGCTGGAAGGCGCGCGTCGCGCTCAACAAGCTGCAGCGCCGCCGCTACCAGCAGAACGGCACGTTCCGCGAGCGCGGTCAGGCCGCGCCGGAGCTCGCGTGATCGGCATCGGGCAGCTCCCGGTCGCGCCGCGCCCGACCGCCGCGCGCCGACGCACTCTCCCTTACACGATCCGGCGGCCGCGCCGCGGCGCCGCTGTGAGATCGTCCCGTGCGCCCGCCGAGCCCGCGGTCAATAATGGCGGCATGCTCTTCGACCAGCCGCCGGCCGAGCTCCCCGTCGCCACGCTGCGCCCGCGCGAGACGGGCACCCAGCTCCTGCTGGACGTCCGTGGCTGGCTCGCGGCGCGGTGGCGGTGGCTGCGGCCCCGCTCGATCCCGGTCGCGGTCGCGGTCGCCGGCATGCTCGGCGTGCTCGCCTCGGCGCGCTACCTGCCCGAGCTCGCGCAGCAGCCACCGGAGCAGCTGCCCGGGCCGGCGCTCGCGGGGCCGCCGCTCGACGAGCCGGTGACGCGGGTCCAGTTCGATGCGAGCACGTGCGTCCCGCGGATGGTGGCGCGGCCCGTCCTCGCGGCGACGGTCGTGCCCCGCAGCGAGGCGGCGGCCTCCGCGCCCCGGCTCGCGCCGGCCGTCCCCCGCGCTCGGCTCGCGCCGGCGCACGCGCCCGCCCGCTGAGCCCCGAGTCTTCGAGGGGCGATCTGCTCTGTAAGGCGCAGCCGGCGTCTTCACCGGCAAGCCGATCGACAAAGACGGGTCGATTTATCGACCCGTCTTGAGCCCGCGCTCCTGCGGTAGCCTGCGGCGCATGTCGATCCGCGCCGTGCATCACCTCAACTGCGCCACCATGTGCCCGGTCGCGGGCGCGCTCCTGGGCCAGGGCGGGGGCCTCGGCCGCGGCAAGCTGATCTGCCACTGCCTGCTCGTCGAGACGGCGCGCGACGGCCTCGTCCTCGTCGACAGCGGCTTCGGGACGCGCGACATCGAAGGCAAGACGAAGCTCTCGGCCGTGTTCCGGCGCCTCGTCGGGCCGACGCTCGATCCCGCGGAGACGGCCCACGCGCAGGTCCGCGCCCTCGGCTTCGATCCGAAGGATCTGCGCCACATCGTCGTCACGCACCTCGATCTCGATCACGCCGGCGGGCTGCCCGACTTCCCGTGGGCGAAGGTCCACGTCCACGCGCGCGAGCACGCCGCGGCGATGGCGCGCGCGACCGTGATGGAGCGCGAGCGCTACCTGACGGCGCACTGGCACCACGGCCCGGCCTGGGAGCTCTACGAGGAGGACGGCGACTCATGGCGCGGCCTGCCCGCGATCCAGCGGCTGCGCGGCCTCGACGCCGACCTCGGCCTCTTGCCGATGCACGGCCACTCGCGCGGCCACTCCGCCGTGCTCGCCCGCACCGGCGATCGCTGGCTCGTCCACGCCGGCGACGCCTACTTCCACCGGAGCCGCGTCGAGGGCGAGGCGCGCGTCCCCGTCGGCCTCGCCATGTTCGAGCGGCTCACGCAGGTCGATCCCGTCCGGCGCCGCGCCTCGGCCGCCGCGCTCCGCCAGCTGCGCGAGACCTACGCCGACGTCGACCTCTTCTGCGCGCACTCCCACGCCGAGTGGGAGGCGCTCCGCGCCCGCAACGCCCCCTGGCGCGCCGACGCCCGCGCCACCGCCTGAGTCGGCATGCCCGACGAGGAAACCCCAGGCGAACGCCTCGAGGCAGCGCTCGAGATGTGGGAGGACGAGATCGACGCCGCCTCGATGCCTGGCTCTGCGATCGACCTCCCGATGCCGACGGGGTCCCCGTCCCGTGGCCAAGGCATCGCTGACCAAGCTCGCGGCGACGATGCAGGACGTCATCGCCGTGCTTCGCAGAAACCGGCTAGACGATGCGTGACTTCACGGTGACCGCGCCCACACACCACAGCACCGCATCGATCAGCTCCCGGCTCGAGTGATCACCCACCTCCTCGAGGTACTTCGTCAGGTCCTTGCTCGTCGTGCAGTAGTTGGCGATGTCATGGAGCGCCCGCCGCCGACGCCGTTGCCCACGTTGCCTCGCGAGGCGCGCCGTGTCGGCGCAGCCGGATGAGCTTTCATGGGCCGGCCAGTGCGCTTCGACCAGCGCAGTGAATGCGCAGACGGGCTGCCCCTACGCCAACTCTGCGCGCTTCCTTCACGAACGGAGGCAGGCACCCCGGCACGTGCTGTGCACCAACGGCCTCGAGGGAGGAAGTCATGCCGTTCCAGTCGCATATCGAGTCCGCCGGAGGGAGGCTCGCGCTTCGAACCAGGGTGGGCGCGGCCTTTGGTGTCGCGAGCTTCATCGTGCTCGCGGGCATCCTGGCCGGGTGTCCCTCGAGCGAGCCCCCGAGCGAGCCCCCGAGCGAGACATGCCGGCTCGCCGGAACCGAGCAACATACCGGGGGACCGGATCCGTTGATTTCCTCGTATCGGTGGGATGGAGATCGCCTGGCCGCCGTCACGAGGACACGCCTCGAGTGGCTGGCAGAAGAAATACAATACACATACGATGATCTCGGGCGGCTCATTGCAGAGCAGTCAGATCAATATATCCGCAACTCGGATATCTCTCATTATCACAGGAAGATCGAGTATGAGCATGAGCCCTCCTCGACTCCCGGGAAGTCCAGGCCCAGAGTGGCCAAGCTTTACGATTCGAGAGATTATCAGCCGCTCGATCTGGCGATCGCCGCCACCTTTCATTATTCGGCCGAGGTGCTGCAATCGGTCAGCTACCGTTCATATGAAGACAAGGATTTCGACATACGCTACGAGTATAATAGCAACTGCATCTCCATGGCAACGTACGAGATCGAAGATGGCTCCGCGTTCTTCCTGATGTCCGAGTACGACGATCATCCCAATGCTGGCACCCGCGTCTTCGGAGATGGTTTCTTTGTGACTCCTGCTCCCTTGAGCTCGATGTGTGATCACAACCTTGCAAGACTGATTCGTCAGGAGATCACGCCGACGGCTCCGGTCAAGCCATATGAGATAACGTTTTCGTACACATACGGTCTGAATGGACTTCCGTCTCGAGTCGAATACGTGGCTGGAGATCACGAGAGCGCCGACTTCCTCTATGACTGCGTATCGGAGTGACCTCCTCGACGCCGGGCTTCCATTCGCACGAACACAGACAGAAAGGCGGGCATCGTGAAGAAGCACGCATTCAACGCGATCCCGCACACGCACGTGAAGAAGCCGCACACGCCAGTGGAGGGCACGCCGGCAGCGCCGGTTCCACCTCGGGCCACCTCGGATCAACTCGGGGGCGCCGAACCCCCGCTTGAATGTCATCGCCGCGCCGCCCCGTAGGTCTGTCGGCCCAGTCGAACCGACTACAGTCGGCGGTAAACGAGCGACCGAGACGATGATCGTCTCGGTCACAACGAACACAAAGTAGAGGAACGATCATGGGGTGGTTTCATAAGTTCGCCGATGTCATCGAACATGCGGTGTCAGCGGTAGTTGAGAAGGCCGAGGACATCAGCCAGGACACGCTCAACGCATGGCTCGACGCGCTCCTCGACGCAATCAATCGCGGGGATGACGGAGCGGCCCGCGAACTGCTCGACAAACTCGCGCCGCTGTTCTCTCAGGCCGAACTCGCGACCCAGGTCATTGGCAGGGCGGTAATCTCCGGCAGCGAGGAGAGGGTGGCGCGCTGCGTCGACTTCGTCGCCGCACAGGCGTGGATGACCAACGCGGCCCTCGTCGACCTGTTCTTCGACGCAGTCGCCGAAGATCGACCGAGGAGCATCATCCTCGAGCGTCTGGCGGCGCGCGCGTGGAACCTCGACGACCTCTTGCGGGCGCTCGCAGGCATCCCAGATCACCTGACCGCCGCCCTCCGCCTGCTGGTTCGCATACCATTCGACGGCGGGCCCAGCACGCTCCACCGAAGGCTGCTCGGCTACGCCAGCGCGATCGACGGCATGTTCGAGCAGATCGTCGCCGCCTTGCTCGACTTGGGCCTTGCATGGGGCCGGCTGTTTGAGCTGGTCCTCGGCCTCGACGCCGAGATGAAGCGGACGCTCCGTCCGCTGTTTCGTCTGTTCGTGGCCGCCGGACACGCGACGCTTGATGGCTTGTGTGGGGTCATCCGCCACCTCGACGACGTCAGCGCGCAGCTCCAGCGTGACTTCGTCGCCCAGTGGCTGGACTTGTTCGTCGCCAACCTTCCCGATCCTCAGGACTCGCTGCAAATCCTGCTCGACGTCGCTCAGCGTGCGTTCCCCGGCGAACTCCAGCGAAGCGAGCGTGTGTTCGTCGGTATCTTCGAAGAGTTCGCTGAATGGGCCCGGCGGGTGGAGGAGAGGAGCTCCCGAGTCGCGCGAGCGATCGCCGTGTGGGCACTGCGCGCGCTCGACGACGTCTTCGAAGCCCCTGTGTCGCTCGCCGACTTCGGCCAGGCTCAAGCACTGTTCGGGCGGATCGAGGGGCTCGGGGTAATGGACGCCCCTGTCCCGTTCTGGCTGTTGGGGCGCGGACTGACCCGGATCGGATGCGACGCGCTGACGGCCCCCGCGAAGATCGCTGGGCTCATCGGCGATTTCGTCCGCGCCATCCGTGGCCTCGGCGATCCACACGCCGATCGCTTGCTGTTCGCGCTCGCTCGGCTACCTGGCATGCTGCTCATCTTGCTACCTGCCATGCTCCGCTCCGCGGTGGATACGCCCATGAAGTTCATGCAGTGGGCCGGGCAGGACTTCAGGCGCCTCGTGCAGGACGATCGCTTGCTCAAGATCAAGGAGCTGCCGCAGCCGGGCGGTTCGACGAAGTACATGCTCTTCTCGGATATCCACCGCGACGCCCCGGAGGACGTGGTCGAGCCAGGGCTCTTCGATGTCTCTCACTTCCGCCGCAACCGCAACATCTACCTCAAAGCGCTGCACTACTGCGAGGAGCAGGGATACACCGTCGTCGAGAACGGCGACTGCGAGGAACTCTGGTATGCGCCGCGTCTGTTCGGCCACAGCCAGCACCAGCGGGCGATCGATATCCTCGCTGAGCACAAGACGGTCTACGAAGTGCTCGCTCGCCTACACCATCACGGGCGCTACTTTAGGACCCGCGGCAACCACGACGACTACTGGGACGGCCCCGGACGGCAGCTGCTCGCGGATGTCTTCGGCGATCCGACCTTCGAGATCTGGGACGCCCTGGTGATCCCCGAGGTGAAGACCATGAGCGACGGACTCCTCGACTTCCCGCTCACCGCGAGCGCGGCAGACAAGCTGCAGTGGATGATCGATCGCATCCCGCTGGGGTTGAGCCCGGATCGCTACACGGCGAAGAGCCCTCTGCTCGTGCTGCACGGCCACCAGTTCGACTTCTGGAACTGCGAAGAGCATGCCTGGTTGGGGCACGCAATCACCGTCGGGGTCGCTGTCCCGTTCGACGGAATCGACGCATTTCCCCTGAGCCTGCGAGGGATCGATCTGAACGGTAGCCCGGTCGTGCGGTTCTCCGACCTCCTGACGAGCGCGAATTTCAAGAAGCTGACGATCTGGGACAACTGGCCCGCCGAGGACGTGGCACGGCGATGGACACGAGATCTGGAGTTCTCGGAGGGCCCTGGGCGGCATCTGTCCGACTCGCTCTCTTTCTCCGAGTCCCTCGGGGTATTGATGGGTTGGGTTATGGGATTCGTCCGCAATCTCGAAGATCTACCTTGGCCGCCGGAGTGGCCGCCGAAGTTGCCGGAGGGCGTGCAGATCGCCCTCGGTCATACGCACTATCCGCGTAGTCGCCCGTACCTCAACCTCAAGTGGATGCCGCCGCTGCCCGACATCGTCGAGGAGCAGCTCTTGAACATCCGGGTCCCGTACTTCAACACCGGGAACGCCTCGTGGTGGGAGGGTATAGTGTGGGCGCTCGAGATCACGGCGGCCGGGCAGCCGCGGCTGGTCTACTGGGATCGTGAGACGCAAACGGAGCCCCGCGTACTCGCCTGGGAACTCTCGGCGCCCGGGCTCAATCTCGGGGAGGGGGTGCGTGCACAGCTCGCGTCGTTTCTGCAGACCCTCGTCAAGACCGAGCCCGGAATGGCCGGCGTCGCTGCCAAAGGTGGCTTTTCGGGCGGTGCACCGGCCCTGGGCGGCATCAATCTCACGAGGCTCCCCACGTCGTTTCACCTCGGTGAAGTCGGACCGGACGGACAGCTCAATGCGCTCCTCGGTGCGCTCGCGCGGATGGTGGTCAAGCTCGGGTGGCCTGCCACGTCTGACCTCACTCCGTTCGAATTGGTGATCGATCTCGACAGGCTACCCACTGGACGGGGACCCGAGGCGATCGTGACGCCCGGATTACCGCCGACGTTCTCCCTGCAGCGCGTACTATCGCCGTGGCTCGATCTAGCAGGGCTTCGGCCGGGTGAGCCGGAGCAGTGGTTGACCGTCGGACAGGACATGTTGCGATCGATGGCCAGTACGTTCTTCTTCGGCGCGTTCGTCTTCGGCGGATGGCTCACGCAAGGCCTCGGCATGATCTGTTACCTCGCCTCGCACATGGCTTGCGACGTGCAGGCTTCGTGGAACCGAGCGACCCACGAACTCCGGCTGAAGTGCACGTTTGCTACCTAGTTCTCACCTCAGAATGCCGATTTGGAGCGGCACGATAGAGAATGGTCAACGAGGGATAGTCTTCCCGAGGGGGCCCTACCAGCTTCGGCGTCGCGCCGGCCGTCAGGGCCGCGTCACGGCTGCTTCGGCGTCGCGCTGGCCGTCAGGGCTTCTTCGGCGTCGCGATCGCGGCCGCCGGCGCCGTCACGTCGTTCAGCGTCATCTCGGCCAGCGCGTCCTGGAACCGGACGCGGGCGAGCATGATCTTCTCCTCCTGATCGACGATCGCGATCGTCGTCTTCTGCACGCGATCCGAGATGTCGCGCATCTTCGTCTTGAGGTGCGTCATCAGGTCGTTGCCCGTCTTCACGGCCTGCAGCGTGACGATCTGCGCGTGGAGCTCGTCCATGCGCTCCTTGTAGTCGCCGAGGCGGCGGCGCAGGCTCTCCTGCTCCTGGGCCAGATCGATCAGGCCCTTGTGGATCGAGAGGAGCTTCTTCAGCTGATCCTTGACCTCGGGGCTGCCCTCCGGCGACTCGACGTACACCTTCATCATCTCGAGCGTGACGTCGGCGTTCAGATCGAGCGTGCGCTCGATCGGCGTCGCCTCGGAGATCGTGATCGAGCGGACCTCGAGCGGCTTTAGGTCCACCTTGAACAGGTGGGCGTCGCCGATGCGCTCGAACGCGGCCGGCGAGTCCGGAAGCAGCGTCCAGCCCTTCTGCGCCGTGTGGCGGATGAACACCTGCGCCGGCTCGCGCAGGCGGTTCGTGAGCGTGAGCTGCTTCCTGCGGATGTGCTGGACCTGCGCCGTCAGGATGCCGCGCTGCAGGGTCACGAGCTTGGAGATCTTGTTCTCGTCGTTGTCGTGGCGCTCGACGACGATCTGGCGATCCAGCGCGTACGGCACCACCGCGGACGCCTTCGGCGGGATCGACTCGGTGAGGCCCTCGCCGATGAACCGCTCGTTGCCGTAGACGGTGACCGGCCCGGTCTCGAGCGTCGAGCCCGTCGGGTTCATGAACCGCACCGCGCGGAACGCGAAGTTCGCGTTGCCGCGCTCGCTCTCGGCGTCGTAGAGGTAGACGACCTCGCCCTCGGTCTCGGAGCGCATCATCGAGACCATCGCCGACGCGCCCTTCTCGACGGTCATCGGCATCGGGTTCGCGAAGTGGCTCTCGCCGACCGGCTGCGCGGTGAGGTCCATCTGCTTGGCCTGCTGCTGCGCGCGCTGCTCCTCGGGCGCCATCGCCTGCGCGACGAGCCGCACGCGCTCGCCCCCGCCCGCGTCGACCTTCGGGACGACCTTGATCCGGCCCGGCGGCACGCCCTGATCGATGAGCTGGTTGCGCACGATGTTCGCGCGATCGGTGGCGCGGCGCATGGCGTCGCCGCCGCGGCCCGGGTTGGCGTAGCCCTCGATCACGATGTTCTTGTCCGTGCGCAGGATCGACTGCGCGACCTCGCGCATCTTCTGATCGCCGGCCGACATGCGCGCGTCGTTCATCGGCGGCGGCGGCGGCGGCGGCGCGGCCGCGGGCCGCGGATCGGCCTTCGCGACCTCCTTCGCCGGGCGGCGCCCCTTGAGCTTCGTGCCCCGGCCGCCGTAGTCCGCGCTCGGACCCATCCCGCGGCCCGCCGCGCCCGGGCGGCTCGAGCTGCCGGTGACGGACAGGACCTCGGCGCTCCCGTACGACTCCTCCTCGTCGTAGTCGTCCTTGCCGGCCGCCGCGGGCGCCGGCGCCTTGTCCGCCGGCTTCTCGGCGACGCGCTTGGCCGTCCGATCGTCGGGGTGGCCGGCCGGGCGCCGGATCTCCTCGTCGCCGAGCTCGCTGAGCAGCGCCTCGCCGCCGGCGCCGTCGCGCGTCGCCCCGCCGTACGGCGAGATGCCCGTCGGCGGCGCGACCGCGAACTGCTCGGTGTCCTGCAGCATCGTGCGCTGCACCTGGCGCACGCTCCAGAGATCGTAGCGGAACGAGAGCGCCGAGCTCGAGCCGACGCCGACGCGCACGTCCTTCCAGTCCTCGCCGGAGGTGTTGTCGACGATCGCCCAGCCCTCGAGCATCACCTTGCCCCGGTCGCCGACGACGACGCGGTAGCTCGGCTTCCACGCCGGCGACTCGGTCACGTACGTGAGGACCACGTCCGCCTTGTCCTTCGTGGGGAGCTGGAGCTTCATCACGAGGAACGCGCCGTCGTCCTGCTGCCGCGGGATCGAGACCGGCAGCGGCTTGCGCGAGATCGCGTCGACGACGGTGAGCGACTTCAGGAAGTCGTCCACGCGATCGCGCGGGACGCTGACGGTGAGCGTGCCGCCCATGACCGTCGCGCGCCGCTCGTAGTACGCGACGCCGTTGCGGTAGATGACGACGCGGCCGAGGGCGACGTCGTCGACCTTCACGAAGCTGGTGTGTTTCGGACCGCACCCGGTGAGGGCCGCGGCCAGGAGGAACCCGGCGAGACGCTTTCTCATGACACCCCTTGTGTGCGTGCCGCCTGGCTGCGCGAGCGGCAGCGGCGGACGCGAGCGTTTGGTTTTTCCGCAAACGCACGGGTCTGGCGAGAGGTCTACCCGGGCTGTTTTTTCCGCCCAAGGCGGGGGGACCGGGGGCTGTCCGCCGGCTTCGCCGCCCCGGCCGGAGCGACCGTCGCCGGAGCGGCCGCCGCCGGAGCGGCCGTCGCCGGGCCGGCCTGCGCCCGCCGAGCGTCGCGCCGTTCCTCGAGCTCCTCGAGGCTGCGCGGCCAGTCCTCCTTGAGGAGGCGGGACAGCGCGCGATCCGCCAGGAGGCGCCCCTCCGTCTGGCAGGTCGGGCAGTAGTTCGCCTCGTTGTCGGCGTAGACGACGCGCTGGACCTTCGTGCCGCACACCGGGCACGGGGCGCCGTACTTGCCGTGGACGGCCATCTCGGGGTGGAACGCGGTGACCTTGTCCGGGAAGCCATCGCCGACCTCGTCCCGGAGGCGCCGCGTCCACGCGGTCAACGTCTCGATGCACGCGCGGTGCAGGCGGGCGATCTCCTCGTCAGAGAGCGACGGCGTCATCCGGAACGGCGACAGCCGGGCCGCGTGCAGGATCTCGTCGGAGTACGCGTTGCCGATGCCGTCGAACAGCGTGGGATCGGTCAGCGCGCGCTTCACCGTGTGGCGCTCGGCACGCAGCCGCTCGGCGAACCCGGCGGCGGTGGCGCCGAGCACGTCGAGCCCGCCGCGGTCGAACTCGGCGAGCGCGGCGCGCCCGGCGACGATGTGGATCGAGGCGCGCTTCTTCGGCGACGCCTCCGTGAAGATCAGGGTACCGTCCGGGAAGTCGAACGCGGCGAGCCCGACCTTGCCGGGCACCTTCGCTAGGCGCTCCTTCCAGCGCAGCCGGCCCGCGATCATGAGGTGGATGACGATGAACCGCTCCCCCTCGAGGGCGAGCACGATGCGCTTGCCCAGCCGCTCGATGCCCAGGACCGCCGCGCCGGCGAGCTCGCGCGGCGACGGCGACACCGTGCGGAGCACGAACGGGCTCGCGACGCGCACCCCCTCGAGCGGGCGGCCGACCGTCAGCGCGGCCAGCCGCTCGACGTAGATCGTGACGTCCGGAAGCTCGGGCACGCCCGCGATCTACCACCGTTTCCCGCGGCACCCCAGCGGACCGTACACATACGGTCTGGCCGGCCGCGAGATTGGGCCGGCCTGCGGCTGAGACCTGGCCGTGCGCCGCCTTCGTCGTCGGTAGCGGCGCCGGATACGAGCCGAGCGCATGGTACGGTCCCGTCGATGACCCGGGTGCTCCTCTTGTCGGCGAGCGAGGATCGGCCGGCGATGCGCCGGCTGGCCGAAGCTCTACGGCGCGCGGGATACGAACCCAGGATCGGTATCGACTGGATCGACGTCGACGGGATGATTATCGACGAGCAACACTTCGATGAGCTCGTCGTCAGCATCAGCAATTCAGGACAGATCGCGATCGAGCGCAGCGATGCGCTGATCGTCGGCCATTCCGCAGCCACCGAACGCCGCGGGCTTCGATGGCTGCTCGGGGACGCCCTCTGGACAGCCGCCGTGGCCGGCAAGGCAGCCTTCGTGGCCCGCCTTGATCGCGCGCCACTACCGGCCAACTTGATCGGCGTCCACGTGTTCGATCTCCACCGCGACTCCTGGAATCGTGACGTCGAGCCGCTGCTCGCCGCCCTGGCCCGACCGACGGGGTACTTCGTCGACCGGGAGGCCGAGCTGGCGTGGCTGGCACATCACCTCCGCGCCGGAGCACCGGTGGCGGTGATCGGCCCCAGCGGCATCGGCAAGAGCGCGCTGGTCGCCGAATACGCGCTCCGCCACACTGCCGAGTATCCCGACGGCGTACGAGCGTTCGACGAGGGCCGTAATGAGATCTGGCGGATCGATCGGCTCGGGCGATCGGAACCAGGTGAGCCCTCGCTGTTTCTCTTTGAGGCCCAACCCGATGCCAGGAGCTGGATCACGATCCGCGCACCCTTGATCATCACCTCGCGGACCCGACTTGCGCAGTTTCCAGGCGCAGTGCTTGAGCTCTCCCCGCTTCCTCACGATGCGGCGCTGCAGCTCTTCGAGCGCAGGGCCGGTCCGGCGAACGATCCGGCGGAGCTCCAGGAGCGGAATCAGCTCGTGGCCGCCGCTGACGGGATCCCGGCCGCGATCGCTTCGGCAGCAGACCTGTACCGCCGCGGATGGCGGCTGGCGAGCACCGCCGCGACGATCCTTCCATTCATCGCGGCGGCGGCCCCGCCGAACAGCCCCGAGCGGTTGCTACTCGATGGCACGCTCCCTTTTGCCCCCACGCCAGTCCCGATCGCCTGGGCGGCGCGCGTCAGCGGAGTCAGCTCCGAGGCCGAGGCCGAGGCCACGGCGCAACGGCTGGAGGTGGCTGCGCTCGCCCGGCGAGGCCCCGCCCCAGGTACGCTCGCGGCTCATCCGGCTGCGCGCGAGGCGCTCCGGGAGCTGATCGCGCCCGAGGCACGGCGGGAGCTGCGCGCCCGAGCCGAGGAGATCGTCACCGGCTGGATGACCAACGCGCTGGCGCGCGGTCTCGCCGCGGACAACCCGCTCCTCGAGCATGTCGAGGCATTGGCGAGCAACGACGGCGAGCCATCGAGCCCGTGGCGTGGCGCGCTCCAGGAGCGGCTCGCCGAATCGTATCGCCGCCGAGGATACCAACTCGAAGCGCTGGAGCTCCTCCAGCGAGCCCGCGACAACACTGAACGGCATCGCTCAGTGCATGGCGATCTTCATGCGATCATCCTGGCCCAGAGCGCGTCGCTCTCCAGCGAGCTGCGTTCTCGCGATCAGGCTCGACGGCTTTTGACCGAGGCGCTCGACACAGCGCAGCACCAGGCCTCCGACGGTCCCCCCCGGTGGCGCGACGTCGATCCCGCCGCGTACGAGCAGGCCCTTACGACGCTGATCGCCACCGCCGAGACCATCGGCGATCCCGGCGACGCCGCGCGTGCGGCGTTCTTGCTTGCCGACTTTCACGGACGGCGCGGCGCATGGGAGCGAGCGAGCCCCATCGCCGAGCAGGCGCTGCGGGCCGCGCGCCGGGCGAGCAAGCCGATCCTCGTCGCACGCGCGTACCGCCTGCTCGCGGACGTGGCGCTGCACGGGTCCCGCTACGAGGACGCGCGCGTTAGCTACGAGGAGGCGATCCGGCGGTTCGACGAGGTAGGTGCCGACGAGCTGGCCGCGACGAGCCGGCTGCTCTACATCAACCTGCTCCTCCAGCTGAACCGGCGCGAGGCGGCGATCCGCCACGCCGCGTGGCTGCGCGGCTATCTCGACCGCGCCCCGCCCAGCTGGCCGTATCATGGCGAGACCGCGCAGACGTTGCGGCTGTTCGACGAATCGGGTACGGAGTCCGAGGGATGAGCATCATCAACGGGGCCATCGATCGTCGGCGCGAGTTGCTCGCGTCGTGCAATCTGCGAGAGAACCCGTTCGTCAAGACCGAGCCCAAGAGCTCGCTCATCGATCAGGTCTTCATCGGCCGCGAGCGTGAGCTGCGCGACGCGGCGATGGCAGTCGTCGATCGGCCGCGCAACGTGCTCGTCGTGGGCGGGTACGGGTACGGCAAGACGACCTTCGTCCGCAAGCTGCTCCGCGAGCTCGCCGCCGCCAAGCGGCGGACCTTCCTCACCGGCTATGCCCCGCTGCGCCAGGACTCGGCCGCCGGCTTCCAGCTCGCCGCGCTGGCCGCGTTCGCCGAGGGCGCGCTCGACGTTGCCCCGGCGGGGGCTCCGCTCCACGACTTCGCACGCAGCCTGCGCGACGAGCTGTCCCGGCTCGAGGAGCGCCCCGGCGATCGCCTGGCGCCCGACCTCAAATTCCGCGAAGGCTTGCGGCTGGCCGAGGAGCACGGCATCGAGCGCGTCGTGATCGCGATCGACGAGTTCGACAAGCGCGACGCCCAGGTGGTGCAGTCGGTGCTCATGGGCTCCCGGTTCTTCCTCGACCTGGAGGCATCGTTCATCCTGACGGGCCGGCTGCTCGACGTCTTCACCGACGTGCGCTCGTCGCTCCTGGCCGCGTTCGATCAGCGCATCGAGCTCGGCTTGTTCACGCCCGACGAGTCACGGCGCGTGATCGAGCGTAACCTCGCTACCGCGCGCCTGGGGCCCGAGCCCGAGCGGTTCCGGCCGTTCACCGATCCGGTGGTGACCGCGATCGTCGACCATGCCATGGGAATGCCGCGGCCGATCAATCTGATGGCCTACGCGGCGCTCGAGCAGGGTCTCGGTGACGCGCTCGCTGGGGATACCTCGGAGCTCCGGATCGGGCCGGATGTCCTCCATCACGCGCTGCAACGCGAGGGCAACCTGATCTTCAATCGAGTCACCGCCGACGCCCGCGCCCTCCTCGAGCAGGTATTCCGGCGCGCGGGCTACGTGAGCGGCGCGGATCTCGACGCCATCTCGCCCTCCGAGGGCATCCCCAAGGCCATTCGCGACCTCGATGATCTGTCTCGCGAAGACGCGGTCTTGCGGCTCGAGGGCGCCGAGGGCGCCGCCTTCGCGGTGAGCCACTCCGTCGAGGTCGTCATGCACGATCTCAGCCGGCGACGCGAACGGCTGCGCGCGCTCTGGGACGACGCGCTGGCCGCGACCACGAAGGAGCAGAAGGGAAAGACGCTCGAGGACTTCGCGGCGGTCTTCTTCGGTGAGGAGTTCCGGGTCACGGAGCGAAACGTGCGCACCGATACCGAGGAGATCGATCTCGTGCTGGAGCCGCAGGCCAGCACCGATCCTCGGTTCCGGAGCGTGTACCTGCTCGCCGAGTGCAAGAACTGGCGATCGAGCAAGGTCGACCAGAGCGCGGTCAGCAAGCTCGCCACCATCCTGCGAACGCGGTCGCTGCACCAGGCGTTCATCCTGACCACGGGCGCGGTCACAGAGGACGCATTCCAGCAGGCTCGCAACGTGCTCCTGTCGGACCGCATCGAGATCCTGATCCTCGATCCCAGCAGCATCACGCCCTACCTCACCAGCGTGCGCCCGCTCCGCGATCTCCTGGCCGAGACGCACCGCCGCCACGTGCTACGGATGCGCTAGCGCGGATCCATGACGCGGCCGACGAACAGGATCGCGCCGGTCGGGCGATCGCGGATGAAGAACAGGAACGGCCGGTCGACGACGAACGTCGCGCTCGGCGGCACGCTCGTGTCGCCGACGATCACCGCGGTCGCGGCGGCCGCCTCGGTGCCGCGCTCGTCGATGCCGATGAAGCCCTTGTGGACGACGTCGGTGATCACGAGGCCGCGCGTGCCGTCGATGCGCGAGAAGTCCGCCGCCTCGCTGAACGCGTCGACCATGCCGAGCGACTTCAGGATCGGCTTCAGCTCGAGCGGCGCGTCGAACTTGAACTTCGGCAGCGTGAGATCGAGCTCGTAGCCCGAGACCTCGTCCGCGAGCGCGGCGAGCCGCGGGCCGGTGAGGCCGGCCTCGAACGCCGCGAGGTCGTCGGGCTCGACGATCACCATCGAGAGCTGGCCGCCGTCGTAGGGCAGCTCCGCGACGCGGTAGCCGGCCCCTTCCGCGTAGCTGTACTCGGTGCGCTGGTGCAGCGACGGGACCATCACCTGCGCGCCACCGACGAAGAACGGCCGGTCAGCGGTCTCGGACGCCTCGAACGGATCGCTCCAGGCGGCGGAGAAGTAGATCGCGTTCGTGAGCACGAGGCGCGTGTCGCGGGTGATCACGCCCTTGGCGAGCAGCTCCTTGATCCGATCGTTCGTGCGCTCCTCGACCCAGCCGTTGATGTCGGCGCGCGCCGCCTCGGGATCGGCCTCGAAGTCCCGCACGCGCAGCCCGGCGCCGTAGTTCACGGCGAGCGTGTCGAGGAACCGCGGCTCGAACTCCCAGCCGGTCTGGCCCCAGATCGAGCTCGCCGTGGTCAGGCGGAACGGGATGGTGTCGCTGCTCGCGCCCTCGGCGCGCGAGGCGAGCGCCAGATCGAGCGCGTTGAACCCCGCGTGGAGCTTGGCCTCGGGCAGCGTGAAGTGGAGCGCGGCGGCCATCTGCGTCGCGGTCGCGTTCGCCGCCCCGGCGTACGTCATCGCCAGCGCCGACGAGATGCTGTGCGGCGACAGGAACAGGTTGCCGCCGCCTTGGCCCGCTGCGCGGTACACGTCAGCCGCCAGCGCCGCGTTGCCCGCGACCAGCTCGGCGAGCTCGGCCGGCGCGACGTCCGGGTTCTTCTCGCGCGCGAGGTCGGACTTGATCTCGGGGATATCGGCGGAGGAGTCGCTGCACCCGGCGGGCGCGAGCAGGAGGGCCGTCAGGGCCAGAGCGCGTCTCATACGCGGGATCGTTTCAACGGCCGTGCCACGACACCGCCCGCAATTGCGCGCGGTTGCGCCGGCCACCCCGCCGAGGATTCGCAACGTGCCGCGCCGCGGCACTCAGATTTCCGAGCCGGTTCTATCCGGCCCCATCGGGCCCCCGGACCGCCGCGTCTATGAGTCCGTCCATTTCACTGGATGGCAATTCTCTGCAGATTCAACTCCAGTGGACAGCTCGACAGTGACGCCGCCGCGAAAGCCCGCGTCACGAGCACATCGAGGAGAAATCGCCCGATCGGCACAGCCACTGCAGGTCGGCAATGCGTCCGCAGATTAACAATTCATCTAGGAGCATACCGTGTCTCTTCATCTTACTTCTCTTGGCTTGTCCTTCGCTCTCCTCTCCACCGCCACGCTCGCCGGCTGCTCCGGCATCGACCACGATGCCCGCTTCGCCGACGCGAGCCTCGCGCAGCTGGGGCGCGCCTACACGGCGGCCTCGGGCGCCGATCTGAATTCGGCCGTGCAGAGGAGCCTCGCCTTCGTGGGCGCGAGCGGTCCCATGGCGTGCCCGAAGGTCGTGACCGAGGGGCAGGAGACCACCATCACGGGTGGCTGCACGACCGAGGGCGGCGAGCGCATGGAAGGCTCGATCGAGATCCACAACGCGCCCCAGACCCCGGCGTACGATCCGTCCCAGCCGAGCTCGTTCGAGCTCGACTTCCGCATCGTCCAGCAGAGCGCAGCCATCAGGCTCGACGGCCACGTCGAGCTCGCCGAGACGGCCCTCTCTGGCGACCTCCGGCTCGACGCCGGAGGCATCGTGTCGACCTCGCGCCTCGAGCTCGCCTGCAAGGCCGACGGCCCGTGCACCGCGTCGCCCGGCTCGGAGATCGAGATCGCGGACCTCGGCGGCGCCAGCGTCGAGGGCACCTGGTACACCGACGATCCGCCGAGCGGCAGCGTGACCGTACGCGGTGCCGACGTCCTCGTCATCGACGTCGGCGCCCGCGACGCGGACGGCTGCGTGCCGTACACGATCGGCGACCAGCGCGGCTCCATCTGCGCCGCGGACGTCCTCGGGGAGGTGCTCGCGGGCGGACAGCCGCTGCGCTGATGCCCCGCGTCACTCGCAGCGACTCGTGACCAGCCAAAGAGCTCAGCTCGGCGGCGCGCCACCGTCCGGCAGCCGGTCGATCTCCGCCCACATCGCATCGAGATCGAGGGTGAGCCCCTCGCAGCCCGGAGCCGGGTGCGCTCCCTCGGAGGCGGTCAGCGCGATCGCGTACCGGCCGTCGGTGCCAAGCTCGAGGATCTCGAGGACGCGTAGCTCGGGATCGATGATCCAGTACTGCTGGACGCCGAAGGCGGCGTAGTCGCGGGTCTTGTCGATCCGGTCGCGCCGGCCATCCCGTGGCCGTGGCGACAGCACCTCGACCATGATCTGCGGCGGGACCCGCGCGACCGAGTCGCGCTTGCCGGGGAGCGGCGCGCCCGGGAAGTAGACCGAGACGTCGGGCTTGCGGCCGCGCCGCGGCGCCACCGCGAACTTCGATTCCGAGCCGAAGACCCAGCCTCCCCGCGCGGCGGCCCACGCACGGAGAGCGTGGATCAGCCACGCGACGATCGCCTCGTGCAGGTAGCTCGGCACCTCCTCCTCCTCGAGGCGGCCGTCGACCAGCTCGCCGGGCTCGTCCTCATCGAGATCAGCCCACTCCTCGATCGTCATCCCCGGCAGCCCGGGCGATCCCAGCGCGGAGTCGTGGCTCATCGGCAGGAGTCTACCCCGCCGCCACGCACGGCGACAGCGCCTGAATCGACGCCGCGGCTCTCTTCACTTCTTCACTTCTTCGCGGGCCGGAGCTTGGCGATCGCGTCGTCGATCTCCTTGGCCATGCCGGGGCGCCGCTTGTCGTCGATCGTCGGGCGCACCTTCTCGAGCGCCGCGAGGTACGCGGTGTCGAGCGCCCGCTCGGCGGGCACCGCCACCTCGGGCCGGACCCCCGTGCCCTCCCAGTTCGTCTTCGTGACCGGGCTGATCGCGCGGCCGCGCGGCACGTTGACCATGAAGTGCGGGTGCACCTTCTCGGGGCCGCCGGGGTTCGCGCCGCCGCCGGTGACCTCGCCGACGAGCGTCGCCCGCTTCAAGTTCTGCACGTCGTACGCGAACTCCTCGGCGCCGGAGAACGTGTCCTTGCTCGTCAGCACGTAGACGGGCTTGTCCGGGTACCGCTTGCCGGACAGGTCCGGGTACGTCCAGTACTGCTTCGTGGAGTTGTCCGGCCGCCAGTAGATGTCGTTGATGTGGCGCTGGTCCTCGGCGGCGAACAGGTAGCTGACGAGCAGCGCGACGCTCGCCGGATCGCCGCCGCCGTTCCACCGCAGATCGATGATCAGCGCGCCCGTGTCGGCGAGCAGCGTCATCGCCGCGGCGGCGCGCGGCGCGGCCTCGGCGACGGGCACGAACCCGTCGAGCCGCAGGTAGCCGATGTTGCCGTCGAGCCGCTCGGCCTTCACGTAGCCCGCGTTCCAGAACCGCATCTGCTCGCGGAACCGCTCGACGTCGTCGAACGGCGGCGGCGGCGCGTCAGGCTTGCGATCGGGGATCGGCTCCGGGCTGAAGATCACCCGCAGGTGCTTATCGCGGCTCACCGCGCGCAAGTCGGTAGTGAGCGCCTCCGCGAACGCCCGCGCGCTCGTGAGCGCGTCGTACTTCTTCGCCGCGACGTGCCGCCGGATCTCGGCGGCCATCTTCCCCGCCACCTCCGGGAACACGTAGTACCGGGTCAGCGCCGCGAGCGAGGCATCGATCACCTTCGCGCGCGTGGCCGCGTCCAGCGTGAGATCCGGCCCCGCCGGCTGCGCGGCTGCGGGGCGCGCGAGGGCCAGCGAGGCGACAGCAGGGAGGACGACGAGCAGAGGGAGCCGCATCGGCGCACCGTAACGTGTGGATCCGCGTCGAGAAAACTGCGACACACCGCGACAAGTACGCGACTCCCTGCCCCTGCGGAGCCGGGCAGCGCCGGCATCAACGGTCGGATGGTCGCTCCATCGTGCCGTTACATGGTCGGATCTGGATGTAGTCCAGCATGGCGCCGGATCGCAGAATCATCCCCCAGACGGAAGGCCAGCGTATACGATGGAGGTCGGTCACCGCCGTGGCGGGTGAGTCACCCCGCTCAGGTCCGGTCCGTCTACATGGACGAGCGCAAGCAGAGAGTCGAGGAGCTGTTCCAGGCGGCGATCGGTCTTCAGATCACCGCCCGGGCCGGGTTCCTCGAGCGCGAGTGCGGCGGCGATGACACGCTGCGCCGCGACGTGGAGGAGATGCTCGCGTCCGCCAGCGCGCCGACCGAGCCCGGGCGGGTGATCGGCAACGCGGCCGGCAGCGATCGGGAGACGGAGGTCAAGGACGAGCCGGTGCTCGAGGAGGGCACGCGCATCGGCGACTTCCGCGTCCGCGGCCTGCTCGGCGAGGGCGCGATGGGCCAGGTCTACCTCGCGCAGGACATCACGCTCGGCCGCCGGGTCGCGCTGAAGCTCATCAAGCGCTCGGTCATGCAGAGCGGCGGCGTGGATCGCTTCCTCGAGGAGGCGCGCGCGACCGCGAGCTTCAACCACCCGCACATCGTGACGCTCTACGCGGTCGGCGAGCACGACGGCCGGCCGTACCTCGCGCTCGAGTACATCGACGGGCAATCGCTCCGGCAGCGCGCCGCGGCCGCGCGGATGTCGACGCGGGACGCGCTCGCGTGCTGCCGCGCCGTGGCGGAGGCGATCGCCGAGGCGCACCGGCGCGGCGTCGTGCACGCGGACCTCAAGCCCGAGAACATCGTGATCCCGAACGACGGCCGCGTGCGGGTCGTCGACTTCGGCCTCGCGAAGCTCGCCCGCGGCGCCGCCAACGCCACGTCCGGCACGCCCGCGTACATGGCGCCCGAGCGCTGGCGCGGCACGCCGCCGACGGGCGCGATCGACATCTGGGCGCTCGGCGTCATGCTCCACGAGCTGCTCACCGGCGCCCGCCCGATCCCCGACGACGTGTTCCTCCAGGTCATGTTCGCGGCGGACATCATCGAGCTCCCCAACCTGCCGGACGACATGCCGTGGACCACGCTCGTGCGCGACTGCCTCGCGCGCGATCCGGAGGATCGCCCGACGGCCGAGGAGGTGGTGCACCGGCTCGCCGCGCTGCTCGAGGCGAGCTCGGCGAGCTCGGCCCTCGACGTGCGGCCCCTGGGCCTCGGCGGCCCGCAGCAGCAGCTCGTCACCGAGCTCGCGGCCGACGAGGTCCGCCTCGCGCGCGGCATCATGCTCGCGCTGGTCGGCCCCGACGGCGCGCACGTCCGGCGCCGCCGCAGCGAGCTCATCGAGGGCGCGCCCGCCGGCGCGCGCGACGCGGTCGCCCAGCTGATCGATCGGCTCGTCGATCGGCGGCTCGTCCTCGCCACGCGCGAGGACGGCGACACCCTGCTCGAGATCGCGCAGGAGACGCCCGCCACCGCCTGGCCGCAGCTCGCGCGCTGGCTCGGCGAGACGCCGTCGCGCCGGCTCCGGCTGGCGTTCTCGGCGCGCAACATCGGCCCGCCGGGCGACGCGTGGCTCGTCCCGGTCGTCGAGCGCATGGTGCGCCGGAGCTTCCGCGATCGCGAGGACCGGCGCTTCCACGTCGTCGAGCGCAGGGACGACGCGACGTGGATCGAGCTCGCGATCGCCCGCACGGGAGATCAGCTCCGGATCGACGCGCTCCACGCCGCCGAGGCGCGGATCCTGGCCTCCGCGTCCGCGAGCTCGGTCGCGGGCGCCGTGCACACGCTCGGCGGCCTCCTCATGGAGAAGCTCGGCGCCGGGCTCGGCGTGGTGGGCCCCGACGCCGCCGAGCTCGAGGCGATGCACCGGATCGGCGCGACGTCGGTGGAGCTGTTCCGCCGCTACGGCCGCGTGCTCCACGCGCTCCACGCGACGAGCCTGCCCGATCGCCGCGCGCTGGCCGCCGCGGTGCGCGCGATCATCTCCGACGATCCGATGTGGGCGCACCCCTACGCGCTGCTCGCGATCATCGAGGGCCAGACCACGTACGACGCCCGCGACGCGCTCGGGGCCGCGCGGGCCTCCGCCAGCGCCCGGCGCGATCCGTCGGGGATGCAGCTCGTCGGCGCGCTCGAGCAGGGCGCGCGCGGCGAGCTCGACGGCGCGCTCGCCGCCGCGGGCGAGGTGTTCCGGCAAGACGAGACCGAGCTGCTCGCCGGCATGCTGCTCGTGCGGTGGGCGCGCCTGGCACAGCGGACCGAGGAGGTGGTGGCGACCACCCAGCACCTCCACGCCCGCTTCCCGGAGCTCGGGTTCGGGATGGAGCTCGCCGAGATGCTCCGCCGCGAGGGGCGCGACACCGACGCCGACCGCGTGATCGGCGAGTGGATCGCGACGGCCCCCGACAACATCCTCGCGCGCGTCGAGCTGGTCCGGATCGAGGCCAACGCCGGGCGCCTCGCCGAGGCGCGCGAGCGGGCGCGCGAGGCGCTCGTGATCCACGGCGACCGCGCCGACGCGCTCCCCGAGCTGTTCGAGGCGCTCGTCGCGAGCGACCAGATCTCGGGCGCCCGCGCGATCGCGGACCGGATGCTCGCCGGCAGCCCGCTGGTCCGCGCGCGCGGCCGCTACCGCGTCGCCGTGACGGCGGTGCTCGAGGGCAGGTTCGCCGCCGCCTACGACGCCGTGCGGCGCGCGATCGCCGAGCACCGCGCGTTCGGCTGGATGTCGGAGATCACGCAGTGCCTCGAGCTCGCGCGCTCGATCGCGCCGCTCGTGGCGAACACGGCCGCCCAGCGCCGGTACACCGAGGAGCTCACCGTCGCGTTCAAGGCCCTGTTCGGCGACACCGGCGCCGCCACCGCGACCCAGTTCGAGCTCTCGCTGATCGAGCCGCCGGAGCAGCGCGGGGCCGCGCTGTCGATCGACGAGCACCTCGAGAAGCTCGAGGAGGGCCCCGTGCGCGACGTCGCGCGCCGCCGCATGCTGCGCGCTGCGGCGATCGCGGGCGTGGGCTCGCTCGAGGAGGCCGTCGCCGCCGGCTTCTCGGCGTCCGAGGAGAACACCGCGTCGCTCGTGGCGTTCGGGCTGTGCGCCCTGCGCGTGCGCGAGCTCGAGCTCGCGCGCCGCAGCTTCGAGCGCGCCGCGCGCCGGTGGTCGATCCTCGGTAGCAACCAGGGCTCGCCGTACCACGCGGTCCTCGCGCGGTTCCACCTCGCCCGCGTGCTCGGCGAGCTCGGCGACCCCACCGCGGCGCGCGCCTCCTACGAGGCGTTCCTGCGCTGCTGGGCCGACCCCGATCGGCCGATCCCCGAGGTCGCGGCCGCCCGCAAGATCCTCGACATCGCGCCGGCCGCGCCCGAGGACGACATCCCGCTCGTCGAGCACGACAGCGACATGACGTCCGTCGAGGCCGAGAAGCTCGCCGAGCAGCAGCCGTTCGAGGGCCGGCGCGAGACGATGGCGACCCTGATCCACAGCAGCTGCGCCGCGGTCGCGACGCGCACGCCGACGCTCATGACGATCTGCGCCGACGCCGGCATCGGCAAGACCCGGCTCGCGGCGGCCCTCCACCACGCGCTGACCGAGGCGATCCCGGCGGCGCGCGTGCTCATGTTCCGCGGCCAGGACTCGGCCGTCAGCGAGGTGGACGGGACGGTCCGGGCGATCCTGCGGCGGCTGGCCGCGCCGGCCGAGCGGACGCTGCGGCGGCGGAAGCTGCGCGAGCACCTGCAGGCCCAGATCGGCGACGGGTGGCCGGCGGTCGCGCTGACCCTGGGCTGGATCGGGCACGACGCGCCGGAGGTCGCCCCGCTGGCCGGCGCGCCGGGCGCCCTGCGCATCGCCACCGTCGAGGCGACCGCCCGGCTGCTCCGGCGCGCCGCCGAAGAGGCCCCGCTGTGCGTCATCATCGACGACGCCCACCTCGCCGACGCCACCGCCCTCGACGCGATCGAGCTCGCCACGCTCGATCGCGGCGGCGAGGCGCCGCTGTGGATCTGCGTGCTCGTGAAGCCGACGTTCGACACCCTGCGGCCCAGCTGGGGCGAGCGCGCCGCGCGCGCCGAGGAGATCGAGCTCGCGCCGCTGCCCGACGCCGCCGCCGAGGAGCTGTGCCGCGCGCTGCTCCACCCCGCCGAGAACCTGCCGGCGCGCGTCATCGAGATGATCACGGCGCGCGCGCACGGCAACGCGATGGTGCTGGCCGAGCTGTGCCGCGCGCTCAAGACCGAGGGCATCGTCCGCCAGGAGCGCAGCGGCGCGTGGATCCTCGAGACCGACCGCGTCGACGCCTGGCCGCACACGCCGCGCCTCGCGTGGCTCGCCGAGCGCGAGCTGCGCCGCCTGTCGCCCGACCTCGCCGCCCACGCGCAGCTGGCGGCGCTGCTCGGCCCCAAGTTCCCGGCCGCCGACATGGCCGGTGTCATCCGGGTGCTCGACGCCTCGTCGGCGGAGCGGCGCTTCCCGCTCGAGTCGGGCACGGCGCTCACGCAGCTCGAGAAGGCGCAGCTCTTGACCGTCCGCCGCAACTGCGAGTTCCGCAGCGCGATGCTGTGCGAGGCGGTCCGCGAGTCGATCCCGGCGCCGCTCCGCGCCGAGCTCCACCGCGCCGCGTACCAGTACTACCGCGACCTCCGCCAGGTCCCCGAGGAGCGGCGGCGGCCCCGGCTCGCGTTCCACGCGGCGGAGGCCGGGCTGCGCGAGCCGGCGGCGCTGGCGTACGAGGCGCTCGCCGCGGAGTACCTCTACCGGCACCGCTACGTCGAGGCGGAGGGCGCGTTCACGCGGATGCTCGCGCTCGTAGAGGCCGCGCCGCGGCGCCTCGTCGCGCTGCACGGCCGCGGCCTCGCGCGCTACCGGACCGGGCGCTACGAGGACGCGATCGACGATCTGCACCAGGCGCGCGCGCTCGCCAGCGAGTTCGGCGACCGGCGCGCCGAGCTGACGATCCTCCTCGACCAGGCGGCCGTCCTCGACTGGATGTGGAGCCACCGCCGCTCCGCCGAGCTGGTCGAGCAGGCGATCGCGCTCGCCGGCGACGAGCCCGATCCCGTGCTCGCCGCGCGCCTCGCGACCGGCCGCGCGCGCTCGCTGTGGCGGCTCGGCAAGAGCGTCGAGGCGCACGCGAGCCTGCTCGAGGCGCTGGCCCGCGCCGAGGCCGCGGGCGCCGCCGCGTACGAGAGCCTCATCCTCTCGCTCGTCATGCTGGGCACCGTCCTGTGCGGCCTCGGCGACCTCCAGAAGGCGCGCGAGGTCTTCGATCGCGCGCTCGCCACCGCGCGCGCGCAGGGCGATCGGCTCCACGAGCTCACCGCGCTCAACAACCGCCGCCGGCTGTGGATCGCGGAGAAGGACGTCGCGCGCGCCGTGGCCGAGCTGCGCACGATGTTCGAGCTCGGCCGGACACTCGGCCTCGTGCTCGCCGAGCTCGTCGGCTCGTACAACCTCGGCGAGCTCCTCTACCAGGCCGGCGACATCGACGCCGCGTGGCAGCACGTCGACCACGCGGTGGCGCTGGCCGCCCGCCGCGCCGATCTGCAGCCGCGCCCCCTCGCGCGGCTGCTCGAGCTCCGCCTGCTCGCGTTCGAGGGCCGGTGGCAGGAGGCGGAGGCGCTCGGCGCAGAGATCGCGGAGCTGCACCGGATGGCGCGGGCCGAGGGCCGCGTCGACGCGGAGCTGCTCCTCACCGAGGAGGTGCTCCTCGACGCGATCCTGCTCGCGGCCACCGGCGCTGGTGGCGGGCTCTCGGACGATGCCTGGGCCGCGCTGCGGGCCCGCGCGGAGCGCTGCGCGGAGGAGCAGCACGCGATCGAGGTGATCGAGCTGCAGGCGCTCGGCGCGCTGCGCGTGGGCGAGCCGGACGCGGCCCGGCGCGCGCTCGGCGAGGCGATCGAGCTCGCGCGGCGGATCCCGAACATCATGGAGGCGCGGCTGCTCCAGCGGCTCTCGCAGCTCGACGCGCCGGAGTCGCCGCCGGCGTAGCGAGCCGGCTCCCGTCGGGCCCGGCGCGCTACTTCTTCTTCGACGCGGTCTTCTTCTTCGGCGCCTCGGCGGGCGCCCCCGCCTCGGCCTCCGCCGTCGTCTTCGCCTCGGCCGCCGCCGCCGGCTTGCGCTCCTCGGTCTTCGTCATGCCGAGGCTCGCCTTGAGCGCCTCCATCAGATCGATGACCTTGCCCGCTGGCGCCTCGGGCGTGACCGTGATCTCCTGGCCCTCCACCTTGCGCTGGATGAGCTCGAGCATCCGCTCGGAGACCTCGTCCTTGTAGCGCTGCGGGTTCCAGGTCTCGTGGGCGATCTGCTGGATGATCTGCTTCGCGAGCCCGAGCTCTGCCGGCTTCAGCTCCGGCATGTCCGGCAGCGGCACCTCGGTCCACGGCTTCACCTCGGCCGCGTAGCGGAGCTGGTGCATGATGAGCCCGTTCTCGAACGGCCGCAGCTCGACGATGTACTGCTTGCCGCGCGCCGAGTACGACGCCACGCCGACGAGCCCCGTCTCGAGCATCGCGTCGTGGAGCAGCTTGTACGCGCGCTCGCCGCCCTTGTCCGGCCCGAGGTAGTAGCTCTTGTCGACGTACAAGGGATCGACCGCCGCCCCCGGCACGAACTCCTCGAGCGCGATCGTCTGCGTCGCGACCGCGTCGAGCGCCTTGAGCTCCTCGGCCGACAGGACCACGTACTGGCCCTTGCTGTGCTCGTACCCCTTCACCGTGTGCTCTCGATCGACGATCTCGTTGCACTGCGTGCACACGTACTGCTGGCGGAGCCGCGCGCCGTCCGCGTCGTGCAGCATGTTGAAGTGGACGTCGCCGGCCGTCTCGTTCGTCGTGTAGAGCTTCGTCGGGATCGAGACGAGGCCGAACGAGATGGTGGCGGTGCCGATGCTGCGGGCGGGCATGATGATAAAAATTGTACTGGCCTCCGGTGAGCGATCCCAAAAATGACCAAGGTCTGGACGCGTACCGTGCGAAGCGGACCGGCGGGGCCACACCTGAACCGATGGCCAGCACTCCGCCGATCCCGGGGCGTGGCCCGCGCATGTTCGTGGTGCACCAGCACGACGCGACGCGGATGCACTGGGACCTCCGGCTCGAGATCGACGGCGTCCTGTGCTCGTGGGCCGTCCCCAAGGCGCCCTCGATGGATCCCGACGACAAGCGCCTCGCCGTGAAGGTCGAGAACCACCCCCTCGAGTACGTGCACTTCGAGGCAGTGATCCCCGACGGCAACTACGGCGCCGGGCCGATGATCGCCTGGGACCGCGGGCTGTTCCGCCCGCTGATCGATCCCGCGCAGGGTCTCCTGGACGGCGAGATCAAGTTCGAGCTCTACGGCTACAAGCTGCGCGGCGCCTTCACGCTCGTGCACACCGGGAAGGGCAAACGCGGCCGGCAGTCAGGCCGGGGATCGGATCACTGGCTCCTGATCAAGAAGAGAGATCCCCCTACCGAGGCGTTCCTGGCCGGGGGCGAGCCCCTGTCCGGCGCCTCCGTGCTATCGGGCCTCACGATCGACGAGCTCGCCGCGGGCGCGCCGCGCCACCGCCAGTGGCTCGCCGAGCTCGAGGGCCTGGCCGATCTGGCGCCGAAGCGCACGATCGCGCCCGCCTCGTTCGAGCCCATGCTGTGCCACACCGCCGAGGCGGCGTTCTCGTCGGACGACTGGGTCTTCGAGCTCAAGTACGACGGCTTCCGCATGATCGCGTTCGGCGGGGCCGGCGACGCGGCGCTGCGCTACCGCTCCGGGCAGGACTCGACGAACCGCTACCCCGAGCTCACGTCGGCGATCCGCGCGCTGCCGATCCCCGGCCTCGTGCTCGACGGCGAGATCGTCGTCCTCGATCCCGAGGGCAAGCCCGACTTCCACCGGCTCGCCGAGCGCGCCCAGCTCCACAAGACGTCGGAGGTCCAGCGCGCCGCGCTCGCCGCGCCCGTCACGTACGTCGTGTTCGACCTGCTCGGCGCCGCCGGCCGCGACCTGCGCGGGCTGCCGCTCTTCGCGCGCAAGGAGCTCTTGCGCCGGATCCTGCCCGCCACCGGGCCGCTGCGCTACGGCGATCACATCGACGCGCGCGGCGAGGCGCTGCTCGAGCAGGTCGTCGCGCGCGGGCTCGAGGGCGTCGTCGCCAAGCGCAAGCTCGCGCCGTACCGCGCCGGCCGGTCCAAGGACTGGCTCAAGATGAAGCGCGATCCGGAAGGCGACTTCGCCGTCTGCGGCTACACCGCGCCGAAGAACACGCGGAGCGGCTTCGGCGCGCTGCACCTGTGCGTGTGGGAGGACAACCGCTGGGTCTGGGCCGGCAAGGTCGGCTCCGGCTTCGACGACAAGCTCCTGCGCGAGCTGCGCAAGGTCCTCGACGAGAAGCCGGCGTGGAAGCCCACGTTCCCGCGCCCCGAGGCGCCCGGCGACGTGCGCTGGATCGAGCCCGAGCTCGTCGTCCAGGTCCGCTACCGCGAGTGGGCGGCCGACAGCTCGCTGCGCTTCCCCGTGTTCGTGCGGATGCGGCCCGACAAGACGCCGCGCGAGTGCGGCATGCCGCTGCGGCACACCGGCGAGGCGCGCCCCGACGCTGACGACGACGCCGTGCCCGAGGCGCGCGACGGAAGCGACGACACCGGCCCGCTCGCGCGCGCGCCCGAGGACGCAGAGCTCGAGGTGGACGCGCCGATCCGCGAGCTGCGGCTGTCGCGCCTCCACAAGGTGTTCTGGAAGGACGACAACATCACGAAGGGCGATCTGATCGAGTACTACCGCGCGGTCGCCCCGCACATGCTGCCGTACCTCGCCGATCGGCCCGTGGTGCTGACGCGCTACCCCGACGGCATCGACGGCGAGATGTTCTATCAGAAGGACATGCCGCACTGGGTGCCGCCGTGGCTGCGCACCACGGCGCTGTGGAGCGAGCACAGCCAGCGCGAGGTGCACTACGTCCTGATCGACGACGCCGACGGGCTCGCGTTCGTCGCGAACCTCGGCTCGATCCCGATCCACGCGTGGGCGAGCCGCATCGGCAACCTCGAGAAGCCCGACTGGACGATCGTCGATCTGGATCCGAAGAACGCGCCGCGCGAGCACGTGGTGCCGCTCGCGCTCGCGATCCACGAGCTGTGCGAGGCCGCCGGGCTGCCGAACTACGTCAAGACCTCGGGCCAGAGCGGGCTCCACGTCCTGATCCCGCTCGCCGGGCAGTGCACGTTCGATCAGGCGCGGACGCTCGCCTACCTGATCGGCGCGATCATCGAGAAGCAGCACCCCGACATGGCCACCACGCACCGCAACCCCGCCGCGCGCGGCGGCCGCGTCTACCTCGACTGGGGCCAGAACGCGCACGGCCAGCTGCTCGTCGCGCCGTACAGCGTCCGCCCCGTCGCCGGCGCGCCCGTCTCGATGCCCGTCTACTGGCACGAGGTCACGCCGGACCTCGACGCGCGGCAGTTCACGCTGCGCAACGCGCTCGATCGGATCGCGGCGTGGCCCGGCGATCCGTGCCGGCCCGTGCTCACCGAGCGGCCCGATCTGGCCGCGGCGCTGACCCGCCTCGAGGCGCTGATTCGGGCCTGAGCCCGCGCGCTACGAGCGTGCCGGGTCGCGCTCAGGCAGCGGCGCCGACGCGCGCGCGGGTGCGGACGCACCGACCGCCTGCCGCTTCGCAGCGGCGCGCACGATCATGCGCTCGCAGGCGTTCATCATCGCCGTCATGGCCATGTAGCAACGGCGCGCCGCCTCGATCGCCTCCGCGCGGACCTCGGCCGTCAGCGAGGTTCGCTCGATGTACTCGCGCTCCACCTCCTGGAACAGGACGTGGCTGTGCTCGACGCTGAGGTGCGTCTGCGCGTAGTAGACGAGCCGGCCCGAGTAACCGGAGCGCGGAAAGTAGCCCACCGTCCGCGAGAACAAGGCCTCACCGGTCATCTCGAGCACCCACACGGTCGCCATCCGCGTCGCGTCGTGCTTCGCGCAGAGCGCCTCGTGGATGAACTGGTACGCCGCGTCCCGCTCCACCTCGTGCTCCTCGCTGTAGACCCGCTCGAAGTCGACCGCGACGTCGAGGTTCGCGAGATCGGCGCGGAGCCAGCGGTTGTGATCCTTCTCCTCGATCGCGTGCTGCAGGGCGATCCGCCGCATCTCCGGATCCTCGAAGCGGGCGGAGTTGATGCGCAGGAAGTCCTTCGCCGAGTGGGTGAAGAACATGATGGAGGGCGCGAAGGCGCGGACGTCGTCGAGGGTCCCCGTCCCCTCGAGCCGCTTGAACAGCGGGAGCTCCGAGAACACCCGCTTCTGCTCTTCGATGAAATCGATGACTTGCTTCATGACCCCGGGGACGCGGCGACCTCGCGCTTGTCGCAAAAAAAAATCAGCCCAGGGCGCGCCGCCGGAGTTTGCCGTTGTCACGGGCACCGCGCTCGGGGAAGATCCCGCCGTGCGACCGTATCGACTCCTCGCCGTGCTCGCGATCACCGGCGGACTGTGGGCGCCGCGCGACGCGGCCGCGGTCTGCGACATCGCCGGGCCGTACCTCGGGACCGGGACGAAGCTCCCGCTCGGCTGCCCGCTCCACGTCTACAGCGGCTTCAACGGGACCGGCGAGCCGTTCATCCCGAAGGTCACGGTCCTGCGCGGCGGCGCCTACGCCGACGCGACCGGCGCGATCACGCGCAACATGGAGCAGATCTCGGTCACCACGACGTTCGTCAACTGCCAGCTGCAGCCCTCGAACATGATGACCACCATCATGCCGTACGATCACCTCGCCATCACGCCGCAGAACGTGCAGGTCGGCGAGCAGATCGGCTTCAGCAGCGACTGGCTCACCGGGATCGAGATCGTGGCGGCCGGCCCGTGCGCCGCGCCGATCCTGCCGCAGCCCGCCTGCACGGAGACGCCGTTCTGCGGCTCGCCCCCGCCGTTCGAGGACTTCGAGCAGAGCGACTGCTCGGCCGGCGGCGGCGGCGGCCTCGCGCTCGGCCTCGCGCTGCTCGGGCTGTGCGCGGCGCGCCGTCGTCGGCGCTGACGGCGACGTTCTGCTAGGGTGGCCCCGTGAAGATCGCCTGCATCGGCGGCGGACCGGCCGGGCTGTACCTGGGCATCCTCGTGAAGCGCGTGGCGCCGGAGCACGACGTCGTCGTGTACGAGCGCAACCGCCCCGCCGATACGTTCGGGTTCGGCGTCGTGTTCTCCGACGCCACGCTCGGCCACCTCGCCGCCGCCGATCCCGAGACGCACCGCCAGATCACCGATCGCTTCGCGCGCTGGGACGACATCGAGATCCACGTCGGCGGCGAGGTGCTGCGCTCGACCGGCCACGGCTTCTGCGGCATCGAGCGCAAGGCGCTGCTCCAGCTCCTGCAGGCGCGCGCGCAGGAGCTCGGCGTGCGGATCGAGTTCGAGCGCGAGGTGCGCGCGCTCGGCGAGCTCTCCGGCGCCGATGTGATCGTCGCGTGCGACGGCGTGGCGAGCTGGGTGCGCGACGCGCTCGCCGCGGAGCTGCGGCCCCACGTCGACGTGCGGCCGAACAAGTTCGTGTGGCTCGGCTGCACCGTGCCGTACCGCGCGTTCACGTTCCTGTTCAAGGAGACGCCGCACGGCCTGTTCCGCGTCCACGCGTACCGCTACCACGAGCACGGCTCGACGTTCATCGCCGAGTGCCGCGAGGAGACCTGGCGCGCGCTCGGGCTCGCCGGCGCCGACGAGGATCGCACGCTCGCCGTGCTCGAGGGCGTGTTCGCCGAGGAGCTCGCCGGTCACCGCCTCATCAAGAACCGCTCGATCTGGCGCAACTTCCCGACCGTGCGGTGCGGCAAGTGGCACGCCGGGAACGTCGTGCTCGTCGGCGACGCCGCGCACACCGCGCACTTCTCGATCGGCTCCGGCACCAAGCTCGCGATGGAGGACGTGATCGCGCTGCGCGACGAGCTCGTCGCTCGCGGCGCGCGCGACATCGGCGGCGCGCTCGCCGCGTACGAGGCACGGCGCCGGCCCGAGGTCGAGGCGCTCCAGGCCGCGGCGCAGGCGAGCCTCGAGTGGTTCGAGGGCACCGAGCGCTACCTCGCGATGGCGCCCGTCCAGCTCACGTACAGCCTGATGACGCGCAGCCTGCGCGTCTCGCACGCGTCCGTCGCGCGGCGCGATCCGCACCTCGCGCGCGGCGTCGAGGCGCTCCTGGCCCGCGCGGCCGGTGTGCCCGCCGAGGCGCCGCCGCGGCCCACGGCGCTGCCGCTCCAGCTCGGCGACCGGCGCGCCCGCTCGCGGCTCGCGCCCGCGGGGCCG
>Ga0247790_10000101_pt1 | contig 43331 bp, 23 predicted proteins | sample UWRJS171409R4_FD_179913 | JGI IMG/M metagenome (GOLD analysis project Ga0247790, IMG submission 179913) | Soil microbial communities from Arlington Agricultural Research Station in Wisconsin, United States - UWRJ-S171-409R-4 | ecosystem: Environmental > Terrestrial > Soil > Agricultural land...
CCCCGAGAGCGCGGCCAGCTCCCCGGCGACCTTGGGCAGCGGTTTGTCGGTGCGCGGCCAGAATGGATTCACCGCGATGAACCGATCGAGCGGCCACGTCGGCGCGATGCGCGCGCACGCACGCTCGGCGGCCTCGATCTGCGGATGGAGGACGCTCACTGGAACCCCGGCGGCCAGAGGCGGAACGTCACGCGCGTGAACCAGTCATCGATGTAGAGGCCGCTGACGAGGTGCGGCTGGAGCCACCGCGAGAACCGCCCGTTCGGCCACGTCTGCAGGATCGTCTGGACGAGGAACAGCACGCCGAGGCCGATCACGACGATGTTCCACTTGAGGTCCGAGGTCTCGAAGCCGGCATTGATCTCCGGAGCGATCACCTCGAAGCCAACGTGCCAGCCGAAGTACGCGGCCGACGCTCCCATCGCGAACCACGTCGCGATCAAGAACGGGCGGAACCCGGCGGCGATCGCCCGGCCGACCATCGGCGCGAAGGAGAGGGCCAGCACGAGCGCGAGCGGCTCGATCCCGTTCGACACGTGACCGATGGCGGCCTCGGTGGCGATCACCGTCCCCAGATAGAACGGTGCGACCGCCACGGTCGCGACGATCAACGCGGCCAGGAGATGCCAGAGCTTCGTGTGTCGGCTGTGCACGAGGTGCGAGGCGCGCCACTGCTGCACGACCGAGCCCGAGCTCAGGAACGTGTGCGCCTTGTACAGCGAGTGCGCGAGGAGGTGCATCAGCGCCAGGTGCCACGCCCCGAGCCCGCACTGCACGAGCATGAAGCCCATCTGCCCGATCGTCGACCACGCGAGCACGCCCTTGACGGCGACGCGCGTCGCCATCACGAGCGCCGCGACGATCGTCGTGAACAGGCCGACGCCGAGGAGGATGCTCTGCGCGATGTACGCGTGGCCCATCAGCGGCGCGAGCCGGATCATGACAAAGCCGCCGATGTTCACGACGCCCGCGTGGAGCAGCGCGGACACGGGGGTCGGGGCCTCCATGACCCACTGCAGCCAGCCGTGAAACGGGATCTGCGCCGACTTGAGCAGGACGCCGAACACCATGAGGACGGTCGCGACGTGGAGGGTCGGCGAGAGCTCGCCGCTCGCGCGCGTGACGGCGCTCACGACGTCGATCCGGAGGGTCCCGAGCTCGGAGCCGATGATCACGATCGACGAGACGAAGCACGCGTCCGCGACGCGGCTCAAGAGGAACTTCTTGTGCGCGACGATGATCGCCTGGCGGCGCGTTCGATAGAACGTGAGCAGGCTGTGCAGGCCGATGTCGGTCGCGAACCACGCGAGGACGAGCACCGCGAGGTTGTTCGAGGTCACGAGCACGCAGGCCGACGCGACGGTCAAGAGGAGCGATCGAGCGTAGCGGTCCAGGTCGCGCTGGCCGGCGAGGTAGGACCGCGAGAAGCGGACGACCACGACGGCGAGCGTCGAGACCAGCACGAACATGGCGCTCGAGACGATGTCGAGCTGCACGACATCGTTCATCACCGAGGTGGGCACTGTCGTGCGTGCGTCGTACCCCGCAAAGGAGAGCACGGGGTGGAGGACGACCGCGAGGTAGGCGACCACCGCGGCGAAGGTCGTCACGTTCGACGCGCTCGACAGCATCGGCGTGCGTTGCCGCGCGATGAAGAACGGCGCGACGATCAGGCTGGCTGGGACGAGCGCAGCGAGGACGAGCGGGACGAGCGCGAGCAGCTCATCGGCTGTCATACGCCCGACCTCTGTGGAGCTACTTTCAACATCGAGTGCTCGTGCGAGCGCGAGCGCGACGATGACGCTCGCAGGCCTGCGAACGTAGCAGAGTCGGCGGCGATCAGAGGTCGCTCAGGTTCACGACGACGCGCCTCACCTTCACGTACGAGATGTCCGTCCAGTAGACACGGGCCTCGAGCTTGTGCCCGGCCCGGCCATCGAGCGGGGCGTTCAGCGTGAAGCGCTGGTACGCGAAGGTCCCGCGGAATTCGCGGCGGCGCACGTCGCGCGTCGCGATGATCGTGTTGGTCGTGTAGTCGTTGATGTCGATCTTGGCGACCACGCCGTTATCGGCGCTGTTGTTGTCGACCATCAGGTCGAAGACGGCCTGCGCCGCGCCGCCGCCCCAGTCGGTCGCGTAGGGGCCGTAGATCATGTGGCCCGCCGCGTCGGGGCCGGTGGCCGCCGACCAGCCGTCGGCCTCGGCGCGCCCGACGGCGTGCGAGAGGCCCGTGACGGCGCTGTACGTGCGGCCGGTGACGGTGCCGGGCGCGCTCGCGTTCGGGAACGTGAGCCGCCGCCGCCCTTCGATCGACGACTGGCCGCCCGCGATCGGCAGCGACACGCCGGCGTGGACGAGGCCTCCGCCCATCTCGATCGCGCCGTGGACGACGCAGAGGCACGCGCCGACGTCCGCGTTGTCGCTCGGGCCCACGTGCGACAGCGTGGCGGTGCGGCCTGCGGCGTAGGCGTTGACGCCGCCGAGCGTCAGGGGCTGGTCGGCCCACGCCAAGACGACGTCGGTCGAGAGCAGCGGCTTCGTCCGCAGGTCGGTCCACGTCCCCGCCGGCATCGATACCTGCTGGCCGCCCCAGGAGAGCGAGATCGTGCGCGTCTCGGCCCGCCAGAAGCGGTGCCAGCGCTTGAGATAGTGCGGGTTTGGATAGGCCGTCATGACGAAACCCCCGATGAGGCTCATGGGGCCGTCGAACGTGGGGTTGCCCGCGGGGTTCACGATCTGCTGCGTGCGGTCGAAGTAGCTCTGGTTGGCGTAGAGCTCGTAGCCCACGCGCAGGAGCACGCGGCGCCGCACCTTGTCGGGGAACAGGTAGTCGGCGTGGCACGCGTCGCCGTCGTAGTTGCCGTCGCCGTCGGCCTCCTTGGTGAGCGGGCCCTCGTACACGAGCTTGAGGCCGCCGTCGGGCAGCGGCTGCACGACGACGGGCTCGAACTTCGCGGCGAAGCTCGGGGCGCCCCCGTTGCAGGCCGACCACCAGGGGATCCGGGTGTTGGTGATCGGCGGCGCCTCGTTCAGCCCGTACTGGTTGCACCAGTCCCGGGTCGCGCAGGCGGGATCGTCGTTCGCCTCGGGCGTGCGGTTGGGGAACTCGACGTGCTCGGCGCCCTTGTACCCGCCGGCGAAGCGCCCCTCGCCGTTCTCGCCGGGCACGAAGACGTTGACCGGGCGCCCGTCGGCGTCCTTGGCCACGAAGTCGAGCGCGTCACCGGCCGCTCCGTCGAGCACCCAGAGGCCGTTCATCTTGCCGTAGAAGCCGGTCTGGTCGATCCATGCGAGGTAGTAGCGCCCGACGAAGACGCGGTCGTCGGGGTTCGGCGCCTCGGGGCCGCTGAAGCCGAGCCCACTCAGCGCGGCTCGCGTGAGGTCGAGCGCGCGCGCGGCCGAGGCGCCGCTCGCGTTGTGAATCGGCGGCAGCGACGCGTCGTCGAGCAGCGCCTGGCTCAGGGTCGCGGGCGCGCGCGCGCCCTCGTCGTCGGGCGGGGCGTCGCCGGGGGCGCACGCGGCGACGGCCAGCGCGCAGGCAGAGAGGGATGCGAAGCGTCGCATGTCGCCGATGCTACGCTCAGAGCGCATGGCGCGCGGCGCGCCGCGCCATGCACCGTATGGCCCGCCTTGTCTTCGCCCGTCTCATCCTCGCCTGCGTCGCTTGCGCCGCTTGCGGCGGCGCGCCGGCCGGGCCGGAGGCGCCCGCAGCGCCGCGCCCGCTGACGCCCGCGGACGTCGGCCTCCCTGACGTCCCCCCGGAGGAGCCGCGCGCGCCGCCGCGCGAGGTGCCGGCGCGCCCAGAGCCGCCTCCGGGTGCGCCGCCCGAGCCGCCGGGCTACTACCGCCGCGAGGCCTGCCCGCCCTATGCCGGCTGCCTGCTCACGCGCGAGATCACCGACGACGCCGTCCGTACTTCCTACTCGTGCAGCTACAGCTCCGGCGGCACCCGCTGGTACCGCGCCCTGCGCTCCGTCCGGATCGTCGACCTCCAGGTCGAAGGCGGCCTCGATCGCGCCGCGGTGCGCCGCGTCTTCATCCGGAAGATCGACGACTGGAAGCGCTGCCTCGCGCGCGCCGGCACCGCCGACCAGATCCAGATCCGCGGCGCGATCGCCGCCTCCGGCGCGCCGGTCACCGCCGACGTCACCGCCGCCGACGAGCCGGGCGCCGCCTGTCTCCGCGACGTCACCGCCGCGTCCAGCTTCCAGGGGGCGAGCGAGCCGACGCTCTACACGCTCACCCTCGACTACGACGTCACGAGCCCGGCCACCGTCCCGCCGCTGCAGTGCCGGTAGCGCGCGCGGCTCGTGCGCGGCGGTCGCGGCCGCGTCACTGGCTGAGCGCGTTGTTGTAGTAGGCGTCGCTGGGGCTGCCGAGCCAGATCTCGTAGGTGGCGAGGCCCAGGTCGGCCGGGACCGAGAACTCCTGGCGGAAGGTGCCGTCGGCGGTCGTGACGGCGCGCCCGATGTGGCGGAACCCCTTGCCGTCTGCGCCCTTGAGCGAGAGGTAGACGTCGATCGGGTGATTGGGGAGGGCCTTGCCGCGGACGTGCGCGCGGCCGGCGATCCGCACAGCGGCGCCGCGGTAGCCGCTCGCGTCGGCCTCGAGCACCTCGAGCACGGGCGTGGCCTTCTTGGGGTCGTGCGTCGCGACGGGCAGGCCGGGATCGGGCGCGGTCTGGTCGCCGGTGCCGCCGCTGCCGCCGCCGCTGCCGCCGAGGTCCGGCGTGACGCCGCTCGCCGGCGCGTCGTCGAGGGAGGCGCGCTTGTCGTCGATCTGCTGCTGCGTCAGGCCGCTGATCTGCCCCTCGAGCTGCGTATAGTTGTTGCGGTACTCCGGCGGCTTGGCGAACGGATCGTCGGCGCGCGGGCGGTGCAGCGTCTTGTCGTTGGCGTTCTGGACGTCCATGCGGAGCGCCGCGCCGCCGAGGTCGATGCGCTGCCATTCGCGCTCGGGGAACCAGACCTCGACGAACGCGTGCGCCTCGTTCTGCACGTAGCGCGTCGGGATCCCGACCGCGTTCGCCGTGATCATGAACGCGAACGAGCGGTGGCGGCAGACGCCGGCCTTGGTGTCGCAGAGATCGCGGTAGATGTCGCCCGTCGACGGCAGCGGCTTGGCCTGGAATGCGCGGAAGTAGCCGACGAGCGCGTTGAACGCATCGCTGAGCGGCATGTCGCGGTTGATGCGGAGCTTGCGCAGCGTGAGCTCGGCGTTCGCGCGGACGTCGGCGGGCAGGTTCGGCCGGATCTCGTTCGGCGCGGCTTGCTCGACGAGGCCCGGCGTCAGGCGCCGGCTGGTCGTGGGCAGCGAGGGCGCGAAGTAGCCGGCGTCGGCGTCGACGAGGAAGGTGAGGCGGACCGCCGCGGACGTGCTCGGGTTGGCGGCGCGGACGTAGAAGTTGTCGGCGCCGTCCTTGGAGAACTCGAGCCGCACGGGCGGCTTCGTCTCGTACGACAGGATCCGCATGTCGGGCGCGACGCTCGGCAGCGGGATGTCCTTGCCGGGCGATAGCTCGATCATGAGCGAGCCCCAGAACCGATCGCGCAGCTTGTCGGTGTCCGCGGTGCCGATGACGGGGAGGGTGACCTGCGCCGTGCGCCCGACGAACAGCTTGTACGACGTGGCGGCCACCGCGTCGAACGAGCTCATCCGCTTGAACGGCAAGACGTCGGGGTTGAAGACGCTGACGTAGTGCAGCGTGCCGTCGGCGCCGGTGTTGCTGTCCGGCGTCATCGACGTCTGGCGATCCGCCGCGAAGCCGCCCTGGCCGAGCATGGGCTCGCCCGACTTGCGCGGCTCGGCGGGCGGCTCCGTCAGGATCTTGTTGCCGGCGATCATCGCCGCGGGGTTGCCGCTGCCGCCGGCGCCGATCAGCGGCGTGGGCTTGCGATCCGCGAGCGGGAGCTCCTGGTGCAGCGTGCGCCGCGGCTGCTGGGCGAGCGCGAGCCCGGCGGCGGCGACGATGCCGACGGCGAGGGCCCCGCCGGCCGCGAGCCGGAGGCGATCGGCGTGCGTGAGGCGCGAGCGCGTGTGCATTCGCCCGATGATGACACGGTCGCGCCGCGCCGGTAGCAGTATGATGCCGCCGCGCATGGCGGCCGCGACCTCGACGCAGCCCGCGGTACGACCGGCCGGCGCGGTGCTCCGCAACGAAGGCGAGCGCGCGCTCGTGACGGCGGCGGGGGCGGTGTTCGCGCTGGGCAGCGGCGGGGCGGCGATGAGCGCGGCGGCGGCGGACGCGATGTTCCTGTCGGAGCTGGGGCCGGCGCACCTGGGCGAGGCGGTCGCGGTGTCGAGCGCGCTGCTCGCGGTCGTGCTCGCGGTCGTCGGCGGGCTCGCCGATCGCCTCGAGCGCCGCCGCGTGCTGGCGGCCCTCGCGCTGGGCTCGGCGGCGGTCATCGCGGCCCTGGCGGCGCTGTCGCTCGTCGCGCCGGTCGCGGCGGCGGTGGCGACCCTGATCGGCGGCAAGCAGCTCGCGGCGGCCACCGATCTCGCGTTCTGGGTGGTGATCGCCGAGCGGCTCGACGCGCGGCGATCCCGGCGCATGCTGCCGCTCCTCGCCGCGACGGGAGGCGCGGGCGCGGCGGCGGGCGCGGTGCTGGTCGTGCCGGTCGCGGCGGCGGCGGGCGCGCGCGGCGTGCTCCTGTGCGGCGCCGCGCTCCTGGTGCTGGCGGCGGCGGGCGCGGCGCGCCTGCCGGCGACCCGCCGCGTGGGCGCGCCGCCGGCGCGGGTCGGCGCGCTGATCGCGCGGTCGTGGCGGGACGGCGCGCGCGCGGTCCGCCGCCACGCGCTCGCGCGCCAGCTGGCGATCCTCGTCGGCGCGGCGGGAGTCTTCGCCTCGCTGGTCTACTTCGCCCTGGGCGTCGCCGTGGTGACCGAGGGCGGCAGCACCGCGGATCTGGCCGCGCTCCTGGGCGGCGTGCGCGGCGCGGGCCAGGTGCTCACGCTGCTCGTCCAGCTGGCGCTCGCGCCGCGGCTCCTCGCGTGGCTCGGCACCGGGCGGGCGCTCCTGCTCGCGCCGCTCGTGGCGCTGGCGTCGGGGCTGGGGCTCGTCGTGGCGCCGGTGCTGGCCGTCGCGATCGCGACGCAGATCAGCGCGCGCGTGCTCGACGCGGGCGTCGAGACGCCGGCCGAGAAGCTGGCGCAGACGCTCCTGCCGTCGGCGGTGCGCGGCCGCGTGGGCGGGTTCCTCGACGGCACCGCGAAGCGGGCGGGCGCGGCCGCGGGCGGCCTCATCGCCGCGGCGCTCGCGGGCTCGCCGGCTTCGTTCTACGCCGTCATGGCGACGGCGGCGGCGCTCTGGCTCGTCGCGGCGGCGCGGCTCGCGCGCGAGCTACCGGCGCTCGCGATCGAGCACGTCGTCCGGGTCGCGGACGAAGGCGACGATGACATCGACGTCGACGCGCGCGCGATGGGGAGCGCCGTCGAGGTGCTGCACCGCGAGCTCGGGGGGCCCAAGCCGGAGCGCGCCGCCGAGGTGCTGGCGCGCCTGCACGAGCGCGGGCGCGTCGACGCGGTGGAGCCGCTCGTGCGCGCGGCCACCGAGCGCGGCGGCGAGGCGCTGTGGCGGACGCTGATCGGCGTCCTCGGCGCGCGCGCCGAGGTCCACGGCCCGGCGCTCTCCACGGCGGCGCAGCGGGCCCGCGGCGCGGAGCTCGAGCTCTGCGTGCGCGCGATCGGCCTCTGCGGCGGCGTCTCGTCCGACGAGGTGCGCGCGCTGGCACCGCCGGGGGGCGACGCCGCGCTCGTGCTCACGGCGGAGATCGCCGAGCTGCGCCTCCTTGGCGACGAAGGCGGCGTCCTCGCCCGGCTGGCGGAGGCGATCCGCGACAGCGGCCCGATGGGGCGGGCGGCCACCGACGAGCTGTGCGTCGAGCTCGGCGTCGCGCTGGCGGGCGCGCCGGCTCCCGGCGCGAAGGAGCCAGGGGCCGACGACGCCCGCACGCTCGAGGCGGCGCGGCACCTGGCGCGGGCGCTCCGCCGCGGCCGCGGCAACGCCGCGGGCCGGAACGCCGCGTTCGCGCAGCTCCAGCGGGCGGTGGCGCGGCTCCGCGACCGGCGCAGCGCCGAGCTGTCGCTGCTCCGGACCGATCTCCTCGAGCTGGTGCGCGAGCGCGTCGAGGCGGGGACGAGCCGGCCGGCCCCCGACCACATGCTGGTGTCGCTCGTCCTCTTGCCGGTCGGCATCGCCGACGAGACGCCGGCGGCGCTCCGGCTCTTCGGCGCGCTGCTCGACGGCGCGGACGCGATCGAGCCTGACGATCTGCGCCGCATCGCGCGCGCGCTCGGCGAGCCGGACGACGACGTGCGCGCCGCCGCCGAGGAGGCGCTCACCGCGCTCGGCCCGGCGGCCGCGGGCGAGCTGGTCGCCACCGTGGCGTGGGGCCGCCGCCGCGCGCGCGATCGCGCGGCCGCGCTGCTCGCCGAGCTGCCGGTCACGCCCGCGACGCTCGATCGGCTGATCGACGCCGAGCTCGACGCGCTCGATCAGACGCACACCGCGATCGCGGTCCTGGTCGAGCCGGGGGACGAGCTCCTGGCGCGCCGGCTCGACGAGCGGCTGCGCGAGATCGCGCGCACCGTGCTCCTGCTCGTGGCGGCCCGCCGCCGCTCGCCGGCGATCTCGGAGGCCGCCGCGGCGTGGGGCCGCGCGCACAACGCGCAGGAGCGCGCGCGCACGCTCGCGGTGATCGAGACGGCGCTGCCGCGCGCGCTCGTCACGCGGCTGGTCGACGCCGTCGACGAGCTGGCCCCGGCGGAGCGCGCCGCGGCGCTCGCGCGCGGCGGGGTGGCGCCGCCGGCCCGCGACGCCGTGATCCGCGCCGAGCTGGCGGGCCGCGATCGGCTCGCCCGCGCGCTCGCGCTGCACGTGCTCGGCGCCGCCGGGCGCAGCGCCCACCGCCAGACGATCGCCGAGGCCGCGCGCGCCGAGGCCCGCCAGGCCTCGCCCGCGGATCTTTTGCGCCGCGTCTCCGAGTCGCTCACCGAGCAGGCCGCCCTCGAAGAAGGAGCCACCGACATGCCCAGCCGCGTCGAGACCCTGATCGCCCTGGGGCGCGTGCCGCTGCTCGCCGCGCTCACCACCCGCCAGCTGGCCGACGTCGCGGAGCGCGCGCGGTGGTCGCACGCCCGCGAGGGCGCGGTCGTCGTGACGGCCGGCGACCTGGTCGACGCGCTGATCATCGTCGACGACGGCGAGCTCGCGCTCGGCGAGCGCCGGATCGTGAAGGGCGAGGTGGTCGACGAGCTCGCGTGCGTCGCGCCGCAGCTCTTCGAGCACGACCTGCGCGCGGTCCGCGCGGTGCGCCTCATCCGGCTCGAGCGCCCCGACTTCGAGGAGCTCGTCGACGACGTGCCGGGCCTGGCGTCCGCGATCTGCCGCGCGCTGGGCGAGCGCGCGCGCCGCGCCGAGGACCGCGGCTATCGCTCGCCGCTCACGAGCCGCGTGTAGGCTTGCTCGCCGCCGCCCCGGGGGCGCGCGCGCTGCACGCGTCGAACTGGGCCTGCGACGCGGCCGAGAGGAAGCACTGGCGCAGCTCGGCGTCCCACTTGTTCTTCATGCACGACTGGGCGGTCGCACGGACGATGTCGGTGCGGGCCTGCTCGAACTGGGCCTTGGCCTGCGCGTCGGGCGCGTTGGCGACGAGGATGTTGGCGGCCCGCACGCCGATCTCCATGCAGGCCTGCGCGGAGTCGTCGCCGGGCGCGGGCGTAGGCGTGGGCGTAGGCGCGGGCGCGGGCGCGGGCGCGGGCGCAGTCACAGTCGCGCTGGCCGGGGCGGGCGTGGGCGCCGCGGCGGCCTGTTGCTGCTTGGGCGCCGGCTTGTGGTCGCAGGCCCCGATCACGAGGACGATACCGAGCCAGAGATGTCTCACGCCTCACTGTCGCGGACTTCGGCCGCGCGTGCAACTAGCCGCCCACGAACGGGCGGGCCTGGACGGTCCAGAACTTCTCGCCTTCGAGCACCCACTCGACGTCGAGCGCCTTGACGTGCGGGAACAGGGGCAGAAACACCCGCACCTGATCGGCGAGCCGCTTCGCACGCTCCTCGGTCAGGATCACGCCGGCGCCCTCGGGCACCTTGACCTCGACGATGCCGCCCTTGTCGTCGAACCGCAGCATCACCGGATCGTCGGCGCGCGAGATGATCTTCGTGCCGTCGTTCGTCGGGTCGTAGATGATCTGCTCGGGCACCTTCTGCCCCTCGACGACGCGCATGCCCAGGCCGAACTTGGCGTTGATCGTGTAGCTGTTCTTGTCCGTCGGGTCGTAGAGGTTCTTCGTCACGAGCACGCCGGCGGCCGTCGCGTTGACGCCGACCTGCACGAGCACCGAGCCGAACACCTGGCGGTGATCGATGCCGAACGCCTCGCGCTCGTCGACGGCGCGCAGCGTCCAGACCGAGGCCCACACCTTCCGGATCGCCTCGCCGAGCTGCTTCTTGCCCACGACGTTCGCCACGGTGTCGTAGAGGCCGGCGCCGTTGAACCCGGGCAGGTCCTCGGCGTTCGTCGAGCTGCGCACGAACACGCCGCGGCCGCCGAGCCGCAGGCGCACGCGCTTGTAGATCGCGTCGAGCGTCGCCGGATCGAGCGGGGCGGCCTCGATCGCGCCGCGCAGCTCGGCGAGCGCGTTCTTGCGCCACGCGGCGTCCGTCTTGAAGCGGGGCTCGCCGAGGAGCGCGTCCACCTTGGCGTCGAGCCCGTGCTGCTTCATGTGCTGCACGTAGTAGAAGATCGGCACGCCGAACCCCTCGGGGATGCTCACGCCACGCAGGTTCGCCGTCACGATCTCGCCGAGGTTTGCTGCCTTGGTGCCGTAGATCGTCGCGTCCTTCGCGCGCATCCGCGTGAGCATCGCGAACCGCGGGACGTCGAGCTGGGCCTGGGGCAGGTCCACGTGCTTGCCCGCGGCGATCCGGCCCTCGAGCTCCTTGATCTCGGCGGCGGTGGCCTCGCGCACGGTCAGCTGCGTCTCGGTGACCTCGTAGTAGACGTGCTTGCCGTCGAGCCGGCCGTACTTCTCGCGCGCCTTCTTGTCGCCGGCGTTCGGGATGCCCCACGCGTTCGCGCGCAGGTTCACGTGCGACAGCGGCGTCGAGAACGTGGTCGCGATGATGCCGGCGACGGGCGTGATGTCCGGGTAGCTCTCCTGGAGCAGCACGATCTCGTGGCGGCCGAACACGAGCGACTCGTACGGCGTGCCGACGGGCACGACGCGCAGCTTGCCGACGGTGCGGCCGGCGTTGAACGCCTGGAACTCGGCCGCCTTGTAGAGCTCGTCGTTCGTGACGATCGCGTGGCCGAGCTTCTTCACCTCGGTGGCGACCTTCTGCTGCATCGGCGAGTCCGGCCGGAACGCGAGGTTCTTGACGAAGAACGTCTCGCCGAGCCGCTTCTTGGCGCGCAGCACGTCGGGCGCGCCGATCTTGTCGCCCTCCCAGAACGCGAACGACCAGCGATCGACCTTCAGGTGGTGCGTGAGGTAGCCGAGGATGAACCGCGGCTTCTCCCGCTCGTAGTTCTTGTTGTACTCGCGGACGTTCTCGGAGGTCCACGGCAGCTTGAGGAGCTCGCCGAGGACGAAGTCGGCGTGGATGTTGAAGACGTTGACGTCGATGAAGTAGATGTCGCTCGTCCGGACGTCGATGATGAACTTGCCGAGCTCGTCGGAGCTGACGCGCTTGGAGTAGTTCTGCCAGGTCGCCATGCTGTCGATCGTCTTGACCCAGACGCGGCGCGAGTCCGCGCGGGCGGGCGACGACGCCGATCCGAGAAGTCCCAGACCCAGGGCCAGGCCCAAGGCCACGCCGAGGCCCAGGGGCAGGCGAGTGCCCCGCGCGATCCACCCGTGCTTCATGGCCCTCTTATAACGCGTATAGTCGGCACGTGGTGTCCCTGGGGAATCGTGCGACCACGTTCGCCGTCATCGTCGCCGCGCTCGGCTACTTCGTCGATGTCTACGATCTGATCCTGTTCGGGATGGTCCGCACGGCGAGCCTCCGGGACCTCGGGATCTCCGGGACCGCGCTGACGGAGCAGGGCGTGCGCCTGCTCAACTGGCAGATGTTCGGCATGCTCACCGGCGGCATCCTGTGGGGCGTTTGGGGCGACCGCCGGGGGCGGCTCTCGGTGCTGTTCGGCTCGATCACGCTGTACTCGCTCGCGAACATCGCGAACGGCATGGTCGACTCCGTCGAGAGCTACAAGTGGTGTCGGCTCGCCGCCGGCATCGGGCTGGCCGGCGAGCTCGGCGCCGGCATCACGCTCGTCAGCGAGCTGATGGACCGCAAGACGCGCGGCATCGGGACGACGATCGTCGCCGCGTTCGGCCTCTCGGGCGGTGTGGCGGCCGGCCTCGTCGGCGGCGCGTTCCACCAGCTCGCGCCCGACGAGTGGCGCACCGCCTACTATATCGGCGGCGGCATGGGGCTGGCGCTCCTGGTGCTGCGGGTCGGCGTCATCGAGTCGGGGATGTTCCGGAACGTGGCGGCGAACAAGGCGCTCTCGCGCGGCAACTTCTTCCTCCTGTTCACCGACGGGCGCCGGCTCGGCCGCTACCTCGCGGTCATCGCGGTCGGCGTCCCGGTCTGGTACGTCATGGGCATCCTGTTCACGTTCGCGCCGGAGATCGGCAAGGCGCTCGGGCTCTCCGAAACGCCGAAGGCGGCGACGGCGCTGTTCTTCGCGTACGCCGGCGGGACCGTCGGCGACGTGGCGTCGGGCCTGCTCAGCCATCGCATCCGCTCGCGCCGCGCCGCGATCGCGATCTTCCTCACCCTGACCGCGGTCGCCATCGTCGGGTACTTCACGCTCGGCGGGACCTCGCTGACCGTGTTCTACGCGCTGGCCGCGCTCTGCGGCATCGGGGTCGGGTACTGGGCGGTGTTCGTGTCAGCGGCGGCGGAGCTGTTCGGGACCAACCTGCGCGCGACGGTGGCGACGACGGTGCCGAACTTCGTGCGCGGCTCGCTCGTCCTCCTCACGATCCTCTTCAAGGAGCTGTGGGGGCCGCTCGGCCTGGTCGGCTCGGCGATCGCGGTCGGCGTGTTCTCGCTCGGCGTCGCGTTCGCCGGGCTGGCCACGCTGCGCGAGACGTTCGGCATCGACCTCGACTTCCACGAGGAGCACCCCAGGAAGGGCGGCGCTACTTCGGCAGAGTGAGGTTCGGGATCCGGCCGTTCTTGGTGACCCCGTCGCCGTTCGGGATGAACGCCATCATGAGCTCCGAGGCGAGGCCGGTGTAGCGGAACACGAGCTCGTCGCCGGACTTGAACTGGATCGCGGGCGCCGCGACGTCGAGCTCGTACGGCTGCGCGGTGAACGCGCCGACCGGCTCGAAGTGCTGCATCCACGTCGCGAGCTGGACGTCGGTGCCCGCGCGGCGGTGGATCAGCTCGAACTGCACGTCGACGGGGCGAATGACGATCGCGTCGCAGATCACGTGGTACGCGCCGGCCGGCACGTCCGCCTTGAGGGCGTACTCCGCATCAAGGGATCCGCCGGATCCCACGCCGGGCGCTCAATAAGGGGGCGGCTCGAAGTCGACGAGCCGGACCTCGGTCTCGCGCCCGTCGAGCGCGAGCCAGAGCTGCTCGGGGTTCTCCTCTCCGCCCGGGCAGCCACCGAGGAGCGCGAGGGGCGCGAGGTGCGCGAGCATCGTGATCGCTGCGGAGCGAGGAGAGCTGGTCGTCATTTGGACCTCGGCGGCACGAACACCGCGATGAAGTGGGACGGGACCGGGGTCGACTCGTTCTCGATCAGGAGCCCCGCCTTCTGCGCCGCGGCCATCGACGTGGCGCGGTGGTAGATGCGGTTCGAGATCACGATCCGCCCCGTGGGCTTGAGTGCCGGGAGCGCGGCCTTGAGCCAGGCGATCGGATCCTTGAAGTGGTGATCGACCTCGGCGAGCAGGATCGCGTCGTAGAGGCCGGCTTCGAGCTGCGGCTGATCGGGATCGACGATCCGGCGCTCGACGATGTCGTCGAGGTGGGCGGCCTGGAGCCGCTGGTGGAGCAGGTCCAAGACCTGGCCGTCGATGTCGGTGGCCACGACGCGGCCGTTCGGCGCGACGGCGCGCGCGAGGTGGAGCGTGAGCAGGCCCGAGCCGGCGCCGACGTCGGCGACCCGCGAGCCGGGCCCGATCTTCAGCGCCTCGACGACCTTGGCGGGGTTGCGCTCCTTGTCGAACCGCGCCTGCTCGCGGGCCGAGTCATCGACGCGCGCCGTGCCGCTCCGCGTCTGGCCGGCGGCCTGCTCGCGCTCGCATGCCGCCGCGCACAACAGCAACGCGAACAGGGCCAGTCGCACGCCGGCTAGCCTAGCACGCAGGGCCCCGAAAAGACGAAGGGGCTGCCGGCTTGCCGCCGACAGCCCCGCTTGCGGGAACGTCACGAGCGCGCGAGGCGCCCGCTGCCTACTGGACCTTCGCCGGCCCGAAGCGATCCGCGATCTGGATGCCGTTCGCGAACTGCGAGATCAGGCGCTCGTCGCGCTTGGCGACCGCGTACGCGAGCGAGGCCGTCGCGAGGCGCGCGCAGTTCGCCCCGTTGAACGCCGCGTCGTTGCCGTTGGCGTCGAAGCCGCGGACGTTGCCGTTGCGGTCGATGCCGCCGTACCAGCCGGTGTACAGGTCGCCACCGCCCCAGACGTACATCCAGTTGCTGCCGCCGGGCGTGCCATCGGGCCAGCCGTTCGCGGCGAGCGGGGTCTTCGGCGTGTCGCCGTGGATCGACATCACGAAGTCGTCGGACAGCGCGCGCTGCGTGTTGTCGTCGACGGTGTTGGTGAGGTCGGTCATGAACGCGTCGAACACCGTCTTCAGCTGGGCCGGGACCGTGTTGACGTCGCCGCCGGTGAACGCGCCGTGCGGGTCGTCGTTCATCGCGCGGAGCATCACCGAGTTCGTCAGGCCCATCTTGAAGGCCTTGACCGAGATGATCATCGTCCGGGCGATCGCCGCGACGTTCGCGCGGGTGTTGCCGTTGATGCCGTACCGGGTGAGATCCTCGGGCGCGATCTGGAGCTTCGCGGCGAGGTTCGTGCCGAGGAACTGCGCGGCGCCCGAGGCGGTCACGTAGGACGACTTCGTCGTCGAGCGGTTCGCCGCGCGGTTCAGCTGCGCGAACGCGTCGTAGTGCGCCTTGTACAGCGTGGCGTCACGCGACTGCGAGAGCAGGCCGCCGGCGCGCGAGGCCGCGCTGTTGAACAGGTCGACCATGCCGGTCGCCTGCGCGACGGCCGTCGCGTTCGGCGCGCCCGGGGCGGTGCCGTAGGCGAGGCCACCGACGACGATCGTCGGGACGACCGACGGCGAGTTCGCCTGCAGCGCGCCGATGACGGCCGTGATCTTGTTGCCGCCGAGCGTGACCGGGGTCTCCGGGTCGTCGGTGTGCGTCTGGTTCTGGCCGGACATGAACGCCGTGATCTGGCGCTGCGGGGACAGCGTCGCGAACGGCGTGTCCGGGCCGCGGACGAGCGGCTTCTTCGTGCCGTTGATGAGCGTCGCCATGCCGGGCTTGTGCCAGGCGAAGGTCGGGTTCGCCGCCAGCGCGACGTCGGTGTGCGGGAAGAGCAGCTGGAACCACGCGAAGCCGCCGTTACCGGCGACCAGGTGCATCGAGCGCTTGGTCGGCAGCTCCGACGCCGCGAACGCGAGGCCCTTGCCGGCCGTCCGCTCGAGGATCTCGAAGACGCCAGCCCGCGACACACCGAGCGCGGCACCCGCGGCGAGGCTCCACTTGATGAGCGCGCGCCGGGTAACCTCGTGCTCCGCGTCGCGCTTGGAAGTCTGGGACTTTGCCATGGGAGGTCTCCTCACTCGCAGGTGTAAGCCGCGGCCAAGAGGGCCGCGACCGCGATGCGCTTGCCCACGTCGGGCGTCGACGCGTTGGACACGGTCAGGTTGCAGAAGTCGAGGTGGGTCAGCGTCGCCGGCGTGCCGAGGAGGCAGGTGATGCCCGTCGGGTCGCAGGTGTTGCCGTTGAAGAGCACCGCGGGGACGGTGCCCGTGTTGCAGCGCTGAAGCGTCGGCACCGCGGCGATGATCTCGGGCGCCGCGGACGCGAAGATGTCGAACTCGCGCGACGCACCGGAGGTGCTGACGACGATGTTCTCGCGGATGCGGTTCGCGAAGCTCGGCGCGCCCATCGCGTTCGCGCCGTCCTTGTAGAGCACGGCCGCCGACAGCGCCGTCGTGCTCGCCATGTTCACGCCGAGCGAGCGGAGCACGCGGTCGAGCGTGGCGTAGCGGACCTTGGCGCAGCTGTGGACGCGCGACGAGTACTCGGGCGGCCCCTCCGTCGCGAGGCGATCGATGAGCGCCCACGGGTCGAAGCCGTTGTTGTCGTGGTCGTACGTCTCTTGCTCCGAGCCGATGGTCGAGCCCGGGGGCGGGGTGTTGTCCGGGATCTCCGTGGGCTCATCGGTGCAGGCGGCGCCGAATGAAGCGACCAGGATCGTCAGTAGTGTGAGTCGGGTCATTGGCTCCTCCTTAGAACTTGACGAAGTCGTCGCTGGTGAAGACGGCGTAGATGAGGTCCTTCATCTTGAAGCCGCCGGTCGTGTAAGCGTCGACCTGCGACTGGATGGTCGCGGCCGGCACCTCGACGAGCAGGTCGACGATGTCGCCCTTGCCCATCGCCCAGTTCCACATGCGCGCGACGCTGCACTTGGCCACGTCGGGGTCAGCCGCGATGGCCGAGCCGAGCGCCGCCATGTCGGGCGTCATGACGCCGAGGCGCCACTGGTACGGCTCGCCGGGCGGCAGGTAGTCCTCCGCCTTCGCGAGCGGCTCGCCCGTGAGCGGGGTCTTCACCGCGATCGCGTTCTGGTAGACGCCGTTCATGTCGTAGTTCGCGAACAGCGGCGCGATGTGGTTCAGGTTCTTGTGGCAGTGCGCGCACTGCACCGCGACGGCCTCGCGGAAGTTGACGCGGCCACCGTTGGCCGTGCCCGCGATGCTCTCGTGGGCGAAGTCGCCGACGTACGGCGTCGCGCCGCCGACCTCGACGGGCGAGCCCGTCAGGTCGATCGGGAACTTGACGCAGTCGAACGTCTCCTGGACGAACTTCACGCGGCGGAACGCGAAGTTTCCGTAGTAGTGCTTCTGCACGCCGGGGTTACCCAGGATGCCGACCTTGGGGCCGGTGCCCGTGCAGTCGGCCGCCGTGAACACGCCGGTGCCCTCGTTGAACGTCGGGCACGCGCCGGTCGGCGCCTTGAACAGCTGGTTGAAGTCGCCGTTCTCGACGGTGAGCTTCGCGGCGAACGCCGGAGCCGTGTCGAGCTCGGGCGTCCCACCCATCTTGAAGGTGTCGCGCCAGAAGTGGAACATCTGCCGCGCGAACGTCGGCCGGTTCATGTAGTTCTGGACGAGCGACTCGTACGCGGCCTTCTGGGCATCGGCGTTGCCGGCGTCCTTCACCTGGTTGATCTCGGCCATCGTCGGGATGTCCCCGGTGAGGCGGAGAGCGGCGACGCGCAGCGCGTAGTTGTAGTCGTACTCGCGCTTGGCAAGCTCCTTGTCCCATTCGCCCTGCGGCGTCTGGCCATCGGTGCTTCCATCGCCACCGTCGTTTCCGTCGGTGGACGAGTCGTCGCTGCACGCCACCGTGAAGGAGGTCGCAGCAGACAACAGTATGATTGAGATCCTCTTCATGGGGCTCCTTTTCACGGGGCGTCGCGCTCGGCGATGATCCAGGGGTTGAGGGCGTTCTTGAATGCAGTGTGATTCGCCAAGACTCCACCGAACGTGAAGGGGTGGTTGGCGTTCCCTGGCGTCGTCGCCAGGAAGATTCCGCTCGCGTTGATGTCAGTGAAGTTCACGCGCAGGCGGGTCTGGTTGCAGGCTGCGGTCGCGTTCGCGGCGTTCACGCCGGTCAGGTCGAGCGCCGACGTGGCGTTCGCGTTGGTGCCGCGGTGGCAGCCACCGCAGTTGGTGTTGAGCGTGTTTCTGGCGTTGGTCTCGAACGAGGCGGGCACCTTGCAGCCGGTCGCGCCGCCGCCGCCGCCACCCGTGTCGGGCTTGAACGCGCTCGCCGTCTTGAAGTAGACGGCGATCTTGTTCTGCGGCGGGAAGTTCACGAACGCCGCGGTGCCGCCGCTGATCTGCTGCTGGTCGGCGGCCGCGTTCGCCATCAGGTTCATCTTCGTGTTGAAGAACCGGTCGAACGTGTCCGCGATCGGCTTCTCCTTCTCGTCCGTCGGGATCGAGACGAACAGCGGGTGCTCGATGAACGCGCCCTGCGGCCCGGGGATGAGCTTCAGGTTGTTCATGTAGAGGCCGGTGCCGACGCCGATCGCGATGAACGAGATCTTCGCGCCGGCGATGCCCGCGCCGTTGCCGAGGTCATCGAGCGGGATCGTGTTGAGCGGGCACGTCGTGTCGCCGGGGAGGCCGCCGGTGCAGAGCGAGATCGTGTAGTCCTGCGAGCGCAGGCCGAGGAGGGGGCCGCCGCCGGGGCCGACGTCGCTCGCGGCGTCCTTCTCCGCCTGGATCCACGCCTGGACGTCGGACTTCTGCTGGCCGACGATCGGCGGGCCCTCGTGCTGCCCCTTGTTGAGGAGCCGCGACGACTGCGGTGCATCGAGGCTGATGACCGGCGGGTCGAACGCGAGCAGCGTCTCCCGGACCGCGAAGTCGTCGGCGCCGGCCATGAACTCCACCATCGGGCGCGCGGTGGCGCCGCCGTGGCAGGTCAGGCAGTTCGCTTCGGCCGACTTCAGCGCGGGGAGCGCCGACTCGATCCAGAGCTGACGCGCTTGCTCGGCCTTCGAAGGCGGCGGCGCATCGATCAGACCGGTGCAGCCGACCATCGCCAGCAAGGAAGACGCGACCGTCAGCTGCACCATCGCGGGGCGGCGGAGTACGGTCTCGAGCATCCACTGGCGCGGCCGGGGCCCGGCGCTTATTGCTCTCATTGAAGGTAGCCCTCCAAACATGGCGAACCCGTAGAGCAACGTATGTGCCGCGAGGGATCGGACGCCCGTTTCGCCGCAAGTGGCTGGAAACTGGTTCTGTACGCGTTACGGACAACCCTTGTGCATGAGGTTTCACACCCCAGGCGGGGACAACAGTGCCCACCTGGTAATTGGCTGAAATCGTTACCTCCTGCTGTGCAAATCGTTTCTCGTGGGCGCTCCCGAGCCATTTCGTGGGTGCTCGGGTCCCCAGGGCAGGGGGAATGAGCCCGAGAGCGAAGGCGTTTCACTCGCTGGTGGTGGCTTCCTCTCGAGCGACGAAGATGCAGCGCTCGGGAGGAACGTCGACGGAAAAAGGCTGATCGATCGCCGCGCCATCCCGAGGGCGGAGGCCGATTCCACCGACGAGCGCGCCTCACCGCGGCCCGGCGGATTCCCAAACTCAGCACGGCGAGTGAGACTGCGCGCCATGACACAGCACGGCGGCGATCTGATCGCGGACGTCCTCGCGCGCCACGGCGCCACGCACCTGTTCACGCTGTGCGGCGGGCACATCTCGCCGATCCTCACCGGCGCCCAGGCCCGCGGGCTGCGCGTGGTGGACGTGCGCGACGAGGCCAACGCCGTGTTCGCCGCCGACGCGGTCGCGCGGATGACGGGCACGGTCGGCGTGGCGGCGGTGACGGCGGGCCCGGGCGTGACGAACACGATCACGGCGGTCAAGAACGCGCAGATGGCGCAGTCGCCGCTGATCATCCTGGGCGGCTCGACGGCCACGCTGCTCAAGGGCCGCGGCGCGCTGCAGGACATCGATCAGCTGTCATTGATGAAGCCGATCACGAAGTGGGCGACGCTGGTGAAGACGGTGCCGGCGCTCGTGCCGACGCTCGAGCGCGCGTGCGAGCTCGCGATGGGGGGCGTGCCGGGCCCGGTGTTCGTCGAGGTGCCGGTCGATCTCCTCTATCCAGAGGAGGTGGTGCGCGGCTGGTACGAGAAGGAGGTGGGCCTGGGCAAGGGCAAGGGCCTGGGCGCGAAGGCGCTCGAGCTCTACATCCGCGGCCACCTTTATAGGCAGTTCCGCGCGCCGGTCTGGCCCGAGGTCCACCTGCCGGTGTGGCGGCCGCACCTGCGCAGTGGCGCGGCCGGGATCGAAAAGGCGGCCGAGGCGCTCAAGGCGGCGGAGCGGCCGGTGATCGTGGTCGGCAGCCAGACGCTCGTCGGCGTAAAGGATCCAGGCCGGCTGGCGCGCGCGATCGGGATGCTCGGCGCGCCGGTGTTCCTCGCGGGCGTGGCGCGCGGGCTGCTCGGGCGCACGCACGAGCTGCAGCTCCGGCACAACCGCGGCGCGGCGCTCAAGGAGGCCGACGTCGTGATCGTGTGCGGCTTCCCGTTCGACTTCCGGCTCGGCTACGGCCGCGGCATCAGCAAGCGCGCGACGGTGATCGCGGCGAACCTGGCGGCGGACGAGCTGCGGAAGAACCGCCGCCCGGACATCGCCGTGGAGATGCACGCGGGCGAGTTCCTGATCGCGCTCGCCGATCGGATCAGCTCGGCGGGCGATCGCTTCCGGCCGTGGCTCGCCGGGCTGCGCGAGAAGGAGCAGGCGCGCGACCGCGACATCGTGGGCAAGGCGAGCGCGAGCGGCGAGCTCATCGATCCCGTGCACTTCTTCCTGCGGATGGAGGAGGCGATGGCCGACGACGCGGTGCTGGTCGTCGACGGCGGCGACTTCGTGGCGACCGCGAGCTACATCGTGCGGCCGCGCGCGCCCCTGTCGTGGCTCGATCCGGGCGTGTTCGGCACGCTGGGCGTCGGCGGCGGGTTCGCGCTCGGTGCCTCGCTCGTGCGGCCGGGCCGCGAGGTCTGGCTCGTGTGGGGCGACGGCTCGTCGGCGTACACGCTGGCGGAGTTCGACACGTACGTCCGCCACGGCGTGGCGCCGATCGCGGTGATCGGCAACGACGCGTCGTGGGCGCAGATCGCGCGCGAGCAGGTGGAGGTGCTCGGCACGACGCTCGGCTGCGATCTGCGGCGCACCGACTACCACCGCGTGGCCGAGGGCTACGGCGGCGTCGGGCTCTTGCTGACGGATCCGCTGCGCGTCGACGCCACGCTCGCCGAGGCGAAGGCGATCGCGCGGAGCGGCCGGCCGGTGTGCATCAACGTCCACCTGCGCCGGAGCGAGTTCCGGAAGGGGTCGATCTCGATCTAAGGAAGGGAAGGCGCGATCGGGTTCGATCGCGCCGCGGGCGGCGCGCGGCGGACGGGGATCGGCGCTAGGGTCTGGCGTATGGACCGGGCCGGCTCGACGATCGATGGCGCGGGCGCGGGCGAAGGCGCGGGCGATGCCGTGATCGATGCGGCGCTCGCCGAGCTCGGCGTGCGGCGGATGCTGCTCGCGATCCACGACGCGAGCTTCCCCTGCGATCCGGACGAAGATCTGGGCCGCGGCACGCCGGCCTCGCGCGCGACCGAGCGGCTCCTGCCGTTCGTGCGCGGCCTGGGCTTCACCGGGCTGCAGCTCGGGCCCCAGGGGCAGACCTCGCGCGACAACCCGTCGCCGTACGACGGGACGATCTTCTCGCGCCACACCGGCACGGTCGCGGTCCGCTCGCTGCGGCCGGGCGGGCCGTACGCGGGCCTGGTCCCCGACCGGGAGCTCGACGCGCGCGTTGGCGGTGGGGGCGGCCGCGCGCGGCCCCAGGAGGCGTACGACGCGACGGAGCGGCTGCTCGACGTGGCGTACGCGGCGTTCGCGGACGGCGCGCGGCCGGATCTCGCGCCGGGGCTCGGGCACTTCGTCGAGGAGCACGGGGCGGCCTGGCTCCTGCGCGACGCGCAGTACGCGGCGTACGCGCGCCGGTTCGGCGGCATCGCGTCGCGGCACTGGCCGCCGGCCTTCCGGCGCGTCGAAGATGTCCCGGCGCCGGGCGAGGCGCTGGCGCGCGAGCCGGCGGCGCGCCGTCACGCGTTCGTGCAGTGGCTCGCCCACGCCGAGCACGCGCGCTTCCGCGCCGCGGTCGGGCGGGCGGGGCTCGTCCTGTACGGCGATCTGCAGGTCGGCCTCGCCGACGCCGATCTGTGGGCGCACCGCGCCGCGTTCCTGGACGACTACCTGATGGGCGCGCCGCCGAGCCGGACGAACCCCGACGGCCAGCCATGGGGCTACGCGGTGCTCGATCCGGCGCAGCTTCCGGCGGGCGGGCCGGCGCTGCAGCTGTTTCTGGCCCGGATCGAGAAGGCGTTCGCCGAGTACGACGGGCTGCGGATCGATCACCCGCACGGCGTCGTGTGCCCGTGGGTCTACCGCGCCGACGCCGCGGATCCGGCGATCGCCGTCCGGCAGGGCGCGCGGCTCCACGAGTCGCCGGATCTGCCGGATCACCCGGGGCTCGCGCGGCTGGCGATCGCCCGGCCGGAGCAACTCGATCGCAGCAAGCCGCGGTACCACGACGCCTGGGTGCGCGAGCTGGACGACGCGCAGGTGGCGCGCTACGCGCTGCTCCTCGACGCGATCGCCGGCGTGGCGTCGCGCAGCGGCCGCTCGGTGGCGGACCTCAGCTGCGAGGTGCTGAGCACGATGCCGCTGCCGCTCGGCCGCGTGCTCGCGCGCCACGGCCTCGGCCGGTGGCGCGTCGTCCAGAAGGCGGACCTGGACGATCCGACCGACGTCTACCGGCCGGAGAACGCGCAGCCGGCCGACTGGGTCATGCTCGGCAACCACGACACGCGGCCGATCTTCGACCTCGTGCGCGCGCTGCCCGACGACGCGCGGGCGCGCTGGACGCGGCACCTCGCGGGCCGGCTCCGGCTCGCCGACACCGGCGCGCTCGCGGCGCCCGGCCGCCTGCCGACGGCGATGCTCGCCGAGCTCTTCCTGTGCGCGGCCGAGAACGTGCAGATCTTCTTCGCCGACCTCTTCGGCTACGAGGAGCGCTACAACGTCCCGGGCCTGGTCTCCGACGAGAACTGGACCTTGCGCCTGCCGGCCGACTTCGAGCGGCTGTACGCCGAGCGGCTCGCCCGCGGCGCGGCGCTCGATGTGCGTGCGGCGCTCGCGCTGGCGCTCGACGCGCGCGGCTCGACGAGCGGCCTCGCTGCGAAGCTCCGCGCGGCGCCGCCGTCGCCGTCGCCGTAGGCGACGGCGGGAGCGCAGCGGTCCGACGAGGCGCGCCGCCATTGTAGGTGGCTTGTTCCTGTGCGTGGGCGCGCACTGCCAATGTCGCGAATCCCGCACGAGGGACTTGCTCGCGCCTTGGGCGCGCAGTGCAGTGCTGTTCTCGATGTGAAGCCCGTGAGCGCGTGTCCTACGGAGAGCACATGAGCTGCATATCTATCCGTTTGCTAGCTGCAGTCGTTCTCGTCTCTCTGGCGTCGTGCGATGCGGGGAGGGCGGGTGGAGCAGGGGAAGTTGCGTCCCGTAGGTTGACGCCTCGGTCACTCCAGACATCCGGAGCCGCCGAGGACGATCGCGCTGCATGGGCGCTCTTCGATCGCGACACCGCCCGGGGCTTTATCCCGACGCACGATGCCACCGGAGGCACGCAGCTCGTGCTCTCGCTCGATGAAGGCACGAGCGTCGACGGACTGAAGGTGTACGGCCCGAGCCCGTACCGCCTCCTCGTCCTGAGCGCGACGGGGGGGACGCTCTCGGGGCCTCATGACCTCTCCGCGCTCGACACCGGGTGGAACACCTTCCACCTGGCGTCGCCAGCGACAGCGTCAGAGGTGACGCTCCGTCTCGAGCTCCCACAGGACGCGGACGGAGCCGTGCCAGAAGGCGGAGCCGTGCCAGAAGGCGGAGCCGTGCCAGAAGGCGGAGCCGTGGCAGAGATCGAGCTGTGGGGCACCGCGGCACCGTTGCGACAGGACTGGGAGCCTGCCGCGTCTCCCGACGCCGACCGGCCTTCGCCGCTCTTGGCCGACGTTCTGGCCATGACACCGGAGCGCATCACGCTCGGCCACACGGGTGGCGCTAGTGTCTGCAGCTCATTCGAGCTCGAGCTCACGCGCCATCCGGGCGCCTATCGGCGGGCCTGGCTCCGCTATCACACGAAGGGCGCATTTCGGCCATTCGTGCTCACGCGCCGGATCAACAGCGGTCCAAGGACGCGTGGTCACTGGGTGGCCGCGCAGGGCGAGCAGACGTTCGTGCAGCCCATCGATCCAGAGCTGCTCCAGCCCGGCACGAATCGAGCCGAGCTCTGCGTCCCCGGTGACGCAGGCGGCGGGGTCGAGATCTCCGCAGCGGAGCTGCTCGGTGAGCTCGAGCATGGGAGCAACCTCGTCGAGGCTGTGTGGATCGCGCCTTTCGATGGCGAGCCGAGCGCGGGCGCGCCTCAGCTCCTGGGCGAGCCCGGTGACGCCGTCCAGGTCGGCACCGACCAGGAGCTGGTGCTGAGCTTCGATCGGCTCATCGCGCCTGACGCGATCTTCCTCCCGACCCTGGCAGACACCGCATGGTCGATCCGGTGTGTCGATGTTCGCGGATCGACTCACGCGCTCCGCACCTCCGCCGCCGATGGGGACGCGCGATCGGTCGCGCTCGCCGTCGAGGATGGTGGGCGCGAGCAGTGCGCTGGGCTCAGGCTCCGACCGGCCGCCGACGCGAGCGTCACGGCCGTGCGCGTGCTCGGGTCAGGCGCGGGTCGGCGCATCGACTTCCCGCGCATCGTGCTCGCGTCTGCCCGCGAGCACTTCGGCCGTCGCGCCTGGCTGGACGGCTGGGCCCGCGCCCCCGGTGACACGGGCAGCAGCGCGAGCGTGATCGTGAGCGTGAGCATCGACGGCCAGGACGTCGGAGCAGAAGCCGGCGTCTTCGGAGCGATGCTCACTCGCAGCACGAGCTCCGAGGGCGCCGAGGGCGAGTGGCCGGTGACCATCAAGGCCACGTTCACTGGCGGATCGACGTTCAGCCGCGTGTTCGTCCTCGACCGCGACAGTGGCAGCATGCCGGGCGGCTCCGGGAGCGGGATGGACCCCGACGACGGGCTCACCAGCGAGGAGCGCGCCACGCGCTACGGCGGTGTTGGTCAGGAAGGCTCGAGTGAAGCTCGGCCCAACGCGCCCGCTCATATCCAGCTCGGGACCCACGTCTATCTGGACATCCCGGCCGGGGCGGTGCAGGGCCCCACGACCATCAAGATCCGGCATCGGGACGTCGCCGATCTGCCCCCGCTCGATCCCGGCATAGTGAACGTGACCGCGCCGTTCCGGCACGGATACGAGTTCCTGCCTCATGGCCAGCAATTCCACAAACCGATCGAGGTGACGGTTCCGTACCAGAAGACGCTGGTCCCGCCCGGCTACACACCGGACGACGTCAATACCTTCTATTACGACGAGCAGCACAAGCGCTGGGAGATGATCCCGCGCGCCGGCGTGGATCGAGACCGGGCCACCACCAAGAGCCTCACCGATCACTTCACCACGATGATCAACGCGGTCGTGGTGGCGCCCGAGCATCCGCAGGCTTCGTCGTTCGACCCGAACCGGCTGAGCGGGCTCAAGGCCGCGGTTCCCACCGAGCGCGTGCAGCTGATCGCGCCGCCCGAGGCCAACGCCCACGGCGATGCCTCCGTGAGCTACCCGCTCGAGATCCCGCCGGGCCGCCTCGGCGTGCAGCCTGCATTCGCGCTCACGTACAACTCCTCCGATGGCAATGACTGGCTCGGCGTTGGCTGGTCTCTGGGCGGCGTCTCGTCGATCGGGATCGACACGCGATGGGGTGTCCCTCGGTACCACGCCACCGTCGAGACCGAGACCTACACGATCGACGGCCAGCAGCTCTCCCCGACCGCGCATCGCGGTGCCGCCGTCACGCGCGCGCACGACACGATCCAGATCGACGGCAAGATCGCCAAGATCTTCCGGCCGCGCATCGAGGGCTCGTTCCAGCGCATCGCGCGCTACGGGACGAACCCGAAGCAGCACTGGTGGGAGGTCACCGATCGGAAGGGGATTCGCTACTTCTACGGAGGGACCCCGAGCACGGGCGTCGATCCGTCGGCCTGCCTCGCAGACGACAGCGGCAACGTCTACCGGTGGGCCCTGCGCGAGATGCGCGACACTCACGGCAATCGCGTTCGCTTCGATCACGAGCTGGTCACCACGGGCGCGCCGCCCCAGGTGCCGGGGCGCGAGCTATATCTCCGCTCCGCGCATTACACGCTGCGGTCGGGCGAGACGATCGCGCCGTACCGCGTCGTGTTCCTCCGCGAGAAGGGGCGCCCCGACGAGATCGTGAGCGGGCGCGGCGGGTTCAAGCAGGTCACCGACGAGCGCCTGCGCCGCGTCGAGGTCTATTACAACCAGACCCTCGTCCGCGCGTGGCAGCTGGCCTATGACCAGGGGCCGTTCCAGAAGAGCCGACTGCGGAGCCTCACCCAGCTCGGCGTCGGCGAGCAGCCGTTCCCCGGGAATGTCCATCGCTTTGATTACTTCGACGAGGTCACGCAGTCGAGCGACGTCTACAACGGCTTCGACTCGTCCTCGCAGCTGTGGAGCGCCGGGCTGGAAGAGCCGGATTACGGGACGGTGCTCCCCTCGAGCTTCTACGACATCGTCGGTGACGGACGCCCCAGCGCGCTCGGCGGCTCTCGGACCCGCGAGGGCGGCCCGCACCTCTACGTGGGCCAGAGCCCGCTGTCCGGGACCAAGTCCGTGTCGTTCGGCGGGAAGATCGGCGGCCGCTTCAGCAAGTCCGAAGGCCGGCTCTCGCTCGTGGACATCGACGGCGATGGGCTTCCAGATCGGGTCTTCCGCGCGCCCGACGGGAAGCACTACTTCAACCGGAACGAATCGGGACCGGCCGGCTCCTCGCGGTTTGCGAATGTGGCGTTGCCCGTCGCGCAGCTCCCGGCACTCTCTCGCGAGGACTCGACCACATTCTCCTTCGGGCCCGAAGCCTACGCGGTCGGGCTCAACTTCCACGACAACCTGGCGCGCTCCTCCATGCTGGAGAGCACCTACCTGAGCGACGTCAACAGCGACGGCCTGGTCGATCTCGTCCACGGCGGATCCGTCCTGTTCAATCGCCTCGCGAACGGTCTGCCGGTGTTCGTAGCGGACGGCGGCGCCGGGACCCCGGTGCCCATTGGGTCGAGCGTCGTGGCGATCAGCGCGCTCCCCGCGGATCTGAACCAGCTCCCGGTCGACCTGGACACACATGTCCCGCTCATCGACACCGTGCGGATCTGGGAAGCTCCCTACCCGGGGCGGGTCCGCGTGTCGGGCGCCGTCCGGCTCGTCCAGGCGCAACGGCCGGGGGCCGACGGCCTGCGCGTCTCCATCGAGCACGAAGGCGCGCAGCTCTGGACGCATCAGCTCAGCGCCAGCCAGACGCAGGCGCAGCAGCCGCAAGTGAGCCTCACCGTGCAGGCGGGCGATCGCATTTACTTCCGCGTCCACTCCCTGAAGGACGGGCGCGACGATCGCGTGCGGTGGAGCCCGGTCGTCGAATACGTCGATCTGCCGCCGTCGCAGGACGAGAACTTGCTCGATGTACGCCGCTTCGACGCCGCGGCCGACTTCGCGCTCACGGGCCGCCCCGGCATCGGTATGCAGTCGCCGTTCTCGGGGACCATGCGCCTCTCCGCGCGCCTCCGGAAGCTCCGGGGTACCACCGACGATGTGGAGGTCCTCCTCAGGGTGGGCGGGGGCGTCGTGCTCTCACAGACACTCGCGGCGTCTAGCACGGGCGTCGTCTCGATCGACAAGAGCTTTCAGGTGTCGATCGGGAGCTACGTGTCACTGCAGATCCACAGCGACTCTCCCATCGACGCGACCGCGATCACCTTCGACGAGCTTACCCCCGGGTCCAGCGAGCCGAGGCGCGGCCCCTGGATCTCGTACGTGACTGCCTACGATCAGCAGGGGCGGGTGGTCACGACCGTCGATCCACAGGGGCGCCCGACGTTCGAGTCGCCCCTACCATACGACCAGACCACGTATTCTCGACGCTCGACCGCCGCCCCGGCACCTTCGATCACGCACGGGAGCAGTCAGACGTTGAACGTGATCGCCAGCGTCCACGTGGGCGCGACGCCCGGCGGCGGGGGTGGCGGGGAGGTGACCTTCACGGCCAAGAGCGGCGGCCGGTTGCTCGGCAAGAGACAGGTGACCGTGAATGGCCCGGGCAGCCACACGATGCAGCTCGGAATCCCGGTGACCGCCGGCAAGCCGGTCTTCTTCGCGTTCTCGGCGAGCAGCCCGGATCTGTACGAGGTCCTCTCTGCGTCGGCGACCGCGAGCGGCGGTGCCATTCCCACGATCACGTACGGCGTCGGTCGCGCGGCCCGGCTCCCCACTCCGTACCGCGGATGGTCTGTCGGCGCCTACAACGGCGGCGGGGAGCGCGGCAGCCAGCCTATCCCCGCCGACGCCTTCGATGCCGCGCCGATCTTCGACGGCAGCGAGCAGATCACCGACGAGCAGCGCGCGCGGGAGCTAGCTGCGGAGCTCATCGCCGAGGAGATGAAGGTCTTCGGGCTCCTGCCGCAGCCGGACGCCCCGCCGTGCCCGTACAAGGCGGAGGATCCCATCGTGTGCACGCCGGTCACCGGGCCGCACTGGAGCGGCCCGGATAGCCAGGTGTACGTGACTGCCCAGGAGATGGGCGCGTCGCGGCTTGGCGGGCTCGATCTGAGCCTCCCGGATCCCGCCAGCCTGGCAGGTGCCCGCGCGGTGCCGAGGATCTCGAAGTCGGACAACGCCGCGCTCGGTGGCAGTGCTCTCGGCGTATCGCTCTCTGCTGCCAAGGGCGACAGCCGGGGCGTGCTCGACTTCGTGGACATGAACGGCGACGGCTTCCCCGACGTGGTCGCCACGGGCGGAGTGCAATACACGTCTCCTCGCGGCGTCCTCGCGGAGCAGATTCCGCTCTCCAGCGAGAGCATCCGCGCGACCAGGTCCGAGAGCAAGACTGTGGGCGTCGGCGGTAACCCGGCCACGAACCCGTTCGACAGCCGAGGCCAGAAGGGCGCGAGCCACGCGTCCCGCACCGATCAGATGGCCCGGCTCGGCTTCGCCCTGAGCATCGGAGCGAGCGGCAGCCAGGCCGAGGCCAAAGTGGAGCTCATGGACGTGAACGGAGACGGTCTGCCGGACCGGATCCATCAGGACGGAGACGGGGTCTACGCGGCCCTCAACCTCGGCTATCGATATGCGCCCTCCGAGCCGTGGGGTCAGGCGTACATTCACCGCAGCAACACCGGCGGAGTGAGTGGAGGATTCAGCCTCAATGATGGAGTCTATGGCTGGGCCGGTGGGCCCTCTGCGAACCTGAGCCAGTCGAGCATCGACAAGGCCCAAACGCCTCTCGGCAGCAGGGTCGGGGCGACTCTGCTGGACGTCAACGGCGACGGTCTGCTCGACCGGGTTGCGCCTGGCAATGAAGGTCTGCAGGTCTGGTTCAACCTCGGGCATCGGTTCGCGCCGACTCCGGTGCGCTGGACCGGCACGCTCCCCGGCAAGGACATCAACCAGACCGACACGACGTCCCTGGAGCTCGGGACCTATTACACGATCTCGATCGGGATCCCGGGAGTCGGCGGCATCGTGATCAACCCCGGTTTCGATGGGGGCGAGTCCGTCGGCCGGCCCACCGCGGTCATTCGCGACATCGATGGCGACGGCTATCCCGATCACCTCGCGTCCAGTAACCCGCACGAGGTCCGCGTCGCGCGCAACCGCACCGGCCGCACCAACCTCTTGCGGCGCATCGAGCGGCCGCTCGGCGCCCAGATCTGGATCGACTACGAGCGCATGGGCAACACCCAGGACCTGCCGCAGAGCCGCTGGGTGCTCGGCGAGGTCAAGGTCCATGACGGGCAGGCTGACTCGGCCGAGCTCGGCCAGGCCAATGACTACACCTTGCAGAAGATTCGTTACGCCAATGGCCGCTACGACCGAGCAGAGCGCGAGCTCTACGGGTTCGAGCGCGTCACCGTCGATACGCTCGACACCCGCGGCTGGGACGGCGCGAGCCCGCCCGGTAGCCTGCCGGTCTACCGGCGCGCCGAGCTGACGTATCGCAATCGCAGCTACCCCGAGCGCGGCTTGCTCGCCGAGTCGCGCCTGCTCGCCGGCGACGGCGCCCTCGTCAAGCGCGACGTGTACCAGCACGAGCTCCGCCACGCCGTCACCGGCCAGGTGCTCACGCCGTCGCAGGTCGCGCAGACCGAGTCGATCTTCCCCGCGCTCGTGCGCGAGGATCATTACCAGCACGAGGGCGACCCCGCGGCCGCGATCCACACGTACCGCACGCAGGACTACGATCTATACGGCAACGTCGTCCAGCTCCACGACATGGGCGGCCCCGGTACCGGCGATGACTACCACGCTCAGATCCGTCATACGGCCGAGCGTGCCGCCTGCCGGGCTCACCACATCGTCGGCGTGGCCGACCGCATCGTGGTGCGCGACGGCGCGGGCACCGTACTGCGCCAGCGCGAATCCGACATCGAGTGCGCCGCCGGCACTGGCGACCTGCTCCAGATCCGCACCACGCTAGACGCGAGCGGCGGCATCGCGCATACCGATCTGGTCTACAACGCCGACGGCAACCTCGTCCGCGTGACCGAGCCGCCGAACCGCCACGGCCAGCGGTACCAGCTCGATTACACGTACGACTCGCAGGTCCAGACGCACGTCGTGCAGATCGCCGACAGCTTCGGCTACTACTCGACGGCCGACCACGACCTCCGGTTTGGCACGGTCACGCGCGACACCGACATCAACGGCAATGCCGTGATCACCGAGTACGACGACTTCGGCCGCCCCGCGCGCATCACTGCCCCGTACGAGCTCGAGCACGGCCTGCCCTACACCGTCGCGTACAGCTATGTCACCGCGGGGCCGGTGCCGTACGCCACGACCGCCAACATGGACCGGTTCCGCAACGTGGCGGATCCCATCGAGACGGTCACCTTCGTGGACGGCCTCGGCCGCGTGCTCCAGACGAAGAAGGACGGCACCGTCCACCGCGGCGATGCAGCGCCGGCCCAGGACGTCATGCTCGTCTCCGGGCGTGTGCACCACGACCCGTGGGGGCGCGCTGTGGCCACGTACTTCCCCAGAGAGGAGGCCAAGTCAGGGACGACCAACCTGACGTTCACGCGCCCGCCGGATGCGAGCGCGCCGCCCACGCGGGCCTCGTACGACCTGCTCGACCGCGTGGTCGAGACGCGGCTGCCCGACAATGCGCGGACCCGCAACAATTACACACTCGAGCCCGCGCTCGAGGGCGGCGGGCTGTGGGCGATGACGCGCACGATCGACCCGCTCGACAACCGCCGCGATAACTACCGCGACTCGCGCGGGCGCATCCAGGCCGTGGTCGAGTACCTGGACGGCCGCGGCATCACCACGCGCTATGGCTACGACGCGCTCGACCAGATCCGGCGAGTCACCGACGCGGCCGGCAACCTGACCAGCACCAGCTACGATCTCGCCGGCCGCCGGACGAGCGTGATCCACCCTGACAGCGGTCAGACCGAGATGGTCTACGACCCGGCCGGTAACGTGATCCGGAAGATCACGGCCAATCTGCGGGACAGCGGCCAGGCCATCGAATACCGCTTCGAATTCACTCACCTCGTAGCGATCGACTATCCGACCTTCAATGACAACGACGTGACGTACACGTGGGGGCAGGCCGCGCTGCGCGGCCAGGAGGGCAACCGGGTCGGCCGCATCACCCTGGTGCAGGACAACAGCGGGAGCGAGCAGCGGTGGTACGGCAGGCTCGGCGAGACCATCCGTGAGACGCGGACGATCGATAGCCACAAGATCTACACGACCCGGTACCAGTACGACACCTGGGGCCGCCTCCAGCAGCTGGTCTATCCGGATACCGAGGTGCTGACCTATCGATACGACTCGGCGGCCAGGTGCGCGAGGCCGTGGGCGTCAAGCTCGGCACGGTGTTCCCGTACCTGCAGCGGCTCGAGTACGACCGCTTCGAGCAGCGGGCGTTCATGCAGACCGGCAACGGCATCCGCAGCCACTACGCCTACGATGCGCGGCGGCGCTGGCTCACCAGCCTCGACGCAGGCGACTTCCAGCGGCTGCGGTACACGTTCGACCTGGTCGGCAACGTCCAGACGCTGCAGAACGACCTGATCGGGGTGCGGCCCAACGAGTACGGCGGTCGCGTCGAGCAGTCGTTCACGTACGACGACCTGTACCGGCTGACCCACGCGAGCGGCCTGTGGGTGGACCCGCCGGGGTTCCGCAACCAGTACAGCTACTCGCTGACGTACAGCGACATCCACAATATCCTGCGCAAGAATCAGCAGCACTGGGTGCGAAAGGGCACGGGCAACGGCAACGGGCCCGACGTGCCGCAGCACAAGACGTCCTACGACTGGACGTACACGTACGGGTCGGCCAAGCCGCACGCGGCCACGCATATCGGGGACCGCACGTACTTCTACGATCTCAACGGCAACCACTACCGCTGGGATCACGACACCAACGGCACGCGGCGGACCATCGTCTGGGACGAGGAGAACCGGATGCGGTCCCTCTCGGACAACGGGCGGACCACGGACTTCGTGTACGACGACAAGGGTGACCGGGTCATCAAGACCGGCGCGCAGGGCGAGACGGTCTATGTGAACGACAAGTGGACCGTGCGGAACCGCGAGATCGGGACCAAGCACATCTTCGTCGGCACGACGCGGGTCGCGTCGAAGCTGTCACCGGGCGACGCGCACACCGACCCGGACGATCACGACCTGCTGTCGCAGATGCTCGGCCGCTGGTGGGAGCACCGCTCGCAGAGCGGGGGCGCGCACGCCAGCAACACCACGCAGAACCCGCACTACCAGGTGCCGAGCTCGATGCCCGAAGGTGGGCAGCCCGATACGAGCTTCGTGTATTTCTATCACCCGGATCATCTCGGCAATACGAGCTACGCGACAGATGGTGAAGGTGAGCTGTACGAGCATGTCCAGTACTTCCCGTCTGGAGAGCTGTGGGTGGACCAGCGCTCGAACACGGAGCGGCTGCCGTACCTGTTCAGCAGCAAGGAGCTCGATCAGGAAACGGGACTCTACGCTTTCGGTGCACGCTACTACGATCCACGCGTAGGGCTGTGGAGCAGCGCCGACCCGGCCCAGACAGCCTACCTGGATGGTGCACCCGCAGGCGGCGTGCTTACGCCTGTCAATCTCGCGACGTACACCTACGTAGCCCACAACCCACTGATCCTCTACGACCCCGACGGGCGCTCGTGGTTCTCCAGAGCGCTGGATTGGGTGCAGGACGGGCTCGATGCCGCCTCGATGGCGCTAGATGCGACCGGCGTCGGAGCGGCGGTCAGCTGGGTTCCAGACGCCTTGAACACTGGTATCTCTGCAGGCCGCGGAGATTGGACGGGCGCGGGTCTATCAGCCGCGGCTGCCCTCCCATTCATCGGCGCGGCTGCAAACGCCACGCGCCTGGGCAGGAGCGTGGCCAAGAGTGCCGACAAGGCCAATGATCTGCGCAAGATCGAAAAACGTGTTGACGCCGCAACGGATGCTACGAAGGCCACCTTACCATACAAGCGACCCAGCGGCGCAACAACCCCTGCGCAGCGCGCATCAGTTCAAGGTAAACCGTGTGTAGACTGTGGCGCAGTAACGCCCAAGCAAGTGGCTGATCACAAGACGCCTCTCGTGAAAGAGCATTATGAAACTGGTACCATCGACAAGACGCGTATGCGAAGTGTGGATACGGTTCAGCCGCAGTGCCCAACGTGTTCAAATCGCCAAGGCGCGGAGATGAGCAGATACTCCCGAGATCAACGACGTCTTTTGAAGGACGACTAGCCGTGAAAAACAGCGATGAGGTACTTCGGCAGCAAGTCCTATGTCATCGACACGGAACCGATTTCGTGCCGGCACCTGGTCATCTGAAGGTTGGCATCGCACGCAATGTTCGTGAGGGAATGCTACCGATTAACGGTCTGCGCCACTCTCCAGTGGGCGATACGACTGGCTGGTATATATGGGCCGGAGAGCAACTTATCGACGATCCTGACTTCTTTGTACCGTTGCATGTTGAACACCTCGCCGAGTGGTGCCCAGACGCTCTGCGTTTCCTCGGGCTCCCTCCCGGCTGGCGGTTCTTGGTGGCTGGCGAATACGAAGACGTGTGGGAAGATCCGTCACTCCTCGACGGGGACGTGCCCCGACAAGGTTAACAAGTTATTTCGATTCGCCTTTGCTGCTTACAGCTTCAGCCCCGCGTGCGCGATCAGCCCGCGCAGCGGGATCTCCAGCCACTCGGGCCGGTTGTTGAGCTCGTAGCCGACCTCGTAGATGCACTTCTCGAGCAGGAAGAAGTCGAGGAGGAGCTCGAGATCGGCGGGCTTCCTCGGCACGAGCGAGCTGTCCTTCGCCCGATCCAGGTAGCCGCCGAGGAACGACGCCGAGACCCAGTGGGCCCACGGCAGCGCCCACCCGCCGAGCCGCGCGACATCGTCCTGGCGGAGCCGCCCGTCGGTCAGCGCCGCGGCGCTCGCGTAGTGGAACGAGCGGATCATGCCCGCGACGTCGCGCAGGGGAGGGCGCTTGAACCGGCGCTGCGACAGCGGCCGCCCGGGCTCGCCCTCGAAGTCGATGATCGTGAAGTCATCGCCGGTCCACAGCACCTGCCCGAGGTGGAGGTCGCCGTGGATGCGGATCCGCGTGGCGTCGATGCGCCGCACCGTGATCGCCGCGAGCGTGCGATCGATCTGCGCCTCGTGCGGGAGCACGGCGAGGGCGAGCTCGCGCTGCTCGGGCGCGAGCCGCGGCAGGCGGCTGCGCAGGAGCTCGAACGTGCGCGACAGCTGGCCGCTGACCGAGCCGTACATCGACTGCTGGTGCATGATGTCGAGCGGCTGCGGCGCGAGCAGCGGCTCGCTCGGCGCGCTCGCGAGCACGAGGTGCAGCTCGGCGGTGCGGAGGCCCAGGAGGCGCGCGCGATCGAGGTACGCGCCGATCCAGTCGATCACCTGATCGTGCGGTGCGGCGTCCGCGCGCTCGAGGAGCGAGCCGGTGATCGGCGGCGGGCCGCCCGCCGCGGGCTCGCGGGCGAGCACTCGATCGTAGTAGCGCGCGAGCGCGTCCATCGTGAGCGTCCACGCGTCGCCCTGGTTCGGGACGAACGTGGACATGACGCCGAGCGTGCCGGGCTCGCGCTCGCCAGCGGCGCGGTACTCGACGGCGCCCGCGAGCGGCGGCACGCCGCGGTAGTCGGGCCGGGTCGCGAGGAAGCGGCCGATCTCGAGCTCGGTGTTCGGGCCCTCCTCGAGGACGCGGAACAGCTTGAGCAGGTAGCTGCCGCCGTAGACGATGCCGGTGTTGCTCTGATCGGCCGCGAGCGGGCGCGGGACCAGCGGCGCGTCGGCGGGTTGATCGCCCTGGCCGAGCGCGCCGAGCGCGCCGAGCGGCGCGAACGCGACGCCCGAGATGCGGCCGCGCTCGCCGGTGCCGACCTTGCCGGCGGTCATCGTCGCGAGCAGCGCGGTGGCGAAGCTCTCGGCGAACACGGCGTCGTACAGGGTGCCGGTGAGCGGGCCCTCGCGCCCGGGGACGTTGCTCACCGTCAAGGTCGCGATCGCCGCCGTCGCCGGCGGGCGCGTCGGGCTGTCGGCTAGATCGGTGTCCTCGGCGAACGCCACCGGCAGGACGTAGGTCTCCGGCGTGCCCTGCTCGTACTCGACGGCGAGCAGCACGATCGCGAAGCGCGCGTCGCCGAGCTGGATCACGTCGGTGATCGCCGCCGACTTGCGCGGCCGCGCCTTGCCGCGGAACCATCGCCGCTGCGTGACGTACGCGATCAGCGCGCGCGCGAGCTGGCCGCGCCGCGCCCGGTCGAAGACCTCGGTCCACACGCCGCGCACCGCGATCGTCGGCCGCTCGGGGGCGGCCTCGGCCTGCGGCCGCGACAGCTGGAGCCAGTAGAAGTTGTGGGGCCCGAGCGAGATGAGGTACGGCGCGTCGGAGATCTCGGGGAACCGCGCCATCCCGAACAGCTCGACGGGCACCATGCCCCGGAAGCGCGCGAGCTCGAGCCGCGCGCATTGCACGAACCGCGACAGGTTCGCCACGACGAGCACCGCCTCGCCCTCGTGCTCGCGCACGAACGCGAGCACGCGCGGGTTGTCGCCGGACTGGAACTCGATCGAGCCGCGGCCGAACAGCCGGTGCTCCTTGCGCTTGGCGATGAGGCGCTTCATCCACCAGAGGAGGGACAGCTGGTTGCCTTGCTGCGCCTCGACGTTGATCGCCTCGTAGTGGTACTCGGGATCGATGATCGTGGGCAGGTACAGCTTCTGCGGGTTCGCGCGCGAGAAGCCGCCGTTGCGGTCGCCGCTCCACTGCATCGGCGTGCGCACGCCGTCGCGGTCGCCGAGGTAGATGTTGTCGCCCATCCCGATCTCGTCGCCGTAGTAGAGGACGGGCGTGCCGGGCAACGACAGGAGGAGCCCGTTCATGAGCTCGATCTTTCGGCGCACGCGCATGAGCGGCGCGAGCCGGCGCCGGATGCCGAGGTTGACGCGCGCGGCGCGCTCGGCCGCGTAGGCACGGTACATCGTGTCGCGATCCTCGTCGGTGACCATCTCGAGCGTCAGCTCGTCGTGGTTGCGGAGGAACGTCGCCCACTGGCACGAGTCGGGGATCTTCGGCGTGCGCTTCAAGATGTTCGTGATCGGGAAGCTGTCCTCGAGCTCGATCGCCATGAACATCCGCGGCATCAGCGGGAAGTGGAAGTTCATGTGGCACTCGTCGCCCTCGCCGAAGTAGGCGGCGGCGTCGGCCGGCCACTGGTTGGCCTCGGCGAGCAGCATCCGGTTCTTGAACTTTGCGTCGATGTGCGCGCGCAGCTTGCGGAGGAACGCGTGCGTCTCGGGCAGGTTCTCGCAGCTCGTGCCCTCGCGCTCGTAGAGGTACGGCACCGCGTCGAGCCGCACGCCGTCGACGCCCATCTCGAACCAGAAGTCGATGACGCCGAACAACGCCTCCTGCACCGCCGGGCTCTCGAAGTTCAGGTCCGGCTGGTGCGAGTAGAAGCGGTGCCAGTAGTACGCCTTGGCGACCGGATCCCACGACCAGTTCGAGGTCTCGTAGTCCTTGAAGATGATCCGCGCGTCCTCGTACTTGGCCGGCGTCTCGCTCCACACGTAGAAGTCGCGGTGCGGGCTGCCGGGCGGCGAGATCCGCGCGCGCTGGAACCACGGGTGGTCCGACGAGGTGTGGTTCAGCACGAGCTCGGTGATCACGCGGATCCCGCGGCGGTGCGCCTCCTGGAGCAGGCGCGCGACGTCCTCGCGCGTGCCGTAGTTGTCGTGCACGTTCGTGTAGTCGGAGATGTCGTAGCCGCCGTCCTTGAGCGGCGACGGGTAGAACGGCAGGAGCCAGACGGCCGTGACGCCGAGGTCCGCGAGGTAGTCGAGCTTCTCGATCAGGCCGTTCAGATCGCCGATGCCGTCGCCGTTCGAGTCCTGGAACGCGCGGATGTGCAGCTCGTAGATGACCGCGTCCTTGTACCAGAGCGGATCGTCGAGGAGCTCCCCGGGCTGTGCCGCGAGCGAGGTCAGGGACATGGAGGCGGACGAGGACGGTGGCGGGGTGTTCTGGTCGGTCATGGGTGTTTCACGTCGTCTGGAGCGAGTCGAGGAAGGCGCGAGCCCACGCGCTGGCGGTGTCGCCCCACACGGCGGCGCGCAGCGCCTCGTGGCGCGCCACGCGCTCGCCCTGCGGCATGCGCAGCGCGAGGTCCAGATCGGCCGCGACGCCGTCGGCGTGGTACGGGTTCGTGAGCTGGGCGAGCGCCATCCGCTCGGCGGCGCCGCAGAACCGCGACAGCACGAGGACGCCCGGATCGGCCGGATCCTGCGACGCGACGTACTCCTTCGCGACGAGGTTCATGCCGTCGCGGAGCGGCGTCACGAGCCCGACGGCGGCGTGGCGGTAGAGCCGCGCGAGCGTCGCCTGATCGTACGAGCGATAGAGGTAGCGCACCGGCACCCAGTCGGCCTCGCCGTACGCGCCGTTGATCCGCCCGACGAGCAGCTCGACGCGCGAGCGCAGCTCGGCGTACTCGGGGACCTCGGAGCGGGTGGGGACCGAGATCTGGACGAACGACACCTTGCCGCGCCACACGGGATAGCGCTCGAGCAGGCGGGCGAAGGCGTCGAGCCGCTCGGGGATGCCCTTGGAGTAGTCGAGCCGGTCGACGCCGAGGATCAGCTTGCGGCCGCCGAGCATGGCCTCGAGGGCATAGAGCTCGCCGCCGGGGGCGACGCCGGGCTCGCCGCTGCCAGCCGTGCCGGCGGCCGCCTCGGCGAACCGCCCGGGATCGATGCCGATCGGGAACACGCCGGCGCGGTGCTTCGCGCGCGCCTCGCCCTCGGCGCCGAGCAGGCCGCGCGCGCACGCGACGAAGTTGTCGTACCAGCGGGTCGCCTGCAGCCCGATCCGATCGTGCTCGAGCAGGCCGGCCATCACGTCGGTGGCCCACGGCATCGTCTCGAGCACGTCGAGCGGCGGGAACGGCACGTGGAGGAAGAAGCCGATCCGGCCGCGGTGGCCGGCGCGCCGCAGCTCGCGCGCGGCGAGCATCAGGTGGAAGTCCTGGATCCAGACCTGCGCGTCGGGGCCCGCGGCCTCCTGCACGAGCTGGGCGTAGGCGCGGTTCGCGTCGACGTAGCACTGCCACTCGTCGTCGAGGTAGCGGACACGCTGCGGGAAGCCGTGGAGCAGGGGCCACAGGCTCTGGTTGCAGAACCCGGCGTAGAACCGCTGGCGCCACGAGGACGGGTAATCGAACTGCGCGCGCGTGTACGCATCGGCGTCCTCGACGCGCAGCCGCAGGCCGGGATCGCGCTCGGCGCCGCTCCAGCCGAGCCAGATGCCGTTCGTCTCGGCGAGCACCGGCAGGAGCGCCGAGACGAGGCCGCCGACCTCGCGCTTGCGATCCGCCGACGGCGCGGCGGGCAGCCGGTTCGACGCGACGACGAGGCGCGCGTCGGGGGGCCGGCGCGCCGTGCGCGCGGCGACCAGGTCCTCGGGCGCGAGCGCCTGGCGATCCCGGCGCGTGTCGACCAGCCAGCGCAGGAAGCGGTGCGCCGACGCGATCGAGGGCAGGCGCAGCCCGGCCTGCGTGCGCCGGGGCTCCGCGGAGACGAGGATGCCGACGTCGCCCTCGCGCAGGCTGACGAACATGTCCTCATCGGTGATGTCGTCGCCGAGCGCGATGACCGGCGCCCCGGCCGGTCCGCGCTCGCGGAGCCAGCTGATGGCGGTGCCCTTGTGCGCGGCGCGGTGCCGGACCTCGAGCGCCTCGACGACGGGCAGCCGCTCGAGCTGCTGGTGCGTCTCGAGCCACTCGTCGACGACGATCTCGGCGGCGGACGCGATCAGATCGTGGCTCTGGGCCTCGACGCGCCGCCAGTGCAGGCACACCGAGCACGACTTGCGCTCGACGAGCGCGCCGGGGTGCCGCGCGGCGAGCTGCCGGAGCTGCGCCTCGATCTCGTCGAGCTGCGGGATCGCCGGCAGCGCGGCCACCCACTTCTCGCCAGAGTAGCGCCACGCGCCGTGCTCGGCGACGATCGAGAACTGCGGGAACCGCGCCGGCAGGTTCTCGACGAGCGCGCGCGGGCGTCCGGTGACCACGCACGCTGTCACGCTCGGCAGCGCGCCCAGCTCCTCGAGCAGCGCGGCGGCCTCGCCCTCGATCTGCGCCTCCTGCGGCGTCGGCGCGAACGGGATCAGCGTCCCGTCCAGGTCGAGCGCGAGGATGATCTGCGCGGCAGACGCGGCGCGCTGGAGGACGGCTTGCACGGCGGGGGACGATAGCCAGAACTGACCAACGCGGTCACCCCCGGGCGGCGCTTCCGCGCGCCGCCCGGGGGTGGAGTGATCGGACCATGCCTCTTGCGTCCTTCTGTCACCAGGTCGGCATGGTTCGATGAATAGGGGGCACTACAGGTGCGGGCTTCGACGTGACCTCGCCATCGCCGTTCTCCGCCTCGCGAGACATTGCGTTCTTCGCGATCGACCACCAACGGTTGGTTCGTTCCGATTGGTGCTTCTGCCCTGCTTGTGCCTGACCAGACCAAGTGCGATCGACGTGCCAGCTACCGCTGATCGTGCGACGTCGGGCGATCTCCCGAGGGGGGCTGCGCACGGTTGTGAGTTTCGGCGGTTTCGGCGGTGTTAGCCGGCGGTTCGGGCTGCGCGGCCGCGCTGGCGTGCGCCGGGATCGCAGAGAACCAGGCCAGCTCGCGCTCGGCGTGCGCGACGAGCGTGCGCCGGGCGCTCAGCCAGTCGTCGCACCACCGAATGATCCCGAGCAGCTCGTCGCCGCGCGCGGCTTCGCGGAGCAGCTTCACGATGTCCACGCCCTGGCGGAGATCGACAAGGGCGATGCGGTACGCGCGCTCGGCCTGGACGATGCGATCGACGAAGAGATCGCGCAGCGCGGCCAGCGCGGCTCCGATGCCGCCGCGGATCGCGGGTAGGTCATATCCGGAGACGATGGTGGTGAAGCGGGGCTTCATCGCCTCGGCGTGCGCGGCGACCGCGCGCAGCGCGATCACGGGTAGCGCGTGCTCGCCGATGTGGCGCGCCTCGCGCGCGGCGTGCTCGGCCGCCATCAGCTCGGCGCGCGAGACCTCGCGCACGAGCCGACCCAGGAACCGTCGTCGCTCGGGCTCGTACACCAGGTGCTCCATGGCAGCACGCTTCGTGCAGCGCCCGTGCCGCGGCGGGCACGGCGGGCATGGGGGCACGCCTCGGGGCGGCTCGACGCGGGTGTGCGCGCTCTGGGGCACGGCCTGCGTGCCGGGGCCGCGCATCGGGCGCCGGGACACGTGCAGGGGGCCGGCGCGGTCGCAGGGGGCGCGGGCGCAGGGGCGCAGGGGGCGCAGGCGCAGGGGGCGCGCGGGCGCGCGCGAAACTTTCGGCTGAGGTCGTATCATCCTGCGCGGGGGAGCGCGGCATCTTGCGTGAGCCGCGTCGAACCGAAGTCGATGCAGCCGAAGCAGGAGCCAATGCCGGAGTCGGAGCTGGAGCTGGAGCCGAAGCCGGAGCCGGAGCCGAAGAGCTCGCAGTCGAAGCCGGCGCCGGAGCCGACGCAGGCACCGAAGCCGGCGCAGGCGCCGAAGCCGGCGCAGGCGCCGTCGAGCTCGCGGCCGCCCCGCCGCGCGCGCGCGCTTTTCGGGGCCGCGATCCTGCTCGGGCTCGCGGCGATCGGGCTCGTCATGTGGCTCCGCCGCGGCAGCGCCGAGCCGGCTCGCGGTGCGCCGCCGGCTCATGCGGGCGCCGGCTCGGCGGTTGCGGCGCGCGCGGTACCGGCGCCTCGTGTCGGCGCGGACGCTTCGCGCGAGGCGCGACCGCCGCAGCCGGGGCAGGGGCGCGCGGTGCTCGAGGAGGTGCAGCTCGCCGGCGGCGCGATCTCCGGCCGCGTCGTCAACGCGGCGACCGGCGACGGCGTGGCGGGCGCGGACCTGACGTTCACGGGAGCCGGCGGCGCGATGACGGTGCGCAGCGGCGCGGCGGGCGACTTCGAGCTCGCGCCGCCCGCGCCCGGGCGGTTCACGCTCACGGCGGCGAGCGCGCCGGGGTTCTTGCCGTACGCGCCGGAGCTCTCGCACTCGACGGTTCACGTCCAGCTCACGAAGGATCGCGCCGTCCGCGGGATCACGGTGCTGCTGCTCCCGGCCGTCGACTACCGCGGCCGCGTGCTCGACGAGCGCGGCGCACCGGTGCCGGGCGCGAAGGTGCGGCTGCTCGGCACGCCGTCTGGCGAGCAGGCGATCGAGAAGCTCGAGACGGAGTGGGTGACGGACCGCGCCGGTGAGTTCCGCTTCCACGCGGCCGACGACGCTGTCCTCGAGGCGGCCCGCGGCGACGCGCGCGGCTGGGCGGTCGTCGACGATGACGTGGCGATCACCCGCCAGCTCACGATCCGGATCGGCGCGGCGGCGGCGCGCGACGTGACGATCACCGGGCGCGTCGTCGATGAGGCCGGCGCGCCGCTCGCGGACGTGCTGATCCGTGCCGAGCCCGAGGATCCCGCGCGCACGCGCGAGGTGCGCGCGATCGCGTTCGCGACGAGCGGCGCGGACGGCGCGTTCACGCTCGAGGGGCTCGATCGCGGCTCGTACTCTCTCTCGGCCGAGGCCGAGGATCGCGCGCCCGCCAGCAAGGGCGGCGTGCCCGGCGGTACGCGCGGGGTCACGCTCGTGGTCGACGCGGGCCTGCCGCTCGCCGGCACGGCCGTGACCGCGGACGGCCGCGCGCTCCCCGCGTTCACGCTGCTCGTGCTCGTGCGGCAGGGCGCGCGGCGCGAGGTGATCCTCGCGCGCTCGATCGTCGATCCGGCCGGGTGCTTCTCCGTGCGCGTGCCCGCCGGCGACTACGATCTGATCGCGGCCGCGAGCGGCTGGGCGCCGAGCGCGCCGGTCACCGCGGCGGCGGGCACCACCGACGCGCGGCTCGTCGTGACGGCCGGCGCGACGCTGCGCGGGCGCGTCGTCGCCGCGGCCACTGGCGCGGGCATCCCGTACGCCCGCATCACGCGCGAGGCGCTCGGCGGTGGCGCGAGCGCGCAGCCCTCGAACGCCGGCACCGTGACGCGCGCCGACGGCAGCTTCGAGCTGACCGGCCTGCCGCCCGGCCCGGTGTCGATCCGGATCCTGGCCAGCGGCTATCACCCGAAGATCGAGGCCGGCATCACGGCCAGCGACGGCGCGCAGCTGGCCCGCTCACGATCGCGCTGGCCGCGCTCGCCGAGGGCGAAGCGCCCTCGCTCGAGCTCGTCGGCATCGGCGCTCAGCTCGCCGCCCAGGGCGACGCGCTCGAGGTCGGGGCGGTCTACCCCGGCAGCGGTGCCGCGGCGGCCGGCATCGTGGCGGGGGATCTGGTTGTTGCCATCGACGGCGTGCCGGTCGCGCAGCTCGGGCTCGACGGAGCGGTGGCCCGGATCCGCGGCGTCGTCGGGACGACCGTTGCGGTGACGTTGCGCCGCGGCGAGCAGGCGGTCGTGCTGGTCGTCGAGCGACGGAAGCTGAAGGCATAGGGCGCGGGAGCAGGGCGCGGCAGCAGCAGTTGCAGCAGCGGCTACGACTGCTCGGCCGTTTCCGTGGACGCTGAGGATCGAGAACGCGAGCGTGGGTGCTCGAGTGAAGACGCGCGGCTGCCATCGCGCTCGGGGCGCTCCGCGGCTTGCTCGCTCGGGGAGGCACTTTGCTTCGCAGTGAGGTGGTTGCCCGCACGCCCGCCCACCGTTGGTGCTCGCACGACCGATCGGCCCCACTGCCAAGAAACCCGCTACGTAACATCGCGAGGAGTAAGGGCAACGTTGAATCCGAGTGCTTCGAGGCGGCGCACGTGCTTGCGGGTGGCGTCGGTCTGTGAGCGG
>Ga0247790_10000102_pt1 | contig 43239 bp, 28 predicted proteins | sample UWRJS171409R4_FD_179913 | JGI IMG/M metagenome (GOLD analysis project Ga0247790, IMG submission 179913) | Soil microbial communities from Arlington Agricultural Research Station in Wisconsin, United States - UWRJ-S171-409R-4 | ecosystem: Environmental > Terrestrial > Soil > Agricultural land...
ACGACACGGACTACGCCACCGACAAGCCGCCGACGCTCTACGACATGATGGCGGTCGCGCCGCGCTTCCGCACCACGGTCAAGGCCGACTTCTCCGTCGAGCGCGTGAAGTTCCTGCGCCGCCCCGAGAACCGCCGGCTCGCGCACTACTGGAACGAGTACCTCGAGGATCTGCTCGAGATCTGCCGCCCGCCGACGCACCGGATCGCGCAACCGCTCTCGATGGGCGAGTTCCTGCGCCGTCACCAGGAGCTGATCCTGACGCGCGTCGTGTACTGGCACGGCGACGTCTCGCGCGAGGAGGTCGCGCGCGTCCTGCGCGACTTCCGCTTCGTCTCCGAGACGTACGGCCTCGTGATCCCCGCGTCGATGAGCCGGCGCGCCGTGGCCGATCTGGCGATCCTGATCGCGCTCTGGGCGTGCGCGGATCGCGGCATCAACGGCATGTTCGGCTCGCCGGGCAGCGAGCCGGGCGCCGAGCCGAAGAAGCGCAAGCGCGCGCGCAGCTAGCGGCCGAGCGCCGCGGCGCCCCGCGCCGACCGTCCGGGCACCGGACGACGTCTGCGCGCCGAGATCCGGGCGGGCGCGCGCCGCCGCGTCCCGCCGAACCGGCGATGGAGCGGGGTGTGGCCGCGGCGGGCGCAGGTCACGGCGGCGCGCGGCGCGCGGCGGACGAGCGACGAGAGCGAGGCGAAGAGCTGCGTGCGAGACATGTCGGCGGAGAGAGCAACGCGCGGACCACGCAGCCGGGCGGCGCTAACCGCGCGAACACGCATGGCGCGGCGCGCCGCGCGCTGCCAGAACGGCACGCGCGCGGCCGATCTGCCGGCGCGCGGCCGGCGAAGCTGTCACCGCGCGCCGTCCAGCATGTCCAGCGCGGCATCGTGAACGGCGCGGCGCAGCGCCTTCATCCACTCGGCGCTGCCACCGTGGCGCGTGGGGTGGACGCGGTTCGTGAGCAGCGCCACCCAGCGCCGCCGCGGTAGATCGAGCCACAGCGAGGTGCCGGTGAAGCCGGTGTGGCCGAGCGCGCCGGCGCGCGGCCAGCGATCGCCGGCGTGCGAGACGCCGGGCGTCTCCGACGGCGTGTCCCAGCCGAGGCGCCACGTCGCGCCGGGCACGGGCGCCGTCGTCGCGAACCGCTGCACGATCTCGGGCCGCAGCCGCCCGCGCGGCGCGCCCGCCGCCGTGTCGACGATCGCCGCGGCGAACCGCGCCACGTCGCCGATCCGGCCGAACAGACCGGCGTGGCCGCACACGCGCCCGCCATAGGCCGCGTTCTCGTCGTGCACGACGCCGCAGACGAGCCCGCGCCCGAGGCCGTTCGCGTCGTCGAGCTCGGTGGCCACGGCGCCCGCGATCGGCGCCGCGCCGCCGTAGCGCGCGCCGAGCTCGAGCGGCCCGGCGACGAGGTCCGCGTAGGCGTCCTCGAGCGGCGCGCCCGCGGCGCGCTCGAGGATCGCGCCGGCCATGATGTAGCCGAGGTCGCTGTAGACGGCGGCCACGTTCGGCGACCCGGCGGGCTCGCGCGCCGCGCGGCGGACGAGCTCGGCGCGCGGATCGGCGATGCCGCCCGCCGCGAGATCGCGGAAGACCTCGACGTGCGCGGCGCAGCCGGCGCCGTGGCCGAGCAGATCGCCGACGGTGCCGGCGCTCGCGGCGTCGGGCAGCCAGCGCCGGATCGGATCGCCGAGCGAGAGCCGCCCGTCGCCGACGAGCACCATCGCCAGCGCGGCCGTGATGGGCTTGGTCACCGACGCGAGGTCGAACCACGCCGCTGAGTCGATCGGGTCGCCGAGCGCCGGCAGCCGGCGCGTGTGGCCGCGCACGAGCCGGCCGACCTCCCGGCCGCCATCCCCGACGCTGACCGCGGCGGCCGAAGCGATGCCACGGCCGAGCGCGCCGTCGAGGAGGCGGGAGATCGGGTCCACGCGCGGATGGTACTCCGTCCCGCGGCCTCCCTCGGGGCGTGGTAGGCTGCCGCCTACGTGACTCGATACGAGCTGCTCGAACGCATCGGCGTCGGCGGCATGGCGGAGATCTTCCGCGGCAAGGCCGTGGCCGCCGGCGGCTTCGAGAAGCCCGTTGCGATCAAGCGCATCCTGCCGCACCTCTCGCAGGACAAGCGCTTCGTCGAGCTCCTGATCGCCGAGGCGAAGGTGCTCTCGCTGCTCAAGCACCGCAACATCGTCCAGATCTTCGACGTCGGGCTCGGCGACGACGGCCAGTACTTCCTCGTCATGGAGTACGTCGACGGCAAGGACCTCGGCGCGGTGCAGCGCGCGTTCGAGGCGCGCCGCCGCCGCATGCCGTTCGACCTCGCGCTCCACATCGGCGCCGAGATCTGCGAGGCGCTCGAGCACGCCCACTCGGCGCGCGCCCCCGACGGCAAGCCGATGATGCTCGTGCACCGCGACGTCTCGCCGTCGAACGTGCTCCTCTCGCGCGCCGGCGAGACGAAGCTCACCGACTTCGGGATCGCCAAGCGCGCCGAGCAGGAGGCGACGGGCCACGGCGCGGTGCGCGGCAAGTTCGCGTACATCTCGCCGGAGCAGGCGCGCAACGAGCACATCGATCCGCGCAGCGACGTGTTCTCCGTCGCGATCCTCCTGTGGGAGCTGATCGTCAACCGCCGGCTGTTCTCGGGCCTGGGCGATCTCGAGGCGCTGCGCGCCGTGCGCGACGCGCAGGTGCCGCGCCCGATCGACGTCGATCCGCGGCTGTCGCCGGAGATCGATCAGCTGCTGACGGCGGCGCTCGCCCGCGACATCAAGCGGCGCCCGACGGCGGGCGAGCTCGGCAAGAAGCTGCGCGAGATCCGCTACTCGCTCGACGTCACCGTCGGCGATCCGGCGACCGAGCTCGCGCGGCTCATCGAGACGGCCGACGAGGTGCAGCGCGAGAGCCAGCAGATGGTCGCGATGGAGGCGCCGCCGCGGACGGCCGCCAGCTCGATGATGGCGGGCCTCGCGAAGCGCCCGAAGCCCTCGAGCGGCTTCGAGAGCGATCACAACGAGGCGACGGTGATCCGCATCCGCACCGCCGACGAGTTCCAGATGCGCGACAAGGGCGACGGCATGGCGCGCGCCCGCGAGGTGATCGGCCGCTTCGACGAGGAGGAGACGCGCCAGGCGCAGCTCTCCGGCGAGCAGCTGCGCATCCTCCGCGGCGGCCGCAGCAGCGGCGACCCCGCGCCGCTGCCGGGCGTCGCGCGAGGCCGGCCGCCCGACGACGACCCGACGACGGCGACCCCGCCGCTGAACGTCGGCGACGTGCCGTCGTACGACAGCATGTCGCCCGACTCGCTGACGCCTGGCTTCGATCTCGAGCGGACAAACCTCCTCGAGCGCCCGCCGACCGCGCGCCCGCCGGGGCTCGCGCCGCGCCGCCCGCCGACCGCGCCGCCGCCGCCGGGCGCGAGCATGCCGGGGCTCGCGCCGATGCCGGGCGTCGCCCGCGACCGCAACCCGCTGCGCCCGCGCCCGCCGACGCCGCCCCCGTACACCGAGCCGCACAGCGCGAGCGCGAGCGTGAGCCGCAGCGCGACGGGCGGGCCGATGATGCCGCTCGGCGCGCCGCCGCCCACGCCGAACCCGGGGATGCCGATGCTGCCGCCGCAGGGGCAGCAGCAGGGGCCGATGATGTCGCAGCCCCCGATGATGATGCCGCCGCAGCAGCAGCCGCAGGGGCCGATGATGCCGCAGCCGCAGGGCCCGCTCGCGCAGCAGCCGGGGATACCCGGCTACCCGAGTCAGGGGCCGGGGTTCGGCCCCGGTCCGGTCCCCGGACAGCCGGGCCCGCCGGGCCAGCCGGGATGGGGCGCCGCGCCGCAGCTCCCGCCGCGCGGCGCGGGGCCCGGGGCGCCGGACATGTTCGATCCGCGCCAGTCGGCGTACCCGCAGCGCGCGTCGATGCCCGGCATGGGCTTCCCGCAGCGGCGCAAGCAGGCGCTCAAGCCGTGGATGCTCGTCGTCGGCGCGCTCGTGATGGCGGCGCTCGCGTTCATCGTCACGCGCGCGTTCCTGTCGTAGCGGCCTAGTCGCTCAGCCGCTTGGCGGCCTCGTCGGACTCCCGGAAGCGCGCCTGGCCGCGCTTGATGGTGGGGACGTCGCTGGCGCGCAGGCCCTTCGCCATGATCTCCCAGCCCTCCTGCCGCAGGCGCATGTAGTCGATCAGGACGTCGCGCTTGGGCCCGCCGGCGCCGCTCTGCTCGAACGCGGCGCGCCCGGCGCGCCACGGGGGCAAGAGCTCCTGCTCGATCGCGTCGGCGAGCTGCGCTTCGGTCATGGACTCCGCCCGGCTCTGATCGACGAGCTCCGACCAGCGCGCGAGGATCTGCTTCTCGACGGACGCGAACGTCATGATCGCGGCCCGGTCCTCGTCGACCGGCACCGGCACGACGAACGCCGCCGCGATCACCGCCGCGACGCCGAGCACACCGGTGGCGACGGCGCGGCGGAGCGGGGGCCGGTCGTGCCCGCGCGCGAGCGCGAGCCCGCACAGGAGCCCGCCGACGAACCCGCCGGTGTGCGCGTACATGTCGATGCCGGACTGCTGGAGGCCGAAGATGACGTTGTACGCGACGCAGGCCAGGAGGCCCTTCAGCTCGTTCAGGGTGGATTGATCCACGCGCTCGCGGTGGAGCACGTAGTACGCGCCGACCGCGCCGAGCACGCCGAAGATCGCGCCCGACGCGCCGACGGAGACGATGCCGGCATCGGGCCGCAGCGCCGACGCGAGGCTCCCCGCGAGCCCCGCGATCACGTAGATCGCCGTGAACCCGACCCGCCCGAACAAGCGCTCGATGAGCTGCCCGCCTCCGAGCAGGCCGAGCATGTTCATGGCGAGGTGCAGCACGCCGGAGTGGAGGAACATCGACGTGAAGAGGCGCCACGGTTCGCCGGCGAGCGTGGCCGCGCCCATGTTGCCGCCGTGCTCGAAGAGCCACTGCGCCGAGGGATCGAGCGGCGACGCGCCGAGGGCGACCGTGAGGATCCAGATCCCGATGTTCGCCGCGGCGAGCGCGAACGTCACCCACGGCGTGTGCTTCGGCCGCGGCGCGACGGGCGCCGCCGCGGGGACGGCCATGGTAGGCGCACCCTCGACGGGCGCGGCCGCGGTAGGCGCGTCCACGGCGGGCGCTCCCTCGATCGGCGGTGAATCGCGTGGGGCTTCGGACATGCGGAGCCCAGAGGATGCCGGATCCGGACTCATCCCCAAAGGGCTGCCAAATGTGCATCCGGCGCGCCGATGCAGGCTTTGGTTAGCCACGCCGCCGTACCTGGCGCGTTGGAAGGGACCATGTCCGGACGCCACCGCGCCAAAGTCGAGCGTTCTCTGGAAGTTGTCAGTTTCTTCCGGGAAGCGGTCACGAAATGACGGCCCGCCCGCACATGGAGCGCGAGATGGCTGCTCATGCTCTGACGCCGGTGCCCATGGAGCCAGACCCCGATCCGATCGCCCTCTTGCTCCAGGAGGGACACCACCGCGAGGCGCTGGCCGCGTGCGTGCGCGCGCACGGCGCCGTGCTGGGGCGGCTGTGCATGGCGCTGCTCGGCTCGCAGGCCGACGCCGACGAGGCCACGCAGGAGACGCTGCTCCGCGCGCACCGCGGGATGGCGAATTTCCGCGGCGAGGGCTCGGTGAAGGCGTGGCTGTGCGGCATCGCGCGGCACGTCTGCGCGCACGCGCTCGAGACGCGGCGCCGCGGCCGCCAGCTCCTCGAGGTGGTGCCCGCGCCCGATGAGGCGAGCCCCGACGAGGTCGCGCGGCGCCAGCACGCGCGGCTCCTGCGCGACGCGCTCGGCCGGCTCAAGCCCACGGAGCGCGAGGCGCTGATCCTGCGCTACGTCGCCGACCTCAGCCACCGCGAGATCGCGAGCGCCTGCAACATCGACGAGGCCGCCGCCCGCAAGCGGATCAGCCGCGCGCTGTCGCGGCTGCGCGCCGTCGTCCCCCACGAGCTTTTGGCCTGACGCGCCCGCGCGGCGCGCACGAACGAGAGGACCGGACCATGCCCACGCAATGCGAACTGGTGACCGACGAGCTCGCCGAGCTCGTCGCCGGAGACAGCGCCGCGATCGCGCGCCACGCCGAGCATCTGGCTGGCTGCGACGACTGCCGCGACGCCCGGTACGAGGCCACGCGCCTCGCCGAGCTCGTCGCCGCCGCGGGCGCCGATCACGCCCCGGCGTCGGATCTGCTCGAGCGCGTGCTCGCGGCCGCCGACGCGACCGGGGCTGCGGCGACCGCGCCGACCGTGGAGACCGCGGCGGCCGCGCCGACCGCGGCGGCCGCGCCGGTCGCGGCGGCCGCGCCGACCGCGGCGATGCAGGCCGCGGCCGAGCTCGCCGCCTCGACGCAGGCGCTCTCGCACGCCGAGACGATCCCTGCGATGCCCGCGGTGACGACGCCGCCCGTCGCGGCGCTGCCCGCCGCCGACGCCACCGCCGACGCCACCGCCGCCGCCGCCGCCGCCGCCCCCGCCGACCGCGACCGGCTCGCGCCCGTCCCGATCTCGCGCGGCCGCGCCCGCCCGCGCGCGTGGCTCGTCGCTGGCGCCGCCGCGGCGCTCGCCGCGGGCGCCACCGGCCTCTACCTCCAGAGCCGCGGCGCCGCCCCCGGCGGCACCGGCGGCACCTCGCAGCCGACCGCGCCCGCCGATGGCGCGATCGGCTCCCTCCAGAACGTCGAGCGCGCCGCCGCCGACCGCGCCGACGGCGTCACCGTCCGCGTCGGCGGCGCGTGGCAACCGCTGCGCAAGGGCCAGCCGCTCCCCGCTGGCGCCGAGCTCCGCACCGACGCGTTCACGCGCGCCTCCCTCGCGCTCGCCGACGGCACGAAGCTCGTCCTCGATCACCAGACCGAGCTCGCGCTCGATCCCGCCGAGCCCCGGCGGCTCCGGCTCGCCACCGGCCGGCTCGTCGCCGATGTCGCGCACGTCGCGAGCCGGCCCGCCTCGATCGCCACCGCGATGGGCCAGATCGACGTCCTCGGCACCCGCTTCTCGGTGACCGCGACCGACGCGCTCACCGCCGTGCAGGTCGTGCGCGGCACCGTCGCGCTCACCGACCGCGCCGGCAAGCGCGAGCAGGTGCGCGCCGGCGAGGAGGGCCTGATCGAGGGCAGCTCGCTCACCGTGAGCGCCGCGCCCGGCCTCCACCGCGAGGTCGAGTGGTCCGAGCTCGACCAGCCCAAGGCCGCCGATGACGCGGCCGCCGGCCTCGGCCAGCTCCGCGCGTACAAGCCCGGCGAGCAGCGCGACCGCGACTGGAACCTCGCGCTCGCCAAGCACGACGTGAAGGTGCGGATCGTCGGCCCCGTCGCGCGCACCGAGATCACCGAGACGTTCCGCAACGACAGCGACCAGACGCTCGAGGGCGTCTACCAGTTCCCGCTCCCCGCCGACGCGCAGATCGACGGGCTCGAGCTCGACGTCGCCGGCGGCTTCGAGGCCGGGGCGTTTGTCGACAAGGCGCGCGCCGCCAAGATCTGGCGCGGCGTGATCGACAAGGCCACGCCGAAGCAGATCCAGCAGCCGCTGACGCAGGAGATCATCTGGGTCGACGGCGCGTGGCGCGATCCCGCGCTGCTCGACTGGAAGCGCGGCGGCCGCTTCGAGCTGCGCATCTTCCCGATCCCCGGCAAAGGCGCGCGCACGATCAAGCTCTCGTACACGCAGGTCGTGACGCCGCGCGGGCCGTGGCGCCAGTACGTCTACCCGCTGCCGCACTCCAAGGACGGCTCGACCGTCGCCGATCAGTTCGCCGTCGACGTCGAGGTGCGCGGCGCCGCGCCCGGCCTCGTGCGCGCGGGCGGCTACGACCTCAAGTCCGACGCGCAGCGCACGGACGCCGCCGCGCTCTCGCTCGCGCAGAGCGGCTTTGTCCCGCGCGGCGACCTCGTGATCGACTACCGCGCCGCCGACGGCGACGCCGAGCTGCGCGCGTGGACGTTCGCGGGCGGTGCCGCCGCGGCGCCCGACGAGAAGCTCGCCGCCAAGAAGAACGTCGGCATCGAGCCCGCCGTCGTCGAGGCGCAGCGCGCCGTCGCCGCCGACGTCCGCCCGACCGCCGTGCTCGCGCTCCGGCCCGACCTGCCGCGCTGGCGCGAGGCCAAGCCGCGCGACTACGCGATCGTGATCGATGCCAGCCAGTCGATGGTCGGCGAGCGCTACGCGCGCGCGGCCAAGCTCGCCGCGACGATCGTCGACGAGATGGATCGCCGCGATCGGTTCACCGTGCTCTCGTGCGACAGCGAGTGCCGCTCGCTCGGCGACCTGCGCACGCCGTCGGCCAGCGCGTCCGCCGAGGTCGGCGCGTGGCTCGCCGGACAGACGCCCGCTGGCGCGAGCGACGTCGTCGCCGCGGTCCGCGCCGGCGCCGCCGCGATCCCGGCGCGCGCCGCCGATCGCGAGCCGTGGATCATGTACGTCGGCGACGGCTTCTCGACGACCGGCTTCCGCCGCGTCGCCGACGTCGAGCGCGCGGTCGCCGACACCGCGGGCGGCGCCGTGCGCGTCGCGGCCGTCGGCATCGGCGGCGACGCCGACGCCACCCTGCTCGCCGCCGTCGCGCGCGGCGGCGGCGGCAGCTACGTCGCGTGGGTCCCCGGCCAGTCCGTGGACGCCGCCGCCGTCGCCAGCCTCGAGTCGACCTACGGCCAGGCGCTCCGCGCAGCGACGATCGAGCTGCCCGCCGGGCTCACCGACGTCGCGCCCACCGTGCTGCCCACGATCCGCGCCGGCGAGGAGACGCTCGTCGCGGCGCGCATCACCGGCGACGTCGCGGGCGACGTGATCGTCCGCGGCACCGTCGGTGGCCAGCCGTTCGAGCAGCGCTACCCCGTCAAGCTCGCCGTCTCGACGGCAGCCGGCAACGGCTTCGTGCCGCGCCTGTGGGCCCGGCTCGCGATCGATCAGCTCGAGCGCGGCGGCCTCGCCGCGGACCGCACGAAGATCGTGGCCCTGTCGCAGGGGTACGGCGTCATGTCGCGCGAGACGTCGCTGCTCGTCCTCGAGTCGGCCGCGATGTTCGAGGCGTTCGGCGTCGACCGCGCCGCCGCCGCCGCCAAGTGGACCGGCGACGAGCAGCTCGAGGAGGTCGTCGCCAGCGGCCAGATCGCGCACAACAAGGCCGCCGACGACGACCAGGCCATCGCTGGCGGAGCCGCGAGCGCGAAGGACAAGGCGACCACGCGGAAGAACGGCAAGGGCTACTCCAGGGCGGATGGCTACTCCAGGTCGGATGGCGGCGGCGGCGGCGGCTGGGGCGACGACGCCGCGCCCGCGCCCGCGCCCGCCACCCAGCCCACCACCCCGGCGGCCAAGAAGCCGGCCGCCGACCCCGCCGCCAGCGAGCGCAGGAAGGGCGTCCTCATCACCGAGGAGATGCTCCGGGACCCGTTCGGGGCCGAGCAGCGCCGGCGCGGCCGGATCGCGATGCGCCGCACGTGGGTGCGCGTGCCCGCCGTGTCCGCGTACGGCGGCGTGCACGCCAGCATCCAGAAGGCCGTCGCCGCGAGCGAGCAGGCGCTCGCCGACAAGCCCGACAGCCGCGAGCGGCACCGCGATCTCGTGCAGGCGCTGTCGTACGCCGGCGAGCTCCCGCGCGCGCTCGACGTCGCGCGCAAGTGGCTCGAGCGCGACAAGCTCGATCCGCAGGCGCTCGGCTATCAGGCCGACCTGCTCGGCCGCGACGGCCAGCGCGACCTCGCGCTGCGCACGCTCGCCGGGCTCGTCGACCTCGACGCCGACCGCGCCGCGCTCCACGAGCGGATGGTGCTCGCCTACGACCACGTCGGCCGCGCCACCCAGTCCTGCAGCCACCGCATCGCGCTCGCGGGTCTCTCAGCCTCGGCTACCAAGCAGGACGAGGTCCGCCGCGCCGCCGACGCCGTCCGCTGCCTGCGCGGCCTCGGCCGCGAGCGCGACGCCGAGCTCGTGCTGCGCGCCGTGCGCGACGCCGCCACGCGCGCCGCCACCGAGAAGGCGCTGACCGCGGCGCCGCCCGCGCCCCGCCCCGCCGGCGATCTCGTGCTCACCGCGCAGTGGGAGGGCGGCGAGGACCTCGATCTCTCGCTCGTCTCGCCCGACGGCTCGCGCGTCTCGTGGATGGGCGGCCGCACCGATCTCGCCGCGTTCGACGCGACCAGCAGCTCGCGCGAGCAGCTCGCCGTCCGCGCGCTCCGCCGCGGCAACTACCTCGTCGAGATCGGCCGCGGCGGCGCCGCAGCCGCGGGCGCGCGCACGATCCGCGGCACCCTCGAGGTCTCTGTGCTCGGCACGAAGAAGGCGCTGCCGTTCGAGCTCACCGGCGCGCGCGCGACCGTCGGCCGGATCGCCGTCACCCTCGAGGAGCGCCTCGAGACGATCGATCCCACCACGCTCGGCCAGGTCGCGTTCGGCCCGATCGCGCAGCCGCGCCTCCGCCAGATCATGCTGGCCCGCTCGCCGGGCGTGCAGCAGTGCTACACGCGCGGCCTCATGGACAACCCGCTCCTCGCCGGCGCGATCATGCTGACGATCACGATCGACGCGAGCGGCGCGACGCGGACGCTCTCCACGCAGGTGCCCGCGCTCAACGGGGTCGCCGCCTGCGTCCAGGGCCAGCTCGCCTCGATGCACGTCGAGGGCGCCGCCCCGCAGACGCTCCGCGTCCCTCTGACGCTGCGCCAGAACTAGCTGGCACCCGGCCTCACCGCTGAGGCAGCCCGGCCGCTATGCTGCACGCCTACGGATGTCGAGCAGCCCCGGCGACCCAGCTGCGCCCTCACACGCCCCAGCGCTCGCTCCGTCCACCGGACCGCCCCGCTGCCAGGCGCTCCTCCACGCGACCGACTGGTCGCAGACGAGCCTGGGGCCCTACGAGGCCTGGCCGCAGCCCCTCAAGGGCTTCGTCGCGATGGTCCTCGAGATGCCGACGCCCGCGATCATCTTCTGGGGGCCCGAGCAGCTCCAGCTCTACAACGACGGGTACAGCGTCATCATGGGCCCGCGGCACCCGCGGTACTTCGGCGCGCCCTATCGCGAGTGCTGGCCCGACACCTATCCCGTGATCTACCCGTGGATGCAGAAGGTGCTCGCGGGCGAGGTCATCGAGGTCGAGCGCTCGCTGTTCGTGGTCACGCGTCACGGGTTCACGGAGGAGGCGTACTTCACGTTCACGTTCAGCCCGCTCCGCGACGACACCGGCGCGATCGCCGGGATCTTCCAGCCCGTCGTCGAGGTCACGCAGGAAGTGCTCGCCGAGCGCCGCGCCGAGACGCTCCGCGCGCTGACACCGACGGCATCGACGCCCGACGCCGCGCGCCACGTCATCCTGGCGCTCGAGCGAAGCCCCCGCGACGTCCCGTTCGCGCTGCTCTACGGCCCGGACGGGTCCGGCGAGCTGCGCCTGCGCGCCGCGTGCGGGGTGGCCGCCGAGCTCGCTCCGGAGCACGCCCCCGCCGCCGCCCTGGACGCGCACAGGACCGGCACGGCCGCGCGGTGCGACGCGCGCCAGCTCCTCGGCGGCCGCGAGCACGTCGGCGCGTGGGACGAGCCCACGCGCGAGGCGTACGTGCTCCCGGTGACGCGCGCCGCCGCGGACGCGCCGCGCGGCGTCCTCGTCTTCGGGGTGAGCCCGCGGCTCATGTTCGACGATCGCTACCGCGCGCACTTCGCGGCGATCGCGCGCGAGCTCGCCGCCGGCCTCGACGCGGAGGCCGCCCAGCGCGCCGAGCAGGCGCTGCGCGAGCGGGCCGCCGCCGCGAGCGCCGAGGCCGAGGCCGAGCGCCGCCGGCTGCACTCGATCTTCGAGCAGGCGCCCGTCGCGATCTCGATCATCGCCGGGCCCGCGCACGTCATCGAGATAGCGAACCCGCTCATCTGCCGGCTGTGGCACCGCGAGCCCGCCGCGGTGCTCGGCGTGCCGCTGCTCGAGGCGATCCCCGAGCTCGCGGGCCAGGGCTTCGCCGAGCTCCTCGACGGCGTGCGCGCGACCGGCCGGCGGTACGTCGCCACCGAGCGGCACGTGAAGCTGCGGCGCGCCGACGACGGCTCGCTCGAGGATCGCAACTTCAACTTCGTCTACGACCCGCTCACCGACGCCGCCGGGCGAGTCACCGCCGTGATCGTGGTCGCCACGGACGTGACGCTCCACGTCCGCGCGCGGCAGGGCGCCGAGCAGCTCGCGGCGCAGCTCGATCGGGCGTGGCGCGACGCCGAGCAGGCGCGCGACGACGCCCAGCGCGCGAGCCGCGCCAAGGACGAGTTCCTCGCCATGCTCGGCCACGAGCTGCGCAACCCGCTCGCGCCGATCTTCACCGCGCTCGAGCTGTTCCGGATGCGCGGCGTGGGCGCGGCGCACCCGCGCGAGGTGGAGGTGATCGAGCGGCAGGCGCGCCACCTCGCGGGGCTCGTCGAGGATCTCCTCGACGTCTCGCGCATCACGCGCGGCAAGATCGAGCTGCGGCTCCAGCCGCTCGCGATCGCGGACGTGATCGGCAAGGCCGTCGAGACGGCCGCAAACCTCCTCGAGCGGCGCCGGCACGAGCTCGTCGTCGACGTCGCGCCCGGCGCTGCCGTGGACGGCGACCCGGCGCGCCTGACGCAGGTCTTCGTCAACCTCCTCACGAACGCCGCCAAGTACACCGATCCTGGCGGCCGCATCACGATCACCGCGCGCCGCGAGGGTGCCCAGTGCGCGATCGAGGTCCGCGACACCGGCTGCGGCATCTCGCCGGAGATGCTGCCGCGCGTGTTCGATCTGTTCGAGCAGGAGCCGCAGAGCATCGATCGCGCCCAGGGCGGCCTCGGCCTCGGCCTGGCGATCGTGCGGAGCCTCGTGGCGCTGCACGGCGGCAGCGTCGAGGCGCAGAGCGAGGGCCGCGGCCACGGCAGCACGTTCATCGTGCGCCTGCCCGCGGCGGCCGCGGGCGCGGCCGACTCCGACTCCGTCGCTGCCGTCTCCGCCGCCCCCGCCGCCTCGGACGCGCCGCGCGCGTCCCCCGAGCCGGAGCGCCGCGGCCGCACGATCCTGATCGTGGACGACAACGAGGACGCGGCGACGCTCCTCGCCGAGTCGCTCGCGCACCGCGGCCACACCTGCACGGTCGCGCACGACGGCCCGCGCGCCCTCGAGCTCGCCCGGCTCACGCGCTTCGACACCGTGCTCCTCGACATCGGCCTGCCCGCCATGGACGGCTACGAGGTCGCCCGCCACCTGCGCGCGCTGCCCGGCGGCCCCGCGCTCGAGCTGTTCGCGCTCACCGGCTACGGCCAGCACATCGACAAGGAGCGCACCCGCGCCGCCGGCTTCGATCACCACCTGGTGAAGCCCGTCGACCTGCCCACCCTCGCGAAGCTGCTCGCCGCCGACCGCGCCCCGCCATAGGCACTGGCCGATCGTCCGAGGCTCCCTCCGAGGTCCGCGCGTTCCCGCCGCTGTCAGACCGGACTGGTACGCTGCAAGAGTTGGTTATGATAGCTCTCGATCCTCGCCCTTCGCTGGTCTTCGGCATCGTCGCCGCGACCGGCACGCACATCGAACCGTTCGTCGACGTCTTCTCGGCGCTGCTCCGGAAGTACGGTTACGAGCCCGTGTCGATCCAGCTGACCGAGCTCCTGCTCGAGCACGTGATCGAGCCTGGCAGCCTCGTATGGAACAACGAAGGAGAGCGGATCGAGAAGCTCATGACGGCTGGTGACCGCCTGCGCGAGAAGCTCCAGCACGGCGATGCCATGGCGTTGCTCGGAGTTCTGGGAATCACCAAGAAGCGACAAGGGCTCAGCTCGACCAAACCTTATGCGTTCGTGCTCCGGCAATTGAAGCACCCCGACGAGTCCTACACCCTCCGGCAGATCTATGGAGATCGCCTGTTCGTGCTGGCGCTGTATTCGACTTACAGTGAACGGCTGCGTCACCTTACTGGGCTCCGCAATATCAAGCCCGAGGTCGCCAAAGCGCTGATGCAGCGCGACGAGGAAGACGTACGCAAGCCGCTGGGGCAACGCACGCGCGACACGTTCGAGCTGGGCGACGTCTTCTTTCGCCTTGACGAGAGCGCGCAGGCAGAGGCCGAGCGATTCCTGAACCTGATCTTCGGGGCTCCCGATCTCTCACCTCGCTTGCACGAGCACGCGATGTACCTGGCGTATGCCGCATCCCTTCGTTCGGCGGATCTCTCGCGCCAAGTTGGTGCCACGATCACAAATCAGTACGGTGATGTGCTCGGAGTCGGCGCCAATGACGTCCCTTCTCCGCAAGGCGGACAATACTGGCCAAGCAGTGATGACCGGCGAGATCATGCTCTGGGCTTCGACTCCAATCACGAGCACAAGCTCAAGATCGCGCGCGACGTCTTCGAGAGAACGCAGCCAGACAAACGCGACGACGCGGCTGCCTACAGTACATTCCTGATAGCCCTCAATGAGAGCCTTCTATTCGACATCACGGAGTACGGTCGTGCCGTGCATGCCGAGATGGATGCGGTCCTGACCTGTGCGCGGACGGGCGCTGCTACACGTGGTGCTCGCCTCTTCTGCACCACCTTCCCGTGCCACAACTGTGCGAAGCACCTCGTCGACGCCGGCATCGTCGAGGTGCAGTACGTCGAGGCCTACCCGAAGAGCATGGCCTCGTCACTTCACTCCGATGCCATCTACTGGGAAGAGGATGCCGCGCCTGGCTCCATGCCTGGCCGCCGGACTGTGTTCAAGCACTACGTCGGAATCGGACCACGACGCTACATGGACCTCTTTTCCTTGACGTTGAGCTCCGGAAGACGCGTCAAGCGGAAAAACAAGGAGGGGAAGATCTCCCTGTGGGATCGCGAAAGCGCTGAACCCCGGGTACCCTCCGAGGTATCCAGCCTCGATCTCGAACGTCTGGCCCTCGAGGCACTCACCGCAGCAATCAGAGGATCGTCATGAAGTTCAGGAAGGAACTTGGAAGCGAGGATGTCCAGGACATCCTCCGCGAAGCCAGTGCCCGAGCTGCCCAGTTGCCTCGCATCAACTTTCGCGATCCGTGGCCGAGCGATCGATATCTCGATGTAGAAGCTATTGTGGCAAATTTCGAGTCGACGAAGCAGGGTAAGTAGCGCCCTGTTCGTCGCAGGGCAAACGGCCGGCGCCGGCTACTCCCAGCTGAGGTCGAGCTGGCACATCTGGTCGCCGCGCGTGCGGCACAGCGTCTCGTCCACGACGACGCGGCGGCCGCCGGACAGCTCGATCGAGCGCTCGCACCAGCCGATCACCGACAGACAGTGGGCGCGGTCGGGCAGCGCGAAGCCGTGGATGCGCAAGAGCGCGGCGCGGGAGCCGCGGGTCGCGACCTCCATGTAGCCGCTGTCGTAGTGGGCGCTCCACAGGCGGACCGCGCGGCCGAGGATCCAGTGGGTCGTGCCCACCTTGTAGAACAGGCGGTAGATCGTCGTCAGGTTCGCGTCGGCCCCGTGGCGGCCGAGCTCCTTGATGAGCGAGAGGTCGCCGGCACCGAACAGGCGATCGATCAGGGTGTTCAGCTCGTAGAACTGGCGGAGCGGGTACCAGCGCGCCTTCTCGACGCCCATGTCGAGCAGGGCGACGAGGGCCGGTGAGGCGGCGGCGCGCAGCTTGGCGATGCCCGCCGCCCCGTGTCCGAGCTGGACCCAGAGGACGCGCGACGCCAGCGCGCTTCCCTTCACGTTCGCCACGCGTCTACTATACGCCGCGCCGTGAGCCGCCAGGACCCGATCGACCCCCTCCGCAGACTCGAAGAGATGGAGGCCAAGGCGCAGCTCGCCGGCGGCCAAGCCAGGATCGCCAAGCAGCACGAGGCCGGTAAGCTCACCGCCCGAGAGCGCGTCGCGGCCCTGCTCGATCCAGGCAGCTTCGTAGAGCTCGACAAGTTCGTCACCCACCGCTGCGCGGACTTCGGCATGCAGGATCAGAAGATCCTGGGCGACGGCGTCGTCACGGGGCACGGCACCGTCGACGGCCGGCCGGTGTGCGTGTTCGCCCAGGACTTCACCGTGTTCGGCGGATCCCTGTCGGGCGCGTACGCTCAGAAGATCTGCAAGGTCATGGACCTCGCCACCCGCATCGGCTGTCCGGTGATCGGACTCAACGACTCGGGCGGCGCGCGGATCCAGGAGGGCGTGGAGTCCCTCGCCGGCTACGCCGACATCTTCCTGCGCAACACGCTCGCGAGCGGCGTCGTGCCGCAGCTCTCCGCGATCATGGGACCGTGCGCGGGCGGCGCGGTGTACTCGCCGGCGATCACCGACTTCATCTTGATGGTCGATCGCACCTCGTACATGTTCATCACCGGCCCCGAGGTGATCCGCACGGTGACCCATGAAGAGGTCACCAAGGAGCAGCTGGGCGGCGCGGCCACGCACGCGAGCAAGTCCGGCGTGTCGCACTTCACCGAGCCCGACGAGCTGGCGTGCATCGCGCGGCTCCGCGAGCTGCTCTCGTACCTGCCGGGCAACAACAACGAGGACCCGCCGCTCCGCCCGACGAGCGATCCGATCGATCGCGCCGATCCGGCACTCGACACGGTCGTGCCGCGCGAGTCGAACCGGCCGTACGACATCAAGAAGATCATCGGCGCGGTCGTCGACGAGGGCGCGTTCCTCGAGGTCCACAAGGACTACGCGAAGAACATCGTGGTCGGGTTCGCCCGGTTCGGCGGCCGGCCGGCGGGCATCGTCGCGAACCAGCCGGCGCACCTCGCGGGCTGCCTCGACATCGACGCCTCGATCAAGGCGGCGCGGTTCGTCCGGTTCTGCGACTGCTTCAACATCCCGCTCGTCACGTTCGTCGACGTGCCGGGCTTCCTCCCGGGCACGAACCAGGAGTACGGCGGCATCATCAAGCACGGCGCGAAGCTGCTCTACGCGTTCGCCGAGGCGACGGTGCCGAAGATCACCATCATCACGCGCAAGGCGTACGGCGGCGCCTACGACGTCATGGCCTCGAAGCACATCCGCGCCGACGTCAACGTCTCGTACCCGTCGGCCGAGATCGCCGTCATGGGCCCCGACGGCGCCGTCAACATCATCTTCCGCGGCGAGCTCGAAAAGATCACCGACGAGCACGCGCGCGCCGAGGCGCGGGCGCGGTTCACCGAGGAGTACCGCGAGCGGTTCGCGAACCCGTACAAGGCCGCGTCGCTCGGCTACATCGACGAGATCATCCGGCCGCGCGACACCCGCCACACGATCATCCGCTCGCTGAAGACGCTCGCGAACAAGCGGCAGACGAACCCGCCGCGCAAGCACGGCAACATCCCGCTCTAGCCGGATCTGGCCGCGCGGCTCTCTGTTACGATGCCTCCCATGCCCTGGGGGAAGTGGTTCGCGCCGGTCCTCGGCGCCCTGGCCCTGCTCGCCTCGCCGGCGGCCGCCGACGAGGGCGGCCCCTCGCCCGGACAGAAGCAGGCGATCTACGCCAAGCCGTCCGTGGTCCGCGTCGTCGCGGTCTGGGAGGGCACGTTCGAGCTGGGCGGCCGCGTATTCAAGGAGTACTCCGGCGGCCACGGCTCCGGCTTCTTCGTCAGCGACGACGGCTTCATCGCCACGAACGCGCACGTCGTGCGCGAGATCCAGGAGGGCCCAGACGGCGCCAAGCGCAAGCTCGCCGCGCAGGCGTTCGACAAGATCTTGCGGGTGTTCGGCGCCGAGCTCCGCGCGCGCGACGACGGCAAGGAGATCCTCCTGAAGGCGCTCGAGGGGGGCCGCGTCGTCAAGAAGGCCGAGGTCGTGCTGCCCGACGGCACGAAGCTGCCGTACGAGATCAAGGCGTTCGGCGCGCCGGTCGGCGAGGGCCAGGACGTCGCGATCATCAAGGTCGAGACGAAGAACGCGCCGAACCTCGTGATCGGCGACTCCGAGAAGATGGCGGTCCAGGATCCGGTGATCGCGATCGGCTACCCGGGCGCCGCGGACTTCGAGGGCCTGTTCGACAGTAAATCGCAGCTCGAGGCGTCGATCACCGACGGCACGGTCTCGGCGATCAAGCACACCGCCGACGGCGAGACGGTGCTCCAGGTGACGACGCCGATCACGCACGGCAACTCCGGCGGCCCGGCGATCAACCTCAAGGGCGAGGTGATCGGCCTCGCCACGTTCGGCAACCGCGACAAGGTCCAGGGCTTCAACTTCCTGGTCGCCTCCTCGACGGTGAAGAAGTTCGTCAAGGACGCCAAGGCGAGCAACAAGCCGAGCGAGACGCAGGTCCTGTGGCGGAAGGCGCTCGAGGGGCAGTGGTCCGGCGACTACGATCAGGCGATCGTCGATTACGAGGAGGTCATGACGCTGTTCCCGGCCCACTCCGAGGCGCCGCGCATGATCAAGCAGGCCCGCGCGCTCAAGAAGGAGAGCAAGGGTAACAAGGGCAAGAAGGCGGAGGACCCCAAGGCCAAGGCCAAGGACGAGGAGGGCGGCGGCAGCGGCGCGATCATCGGCGTGATCATCGCCGTCCTCCTGGCCGGGATCATCGGCGCGGTCGTCATCGTGAAGAAGAAGAAGCCGGCGCACCCGGGCTACGCCCACGGCGCGTACCCGCCAGGCCCGCACGGCCCGCAGCCGATGGGCGCGCACGGCCCGCACGGCGCGCACGGCCCGCACGGCTCGCAACCGATGGCGCCGATGATGGGCGGGCGCGCGGAGCCGGGGCACCAGCCGGTGGCCAAGACGGTCGCAATCCACCAGGGCGGCGGCCACCCGCCGGTCGCGGCGACGGCGTTCGGCTCGTTCACGATCGGCAGCCTCACGTGCACGCGCGGCCTGCTCCACGGCCAGCGGTTCAGCCTGACGGCCACGGGCCTCCTGATCGGCCGCCAGCCGGGCCAGGCGCAGGTCGTCGTCAACGACTCGCGCGCGTCGGGCAAGCACGTCTGGATCGGCTACGAGAACGGCACGCTCGTCGCGATCGATCAGGGCACCACCAACGGCACGTTCGTCAACGACGTCCGGCTCGGGCGGATCAGCAAGGCGCCGCTCAAGGACGGCGACACGGTGATCGTCGCCGAGCCGGACTGCCTGAGCCTGACGCTGAAGCTGAGCTAGCGCCCGTGCGAGCACGCCGGCAGGTCGCGATCGGGCGTGCGGCCGCGCTACCTGCGGCGGCGCTGGCGGCGCTGGCCGCGCTGGCTGCGCTGGCGGCGCTGGCCGCGCTGGCCGCGTGCGGACCTGCGCCGCGGCCCGCGCCGCTGCCGCCGCTGCCGCACGCGGCGTACGCGCGCTACCTCGACGGCAAGCTGGCGGCCTACCGCGACGAGTGGAACAACGCCGCCGACGCGCTCGCCGACGCCGCGGCGGCGGCGCCCGAGCAGCCGATGATCGCGGTCGAGCTCGCGCGCGCGCAGCAGCGGGCGAAGCGGCCCGAGGCGGCGCGCCAGACGCTCGCCGCGGCCCGCGCGCGCTGGCCGGCGCACGCGCAGGTGTGGCTCGCGTCGGGCGATCTCCTCGCGGGGATCGCGGCCAGCGCGGCCGAGCGAGCCGGCCAGGCGGCAGGCGCGGCGCGCGCGGAGGCGATGACGGCGTACCGGCGCGCGATCGAGCTCGATCCGGCCGACGAGCGCGCGTACCTGGGCCTCGCGAAGCTCGAGCTGCCGCGCGAGGCGCTGGTGACGCTGCTGCGGCTCGTCCGGCGCATCCCGGACTCCGTCGAGGGCCACTACCGGCTCGGCGTGCGGCTCGCGACGGCGCGCGAGCTCCCGGCCGCCACGCGCCAGATGCGCGCGGTGCTCGAGCGCGACCCGGACCACATCGACGCGCGGCTCGATCTGGCGCGCCTCCTGCGCTACCAGGGTCAGCTCGACGAGGCGGTGGCGCAGACGCGCGGCGCGTTCGATCGATCGGGCCAGGCGCCCGACGTCGCCGAGGAGCTGTTCTGGGTGCTGTGCGAGGCCGACGACCGCACGGGCGCGGTCGATCTGCTGACGCTGCTCGACGACGAGCGCAGCGACGCCGACGTCCTCGCGATGGTCGCGCGGCTGCACCGCGGGCTCGGCCAGCTCGACGAGGCGCGCCGGATCGCCGGCCGGATCGCGAAGCTCGACGTCGACGCGGGCGCGCTCGCGATCGCCGAGATCGAGGCCGCCGCGGGCGAGCCGGCCGCCGCCGCGCGGCGCGCGCTGGCGATCGGCGCGGCGTCGGAGAAGCTCCCCGACGCGCGGCGGATCGCCGCCCTCGCGCACCTGGCGGCGGGCGAGCCGCAGCGCGCGCACGACGCGATCGCCCCGGTGCTCGCGAAGCACCCCCGGCGGGCGGACCTGGCGGCGGTGGCGGGGTTCGCGCTGGCCGACCTGGGCCGCCTCGAGGAGGCGCGCGCGGTCGCGGCGCCATTCGACGAGCCGGCCCGCGGGATGCTGCTCGCGCGCATCGCCGATCACGCCGGCGACACGGCGGCGGCGCTGCGGCTCGTCGAGCCGATCGCGCGCGGCCAGCCGGAGCTGGCGCCCGCGAAGAACCTCGCCGGCTACCTCCTGGCCGATCGCAACGAGCGGCTCGCCGACGCCGAGGCGTACCTGCGGCGCGCGCGCGAGCTGACCCCCGGCGACTCCGCGGTCCTCGACAGCTGGGGCTGGCTGCTCGTGCGCCGGGGCCGGTTCCGCGACGCCGTGCGCGTGCTCGACCGCGCCGCCCGGTTCGCGCCGCGCGAGGCCGAGATCCTGGTCCACCTGGCCGTGGCGTGGGCCGCCGACGGGGCGCCGCGGACGGCGGCGGGGGTGCTCGATCGCGCCGCCGCGCTGCGCCCGGGGCCGGCCGTCCTGCGGCGGATCGAGCACGTCCGCGCGCGCCTGCCCCAGCCGCGCCCGCGGTGAGACGAGCAATGATAGGATGCCGCGAATGAAGCGATGGCTCGCGGTCGTGCTCCTGGCAGCCGGGGCGTGCAGCAAGGCCCCCTCCGAGGATCAGTGCAAGCAGCTCCTCGAGCATCTGATCGATCTCGAGTTCAAGAAGGGCGGCGCGACCGGGGCGGGCGCCGAGTCGATGAAGGTCGACCTGGCGAAGCAGAAGGCGGCCGTGATGGAGGCCAAGACGGCCGAGTTCATGGTGGCGTGCACCGAGAAGACGCACCGCGATCGCGTCGCGTGCGCGCTCGCGGCGACCGATCTGGCCGGCGTCCAGAAGTGCGACGAAGCGAAGTAGGCGCGAAGTAGGCGCGCCGCGCTAGCCGAGCGCCGCGAGGACCGCGCCGGCCACGACCTCGCCGACGGCGGCCGCCGCCGTCGCGCCGTGGCCGCCGAGCCCGGCGGCCCACACGAGCCACGGCCGGCGCGGGTCGCGCCCGAGCCGCATCTGGCGGTCCGGCGTGAACGCCCGCTGGCACGCCCACCGCCGCACCACGGCGGCTCCCGCCAGGGCCGGCGCCGCGCGCAGGCGGGCCGCGAGGCACGCGTCGCCGTCGGGCGTCGGCTGCTGATCGGCCGGCGCGGTGACCACGCGATCGCACGGCGAGACGAGCAGGTGCGGCCCCTCGGCGCGCACGTACAGCTCCTCGGCCCCCAGGTGCCAGAGGTACGGCGCGCCCGGCGGCGCCGCGGCCTCGAGGACGAACAGGTGGCGCTTGTACGCCTCGAGCGGCGGATCGCCGGTGGCGGCCCCCGCCCACGCGCCGGCCGCGTCGACGACGACGCGCGCCAGGAGCGCGCCGCGTGCCGTCTGGATCCGGCCATCCGCGGCGCCGACGACCGGCGCCTCGTAGACGATCCGCGCCTCGGCGGCGAGCGCCCCGAGGAGCGCGCGGGCGTCGATCACGCCGTCGGTCGGCACGTGCACCGCCACCGCCACCGGGAGGTCCGTGAACGCCGGCCAGCGCGCGAGCACCGCGGCGCGATCGAGCACCGCGTGGCCGATCGCGAACCGTTCGGCGCGGGCCGTGTACTCCGCCGCGCGCGCCGGGTCATCGAAGCCGAGCAGGCCGCCCGTCTCGGTCCACGCCGCGGCGAAGCGCGCGCGCAGGAGGGCCGCGCCGCGGATCGCGAGCGCGCTCGTGGCGTCGTCCTCGACGAGCTGGCGGCCCAGGCCGGCGCCCCGCCCGCTGGCGTACCGGCCCAGCTCCGGCTCGCGCTCGAGGATCACGGCCGGGACGCCGCGCGCGGCCAGCGCCCACGCCGTCGCGCAGCCCGCGAACCCGCCCCCGATGATCGCGACGTCCGCGCGCGCGGGGAGATCGATCGCCGTGGGCACCGCGGCCTTGTAGCACGCAGGACCGTTGACCACGGGCGCGCCCGATGTGCAGACTCGGGGTATGCCGCGGTTGTTCCGCATCGATACCGACACCGATATCGGAGTCATCACCGACAAACACCTCCAGTTCCTCGTCGATCAGCTCGAGGAGGAGCACGACGAGGATCAGGACTACTTCATCGATCGCGACACGCTCGAGCTGCTCTCGGACAACGGCATCGATCCCGATCTCCTCGCGATGCTCGAGAAGGCGCTGGGCGACGACGACTCGATGGACATCGCCTGGGACGGCGGCGAACGCGACAAGTGACCGCGCCGGGCGAGCGCACCCACGCCTGCGCCGGGCGATAGCACCGGCGATCGCGAGCCTGCCGGGCCGGCCGGACCGGCGCATCGGCGCATCGGCGCATCGGCGCCGCAGCGCCGTGCTCGGCTCATCCGCTCCACCGAGTCGCCGGCCGGCACACAGGCCGATTCCGCCATCACATCCGAGGTTTGCCAGCGGTGTCGGGGAACCTCACGCTGGGATCTCGCACGCGGCGCGGCGACCGTCCGTATACTGGTCGAACGTGTCTCGAGAGGGATCCCTGGAGCGTCTGGTCGGCCAGGTCCTCGCCGCGCGCTACCGCATCCTCGAGCGCGTGGGCGCGGGCGCGATGGGAACGGTGTTCCGCGCCGAGCACGTGAAGATCGGCCGCAAGCTCGCGGTCAAGGTCCTCCACCCGCGGATGCTCGAGAACGAGAAGTTCCGCCGCCGGTTCGACCGGGAGGCGGAGCTCGCCGGCAAGCTGCACCACCCGAACGTGGTCGGCGTGCTCGACGTCGGGATCACCCCCGAGGGACTGCGCTACCTCGTCATGGAGTACGCCGAGGGGTGCACGCTCGCCGAGACGATCGCCGAGGGCCCGATGGGCGGGCCGCGCATGATGAGCCTCGCGAGGCGGCTCTGCGACGGCCTCCAGCACGCCCATGACCAGGGCCTCATCCACCGCGACTTCAAGCCCGAAAACGTGATCGTCGAACGCGACCGGCACGGCGACGAGCTGCCGCGCATCCTCGACTTCGGCGTCGCGATCGCGCTCTCCGACTTCTCTGCCGGCGAGCGCCAGCGGCTCACGACCGAGGGCATCGTGCTCGGCACGCCGCAGTACATGGCGCCGGAGCAAGCGACCGACAAGACGATCGATCCGCGCATCGATCTGTTCGCGCTCGGCGTGATGTGCTTCGAGATGCTCACCGGCGTGATGCCGTTCCGGGGCACCGGCGCCGAGATCGTGCGCGCGTACCTGTCACGCCCGATCCCGCCGATGCAGCAGCGCACGCCGACCATCGACGTCGATCCGCTGCTCGAGGCGTTCACGCGCGCGCTGCTCGCGCGCTCGCCCGACGCGCGGCCGCCGAGCGCGAAGGCCGCGCGCGCGTTGCTCGAGCTGATCGAGCGCGATCGCGCCGCCGCCGCAGCGCAGCTCGGCGTGAGCCTCGCCGAGCCGAGCCGCACGGTGCCGGGCTCGGTGCCGATCGGGCGCGCCCCGAGCGGCACGAACCCGCCGCCGCCGGAGACCGACGCGGCGAGCGCGTGGACGAACGCGCCGACGGAGAAGATGTCGACCGATCCCGATAAGCCGGTGATCGTGTCGCTGACGGGGGAAGGGATCGCCCAGGAGCCGGTGGTGACGACCTGGTCGGGGCCCGCGGTGGCGTCCGGCGCGGGGCCGGCGGTGGCGATCAGCGCGGGCTCCGCGGTGGCGCCCGGCGCGAAGCCGGCGGTGGTGGCCGGCACGGGCTCCGCGGTGGCGCCCGGCGCGAAGCCGGCGGTGGCGTCCGGCACGGGCTCCGCGGTGGCGACCTGGTCGGGGCTGGCGGTGGCCTCCGGCGCGGGCTCCGCGGTGACCTCCGGCGCGGGGCCGGCGATGGCGACCTGGTCGGAACCGGCGGTGGCGTCCGACGCAGGGCCGCATGCAGTCGCTTCGTTGGACGAGTCGGGGCCGGCGACCGCGCGAGGCACCGGGCCCTCGCCCCCGCTGTCGCCCGTCGCGATCGCGTCTGCGGTGCCGCTCGGCGAGCCGTCTCCGACGGAGCCGAGCGGGCGCGCCGCGCTCGCCGCCTCAGTGGCGATGGCGAAGCTCGAGCGCGCCGCGCCCGCGCAGCTCGTGTCTGCAGGCGCCGCGCCCGCGCCCGCGCAGCTCGTGTCTGCAGGCGCCGCGCGCGCGCCCGTGCCGTCCGCGCCCGCGCCCGCGCCCGCGCAGCTCGCCGCGCCGGCGCGCGCGTACCTGGCGACGGAGATGGTGCGGCCGCTGCCGCGCGAGGCGCCGGATCGCCGGCGCGCCTGGTGGATCGCCGCGGTGCTCGTCGGCGTGGGCCTGTGCGTGATCGGCGTCCTGGCGCTGCGCGCCCGGCGCGGCGCCGAGCCGCCCGCCACCGCACAGCTCTCGCCGCCAGCGGCGCCCGCGCAGCCGCCCGCGCCCTCGGCGGAGCTCGCGCCGCCCGGGGCGCCAGCGCCGTCGCCGTCGACGTCGACGGTGCCTCACCCCGCGGCCCCCGCCGCGCCCGCCGGCCCCGCGCCCGCGCCGCCGCTCGATCCCGCGCTCGATCCGCCTCCGTCTGGCGCCGCGCCCGCGGGCGCCGCCCCCGCCACGCCCGCGCGGCCGCAGCAGCCCGCGGGCCCCGCCCCCGCCGCGCCCGCGCCTCCCGCGACGGCGGAGGCGTCCCCCGCCGATCCGTCGACGGAGGTCGTCGCCGAGCTCTACGGGACGATCGGCCGCGCGCTGAAGCGCCTCGACGAGACGCACGGCCAGGAGGCCACGTACGATCTGTGGCCGCGGTTCCGCCGCATCCGCATCCTCGAGGCGCTGCGCACCCGCGAAGGCCGGACCTCCGCGCTCGACGCGCTCCGCGCGCTCGAGCGCGACATCGGGCAGATCGGCCAGCGCTCGAACTGATCACGCCCGCCGCCCGCCGCCGCGGATTTCGCGTGAATCCCGCGTGCCGACCGCGTATGCACAGGGGTCATGATGTTCAGCCGGGTGCTGGTGATCGTCTGTCTCGGGCTCGCCGCGAGCGGGCCCGCCCACGCGACCAGGTACCGCAAGCCACCGCCGCCGCCGCCGGCCCCCGACGTCGGCGCCGAGCTCGCCGCCGCGATCCGGACGAAGAACGCGCCGCGCGTCGCCAAGCTCCTCGGCGCGTCGGTCCATAGCACCGGCATCTGGTTCGCCGACGCGGCGTGCGCGAAGCAGTTCGGCGCGCCCGGCGTCGTGACCGGCGCCGCGCTCCAGCCGTTCGCGCGCTGCCTCACGCAGCTCCGGCTGCAGGCGACGACGCGGCAACCCGGCTCGACCTCGAGCGCGGTCCTCACGTACGAGCCCGGCATCGAGCTCGAGATCTTCCACGCGAGCGGCCGCGTGCTCGGGATCGGCTTCGAGCAGCAAACCGCCGCGGACCGCGGCCGGCCGACCCTGACCGCGCAGGCGTTCGAGGCGCTGCGCAAGGCCGGCAAGACGAACCTCGACGACGTCGTCGGCGACAAGCTCGAGCCCGTGCTCGAGCGCGCCAAGCTCACCTCGGTCTCCGCCTGGGTCAAGCTCTGCATCGATGATCAGGGCGCGCTCGATCAGGTCACCGTCCGCCAGACGGACGCGCCCGCCGGTCCCGTCCAGCAGAAGGCGAGCACGGCGTTCGAGGTCGCGATGCGCGGCTGGCGGTTCCGGCCGTTCTCGCTCGGCGGCAAGCCCGCCGCCGTCTGCACGATGACGCTCCTGACGTACCCGGCAGGTCGCGCGCCGCTCACCGAGACGCTGCCCGCGGCGAGCGCGCCGAGCATGCTCACCGCCGAGGACGACGCCGAGGACGAGTCCGACCTGGAGGGCATCGAGGGCGGCGTCGAGGGCGGCGTGGTCGGCGGGGTCGTGGGCGGCATCATCAGCGCGCCGCCGCCGCCGCCGCCGCCGCCGCCGCCGCAGGCCGTCCCGCCGGGTCTCCTCGAGGGGAACCGCATCAGCGGCGACAAGAACATCACGCCTGACGATCCGACAAAGACGCAGATCGCCAGGAGCGGCAAGGACAAGCTCGTGGGCTCGTACAAGCTCTGCGTCGACCCGCAGGGCGCGGTCACGGGCGTGACCATGCTCAAGAGCACCGGCTTCGTCGACTACGACTCGAAGATCATGCGCGAGATGAGCCAGTGGGCTTACCGGCCGTACCTCGTCAACGGCAAGGCCGCGCCCGTCTGCACCGCGGTGACCTTCATCTATTCGCAGCCGCAGCCGCAGCCGCCCCCGCCGCCCGCGCCGAAGCCCGCCAAGCCGTAGCCGCGGCGCCGCGCCCGCCGCGTGCCGCGTGCCCCACCCGCCGCGTGCCCCACCCGCCGCGTGCCCCACCCGCCGCGCCTTATGTGCGGCGCCGGTTGCGAAACACCGTGAAGTGCAGGGACAAGAGCACGAGGTAGACCGCGGCGATCACGGCCGCGTGCCCGACGACCCAGTACGGCAGCCCCGCGACGCACGCGATCGCCCACACGAACACGTACGTGTCGCGCCGCCCGAGCGAGCGCAGCCACGTGGTGATCGCTTTCGGATCGTAGAGCTCGACCGCGCTGGCGCTCGTCTTCTCGAACCACCACCGGAACTCGAACACGTCGCCCGTGCCCGTGCGCCGGTACACGTCGGTGTACAAAACGAGCGCGTTCACGAGCCGGCCGCCCACCGCGCCCAGCGCGAGCCCAAGCCAGATCTCGCCCAGGGACCACGCCACGCCGACGACGAACGCGTTGTCGACGATCTCGTCCGACAGGTTGTCGAGCCACTGCCCCAGCTTCGAGTACTGGAAGCGGAGCCGCGCCAGCTCGCCGTCGACCGAGTCGAGGATCGAGTTCAGCTCGAACATCACGCCCGCGATCGCGATCGCCGCGTACCCGCTGCGGCTCGCGACGACCGCCGCCGCGAGCCCGAGGAGGATCGCGACCACCGTCACCTGGTTCGGCGTGATCGCGAGCGATCGCTGCGCGAGCACGCGCGTGATCCGCATCGAGAACCGCCAGTTGATGAGCGCGTCGACCGGCCCTTCGTGCGCCTTGTTCATGCCGCGGATCAGCTTCCACTCCGCCGCGCGGCGGGCCGCCTCGTCGACCAGCTCGATCCCCGCGACCACGTCCGCCCGCTCCCTGCGCGCGCCCTCCGGCGGCGGCGTCCCCGGCTCGACGAACGCGACCGGGATCGGCAGCTGCCGCGGAAACGCGACCGGCGCGCCCGCCACGATCGCGCGCTGCGCCCCCTGCTTCGCCACCTCGCGCACGCGCCGCTCGATCGCCGTGAGCCCGCCCAGGAGCAGCGCGTGCCGCTCGCCTGCCGTCTCGAAGAAGACGATGCTCTCGCGCTCGGCCGCGTCCACGCCCCGCGTCATTACCACAGCCGCCGCCCCGCCGACCGGCCCCGAGCTAACATCGTGATCCTGTGGCCTCCCAAGCTCGAGGCTCCACAGAGATTCACTGATTTGTATTAATTTCAGCCAGTTGATGATTTACGCAACAGATCCGTAGCGCTACGAAAAAGCATGCGCTACGAACCTGTAGCGCTACGAACCTGTAGCGCTACAGGAACGAAGATGAAGCCAGCCAATGTCGTTGGGCCCACGGTCCGGGGGCCCGATTTCTGGGGTCGAGAAGCCGAAGTCCAGGATCTGTGGCGGTTGCTCGCTCACGGCAGCGTCCTCCTCACGGCGCCGCGGCGCCACGGGAAGTCCTCGTTGATGAACGCCCTGGCGGACGACCCTCAGGCGGGCTGGACCGTCCTCTACCTGGACGTCGAGTACGTGGAGACGCCGTCGGACTTCGTGACCGAGGTGACGGCCGCGCTCCTGCAGCTCGATGCGTTCCGCAAGCTGCTGCGCGCGGCCGCCGGTGCCCCCGGAGCTCTGCTGCGTTGGGTGGGCAAGTTCGTCGGCGAGGTCAACAGCGCCAAGGAGGGGCTCGGAGAGATCAAGATCTCGCTCCGCGACTCGCTCCGTGACAACACGAGCTGGGCCGAGCTCGCCGAGCAGCTGCTGAAGGATCTCGAACGGTTCGAGGGCAAGCTCCTGCTCATCATCGACGAGTTCCCGATGATGGTGGCGAACTTCCTCGATCGAGACGAGACGCGCGCCATCGACTTCCTGAAGTGGTTTCGAGCTCAGCGACAACAGCCCCGGAAGGGGCACGTTCGATTCTTGCTGGGCGGCTCGGTGAACATCGAGCCGCGCCTCGAGCGGCTGCGGCGCGAAGCACTGCTCAACGATCTGGAGCGATTTCGCCTGGAGCCGCTCACGCTCCGCCGTGCGGCTGAGTTCGTGACCGAGGTCCTCGAGGCAGAGAACGCCAACTTCGAGAGCGGCGTGCCCGAGGAGATCGTTCGCGTCGCGAACTGTGGGATTCACTTCTTTCTCCAGGTGCTCATCTCGGAGTGCCTCACCGACGCGCGACAGCATCGGCGGCAGCTCGCGGCCTCCCACGTGGAGCCGACGTATCGCGATCGCGTGCTCGGGCCGTCGAACCGCGTAAGGTTCAGCCATTACCGATCGCGGTTGAAGGAGTATTACGGCCCGCACGAGAGAGCCGCGCACCTCATCCTTGACGAGCTGGCCACCAAAGAGCGGGCCACGACGGCCGACCTGCTGGGCGTACTGGCCCGGGCGGACGAGCCCGCCGACATCGATCATGTCCTCGCGTTGCTCGAGAGCGATCACTACATCGCGAGCGATGGCGAGGAGGTGAAGTTCTCGAGCGGTTTTCTCCGCGATTGGTGGCTCCGAAACGCGTACCGGTCTCGAGGGCGGGGATGAGCACCGCTCCTCTGCTCTTCAACCCGTCTCGCGCCTCCAGCGAGGAGCTCGAGGCAACGCTCGTGGCTCGGCGGCCCTTGCTGGAGAAGCTCGAGGAGGATCTGATCGCCGACTCGAAGAAGCGGACCAAGCGGCACTGGCAGCTGATCGGGCCTCGCGGCAGCGGCAAGAGCCACTTCACCGAGCTGATCGCGCGACGGCTCTCTCGCGATCATGGCTGGGCGGTGGCTCGACTCCCCGAAGAGCAATACCAGGTCGGCAACTTGGGCGAGCTACTCGAGCAGATCGTCATTCGCCTGGAACAGTTGAAAGATTCCCCACTCGAGGATGTCAAAGACTTCCACGCTCTGGAAGAGCTGGCGCTCGACCGGATCCGGGCATGGAGAGAAAAACACAAGAAGCCCATCCTCGTGATCCTCGAGAACCTGGGGAGCCTGTTCGAGCGCAAGCTTCGCGACCGACGTAGCCAGAGCAGGCTTCGCGAGATCCTTACCCGAGATCCGCCCTTCGTTCTGCTAGCAACAGCGACGAGCTACGTCGATGCCACGGTACAGCACAGCGCGCCCTTCTACGACTTCTTCCAAGTGATCACACTCGAGGACCTGTCATCAGATGAGGTTACTGACCTCATCGAGGCGAGAGCGCAATGGGACATGGATGAGCTCCTGCTGACCCGGATCGACACAGTACGTGCGCGTGCACACGCCGTCTTTCACTTCAGCGGCGGCAACCCGCGGCTGGTCCTCACGCTCTACTCGATCCTACGGCGCGGCTTCACGGACGAGCTTTTCACTCAGATCCTGAAGTTGCTCGATGAGGTGACGCCCTATTATCAGCAACGGCTCAATGACATCTCACCGCAGATGGGGCGCATCCTGGCAGAGATGGCCCTCTCGGGACAGGCGCTCGCTCCGTCCGACATCGCGAAGCGCTGCAGGATGCAGGTCAACCACGTCACGGCGAATATCGCCAAGCTGGTATCCGAGCGCTTCGTGCGCCCGACCGGCAGGCCCAGCAAGCGCAAGCGCAGCTATGACCTGAATGATCGCCTATTCCGGCTGTGGATGCAGATGCGCGAAGACCAGGCGGCACGCCAGCGTCTGCGATTCCTGTCGGAGTTCTTCCAACACTGGTACGAGGGCCACCCTGATGAGGTTCGCGCCGCCGCCTCGAGAGTCACAGCGGCGTTCTGGCAGGACTTGCGAAGCGATGCGACGCAAAGATGCCGCGAGCACATTGCCACGCTCGAGTACCTGCAAGATGCGTTACCGGAACACTCCGAGTTCCTCATGGCGAGATTGTCCGACCATCGACCAAACGGCAGCCCCGAAGCTGCTGCAGACCAAGTTCGGCGGCTACGCCTGCTACTCCGATCGGAGGACCGGGTGCTCAGGGCCGTGGCAAGTCTCTCCCTGGCGAGTGACCTCGAATACCTGAAGCTTCCGGAGGAAGGGCTCCGGGTGCTGCGAGACGCCGATTCGGCGGAGTTGCCACACAAGCTCAGGTTTCGCGTTCTTGCCACTCTTCTTTTCACGCTCGCTCGAACACATGGGCCTCAAAAGGCCATCTCCGAGGGTTTGCGTATCATCGAACAAGAACCTGCCACGCGATGGTTACTGTCCGTCCTAGCCCAACTGGCAGCGATCGCGCACGACAGCTCCGCGATGAAACGGTTTGCCAAGGATGATCTCGAGCACACTCATTGCAAGCATTGCGCCTCGGCGGCAATCCGCAACCTCGTTCGAACGATCGCCGATTCTCAGCAGCTTGACATGCTGGGCTGGATCATCGATCTGTTCACGGAGCATGCGGGTGCCAGCGAGCTCGAGATCGACGCCCTGAAGCTCTTGAGCTCGCCTGCTCCCGATGTCTCCACCGCAGAGCGCTTCCTCCGAGCCCTTGCATACTGGGACCGGCCATCCGATATACCAGCATGGCTCCTCTGGAGTGCAACATGTGCAATCAGCCATACTCCAGGCCAAGCACCCAAGGCATTTCCCCTGATCCAAGATCTCGCGAAGCGCGGATTCGAGCTTGGCCGTCATAGTGCTTACCACCTCTTGTTGATACTGCTGGATGCGATTCCAGAAGGCTCACCTTCGTTCACGACGGTCCTCGACTGGACCATCGAACACGCTCCTCGAAATCTGCTCGCCGCAACCTTCGTGGAATGCGTGCCGGTGGTGGCGCGAGCGAGGACGAGCGCGCCCAGCGCCATCTTTCGTGTCTATACCGCTCTTCTAAAGAAGTGTGTGCTGCCCCGTGACCTACTCCCTTATTCGATCGCCGTGGAGGTGAGAGAGGCACCCGAGAAGATGGCTTCACTCTCACCGGAGGTCAGGGAGGCCGTGAGCCTGCTCGTGGATGCCGGAGAACAGGAAGGCAGAGATCAGTAGCCATGAACCCGTGTTCCGGCCAACTTATGTGAGGTGAGCGTTCGAACCTCAGAGGAAGCGGCCGTGCTGGCCCGCGAGCTTTTGGCCAAGGCCGCGGAGGTCTCGCCGGAGGAACGCTTCGCAGAGATGGTCGAGATGGGGCTGATCAACCGGGATGGCGAGCTCACCAAGGAGTTCGGCGGCGATGCGGAGGCCGAGCCCCGTCGCCGGACCGGCGAGGTGCCGATCACTCGCTAGCGCTCGCTCAGCGCTCGCTCAGCGCTCGCTCAGCGCTCGCTAGCGCCGTCACTGGCGGCGGAGCAGGACGATGTGCTCGGCCTTGGGGCGATCGCCGAAGGCGTAGCGCTCGAGGCGGCCAAGCATCGGGCGCTCCTGCGAGGCCCAGGCCTCGACGGCGAGGGCGTCGGTGAGGGCTCCGCGCACGTCGTCGAGGGCGTACATGGCGCGCGGCGGCGCGCCAGAGGGGGCGACGACCGAGTCGCCGATGACGATGGCTGCGGCGGCGCCGGGGGCGAGCGCGCCCGCGATGGCGGCGAGGCTGTCGGCGAGCGCGCCGCGCCAGGCGCGGGCGGCGCGGTCGGGATCGGCCTCGAAGCTGCGGCGGGAGCCGAGCTCGCCTGCGTCGAGCTCGCGGTGGCGGAGCGCCAGGAAGTCGAAGCGGAGGCGCTGGTGCTCGGCGTAGTCGTAGGTGCCGGCGTAGGGCGGCGACGTCACGACGCCGGCCGCCGAGCCGTCGGGGATGGCCTCGGAGAGCCGGCGCGCGTCCAGCTCGAAGACCTCGGCCGGGCTGCCGGGCGGGAAGTCGGAGAGGCCCGCGACGAGCAGATCCACCCGCTGCGCGAACAGGCGGGCGGGCGCGCCGCGCGCGATGTTGCGATCCACCCAGGTGCCGTCGGTGTCGCTCGTCCGCGACGACACCTTGTACAGGATCGCCGACAGGCACGCGGTGAGCACCGCCGCCAGCTCGGCGTCCTGCGCGGCCAGCTCGTCGAGGTGCGCCGCAATCAGCTCGAGCTCGCGGCGCACGTGCGGCGCGAACCAGCTCGCGAGCCGGCGGTTGCGCGCGTTCGGATCGAAGCCGGACGGCTTGCGCATCGGCGCGGGCTCGGCCCCGGCGCGCCGGGCCGCGCGGCCGGCCGCGAGGACGGCGCCGCTGATCATGTGGCCCGCGTCGCGCAGCTCCTTGCGGCGGCGCGGCGACACGGTCCACGCCTTGGCCCGCGCGACGAGGACGGCCAGCGGGTTCAGATCGACGCCGGCCGCGCGCAGGCCGGCCGCGCGCGCCTCGACGAGCGCCGTGCCGGAGCCGCAGAACGGATCGAGGATCGTCCGGCCCCGGCCGCCGCGGCCGCCGCCGCCGCCCGAGCCGCCGCCCGCGACGATCTCCACGAGCACGCGCGCCGTCGCGGGGTGCAGGCGCGCCGGGTAGCTGTGGAACGGGTGCGTCAAGGACTCGGCGACGTCGTGATCGACGCTGGGGGCGCGCAGCGCGGCGGCCAGCGCGTCCGCGCCGGCCGGATTGCCGCCCGCGACGAGCCGGCCGGGGGCGCGGGGCATCGAGAGGCTGCGTCGCTGGCGCGGGCGTGGCGGCGGCACGCGCGCACCCTAGCAGCGCGCCGCGATTCCGGGAGCGCGGCGATACCGTTTCTCCACCGGCGGCAGTACGGTGGACGCATGGGCACCTGGGGCGACGGCCTCTTCGACGACGACCTGGCGCTGGACATCTGGGCCCACTTCGAGCGCGCCGTCGCGAGCGGGACGCCCGCCGCCGAGGTCGCGAAGGGCCTGCTGGAGAGCGAGCTCGCGCGCGAGGTCCTCGAAGAGTTCGGCACGACCGAGCGCGACGACATGTTCTGGGAGGAGAACCGCGGGCTGTTCTACGCGATCGCCAGCATCCAGCTCGAGCACGGCGTGCTCCAGGAGGTGGTACGGCAGCAGACGCTGCAGGCGATCGCTGTGGAGCGCCGCGGCCTCGATCCCGAGCAGGACCGAGCGCGCTGGGAGCTCCTCGACGCGTTCGAGGCGCGGCTGGGCAGCAACGCGCCCGCGCCCGCGCCCGCCCGGCCCGCGGAGGGCACTGCGGCCGAGGAGCCGGCCGACCTGGCCGCCCTCGGCGTCGAGGCGACGATGGCGAAGCCGCCAGCCGCGAAGGCGCCGACCAAGAAGGCTGCGCCGACCAAGAAGGCTGCGCCGACCAAGAAGGCTGCGTCGACCAAGAAGGCTGCGCCGACCAAGAAGACCGCGCCGGCCAAGAAGGCTGCGCCGACCAAGAAGGCTGCGCCGACCAAGAAGACCGCGCCGGCCAAGAAGGCTGCGCCGACCAAGAAGACCGCGCCGGCCAAGAAGACTGCGCCCGCCAAGAAGACCGCGGCCAAGAACGCGCCCGCCAAGAAGACCGCCAGGCCCGCTGCCAAGAAGCCGCCCACCAGGCGCGCTCCCGGCAGAACCAAGTAATTGCGAGCCCGCAGAGGTTGACGGGCTCAACCCGGTACGCCCCGTCCCCCGTCGAGCAGGGAGCGGAGCCCCACCGTCCAACCTCCGCGCCCGGACCCGGTAGTCCGCCGGCCCGGCCCGCCCGCCGTCGCCCCGCGCATGGCATAAGAGGCGGCGATGCCCATGCCGCTCGAGATCATCGGCCTCGGTAAGCGCGAGGTCCGCTTCGTCTGGGACGACGACACCGAGGACGTCTGGGGCGCCCGCGAGCTGCGCATCCGGTGCACGTGCGCGATGTGCCAGTCCGAGGTCACCGGCGAGCGGATCCTCGATCCGGCGACCGTCGCCGAGGACCTGTCGGTCACCGACATGCACCTGACCGGAAACTACGGCGTCGGCATCCACTTCTCCGACGGCCACACGACCGGCATCTTCCGCTTCCGCACCCTGAAGAGGGCCAAGTGAGCCAACCCCCGCTCGACGGCGCGCCCGCCACCGCCCCGCTCGACGGCGCCACCGCCGCCGCCCCGCTCGACGGCGCCACCGCCTCGCTCGACGGCACCCCCGCCGCCGCATTCGACGCGCTCGCCGCCGCCTGGCGCCAGCGCAAGAGCGTGCGCGCCTTCCGGCCCGAGCCGCTCCCGCGCGCGGCGCTCGTGCGGATGTTCGAGGCGGCGCAGCGCGCGCCCAGCTGGTGCAACGTGCAGCCCTGGCGCGTGGCCGTGACCGAGCCGCCGCACACCGCGGCACTCACCGAGGCGCTGCTCGCCGCCGCGCGGTCCCAGCTGCCGCAGGCGGAGGTGCCGTTCCCGCTCGACTACCCGCCTCCTTACAAGGAGCACCGCGTCGCGTGCGGCAAGGCGCTCTACCAGGCCATGGGCGTCGCCCGCGACGACAAGCAGGGCCGCTACGACGCCTGGCTCCGCAATTACGCGCTGTTCGACGCGCCGCACGTCGCGATCGTGTCCTGCGATCGCCGGCTCGGGCCGTACGCCTATGTCGACGTCGGTGTGTGGCTCGGCTACGTGCTCTCGGCCGCCGCCGTCCTCGGCATCGACACCTGCCCCATGGCCTCGGTCGCCGCGTACCCCGCGACGCTCCGCCAGCACCTGCCGATCGCCGAGACCGACGCGATCCTCTTCGGCATCGCGCTCGGCCACGCCGACGAGCGCGCCCCTGCCAACGCCTGCCGCACCACGCGCGAGCCGGCCGCCGCGAACGTGGCGTTCGTGTCGGGTCCGTCCGCATAGCGTGACCGACCCCGCGCCGCGGGTCGCGCAAAGCGTGCCGCGCCGCACGCCGCGCGCGAAACGCTCGCATGCCGGCGCTCCCCCGGCGCTCCCCCGCGCGCTCCCCCCGCGCGCTCCCCGTCGAGGACCAGGCCCACCGCGACCGTGCGGGAGAGACGGGTTGTGTTACCCTTTCGAGCCTCGGGGAGACTTATGCGAACACGCGTGTGCTTCGTGGTTTGGTTCGTGATCTGCGCGCTCGTCGCTCCGGTGGCAGCGCAGCAAGCTGACGCCTTGCGCAAGGCGCAGTCATCGTTCGACCAAGCCCAGATCGATTACCTGGCGGGCAAGTATGACGAGGCGGCGAAGGGCTTCCAGGAAGCGTACGGCGCCCGGCAGTTCCCCCAGTTCCTCTACAACATCGGCGCCTGCTTCCACATGAAGGGCAAGCGCGACAGCAACGTCGACTCGTACGCGCAGGCGGTCGAGTACTACCGCAAGTACATCGAGGCCGATCCCAACGCCACCGACAAGGCGAAGGTCGAGAAGGCGATCGGCGTGCTCACGGACGAGATCAAGCGGCTCAAGGAGGCGGCCCAGGCCAAGCCCGCCGGCCAGCCCGCGCCCCCCGCCGCGCCGTCGGCGGAGGTGCAGAGCCTCGGCGACGCCAAGCCGCGCAGCCTCGTCGTGGTCGAGAGCGAGCCGCAGGGCGCCACCGTCTACCTCGACGACAAGAAGAACGGCTCGATCGGCACCACGCCGTGGTCCGGCTCGATCGAGGGCACGCACAAGGTGATCATCGAGAAGCGCGGCTACATGCAGTCCGAGAGCGAGGTCACCGGCGAGCCGAACAAGCTGTTCGTGCTGCGCGCGGTGCTCGGCAAGCAGGACTTCCTCGGCTGGGTGCAGGTCACGTCGAACGTGCCCGGCGCCGTCGTCTTCATCGATGACAAGTCCGTCGGCGCCGTCGCCAAGACGCCGCACTCGCAGAACATCAAGCCCGGCAAGCACACGCTGTGGGTCACCGCCGAGGGCTACGACGAGACCGTGTTCGAGGTCGACATCGCCCCCGGCGAGACCAAGGAGCTCCGGGCCAACCTGAAGGGCGAGCCCGTCGGCCGGATCAACGTCCTCGGGTTCGGGATCGAGGACGCCAAGATCTACCTCGACGGCAAGCTCGCGTGCGACCGCGGGCCGTGCATGAAGACCTTGCCCCAGGGCGAGCACACGCTGCGCGTCGAGCGCGGCGGCATGAAGTCGTTCGAGCGCAAGGTCGCGATCCAGGCCCGGGCCGAGACGACCGTCAAGGTCACGCTCGTGTCCAAGCCCGGCCGCGGCGACGCCGTCGTCGCGTTCATCATGGCCGGCGCGTTCGGCGCCGGCGGCGCGTACCTCGGGAGGGAGGCCAACAAGCTCCGCGACGAGCTGCGCCAGCAGATCGACAGGGGCGACCCGCCCGTCGACTCGCGCGACGATCGGTTCCAGAAGGGCAAGATCTACGCGATCGCCGCCGACGCCACGTTCGTGATCGCCGGCATCACGGCGGTCACCGCCATCTACTACACGTTCCGCGACAAGGGCCCGCCGTCGAGCGGCCTGATCGACGTCCGCTCGTTCGCGCTATCGCCACAGGTCGGCCCCGGCTACGCGGGCCTCGGCATGGGAGTGAGCTTCTGATGCGCACCCTTCGACTTCGCCTGATCGCCCTCGGCGCCGCCGCCCCGCTCTTCGCCGCGGGCGGCTGCAAGTGGACCGACTTCGACGACCTCGAGGCCGACACCTGGGTCACCTCGGTGGAGAAGCCCGACAACCCGGCCGCGAGCTGGGGCGTCGCGATCGCGCGCCTGACGCGGGACGGCAGCGGCGGCACGCTGGCGGTGCTCGGCGCGACCGACTCGCTCTACAACGACCTCGTCATCGACTCGAAAGGCGGCACCAAGATCACGACCGAGCTCGAGCTGAACCCGCAGTTCGCGATCGGCAACCTCGCGACCGAGCCGCTGCTCCTGACGAGCCCCGCGTCCGACGAGGTCGCGCTCGTGTCCGCGCTCGAGGTCAGCCGCAGCCTCGTCATCCGCTCCTCCGGCGGCCAGCTCACCGGGGTCCCCGTCATCGGCCCCCAGCAGCCGAGCGCCGCGACGTACATGGTCTCGCCGCCGCACGCCGCCGATCCCGAGGCGAGGCTGCAGGTCCTGGTCGCCCAGAACGACGCCGTGTTCCCCGCGTACTTCGATCAGACGAAGGCGCTGATGCCGCCGCCCAAGTGCACGCTCCGCGACGAGCAGATCCCGCCGCAGATGATCACCATCCGCGCGCTCGGCGCCTACCGCCCGCCCGGCGTGGCCGGCTTGCCCCCGCCGGCGTTCGACGACGTCCTCGTGCTGTCCGAGAGCGGCAAGCTGATGGCCTACCCCGGCAGCGTGTTCAACGGCTGCATGGGCGGCATGGTGTCGCCGAAGATGGGCTTCGCGAAAGACATCGGGCTCTCGGGCGTGCAGGGCAGCTCGCAGATCCTCGTGTTCACGGACCCGACCGGCACGTACGCGCTCGTCCAGGCGCACACCGACGGCATCAAGGGCCGGCTCGGGCTCTACCGGATCACCGACACCGGGTTCGAAGAGGTCGGCGCCGCGCGCGACATCGATCGGCTCCGGACGGCGGCGCTGTTCCAGCCCTCGGCGAACGTCCAGCAGCGGTACGTCCTCGCCGGGCTGCCGACAGCGGACGTCCGCGACGTGGCCTCCGGCCTGGTCCAGGTGATCGAGCTGAGCACGACCACTGGCGTCGCCGCCGAGCCCACGCTGACCTTGGCCGACGCGCAGCCCGAGGACACCCAGGTCTTCGGCCGCAGCGTCGCCGCGCTGCCGTACAACAACGGCAAGAACATCATCGCCGTCGCCGCCGATAACGAGATCTTCCTGTACTTCCGGACGAACCTGTACGACGAGACCCGCGAAGCACGGTGAGCCGGTTCTTCTGCCCCGGGTGCGAGCGGGCGTTCGATGAGGCCGGCTTCTGCCCGTTCGATCGGACGCCGCTCGTCTCGATCTCCGAGGCGCGGACGATCGACAGCGAATCGATGCGGGCCGCCACGGGCCCGGCCGATCCGCACAAGCCTGAGAGCAAGCCTGAGATAGAGCGACACGGCACGATCCCGCTGCTCCCGCCGCCCGTGTCGGCGCGGCACTCCGCGCCGGCGCTGACGCCGACGCCGACGCCGACGCCGACGCCCGCGCCCGCGCCTGCCGCCGATACGACGTCCCCGACCGAGCCTGCCATCGACACGTCGTCGCCGACCGAGCTCGCCACCGGTGACGCGACCGAGCCCGTGCCGGAGCACCTGACGCAGCCCTCGACGCCGCCCTCGCCGTCGCCATCGCCGTCGCCACCGCCCGCGACGCCGCACCCGCCGTCCTCCGAGAACGTGACGACCCCCGGCAAGGCTCCCGGCAAGGCGCCGCGGATGCGCGCCATATCGGCGTCGCAGGACCCGCAGCGGGCGCTCGCCGCCTTCCAGCCCGGGCGCGGCCAGAGCGACTCCGACAAGCTCGTTGGGCAGACGCTCGACGACCGCTACTTCATCGAGAAGAAGATCGGCGAGGGCGGCATGGGCGTCGTGTACGCGGCGCACCACGTCGTGATCGAGCGCCCGCTCGCGATCAAGGTCTTGAAGCGCGAGGTCACGCGCGACCCATCGACCAGCCAGCGCTTCGTGCAGGAGGCGAAGGCCGCCTCGCGCATCGGCCACCCCAACATCGTCGACGTCACCGACTTCGGCACCACGCCCGACGGCATGACGTACTCGGTGATGGAGTACGTGAGCGGCCAGACGCTCGGCGCCGCCATCCGCGAGGGCGCGCCGTTCTCGATGGCGCGCGCCGCCCGGATCGCCGCGCAGCTCGCCCGCGCGCTCGGCGCGGCGCACGACAAGGGCATCGTCCACCGCGATCTCAAGCCCGAGAACGTGTTCCTCATCGAGCGCGACGGCCGCCCCGACTTCGTCAAGATCGTGGACTTCGGCATCGCGAAGGTCACGCCCGTCGATGGCCAGGCCACCGGCGAGCCGCGCCTGACGCGCGCCGGCTCGGTGTTCGGCACGCCCGAGTACATGGCGCCCGAGCAGGCCGCCGGCAGGACCGACACCGACGGGCGCGTCGACATCTACGCGCTCGGCGTGATCCTCTACCAGATGGTGATCGGGCGGGTGCCGCACAAGGGCGAGAGCATGGTGCGCACGCTCGCCATGCAGATGCTCGATCCGGCCGAGCCGCCGTCGCAGGTGCGCCCCGACCTCGGCATCACGCCCGACGTCGAGGCGCTGATCATGAAAGCGCTCGCCAAGAAGCGCGAGCACCGCTTCCAGACCATGGGCGAGCTGCTCGCCGCGCTCGAGGCGCTGCCGGCGCCCATCGGCCTCGGCGCGAGCAGCGCCGGCCTGCCTGCCTTCGCGCTCGCGCACCTGCCGCCCGGCGCCGACCCCGCCCTCGTCCCCGCCGCCCCCTCGCACCCGGCCCTGGCGGCGCGCGTGGCCGCCGCCTCCGCCTCCATACCGCTCGCGCAGATCCCCGTGCCGGTGACGCCGCCGCCGGGCCCGGCCGTCGCGCCGCCCGCCGCGGGCGCCGAGCCGTCGGTGCAGATCCGCGTCCCGCATCCGATCACCGGCGTCGACGGGCTCATCGGCTCGCGCGCCGCGGCGCCCGCGACCGCCCCCGGCGCCCCGGCCGCGCCCGCGCCGCGCCGGCACAAGGACGAGCCCGAGTTCGTCGCGTCGTCCTCGCGGCGCCTCTCGCTCGATCCGGCTCCCGCCGACGATCCGCCGCCTCGCGCGCCCCCGCCCCCGCCCCGCGCGCGCCGGACCTGGCCGCTCCTGCTCGTGCTCGGGCTGACCGTGACCAGCGCCGCCGCCGCGTTCACCGTCGTCCTCAAGAGCCGGAGCCGCGGCGACGGCGCGAGTGCCACGCCTCCGCCTGCGCCCCCGCCCCCGCTGCTCGCCGGCTCCGCCGGCTCCGCCGGCTCTGCCGGCTCCGCTGGCTCCGCCACCGCCGCGCTCGCCCCTCCGCTGCCGCCCAGCGCCGGCTCTGCCGGCTCGAACGCCCAGCCCCCCGCGATCCCGCCCGAGGCGGGCAGCGCCGCGGCCCTGCCCCCCGTCGAGATCCAGGTGCTCACGCGCCCCGAGGGCGCCGGCATCTACGTCGGCAAGGCGCTCCGCGGCCAGAGCAGCATCCACCTCTCGCAGCCCCTCGGCACGAAGCTCGACGTCACCTGCAAGCAGCGCGGCTACAAGGACGGCACCGTCAAGCTCGTCTTCGACGGCAAGCAGCAGGCCGCCCTCTGCGTCTTGAAGCGCATCGTCGTCTGCATCCCCGGCGTCAAGAACCCGTTCGACAAGTGCCCGGATCAGTAGCGCGCCGCCGCCGGTAGCGCCGCGCTCGCGCCCGCGAGCTCACGACGACCTCCGATCAGTCGTAGCCGTCGTGCGGGCCGCCTCCGCGGCCGAAGCTCGTGATCGTGCAGTCGTTGTCGCAGCCATCTCCGTCGATCAGGTTGCCGTCGTCGCACACTTCGCCCGCCGTCACGATCCCGTTCCCGCACGCCGTGACCGAGCAGTTGCTGTCGCAGCCATCTCCGTTGGTGATGTTGCCGTCGTCGCACATCTCGGCGCCCGACACGATGCCGTCGCCGCACTCCGGGATCATGCAGTTGCTGTTGCAGCCATCTCCGTTGGTCGTGTTGCAGTCGTCGCAGACTTCACCGGCCGTCACGATGCAGTTGCCACACCCCGTGACCGTGCAGTTGCTGTCGCAGCCATCTCCGTCGACCAGATTCCCGTCGTCGCAAGCCTCGGGGCTGGAGACAGCGCCGTTGCCGCAGCCGGTGACGGTGCAGTTGTTGTCGCAGCCATCTCCGTTCACGCTGTTGCCGTCATCGCACGTCTCGCCCGCCGTCACGACGCCGTTGCGGCAGCCCGTCAGCGTGCAGTTGTTGTCGCAGCCATCCCCGTTGACGACGTTGCCGTCGTCGCACTGCTCGCCGGCGTGGCCGTTGACCTTGCCGTCGCCGCACAACGCGAGCGTGCAGTCGAGGTCGCAGGTCGCCGTCTCCACGGAGCCGGGGCTCGAGTGGTCGGGGTTCCCTCCGTCGCACTGCTCCCGGCGCGAACCGGTGGCGTCCACGGCGACGATCCCGTCGCCGCACCGCGCGACCTTGCACCCATAGGCGGGGCCGGTACCGATCACGCAGTCATCGGCGTCGTTGGCATTGCCGTCGTCGCACTCCTCGGCAGCCTCAGGGCTCACCACGCCGTCGCCGCAGCCCGAATCATGGCAGTCCGGACCGCACGGGCCGCCCAGCGGGTCGCCATCGTCGCAGATCTCGCCGGTCACCACGTCGACGATGCCGTTGCCGCACGTCTCGTCAGACTTGCAGTCCGCCGCGCAGCCGTCGCCGCCGACCTGGTTGCCGTCGTCGCAGACCTCGCCCCGGGCGGCATCCACGATGCTGTTGCCGCACGTCTCGTCGGACTTGCAGTCCGCCGCGCAGCCGTCGCCGTCGACCTGGTTGCCGTCGTCGCAGACCTCGCCCCGGGCGACATCCACGATGCCGTTGCCGCACGTCTCGTTCGATCGGCAATCGAACGCGCAGCCGTCGCCGTCGACCTGGTTGCCGTCGTCGCAGACCTCGCCGGCTTCCAGGATCTGGTTGCCGCACACGATCTGCACGTCCGGCGGCGGGGTGACCGGCTCCCCCGAGCACGCGGCGACGACAACAGCCACCCAGACCGCGACGATGACAGTAGAGAGGCGCATGTCAGACCCTCACGGCGAGCTCCAGCCCGGCGACAGCGCCGACGAGCCTAGCACGGGCGCCCGTCGGAGCTGGCTCCATTCCGGTGGTCCACTCGCCGCGGGCACTGCGCTGAGCGACCCGCTAGCTCACCGGAGCTCGACGGGGACGGTGCGCGACGCGCCATCGCCGAGATCGATCCGGAGCTGGTAATGGCCACCAGGGAGCCCCTCGGTCGACCAGTTGAAGATATACGCGTCCGCGGAGGCGTCGTACCGGAAGCTCGCGTTGCCCGGCGCGTTCCCCGCCGACCGTGCCGGCACCTCGGGCCCCGGCACGCCGCTGATCACCGCCGCCACGTACAGGTGCGCGGCGAGGTCGGCGATCCCGGTGCTCGCCCCGGTCAGCGCGAACTTGACCGGCACCGTGCGCCCGCGCTGCAGCCGGTTGCCGCTCCCCGGACGCAGCGGCGCCAGCACGTTGCTCCACGCGTACGTCACCTTCACCGCGAAGCTGCCGCTCGCCTCGTTGCCCACCGCGTTCCGGGCGCTGCACGTCACCGTCGTCGTGCCGACCGCGAACAGCCCGCCCGAGGGCGACGAGCAGGTCACCGGCACCGGACCGTCGAGGTCGTCGACCGCCGAGACCTCGTACGAGACCACCGCTCCCGCCGTGGTGGCCGCGTCGGCCAGGATCTGCGTCGGCAGGCTCAGGTGCGGCGGCGCGATCCCGCCGCAATCGAGGTACAGGTGCAGATCGAGCCACTCCGGCGGCACCGGCAGAATGTCTGTCTCGACATAGGTCCGCAGCGGATCGCCCGGCGCCACGCACCCCGGGTACTCGGCGCGAACCACGTAGTAGCCCGCGATGGTGTCCCATCCGAAGTGACCCGCCGAATCGGTGTGATCCGGGTTGGTCCGGTTCTTCGGCGACATCAGCGCGCTGCCGTCGGGCACCACCTCGAACGGCCCGAACGCCGACTCCGAGCGATACAGCGTCACCAGCGCGCCGCGCAGCGGCGTGCCGTGGACCGTCTGGACCCAGCCGCTCGGATCGATGTACAGATCGAACGACGACTGGCCGGACTCGGGCGGCACACCGTCGTCCGGATCCAGATCCGGACACGTCAGGCCCATGGTGACCTTCACCAGGCCGTGCGCGGGCGCGAGCGGCTCCAGCACGGCCTCGTAGATCCCCGACTCCGGCGGTGACTCGGTCATCGATCCGCACCGGAGGAGCCCGGGATCCGTCGCTGGCGTCCCCGTGTCGCAGCGGCTCAGGTTATCGCCTCCGTCGGTGGTGATCATGTACCGGGCGACCGCCGGGGGGAACCCGGGCACGCTCGGGCAACCCGTGGTGGTCAGGATGAGCGGATCTTGCCAGTACACCCGCGGTGACGTGCCGAACGCGCCGCCGACCGACGGG
>Ga0247790_10000103_pt1 | contig 43187 bp, 28 predicted proteins | sample UWRJS171409R4_FD_179913 | JGI IMG/M metagenome (GOLD analysis project Ga0247790, IMG submission 179913) | Soil microbial communities from Arlington Agricultural Research Station in Wisconsin, United States - UWRJ-S171-409R-4 | ecosystem: Environmental > Terrestrial > Soil > Agricultural land...
GTTCCCCACTGGCGCGGGGGTATCGCCACAGCAGCAGCTCCTCGAGCGCCTCTACGCCGAGCCTGGCTACTTCGGCACCATCCTGCGCGAGCGTGCGCGCAACCGCAACCAGCACATCCTCGTGTTCGTCGACCAGTTCGAGGAGCTGTACACGCAGGTGCCCGATGCGCGCGAGCGGCTCGCGTTCACGGCGTGCCTGGCCGGCGTGTGCGACGACGTCACGACGCCGCTGCGGCTCGTGCTGTCCTTGCGCTCGGACTTCCTCGACTACGTCGCCGAGGCACCCGCGCTGATGGCCGAGCTGACGCACGGCCTGTTCTTCCTGACGCCACCGAACCGCGACGGCCTGCGCGACGCGCTGATCCAGCCCGCGGAGATGGCCGGCTACCAGTTCGAGGCGCCGTCGATGGTGGAGTCGATGCTCGATCATCTCGAGCACACGCCCGGCGCGCTGCCACTGCTGCAATTCGCGGCCAGCCAGCTGTGGGAGATGCGCGATCAGGAGCGCCGGCTGCTCACGCTCGCGAGCTACGACCGGATCGGCGGGATCGCCGGCGCGCTCGCGAGCCACGCCGACGCGGTGTTGGCCGAATGCACGGCGCGCGAGCAGACGCTCGTACGCTCACTCTTCCTCCGCCTGATCACACCGGAGCGCACGCGTGCGATCGTGCCCGTCGCGGAGCTGTACGAGCTCTCGCCCGACCATGCCGAGCTGCACCGCGTGGTGGACCGTCTCGTGCGATCGCGCCTGCTCGTCGGCCAGACGACAGCCAGCGAGAGCGGTGGCACCACTGCCGGCGGCTCCGTCGAGATCGTCCACGAGTCGCTGATCTCCAGCTGGCCGTTGCTGCGGCGCTGGCTCGACGAGACGCAGGAGGACGCCGCGTTCCTCGAGCAGCTGCGCAACGCGGCCAAGCAGTGGCAGGCCCGCGGCTATGCGCAGGGCCTGCTCTGGCGTGGCGAGGCCATGCAGGAGGCCAAGCACTGGCACAGCCGCTACCGCGGCGAGCTTCCCGATCTGCAGCGCAAGTACCTGGACGCCGTCTTCTCGCTCTCCGCCCGGGCCGGTCGCCGCAAGCGCCTCGCCATCGTCGGCGCATTCGGCTTCCTCTTCGCGCTTGTCGTCGCAGCCGCCGTCGCCCTCGTCATGATCCGCGACGCCCAGAAGGAAGCGACCGCCCAGGCCCGCCGCGTCGCGGACCAGCTCGAGCGGACCAAGGTCGCCGAGTCCACCGCCCAGACCGAGCGCGCAAAGGCCGTTGCAGCCAGTCAGAAGCTCGAGAGCCAGAACGCCTCCCTCGTCGCTGCGATCGACGCTGCCAACAAGGCCCGAGACGCGGCCAAGCAAGCGCAAGCCGAGTCCGAGCGCGCACGGCTCGAGGCCGAGGACGCCCGCCTACGTGCCGAACAGTCCAAGCGCCAGGAGCGGCAAAGCCGTCAGCGCGCGACCGAGGAAGCCAAGCGCGCCAACGAAGCCGCCCTCCAAGCCAAACGCGCCAGGAAGAAGCTCGAGCAGCTTCTTGATGAAGAACGAAGGCGGGTCCATGAGCTGGAGGCGCTAACGCGAGGCGCCAAGATTATCCCGGACGTGAAGCTCTAGCAATCGCGACCTACAAAGACGACACTTATTGGATTGAGCGGGTCCCACGTTGGAAAGACCTGCTCGCTGCCTAGCAATCGCGACCTACAAGACGACACTTATTGGGGGACGGAACGTGAAGCCTGTCCGAATCTGGATATATTTTGGGGGGCTGGTCATCGGCCTGTTTTGCGGACTCTCGCCACTCGCGGCGCAACCTGCGAGCAAGCCTGTCCCCACCGACGTCGACCCCGATCCAACCAAGGACGATCTCGATCTCGACGACGAAGATGCCGCGTCGGCCAACGACAAGACGATCGTGACCGATGACGATAACAAGCCCTGGAGTCAGGGCGTCTCGGCCGAAGAGCGCAAGGTCGCACGAAAGCTATTCCTAGAAGGCAATCGTCTCTTCCGGATTCCCCTGTTCGCGAAGGCAGCCGAGCAATACATGGCCGCCTTGAGCAAGTGGAAACACCCCGCGTTCTACTTCAACCTTGCACTTGCACAGCTCAACCTCAGCAAGGAGATCGATGCTCGCGAGAACCTGGAACGCGCGCTTCAGCATGGTGAGGAGCCGCTCGGAGTGGAGCAGTACCAAGAAGCTCAAAAACAACTTAAAGAGGTTAGGCGCCAGCTTGGCCAGCTCCGCGTAATCTGCCGAACCCCGGGAGCCGAGGTCACCCTAGATGGCGTGACACTGTTCATCGGTCCCGGCAGCTATCAAGGATGGACCAAGGCCAAAACTCACGAGATCACGGCAAAGAAGGCAGGTTATCTATCCGAAGCCCGGAGTGTGACGGTCCGTTCCGAAGGTATTCAGGACGTCGATTTGAAGCTTGTTACGCTAAGCGAGGCAACCGATGCCAGTCGCCGCTGGGCAACATGGAAACCATGGGCGGTTGTTGCCGCTGGAGGCTCTATCACGGCTATCGGTGGAGGGCTACACGTACTCGCATCTCGGAATTTCAATGACTTTGATAAGGAATTTCTGGCCCTGCCTTGCGTGACTACTAATAAGGATCTTGCGGTGCCCGGATGCCCAAAGGACGATATCCCATCGACCTTGAATGATCGGTTGAGTCTTGCAAAGACGCAACAGACAATTGCGGTGGGGGCCTATGTCGTGGGGGGCTCATTGATGGTCGTGGGTGCTGTGCTCCTGTACTTGAATAGGCCGCAGCTCATCGAGCAGAGGGCTACGCGTCTGTCTGCTGGGAGTGTGTCAGCTATCCCTGTCGTATCTGCTGACTTGCTCGGCGTTCTGGTGAAGGTAGGTTATTGAATCGGAGGGATTGGCCATGCATAGAGTCATGAGACTACGTCGTATCCATATACGCGGGCTTTGCATGTTAGTGATCGGAGTAATGGCTGCTGCGGCAGCCTTGAGCGGTTCCTGTTTTCTCGACACCGAAACTAACCTATGCGAAGCATCTGGAAGGCGCTGCGAGCCGGGACAGGTATGTGCCGCTGACCAAGATGCATGCATTCCCATAGGCGGTTGTGGCGACGGTATCGTCAACCCAGACAAGGATGAAGTATGTGATGATGGCAATATCCGCAATGGAGACGGCTGTAGCTCCGACTGCTCGACCAATAAGCTCTGTGGAAATGGAGTCGTAGACCCGGGCGAGCAATGTGATGCTGCCGCTGATTCTCGTGCCTGCGATGGTGATTGTACGTTTATTGAGTGTGGTGACGAGCACGTAAATGTCGCAGCGGGCGAGGAGTGTGATACTGGCAAAGATAATCTGAATACAGACAAGTGCAACGGCCTTCTGTGTACCATGTCGGCTTGCGGCGACAGCTATTTCAATCCGGCGGCTAGAGAAGCGTGTGATACCGGTGGTGACACACCAGCGTGCAATGGCAATGGTAATGGTGTTGGCTCTAATAGCGTTGATGGTAAATGTCAGATACCGAGATGCGAAGACAGTTATGTGAATACCAGGTTTATACCGCCTGGTTCGACTCTGCCTGAAACATGTGATACTGGTGGTGACTCGCAAACGTGCAATGGCAATGGCAATGGTCTCAGTGCTAATAATCCAGCAAGAAAATGCCAGATGCCACAATGCGGCGATGGGTACACGAACACCCAGTTTAAGCCGCCTGGGTCAAATTTGACTGAAGCATGTGACACGGCGGGGGACTCACAAGCATGTAATGGTGATGGCAATGGCGATGCTGCGAATAATGCTTCGAGTAAATGCCGGGTAGCTAGATGCGGCGATGGTTATAAAAACACGAACTTCAGACCAGATGGATCAAATCTCGTAGAGGTGTGTGACACGGGAGGGGATTCGCCGACATGTAACGGCGATGGCAATGGTGATGATACTAATAGAGCTTCGAGTAAGTGCCAGGCGGCCCAATGTGGCGATGGTTATCGCAATGCGATGTTCAAGAATCAGGCTGATCAGGCTGAGCAGTGTGACGAGGTTGTGGATACAGCAAATTGTAATGGAAATAACAATAATAGTGGCCGAGGAAGTTGTCGGACTCCATCTTGCGGCGATGGCTATAAAAATGCTGCATTTGGGGAGGAATGCGATAAGCGCGATCCCGATGGGGATGGTACCCCGGATGTGCCATGTCCGCAGGGTCAGTCTTGTAATTCTAAGTGTGAGTGTATATAGGACATGTGGTTGCGGCTCCGAAGCTTGATGAAAATGGACATTGAGTGACTTTGATGCTTGTTTTGATTTCCGAAATAGTATGTGCTGTGTTTGTTGCTGTTCGAAGAGATTTCCTCATTGTGAGGGCTGGAATGAAAAGATCACTGATTGTGATGATTTTGTGTCTGTTTTCCTTGACTGCTCGCGCACGGCCGGGATTAGGTGTTTCGTTCAAGGGTGGGGCCAATGCTGCAAGGCACGCCGAGGAGTCTCGCTTTAACAGATACGGCATCTCGGGGGGGATCGCTGGCCAACTCCAGTGGGGCTTGAGCGAGCGATTTGCTCTAGGGGGTCAACTCGATCTGCTTTATAGCCCGCGAGGGGCCAAGATAATATCGCTCGATGAGTATTTAGGGCAGATTCGGGAGCATTATTTGGACCTTGCGGTTGCGGCTCGGCCGGAGGCGAAGCTCGATCCAGTGAGTGTTTATCTTCTATTGGGCGGAGAATTGAATGTTTTGATGAGTGCAAATCAGGAAAACGCCGTAGGTGCGAAGCAAGATATCACAGATGCTCTTCGCCGGATCGATGTGACACTACTGATCGGCGCTGGGGCCGCCTTGCACCTTTCCGGCCCAACGCTGGGGCCGTTTCGCTTGAACACGATTTTTCTTGAGGCACGCTACGAGCGCGGTCTCATTGATACAATCGTTGGCAGTGATGGTTTTCAGAACCGCACTGCCTCTCTTATGCTCGGGCTATCTTTCGCATTAGGAAATGGAGCATCGAACACGAAGTCGGCCTTTCCGCCTGTGCGCAGCGATCCACAGTAAACGGCGGCAGCCCTCCTGCTTGTTCCTTACGCATTCCGATGATGATCGGCTCGCGGCGGTCTGCTGCTTGTGCTAGGTCGAGTTGCAGGTTCCGAGCACGATCGCGAGCACAACCACTATGCCAATGACGATAAGGACGCCACGCACGAAGGCACGCTGAAGCGCGGCGATGTTTGGTTGGGAGGCAGGGCTGTTCGGTTGGGCGCCGAACTGCGCCAAAGGCGAGTTCTGCGATGAGGACGACGGCGTCGCAGAATACGCAAGCTGTGGCGGAGGTACGGGGAGCGAAAAGGATGGAGGGGTTACAGCTGGCGACGGTGTCGCGCCGGGTGCATGCCAGGGCGGCTGGGCGACTGCCGGCGGCGGCGCAGAGCCGGAGATTGGCCACCCCGCCTGGCCGGGGGGCTGCGGTGATGATGGACTGGGGGCAGACCAGGGTGCTTGGGTGACGGGCAGCGGCGGTGTTGAGTTTGGTGTCGGCCAGGGCGCCTGAGGAGCGGGCGGCGATGCCGAGCTAGGGACCGGCACCGGCGCAGGGGCGCGCGGGGGCGGCGGCGAGAGCGGGTCGTCGTCGGACAGGGGCATCATCGTCGGGTCCGACATCGTCGGCTCGGACAGGGGCATCATCGTTGGTTCCGACAGGACCATCGTCGACGCCGGTTCGGTGGACGCCGTCGCGTCGTGCATCGTCGGTTCGAATAGTGTCGGCTCGTTCAGCGTGGGCTCGGGAAGCATCGGCTCGGGCGGCGGCATCGACGCGCGTCCGGGCGGCGTCGAAGCACGCCCGGGTGGCGTCGACGCGCGCCTCGGCGGTGGCACTTGCGGGCGCCCCGATGGTGGCGCTTGCGGGCGCCCCGATGGTGGCGCTTGCGGGCGCCCTGGTGATGATGCTGGCGAGGGCGCCGAGGGCGCGGGGTGCGGTAGCGTCGAGGCGCCGGTCGTCGCGTCCGGCGGCACCGTCACGGCGGGCGAGAAACCGGCAACGAAGCCGGCGGGGCCAACGGGACCGGCGGCGAGCGGAGTTTGCGCCGTCGCGGCGTGCGCGGCCTGCGACGCTGCGGCGGGGGCGAGGCCAGGGAGCGGCGCGGGCTGCGCCGTCGCGGGGCGGCCGAGCGGGGGCGGCGTCGAGGGCCGCGGGGGCGGGCCGGCGCCGAGCGCGTGCAGGACCTCGTCGAGCGACTGGCTGACGGCGGCCATCGTCTGCGGGCGCGCGTCGGGCTCCTTCGCGAGCATCGTCGAGATCAGCTCCGCGAGCGAGGGCGGGATGTTCGTCGCGAAGGTCTGCGGGTTGGGTGCGGGCTTGTACAGGTGGGCGCCGACGATGTCGCCCATGCCGTGGCCGATGAATGGCGGCCGGCCGCACACCATCTCGAAGAGGATGCAGCCGAGCGCGTAGACGTCGGAGCGCGCGTCGGCGGTGCGGAGGCTGCGGCACTGCTCGGGCGACATGTACATCGGCGAGCCCATCATCAGGCCGGTGCGCGTCTTGACGCCGGAGGCTTGCGCCTCGCTGGCGAGCTTGGCGAGGCCGAAGTCGAGCACCTTGACGCGCTCGCCGCCGACGACCTCGGGGTCGCGGACCAGGAACAGGTTGCCGGGCTTGAGGTTTCGGTGCGTGATGCCGGCGGCGTGCGCGGCCTGCACCACGTTGGCGACCTGGCGGCCGATCCGGCAGCACTCGATGTAATCGAGCCGCCGCTGCTTGAGCCGCGCGACGAGGCTCTCGCCGTCGAGCTGCTCCATCACGATGTACGCGCGACCCTCGGGCGTCGTGCCGAAATCGAAGATGTGCACGATGCCGGGGTTGCGGATCGCCGTCGCGGCCTGCGCCTCGTTGAAGAAGCGCTGCACCATGTCGCCGTTGCGCGAGAGCTCGGGCGGCAGCACCTTCACGACGACAGGGCGGTTGAGCGTGTCGTGCCGCCCGACGTAGACGATGCCCATGGCACCCTCGCTGAGCTGCTCCGTGACGCGGTAGTTGCCGAGCAGCGCTCCCAGCACCTAGCCCGCCCGTCGCTCGTGGTCCGTCACCAGCCGCCCGACCTCATGCACCATCTCCCCTCCAGAGTCGACCGCCGCGGAGCGGCGGTCAAGCGATCGGCGAGCGGGTCCTATCCGGTGAAGCCGGGGCGAGGCGCGTGGAGCATGGTGGGCGTGCGCGATCGATGCTGAGGATGAGAGCCGGACGGCACGGACGTGAACGGCCGACAGCCCTTCGGGGAGGGCCGAGCGTGGTGCTAGCGTGGAGCTGAGCCGCCATGGGGATTCCCGTCGATGACATGTCCACGAACCAGATCAGCAGCGACGGGATCCCGCCGGAGGATCTCGCACGCGAGCTGGACGCGCTCGGGCCGCGGTGGTCGACGGCCGACGGTGGGCTGCACCTCACGGTGCCGGGCCCGATGAGCCTCACGGGCGTGGCGGTCGCGTTCATCGGCACGCTGGCCGATGAGCTCGAGCACTACCCGCGCATCGTGCTCGAGCGCGACGCGATGACGCTCTCGATTCGCTCCGATGGTGCGGAGTCGGTCACCATCATCGATCTGGTGTTCGCCGCGCGCGTGGAGCAGTGGCTGCGCGGCAACGGCTGGCCTACGTAGCGTAGGCGGCCAGCGCGCGGCGCGCGATCGCGAGGTCGCCACCGACGAAGACGGTGAGCTCGTCGAGCTGGCGACCGTCGCGCAGACCGGCCGCGAGCGCAGGGAGACCGGCGGGCTCGTCGACGATCATGGCGAGCGCCTGAAGCTCGGCGTCGAGCGAGACGGTGGCGAGCGCGTTTACGTGCGTGCCGCGGCGCAGCTGCGCCGCTTCGAGCGAGAGCGGCGCGTGGATGCAGACGATGTCGGCGGCGAGCGCCTCGCCCTGCGAGACGGCGCGGCCACCGAGCGAGACGGCGTGGTCGGTGTCGCCGGCCCACCGAATGTCCGCGGGCTGGAACCACACGCGGTGCGCGGCGAGCGAGAGCGCGCACGCGGCCGGATCGCCGACGAGGCCGATGCTGCGCGGAGTCCCGACGGCGAGGAATCGCGACGCGACAGCCCCGGCGGCGGCCGCGGCGACCGCCGCGAGCTCCGCGGCGGCGCCCCCAGCAGCGCCGGCAGCCGCGGCGGGGCCGAACGCTGCGGCCACGTACGCGCGCTCGACGGCATGCACCCAGTCCCGCGCCGTTTCCAGCCAGCGCTCCTGATCAGCCATCAGAAGTCGGCTTGCTTCGGCGCGCGCGGGAACGGGATCACGTCGCGGATGTTCTCGATGCCGGTCGCGTACTGGATCGCGCGCTCGAAGCCGAGGCCGAAGCCGGCGTGCGGGACCGTGCCGTAGCGGCGCAGGTCGCGGTACCACCAGTAGTCTTTCGGCTCGAGGCCCATCTCGGTGATGCGCGCGTCGAGGCGGTCGAGGCGCTCCTCGCGCTGGCTGCCGCCGATGATCTCGCCGATGCCGGGCGCGAGCACGTCCATCGCGGCGACGGTCTTGCCGTCGTCGTTCATGCGCATGTAGAACGCCTTGATGTCCTTGGGGTAGTTCACGACCGCGACGGGCCCCTTGACCACCTTCTCGGTCAGGAAGCGCTCGTGCTCGGTCTGGAGATCGATCCCCCACGAGACCGGGAACTCGAACTTCTCGCCGCTCTTGGTGAGCTCGGTGATCGCGTCCGTGTACTCCATCCGCGTGAACTTCGACTCGACGAGCGCCGAGAGGCGCGCCACGCAGTCCTTGTCGACGAACTTCTCGAAGAACGCCATGTCGTCCTTCCGCTCGTCGAGCAGCGCGCGGAAGATCGACTTCAAGAAGTCTTCGGCGAGCTGCGCGTCGGCGGCGAGATCGGCGAACGCGATCTCGGGCTCGATCATCCAGAACTCGGCGAGGTGGCGGCGCGTGTTCGAGTTCTCGGCGCGGAACGTGGGCCCGAACGTGTAGACCTTCGACAGCGCGAGGCAGTAGGTCTCGACGTTGAGCTGCCCGGAGACGGTCAGGCGCGTCTCGCGGCCGAAGAAGTCCTGCGCGAAGTCGACCTTGCCGTCGGGCGTGCGCGGCAGGTTCGCGAGATCGAGCGTCGAGACCCGGAACATCTGGCCGGCGCCCTCGGCGTCCGACGCCGTGATGATCGGCGTGTGGATCCAGAAGAAGCCCTGCTCGTGGAAGAACCGGTGCACGGCCTGCGCGAGCGTGTGCCGGACGCGCGTCGTCGCGCCGACGATGTTCGTGCGCGGGCGCAGGTGCGCCACCTCGCGCAGGTACTCCATCGTGTGGCGCTTCGGCTGCATCGGGTAATGGTCCGGATCGTCGACCCAGCCCACGACCTCGACGAGGTCGGCGCGTATCTCGACGGCCTGGCCCTTGCCCTGAGAGGCCACGAGCTCGCCGGTGACGCGCACGGCGCACCCGGACGTGATCTTGGCGACCTCGGCCTGGTAGTTCGGCAACTCGGCGGGCGCGACGACCTGCAGGGGATCGAAGCAGCTACCGTCGTGGACCGCGAGGAACGACAGGCCGGCCTTGGAGTCGCGGCGCGTCCGGACCCAGCCCTCGATCGTGACGCGGCTGCCGACCGGCACCGCGCCAGACAGCACGTGAGCGATGCGCGTGCCCATCTGTCGCGACTAGCGCTCGGCGTCCTTGCTGCCGACGACTGCCATGTTCATGCCGATCTGCACCTGTACTGGCTTGCCGTCGATCTGGACGGTCAGCTTCTGGTTCATGTACCAGCCGAAACTTCCGGTCGAGAATTGCTTCACCTCGGCGTGCATCTCCTGGCCGTTGATCACGACCTTCAGAGCCTCGGCCTTCTCCAGGAATTGCGTCAGGGAAACGGGACAGGAAGTCTTGGGCGGCATGGGCCCGCATCTCACCAGAAATAGGGGGGCCGCGCTACTGTGAGGCTTCCGAATGGGCAGATCACGCCCGCGGCAGCCGCGGCCGCTCGCGCCGCAACGCGACGAGGTCATCGGCGACCCCGGCCTGCTTGCGCCACTGGCCGTAGGCGGCACCGCGCGACTCGGGGCGGCCCCGGCGAGCGGCGTGCCGGGCAGCGGCATGAACGCGTGCGAGTGGACGCGCGCGCCCGCGGCGGGGAGCCGGACTGGCCGCCGATCACGAGGCTGCGGTTGTCGGACGGCGTTCGCGATGACGGTGGTGGCCATTACTGCCGGAGCTCGGGCAGCTCGAACGCGAGGTGCGCGAACGCGGCGATCACGAGCGCGTGATCGATGCGGCCGTCGCGCAGCATCGCGTGCACGTCGGGCAGCGGCCGCACCTCGACCGAGACGACCTCGCCGCCGTCGAGTCGCTGCGCGACGGTGGGCTCGGCGTCCTCGGCCAGGAAGCTGTGCAGCGTGTTGTTCTGGATGGCGGGGTTCGGCGCGGCCACGCCGAGCCGGCGCCAGCGCTTGGCCGTGTAGCCGGTCTCCTCGGCGAGCTCGCGCGCGGCGGCCTCTTCGGCGGTCTCGCCGGGGTCGACCATACCGCCGGGGATCTCGACGCAGATCCGATCGACGCCGGGCCGGTACTGCCGGATCAGCACGACGCGTTGATCGGGCGTCATCGCGATCACGTTGACCCAGTCGACGCACTCGAGCAGCGAGAACCGCTTCGGCACGCCGGTGCGCGGGTGGTACGCCTCGAGGAACGAGGTGTTGAAGATCTTGTACTCGTGGCCGGGGGTGCGCGCGCCGAGCTTCCAGCGGAGGTCGTCGCTCACGGGGTCCTCGTCGAGGGGCTCGGTTCGCTCATGCGCCGAGCGTAGCAATACTTTCTGCCACACTCACGATCGCGCTGGCGCGGCCTGGGTGATCCAGAGAGATTGCGGGCATGTCGCTCCGTGCGCTGGCGCTCGCCACCGGGATCGCTGCCGCCGCCGCCGCGGGGGCTGCGAGCGCGCCGCGGCCGGCGCACGCGGGCGGCTTCGGCATTCCGGAGATCGGCGTCCGCCGCACGGCGATGGCGACGGTGATCGGCCGCCCCGACGACGCGTCGGCGATCTATCACAACCCGGCGGGCCTCGTGCTGCAGCACGGGCTGTCGCTCTATGTCTCGGTGGGGCTGTCGCTGCTCGATACGGAGTTTCGATTGCAGCCGTGGCCCGAGAGCGATCGCCTGCTGGGTGTCACCCCCGAGGCCGACGGCTACTACGCGCCGGTGCAGCCGAGCCGCGCGATGGGCGTCATCCCGATGCTGGCCGCGACCTACGAGATCTTGCCGGACCGGCTCGTCGCGGGCGCGGCGCTCTACGTCGGCAACGCGACGGGCGCGGCGTTCGACGGGGACGGCGTCACGCGCTACCACCTGATCGACGGCTACGTCGTCGCGCCGCAGGCGGTCCTCAGCGCGGCGTACCGGCTGCGCGAGACGCTGAGCGTCGGCGCCAGCGCGGGCGTCATCCACCTGCGCGTGCACGGCGAGCGCGAGGTGTACCCGATCATCGACGGCATGGACCTGGGCTCCGTCATCGGCACGCACCCCACGCTCAAGCTCGACGGCAGCGGCTGGGCGCCGACGTGGACGGTCGCCGCGTTCGGGCAGCCGCACCCGCGGATCTCGTGGGGCGCGACGATCACGGGCCGCGTCGACGCCGAGCTGACGGGCCCGGTCACGGTCACCTACAGCGACGACGCGCCGATCCCCAATGACGTGCTGTCGGGCCGGCAGAAGACGGAGCAGCTCCTGCCGTGGGCGTTCATGGCGGGCGCCAGCTTCGATCTGACGCCTACCGTCGAGGTCAGCACCGAGCTGCGCTACTGGCTGTATCGCCAGTACGAGCGCCAGCGCACCGAGGTGGTCGGCATCTTCCTCGTGCGCGAGCTCGAGACGCGCAAGAGCTACCACGACTCGTGGGCGGCCTCGGCGGGCGTCCGCGTGCACTCGCTCGGCGCAGCGCCGCGGCTCGAGCTGATGGCGGGCGCGCAGTACGATCGATCGCCGGCGCCGCCGGAGACGGTGACGCTCGAGCAGCCGAGCTTCTCGCACCCGGCGGCGCACGCGGGCGCGCGCTGGCGAGTGGGGCGCTTCCGGTTCGGCGCGAGCTACATCCACTACTGGTACCAGGTGCCGACGATCACCGACTCGATCACGAGCCCGCCCTCGAACATCCGCGGCCGCGGCACGAACAACATCTTCACGCTCTCGCTCGAGGCCCAGCTCCGATGACGGCGACCTCCGCTCCTGGCCCAGGCTCCGATCCGGACGTCGCCCCGGGGCCCGCGCGGCTCCCGGCGCGCGGCCGCGCGGCCGACGAGATCCTCGCCGAGCTGACCGCGCGCTCGCGCCGCGACGTCGACTGGCGCGGCGGCCGCGTGTTCTCGCTCGTCTACCACGCGGGCGAGGCGCACGAGCAGCTCCTCCAGCGCGCGCACGCGCTGTTCGCGAGCGCGAACCTCCTGAACCCGCTCGCGTTCCGCGGCCTCAAGCAGCTCGAGGCCGAGCTCGTCGAGATGGCGGGCCGGCTGTTTCATTGCTCCGGCGCGGTGGGCACGGCGACCTCCGGCGGCACCGAGTCGATCCTGTGCGCGGTGGCGGCGTACCGCGATCGCGCGCGGCGCGAGCGGCCGTGGATCCGGCGGCCGGAGCTGGTCGTGCCGTCGACGATCCACGCCGCGTTCGACAAGGCGGCGCACTACTTCGGCGTCCGCCTCGTCAAGGTGCGGGTCGGGCCGGACCTCCGCGCCGACGTGCGCGCGACGGCGCGCGCGATCGGTCGCCGCACGATCGGCCTCGTCGCGTCGGCGCCGCAGTACCCGCACGGCGTGATCGATCCGATCGGCGAACTCGGCATGCTCGCGCAGGACCGCGGGCTGCCGCTGCACGTCGACGCGTGCGTCGGCGGCTTCCTCTTGCCGTGGCTCGAGCGGCTCGGGCGGCCGGTCCCGCGCTGGGACTTCCGCGTCCCGGGCGTCGCGTCGATCAGCGCCGACCTGCACAAGTTCGGCTACGCGGGCAAGGGCGCGTCGCTGCTCCTCTGGCGATCGATCGATGCGATGCGGCACCAGTTCTTCGTCGCGACGGACTTCCCGGGCGGGATCTACGCGTCGCCGACGCTGCTCGGGACCCGGCCGGGCGGCCCGATCGCGGCGGCGTGGGCCGCCCTGCACGCGCTCGGCGAGGACGGCTACCTGGCGCTCGCCGCCCGCGCGGCCGAGGCCGCGGATCGGCTGCGCGCGGGGATCGCGGCGATCCCGGGGCTCTCCGTGCTGGGCGCGCCGGACACGACCATCGTCGCCTACGCGACCACGGCGTCAGAGTCTCGCGCCTTCGGCGCTCGGGGGGCAGCCGCCCGCGGGCTCGACGTCTACGCGATCGCCGATCGGCTCGAGGCGCGCGGCTGGAGCGTCGACCGGCAGCACCGGCCGGCCTCGATCCACCTGACGGTCACCGCGAACCACGCGCCGATCGTCGACGATTACCTGGCGGATCTGGCCGCCGCCGTCGCCGACGTGCGGCGCGATCCGGGGCTCTCGCGCGCGGGCACCGCACCGATGTACGGCATGGCGGGCCGGCTGCCGCTGCGCTCGCTCGTCGCCTCGCGCGTGCGCAAGGTGTTCGCCGACCTCTACACGCGGCGCGGGGGCGCGCCGTGAAGCGGATCGCGTTCGCGCGGATCGCGCAGGAGACGAACGCGCTGTCGCCGGTCTCGACGACGCTCCACGACTTCGAGGGCAGCCACTACCTCGAGGGCCAAGCCCTGCTCGCGGCGGCCTCGGACGGGCCGGAGGTGCCGGGCTTCTTCCGGCGGGCCGAGCTGGCGGGCTTCGTGCGCGCCGCGCGCGATCGCCGCGCCGAGATCGAGCCGGTGCCGATCCTGTCGGCGTGGGCGTCGTCGGGCGGCCCGCTCGCGAAGGACTGCTTCGAGACGCTCGAGGCGCGGCTCGTCGAGGGGCTGCGCCGCGCGGGCCGGCTCGACGGGCTCTACCTGTGCCTGCACGGCGCGATGGGCGCGCACGGCATCGCGGATCCGGAGAGCCGCCTTCAGCGCAGCGCGCGCGCCGTGCTCGGCGGCGCGCCGCTCGTCGTGTCGCACGACCTGCACGGCAACGTGACGCGGGCTCGCGTGGCCGCCGCCGACGCGCTCGTCGCGTACCAGACGAACCCGCACCGCGATCACGCGCGGGTCGGCCGCAAGGCGGGGCGCATCGCGATCGGCGCGGTGCTCGGCGAGCTCCGGCCGGTGATGGCGTGGCGCACGCTGCCGATCCTCCTCGGCGGCGGCAGCACGCTCGACTTCCTCGCGCCGATGCGCGCGGTGTTCCGCCGGATGCATCGCGCCGAGCAGCGCGGCGAGGTGCTCGCCGCCTCGACGCTGATGTGCCACCCGTGGAACGACGATCCGGCGCTCGGCTGGTCGACGGTCGCGGTCGCCGACGGGGACGCGGCCGCCGCCGACCGGCTCGCCGACGAGCTCGCGGAGCTGTGCTGGGAGCGCCGCCACGCGCAGCCGCCCGCGTTCCCGACGGCGGCGGAGGCGATCGCGCAGGCGCGCGCGGCGCGCTGGCGGCGCAAGCTCGGCTGCGTCACGATGGCCGACGCCTCCGACGTCGTCACGGCGGGCGCGCCGGGCGACTCCACGCACCTCCTGCGCGCGCTGCTCGAGCAGGCGGGCGGCCTGCTCACGTACTGCGCGGTGCGCGATCCGGGCGCGGCCGCGGCGCTGTGGGAGCGCGCGCCCGGCGATCGCGTCGAGCTGGCGATCGGCGGAACGCTCGATCCGGCCCGCTCATCGCCGCTGCCGGTCGCGGGCACGCTGATCAGCAAGCACGCGCGGCACGGCTTCGGCAAGACGGCCGTGCTCGCCGCCCTGCACCTGCGCATCGTGATCACCGAGGGGCCGTCGATGGTGATGCGGCCGTCGTTCTACCAGGACGTCGGGCTGCCGATGTGGAAGGCCGACATCGCGGTGGTGAAGAACTTCTTTCCGTTCCTGATGTTCTTCCTGCCGTACAACCGCAAGACGATCTTCGTGCGCACGCGCGGCGCCACCGACTTCGACGCGGCGTTCCAGCTCCGGTTCGACGGTCCGATGCACCCGCGCGACGTGGTCGACGACTGGCGCGCGCGCGACCGCCAGCGCCGCGGCCTCGCGCCGGAGGCCAGCCTGGGCGCGCTGGCCTGACGGCGCGCTTGTCTCGGGCGACTCCATGGCGCAATCTCCGAGGGATTGTCTGCAAGGAGAGAGCTTATGACGCCTGTGACGATGAGGATTGCACTCGAGACCATGCTCCTGGCGGGCGCGCTCGCGCTCGCCGGCTGCGGTGACAACGAGGACATCGCGCCCCCCGACGAGCCGGACGAGCCGGACGTGCCCGACACGTGCCAGCCGGCAGCGATGCGGGCCGACCTGCCGTGGCATGGGACCAACCGCGAGACGTTGACGACCTGGCTCGACTCGCGCGGCTGCAAGAGCCAGGGCTTCGAGCCTGCCCGCCGGCCGATCGCGCTGTTTGACTGGGACAACACGATCCTGAAGAACGACATCGGCGACGCGATCACGTTCCACTTCATCTCCCACGATCTGATCCTCCAGCCGCCGGGCCAGGACTGGAAGCGGACGAGCGCGTACATGACCGACGCGGCCGCGGCGGCGCTGACCGCGGCGTGCGGCACGGACGTCCCCGCCGGCCAGCCGCTGCCGACGAGCACGAACACGGCCTGCGCCGACGCGATCCTCAGCATGTACATCGACAACAAGACCGGCGCGGGCGCGACGGCGTTCACGGGCCACGACTACCGCCGCATGGAGCCGACGTACGCGTGGACGGCTCAGCTCCTGGCCGGCTACACGCACGCCGAGGTCCAGCAGTACGCGCTCGCCGCGGCCCAGCCGAAGCTCGAGGCGCCGATCGGCACCACGCAGGTCGTGGGCACGCGCACGCTCAACGGCTGGCTGCGCATCTACGATCAGATCGCCGACCTCATCAAGGCGCTCAAGTCGCGCGGCTACGACGTCTGGGTGATCACCGCGTCACCGGAGGACGTGGTCCGCGCGGTGGCGCCGCTCGCGGGCGTCGCGTCGGATCACGTGGTCGGGATCCGCTCGCTCACCGACGGCGGGGGCAAGCTGACGTACACCTTCGAGGGCTGCGGCCCGGTGCCCGACGGCGAGCAGTCGATGATCACGTACATCGAGGGCAAGCGCTGCTGGGTCAACAAGGTGGTCTTCGGCGACAAGACGGCGGCGGCGATCCAGCGCCGCATGGATCCGCGGCAGGTGCTGGGCGCGGGCGACGCCGATACGGACATCGAGTTCCTCCGGGACTCGACCTACAAGCTCGCGATCAACCGCCAGAAGCGGGAGCTCATGTGCTTCGCGTACCACAACGAGGGGGACAGCTGGCGCGTGAACCCGATGTTCATCGAGCCGCGCGCGATGCAGACCGCGCTCTACCCGTGCTCGACGACCGCCTGCCGGCGGGCCGACGGCACCCCGGGCCCGTGCCTCGACGAGCGCGGCATGGTGATCCCGGATCAGTCCGACCGGGTGTACTGAGCTCGCGCGCGGGCCGGGCGTCGCCGCGCCGGCCCCTCGGCGCGCCGCTAGCGGGCGCGGACCGCCTCCGCGCGGACCTGGTGGATCAGCGGCTCGCCGCGCTCGAACGCGGCCACGCTGGCGAGCGTGGTGGTCGCGATCGCCGTGATCGCCTCGCGCGTGAAGAAGCCCTGGTGCGCGGTCACGATCACATTCGGGAACGTGAGCAGCCGCGCGAGCACGTCGTCCTGGAGCACGCGATCGGACAGGTCCTCGAAGAACACGCCCTCTTCCTCCTCGTAGACGTCGAGGCCGGCGGCGCCGACGTGGCCGGTCTTGAGCGCCTGGATGAGCGCGCGGCTGTCGATCAGCGCGCCGCGGCCGGTGTTGATCAGCACGACCCCGCGCTTCATCCGCAGGAGCGCCGCGGCGTCGATCATGTGGTGGGTCGCCGGTGTCAGCGGCACGTGCAGCGAGACGATGTCGGCGCGCGCGTAGAGCTCGTCGAGCGGGACGTACTCGGTGCCCAGGTCGCGGAGCTCCTGCGCCGGCTCGCGATCGTGCGCGACGACGCGGCACCCGAAGCCGTGGAAGATCCGCGCCGCGGCGCGACCGATCCGGCCGGTCCCGACGAGGCCGGCGGTCTTGCCGTGCAGATCGAACCCGAGCAGGCCGTCGAGCGCGAAGTTGCCCTCGCGGACGCGCGCGTGCGCGCGGTGGATCTTGCGGTTCAGCGCGAGCACCAGCGCGACGGCGTGCTCGGCCACGGCGAACGGCGAGTACTCGGGCACGCGCACCACCGCGATCCCGAGCGCTGCCGCCGCCTCCAGATCGACGTGGTTGAAGCCGGCGGAGCGGAGCGCGATCAGCCGCACGCCGCCGCCGCGCAGCTGCTCGAGCGCCGCGCGATCGATCCGGTCATTGACGAACGAGCAGACCGCGGGGAACCCCGCGCCGAGCGACGCCGTCTGCGCGTTCAGCCGGGGCTCGAGGAACACGAGCTCGTGCCCGAACGCGGCGTTCGCCTCCTCGAGCGACGCGCGATCGTGGCGGTGGGTATCGAACACGGCGATGCGCATGGGCCGACCTTGCCACCGCGCCCGGCGCGCCGCACGTCCGCGCGCCGCGCCACGAGCCCATGCCGCAACCGACCTAGAGAGCGTATCGCAACCGGCGGTGCGGCGATAGCTTGTTCGTTTCGCGCGGCTCGGCAGACTGCGCGCATGCGATTCGACGAGATCGAGCGCGCGATGGCGGCGGCGCCGGCGGCGGCAGGCTACCTGGCGGTGGACACCGAGCGCGGCCGCCGCGAGCTCCTGCTGGGACCGCGCACGCAGCTCGAGGGCGCGGTGCCGATGCTCGACTGGCGGACGGCGCCGCTCGCCGAGCCGTTCTTCCGCCACGGCCCGGGCGAGGCGTACGAGCTGCCGACGGGCGCCGAGGGGCACGTGCGCGAGCGCTGGCTCCTGGTCGGCCGGGGCGGGCTGGAGGCGCTGGTCGGCGATGACCGCGTCGTCACGCGCGCGGGCGAGGCGCCCGCGGTGCGCCCGGCCCCGGCGCCCGCGGCGGAGGTGGACCGGAGCGGGCTCGTGGTGCTCGATCCGGAGCAGCAGGCGGCCGTGGATCTGCCGGCCGACACGTCGCTCGTGCTCGACGGTGAGGCGGGCGTCGGCAAGACGCTGGTCGCGCTGTACCGCGTCGCCTCGCTCGAGCAGCGCGCCCGCGCCAAGGGCCGGCGGTTCCGCGCGCTCGTGCTGGTGCCGACGGAGGGGCTGCGGCGCCTGGTGCGCGTGCTGGCCGACCGGCTCGGGATCGACAAGCTCGAGCTCGCGCTCGTCGATGACTGGCTGATCGAGCGCGCGCAGCGCGCGTTCCAGGGGCTGCCGAAGCGGCGCAGCGAGGGCGCGACGGCGCAGGTGATCGCGCTCAAGCGCCACCCGGCGGTGCGCGCCGTGCTGGACGACTTCATCGACTGGCACCCGCCGCGCGGCGTCGAGCGCGACGACAAGCTGCCGCGCTCGCGGATGCGGCTCTACCACCTGTTCGGTGACCAGGGGCGGCTCGAGCGCGTCGTCGAGGCCGCGCGCGGCGAGCTGCCGGCGCGCGCGATCGCGGCGGTCATGCAGCACACGCGCAAGCAGTTCGAGACGACGACCGAGCGCGCGCACCGCCACGTCGACGCGGAGCGGCTGGTCGCGCTCGACGGCCGCGCGCTCGACGCGGGCACGCCGACGCAGGACGCGGGCACGTTCGACGCCGAGGACGTGCCGGTCCTGTTCGAGCTCTTGCGCCGCGGGGCGCTGCCGCGCGCCGAGCTCGAGCACTACGACCACATCGTCGTCGACGAGGCGCAGCTCCGATCGCCGCTCGAGCTGGCGGCGATCGGCGACGCGCTCGCGCCGCACGGCACGATCACGCTCGCCGGGGATCACCGCCAGGCGACGGACGAGAGCGCGTGGTTCACGGGCTGGGACGCCGCGCGCGCCGAGCTTGGCCGGCCGCGCTGGTTGCAGACCACGCTCGCGGTCACGTACCGCTCGGTGCCGGCGATCGGCGCGTTCGCGCGCGCGATCGTGGGCGGCGCGGCGCGGGTGCCGCCGGAGCCGCCGCCGGAGCCCGCGGTGTGGGCGACGGCGTGCCCGGGCCCGCTCGCGCAGGCGGCGCTCCTGTGCTGGCACCTCGACGCGCTGCTCGCGCGCGAGCCGTGGCGCCAGATCTGCGTCGTCGCGCGCACGCCCGAGCACGCGCGCCGGCTGCACGCCGAGCTCACCCGCGGCCTCGATCCGGTGCTGGTGCTCGATGGCGACTTCCGGTTCGAGCCGGGCATCGTCGTGACCACGGGCGCGGCGGTCTCGGGGCTCGAGTTCGACTGTGTCGTGATCCCGGACCTCTTGCCGGCGTTCTACCCGGCGGCGCCCGAGCTTTCGCGCGCGCTCTACGTCGCCGCCACGCGCGCGCGCGACTGGCTGTGGGTGCTGACGCCGGAGGCCTGGTCGCCGCTGGTGGCCACGGCGGCGGCGGCGGCCACGGCGGCGGCGGCGGCCACGGCGGCGACACCGGAGCCGCCGTGATCGATTGATGGGTCGACGCCCGCGCCGAGATCGAGTAGGAACGGTGTCATGACCGAGGCCGCCCGGCTCGAGCGCCGGCTGTATCGCGACGTGAAGGGCACTTGCGAGCGCTACGCGCTGCTCGCGCCGGGCGATCGCGTCCTCGTCGCGATGTCGGGCGGCAAGGACAGCTACACGCTGTTCCACCTCTTGACGCGGCTCGTGCCGCGCCTGCCGTTCGCGGTCGAGCTCGTCGCCGTCCACCTCGATCAGGTGCAGCCGGGCTACGACGGCGCGGGCCTGCGCGCGTACCTCGAGGCGTCGGGCCAGCGCTTCGAGATCCTGCGCGAGGACACGTACTCGGTGGTGACGAGCCACCTGCCGGACTCGGCGACGTACTGCTCGCTGTGCTCGCGCCTGCGCCGCGGCATCCTCTACACCGCCGCCGAGCGGCTCGGCTGCAACAAGCTGGCGCTCGGGCACCACCGGGACGACTCGCTCGAGACGTTCCTCCTGAACCTGTTCTACAGCGGCAAGCTGCAGGCGATGCCGGCGAGCTACCGCACCGACGACGGCCGGTTCGAGGTGATCCGCCCGCTGATCGAGTGCGCCGAGGCGGACATCGCCGCGTTCGCGGCCGAGCAGCGGTTCTCGATCATCCCGTGCAACCTGTGCGGCTCGCAGGAGGGGCTCAAGCGCGACGCGATGTCGGAGCTCCTCGCGCAGCTCGAGCGCGACAACCCGCACGTTCGCTCGATCATGCTGAACGCGCTCCGCAACGTGCGGCCGACGCACCTGCTCGATCGCGACGTCGCGCGCGCGTGGGCCGAGCGCGCCCCGGACGTGCGCCCGGCCGCGCCGCGCGAGCCGGCGGCGCAGCATGCCCCGGCGTTGCCGATCGTCGCGGGCGGCCGCCTGCGCGTGCTCGACTAAACCGGCGCGCCGCTACCGGCAGAACGCGGCGTCGAACGCGGCGACCTCGTCCTGCGAGGTGACGCCGGCGCAGCGCTGCGTCGCGTTCGGATCGCGCGCGATCATCGGCGACAGCTTGCACGGCCCGGTCTGGTCCTGGGTGCAGCCGTTCGACCAGCCGCACATGCAATCGAGCGGATCGGTCGTCGCGGAGAGCCCGATCCCGAACCCGATCGCGCCGACGGCGTAGTTCACGACGCGCTGCGTGGGCGTGACGCCGTCGGAGATCCACGCGAGGTCGCTCTTCTGCGCGTCGGTGCAGTCGAGCTCGTTCACGGCGCCGCCGTAGTTCGAGCCGACCTGGCTCGCGGTCCCGCCGAACACGATCATCACGTACGGTCCGGCGGCCGGACGCTGCGTCACCACCGAGATCGGGAAGCTCTGCAGCTGGCTGCGCACGCCGGTGACGATCGCCTGGATCTGCTGATCGCGGTCCGCCGCGCCGGACTTGTAGCGCGGCGCCGTCCCGGACGCGATCGTCATCATCCAGCTCGCGCGGTTCTGCGTCGCGTCGCTCTGCGCGGCGTCGGTCAGCGTCTGGCCCTCGAAGTTCAGGTAGACGACCCGGCCGTTCGAGCATGCGGACGGCGTGTCGATCGGCGGCCCGATCGGTCCGTCGGTCGTCGGCTGCGGCCGCCCGTCGGAGGGCGTGCCCGCGTCCTCGATCCGCACGCCGCAGGCGGCGGCCATGACCGCGAGGTACGACAGGGCGAGGCGCTGCATCACGTCGGGGCTATTCTGACCCCGGTCACCCACCTGTCACAACTGGGGAAATCGGCACCTGGCTGGGGTTCGGAGCCCCTGGCACGGCGGGGGCGCCCCGGGGGGAGCGTCACTCTCCTAGCTGGATCTGAAGCACCGCCTGGACGTCCTTCGGGTCGGCGCCGGGCGCCGCCTTGAGCAGCTGGCCGACGAAGAAGCCGCGGAGCCCGGTCTTGCCGGCCTTGTACTGCGCCAGCTTGTCGGCGTGCGCGGCGAACAGCTCCTGGACCTTGGCGGTCAGGTCGTCGCGCGAGACCCCCGTGCCGCCCCGCGTCACGGCCTCGAGCTCGCCGAGCGGCTTGCCAGTCGCGACCATCTCGGCGAGCGCAGCCTTGGCGACGGGCGTGGGGAGCGCCCCGCCGCCGACCGCCTTGATCAGCTCGGCGAGGCGCGCGGCGGGGAGGGCGGCGTCGGCCAGCTCCTTGCCTGCGAGCGCGCGCGGCAGCTCGTTGATGATCCACTTGGCCGCGAGGTCGGCGTGCCCGGCCTGGGCGGCCGTGTCGAGGAACAGCTCCGCCGTGACCCGGTCGGCCGTGAGCAGATCGGCGGGCTCGGGGCCGACCAGCGTGCTGATCTGCTCGTACGCGGTGGCGAGCTCGGGATCGCGCGCGCGCGTCTCCGCGCGGTACTCCTGTGGCGACTTGCTCCTGGGGCGCGTCTGCGCCTTCTTGTTCTTCTCGCGCTCGGCCGGCGCGGCCTCCGCCGACGCCGCGGCCTCGGTCTTGTCGGCCTTCTCGGCCTTCTCGGCGTAGGTGTCGCGCAGCGTCACGATCCGGTTCAGCACCGGCGCGCCGGGCCGCGCGTCGGGGTCGACGACGAAGTAGCCGACGCGCTCGAGCTGCCAGCGCGAGCCGGGCTCCGCGCTCGCGAGGCTCGCCTCGAGCCGCGCGCCGCGCACGACCTCGAGCGACGCCGGGTTGAGCGCGGCCAGGAAGTCCGCGCCGCCCTCCTCGGGCTTGGGCACCCGGCACAGCCGATCGTAGAGCCGCACCTCCGCCGGGATGCTCGTCGCCGCGTCGACCCAGTGGATCACGCCCGACACCTTGCGCCCGTCGGCCGGGTTCTTGCCGCCGCGCGTCTCGGGGTGGACGACCGCGCGGATCGCCTCCACGGCGCCGTCTGCGCCGCGCCGCGTGACCTCGCTCGCCGTGATGCAGTAGCCGTAGCGGAGGCGCACCGTGCGCCCCGGCGCGAGCCGCTGGTAGCCGGGCGGGGGCTCGTCGCGCCAGTCGTCGCGCTCGATGTAGATCCGGCCGCTGATCGGCAGCGGGCGCGAGCCGGGCTTGCCGACGTCGCTCGGGAAGTACGGCGCGTCGATCGGCTCGCGCTCGCCGGCCTCGGGCAGGCCCAGGAGCTCGACCTCGATCGGGCGCACGACGCCCATCACGCGCGGCGCGTTGCGGTTGAGCTCGTCGCGCACGCAGTACTCGAGCTTGCCGATGTCGACCGTCGAGTTCGCCTTCGACACGCCGACCATGTCGATGAACGCGCGGATCGCCTCCGGCGCGTAGCCGCGGCGCCGCAGCCCGGCGAGCGTCGGCATGCGCGGATCGTCCCAGCCACCAACGTGCCCGCCCTCGACGAGCTGGAGCAGCTTGCGCTTGCTCATGATCGTGTAGTCGATGTTGAGCCGTGCCATCTCGTACTGGCGCGGGCGCGGATCCCACGGCCCGGTGTTGTCGATCACCCAGTCGTACAGCTCGCGGTTGTTCTCGAACTCGAGCGTGCAGATCGAATACGTGATGCCCTCGATCGCGTCCTCGAGCGGATGCGCGTAGTCGTACATCGGGTAGATGCACCACGCGTCGCCGGTGCGGTGGTGGCGCTCGTGGCGGATCCGGTAGAGCAGGGGATCGCGCATCTTCATGTTCGGCGACGCCATGTCGATCTTCGCGCGCAGCGTGCACGCGCCGTCGGGGAAGTCACCGGCCTTCATCTTGCGCAGGAGCGCGAGGTTCTCCTCGGGGCTGCGGCCGCGGAACGGGCTCTCGCGCCCCGGCTCGCTCAGCGTGCCGCGGTACTCGCGCACCGCCTCCTCGGAGAGATCGCAGACGTACGCCTTGCCCTCGGCCACGAGCCGCTCGGCCAGCTCGTACATCTTCGGGAAGTAGTCGGCCGAGAACAGCACCGCGGCGGGCGAGAAGCCGAGCCAGCGCACGTCGCGCTCGATCGCCTCGACGTACTCGACGTCCTCCTTCTCGGGGTTCGTGTCGTCGTACCGCAGGTTGCACGTGCCGCCGTAGTCGCGGGCGACCCCGAAATCGACGCAGATCGCCTTGGCGTGCCCGATGTGGAGGTAGCCGTTGGGCTCCGGTGGGAACCGCGTCGCGACGCGCGTCGCGCGCCCGGTGCGGAGATCGTCGTCGATGATGTCGCGGATAAAGTCGTTGCGCTCGACCGTCACGCCGGCAATCTACCGCGAAGATCGCGCGCCCAGAACCCTTGTCCCGGATGGCCGCCGGTGAGAGCGTCTTTCGTGTTGGAGGGGGCAGCATGGCCAGGCAGATGAAGCAGATCTCGTATCTCGCAGCCTTCGCTTCGCTCGTGGGGCTCGGCTCGCAGGACGCAGCCGGCGACGGGCGGGTACCCAAGAGCCTTCGCATCCGCGACGGCCACGTCACGCTCTCGCAGGCCCGCAAGGTGCAGCAGCGGCGCCCGCTGCGCACGGCGCAGCCGGAGCCGGCGCCGCCGGAGCCGTCCGCGCCGAAGCCAGAGCCGCCGCCAGAGCCGCCACCGCCGGATCCGTCCACGCCGCCGCCCCAGCCGGAGCCGGCGCCGCCGGATCCGCCGCCGCCGCCGCCGCCGCAGCAGCAGCAGCCTCCGTCGCCGCCGCCGAGCGTCGAGACGACGCCCGACCTCTCCGACGAGGAGCTCCGGAAGCTCGCCGAGCAGCAGGAGGGGGCCGAGGTCATCGAGGTCACCGGCTCGATGATCGAGCGCCGCGAGCTGACGACGACCGCGCCGGTCTCGGTGCTCGACAAGGCCGACCTCGAAGGCGCCGGCCTCGCGACGATCGGTGACATCCTCCAGAACCTGCCGGCGCAGTCGAACGCGGTCAACGCGCAGGTCAACGACGGCGGCGACGGCTCGACGCGCGTCGACCTCCGCGGCCTCGGCACGAACCGCACGCTCGTGCTGCTCAACGGCCGCCGCGTCGTCCCCGGCGGCACCGGCGCCAACGCGTCCGTCGATCTGAACGCGATCCCGCTCGCGGTGATCGAGCGCGTCGAGGTGCTCAAGGACGGCGCCTCGGCGCTCTACGGCTCCGATGCCATCGGCGGCGTGGTCAACCTCATCACGCGCCAGGACTTCAGTGGCACCGAGGCGAGCCTCTACACCGGCGGCTCGTCGCGCGGCGACGGCTTCACGTACGACGCCAGCTTCGTCACCGGGCACTCGTCGAAGCAGGGCAACATCATCTTCTCCGCCGGCTACCAGAACCAGCGCCCGGTGTTCTGCGGAGATCGGGACTTCGCCGCGTACGACCGCGAGTACGACTTCGAGGCCAAGGAGGAGTACATCAGCGGCTCGACGTCGACGCCGGGCGGCCGCATCAACCCCTCGTCGATCGATCTCGACGGCGACGGCGTGACAGACGACGTCGCGCTGTGCGGGCGGGATCCGGACGGGGCGCCGCTCCCCTGCAAGCCCGACGGCAGCGGCGGCTGGGAGGAGTTCCGCTCGCCGGAAGACCTCTACAACTACCAGCCCTCGAATTACCTCTATACGCCATCGGCCCGCTACAACGTGTACAGCGCGGGTCATTACAACCTGACCAAGGACGTCAAGGTGTTCTTCGAGGGCCTGTACCTGAACCGGCAGTCCAGGCAGAAGCTCGCGCCGCAGCCGTATTTCGGGGACGCACCGATCTCGGCCGGGAGCGTCTACAACACCACCGGCGGCGATATCTTCGACTACCGCCGCAGGCTCGAGGAGTTCGGGACGCGCGATCAGATCCAGAACGTCGACACGTTCCGGATCGTGGCCGGTGCCAGCGGCAAGATCGACGCGGAGGCGCGCGCCTTGCCGAACTGGAAGTGGGAGCTCTCGTACAACTACGGCCACACCGTCGGCCTGCAGCGCCTCGAGGGCAGCCTGAGCGTGAGCCGGCTCGCGAACGCGCTCGGCCCGAGCTTCTTCGATGGCGAGGGCGTTCCGCGGTGTGGCACGCCGGGCGACGAGATCCCGAACTGCGTGCCGATCAACATCATGGGCCCGTCGGGCTCGATCGATCGTTCGCAGGCCGCGTACGTGACGTTCACCGGCGTGAGCACCGGCTTCAACGACCAGAAGACGGCGCTCGCGCAGGCGAGCGGCCGGATCGCGACGCTGCCGAACAACGGCGACATCTCCATGGCGATCGGCGCCGACTACCGCAGGGAGGCGGGCGGCTTCACGCCGGACCCGGTGACCGCGGCGGGCGACTCCACCGACAGCGTGCAGAAGCCGACCAGCGGCTCGTACGACGTGCGCGAGGCGTTCGTCGAGCTGTCGATCGTGCCAGTGTCGGGCTTCAAAGGCGCGCAGTGGGCTGAGATCAACCTCGCGGCGCGCGCGTTCAACTACGACACGTTCGGCAGCGGCGTGACCGGGAAGGCCGGCGCGCTGTTCAAGACGTTCGGCGGCGTCGCGGTGCGCGGCACGTACTCGACGGCGTTCCGCGCGCCGTCGGTCAGCGAGCTGTACCAGGGCAACACCGACGACTTCCCCGCCGCGATCGATCCGTGCGACAAGGCCCAGAATCCGGAGCCGGACGAGGTCACGATCCGGCGGTGCGCCGAGCAGGGCGTCCCCAATAACGTGATCTTCGATACCACGCAGCAGCGGGCGGTCCAGCGCGGCAATACGACGCTCGACGCGGAGACCGCGAAGGTCATCACCGCGGGCGTCGTGTACGAGCCGCCGCAGGTGAAGGGCCTGTCGTTCACGGCCGATTACTTCAACATCAAGATCAGGAATGCGATCCAGGCGCTCGGCGGACAGGTCATCCTTGCGAACTGCTACACGCGCGATCAAGACGAGGATTGCGCCAAGATCCACCGCAATTCGCGGCGCGGCTACGCGATCGACTTCATCGATGATCAGATCCTCAATGTCGGCGGCACCGAGACCTCCGGTTTCGACTTCGCGGTCGCGTACCGGCATCGAAACCCCCGGGCGGGCGACTTCCACCACCAGCTCGAGGGCCAGTACCTGAGCCGCTTCGTACTCGACAACTCGAGCAATCAGCTGCAGGGCGTCGGGGTCTACGACCTGGGCGCGTACCCGAGGTTCAAGGCGAACCTGACGACGGTGTGGGAGCGCTACCGGGGCGGGCGCGGGCCGACCGCGGGCCTCAACGCGCGGTACGTCCACGGCTACAAGGAGTGCGCGGACAACGACTGCAACACGCCGGAGAACCTCGAGCTGTTCTCGCGCGACGTCGACGCGAACGTCAACGTGGATCTGTTCGGCGGCTACATGCTGAAGAGCAAGGTCGGCACCACGCGGCTCACCGTGGGCGTGAATAACGTCCTGGATGCGAAGCCGGCGCTGATCTACGTCGGCTTCTGGGCCGACTCTGATGCGACGGCCTATGACTTCATGGGGCGCTACTTCTACGCGCGCCTGGCGCAGTCCTTCTAGACCTGGCTAGCACTGGCGCATGAGCACTGGCCTCCTCACGCTCGTGCACCGGGCCGGCGCCGCGGCGCTCGTGCTCGGGGTCGCGTGCAGCGGCGCGTCCCCGGTCGCCCCCCGGCCCGCGCCGACGACGGGGCTCGCGGAGGGCGGCGATCTCCTGCGCGGCCTCCGCGCCGAGCCGTGGCTCGACTCGTCGGGCACGTCGGAGCAGTACTTCCCGATCTTCATCGGGGCGAGCGTGCGCGATCTCGTCCTGGGGCGGCCGCCCGCGGCCCGGCCGCGGCTCCCCGTGGCGCTGCGCGAGCGCGGCGCCGCCCAGGCCCGGCAGATCGCCGAGACCCTGCCCGAGCGCCGCGTCGAGCTCGAGCTCTGGCCGACCCAAGACTGGGACGGTCAGCCCAACTGGGTGTTTGCGCGCTGGCGCCGGAGCGGCGGCGGGGCGTGGACGTGGCTGTCGCAGGCTGGCAACTGGCGGCCGGCATGGAGCCAGAAGGTGGGCGAGAAGCCGCTCTTGCCGGAGCCGGTCGATCCGTCGCAGAGCCCCGGCCGAGAGAGCCTGTTCGGCGACTTCCTCGCGTCGAGCGATCTCTATCATCAGCCACGGTTCGGCAACTGCGTCTTCTTCCGGCGCCCGGGCGGCGCGCTCGCCCTCGCCTGGCCCGATCCGCGCGAGCGCGAGGCCCGGACCGCCGAGCTCACGGCGCCCGGGGCGTTCGATGCCTATTGCCTGAACCAGCCGCCGCGGTTCAACGCGCGGCCAGTCACCTTCGTCGCGGCCGTCGACGGCGGTGCGATCGCGTGGCCGTCCGAGATCGCGTGGGAGCCGGCGCCGAGCGCGCAGCCGCTCGCCGTGCGGGTCGCGCTCCAGGTGCCCGCGTGGCCCGCAGAGTGGGCGGCCCGCTACCGCGAAGATCTGCAGATCGCCGATGGCGAGGCGGAGGCCCGCTATCCGCTGTCGGGGCGCACCGCCCAGTTCCGCAAGAAGGGCGCGTTCCAGCCCGATCACGATCTCGAGCGCATGGTCGATTACCTCGAGGAGCGCTACCGGGTCCTCGCGATCCAGACGATCCGCCAGCGCTTCACGTGGCGCGGCATCCCGCAGTCCAATTTGATCGCCGTCATCGAGGGCACCGAGGACGGGCCGCCGGTCGTGATGGCCGATCACATCGACGCCGCGGTCGCGGAGGACACGTTCAAGGCGACCGGCCAGCGGGTGACGAGCCACGGCGCCGACGACAATGCGACGGCGACCGCCGCGCTGCTCGGCGCCGCCGCGGTGCTGCGCGACGCGCGTCCCAAGCGCGACATCTGGCTGGTCCACTTCACCGGGGAGGAGTTCCCGGCCGATTGCCTGGGCGTGCGGCACTTCCTGACCGAGCTGATGCGCACCCGCCGGGACGTCCACGCCGTCGTGATCACCGACTTCATTGGCTGGCACCACCCGGGCCGGCTCGCGTTCCAGATCAGCCCGACCCAGGTGCCCGGCTCGGAGCGGATGGCCGCGCTCGCGGTCGACGCGGCCCGGCAGCTCACGCCCGAGCTTGTGCCGCTCTACGCGCCGCGCGATCGGCTGCGCAATGCCGTGTTCAACACCGATCTATCGGAGTTCGAATTCTTCGGCATCCCCGGGGTCCTGTTCAACGAAGACATGGACTACTCCAATCGCGTGACCCGCAGCCCTCACAACCACCGCTCCACCGACGTGCTCGCGAACCTCGATGTGCCGTTCGCGGCCGCGGTCGCGAAGGTGGCGATCGAGACGACGCTGCGGCTCGCCAACGATTAGTGCTGTTCGTGCTCGTGCTCGTGCTGTGGCCGGCGCCGCGTGAACCACACGTACGCCGGCACGCCCGCGGCCACGATGCCCAAACCCGCGAGCGACGCCAGCGGCTTCTCGATGCAGGCGTTGAGCACGAACGCGGCGCAGAACAGCGCGTAGGCGATCGGCACCCACGGGTAGAGCGGCACCGAGAACGCCCGCTGGGCCTCCGGCGCGCGCCGGCGCAGCACGATGACCCCGATCGCGCACAGGCCGTAGAAGACGAACGAGGCGGCGATGGCGTAGGTGAACAGCTGCTCGTACGTCCCGGACGCCGCGAGCACGAGCGACCACGCCATCTGCAGGAGCAGCGCGGCCGAGGGAGCGCGGGTGCGGGGCGAGAGCCGCACCAGCACCGCGGGGACGACGCCGTCTTTGGCCATCGCGTACGGGACGCGCGCGCCGGCCATCACGAGGCTGTGGACGCAGCCGAGCGTGGACAGGAGGATCGCGAGCAGGATCGCGGTCGCGGCGCCGGAGCCGACGAGCCGGGTCGCGGCATCGACCGCCGGCTGCGTCGATCGCGCCAGCTCGTCGGGCGCCAGCGTCAGGTGGATGGCGAGGTTGACGAGGACGTAGAGCACGCCGACGATGCCGATGCCGCCGATCATGGCCAGCGGCACGCTGCGCCGCGGGTCGCGGACCTCGCCCGCCAGGTAGCCGACGTTGTTCCAGCCGTCGTACGCCCAGAACGCCGCGATCAGCGCGACGCCGAACGGGGCGGCGCCCGGCGCGGGCGCGGCGGACAGGTCCGGGATGCCGCGATCGGACAGGACGAGCCCGGCCACGCCGAGCCCGACCAGCGCGGCGACCTTGAGCGCGCTCAGCACGTCGAGCACGAGGCCGCCGCGCCGGACGCCGAGCAGGTGGACCCCGGTGGAGGCGGCGATCACCGCGCCTGCGACCGCGAGCTGCTCGGAGGCAGACAGCGGCACCAGCTCGGCGAGCACCCGCGCGAACGCGGCCGCGACCGCGGCGATCGATCCGGCCTGGATGACCAGGAACAGCGTCCACCCGAAGAGGAACGCGATCGGCGGCCCGAACGCCTCGCGCAGGTAGACGTACTGGCCGCCGGTGCCGGGGAGCCGCCCGCCGAGCTCGGCGAACGTGAGCGCGCCGATGAGGGACAGGAGGCCGGCGGCGATCCAGACGACCACGCCCCAGATCGGGGCGGCGACGGTCGCGCGGATGTCGGTGGCGACGAGGAACACGCCCGAGCCGATCACCGCGCCGACCACGACCGCGAAGGCCGATCCGGTGCCGAGGCCGCGCACGAGCTCCCCTCCGGGCGGCGCGGGCGGCTCCATCGGCGCGGTCATGGTGGCGACCATTTCATCACGCATGTAACGTCGCGGCCGCGATGAGCCGACGCGGATTGCTCCTGTGCGCGCTTGCGATCTCGCTGTCGTGCGGTTGCCCGGCGCGGCCCGCGCCGCCCGCGTCCGGGTCCGCGTCTGCGCCGGCGCGGCCCTCGGTGCCGGCGGAGCCGCCGCCCGTCGGGCAGCCGCGCGCGCGGGCGCTGGGGATCCCGTTCTCGGGCACGCCGGGGCCGCTCAACGCGATCACCGACGTCGCCGGGGTCGAGGTGGGCCACCGCACGCTGATCTCCGGGGATGGTAAGCTGGTCGTCGGCAAGGGGCCGGTCCGCACCGGCGTGACCGCGATCTTCCCGCGCGGCAAGACGTCGACGGACATGGTGTTCGCCGCCTGGTTCTCGCTCAACGGCAACGGCGAGATGACCGGGACGACCTGGCTCGACGAGGCGGGCCAGCTCTACGGCCCGGTGCTCCTCACCAACACGCACTCCGTCGGCGTGGCGCGCGACACCGCGATCCGGTGGGCGCTCGAGCGGCTCAAGCCGTCGGGCGACCTCGAGGACGCGTTCTCGCTCCCCGTCGTCGCGGAGACCTGGGACGGCAGGCTCAACGACATCTATGGCTTCCACGTCCACCCGCCCGACGTCTACGCGGCGCTCGACGGGGCGGCGGGCGGGCCCGTCGCCGAGGGCAACGTCGGCGGCGGCACCGGGATGGTGTGCCATGGCTACAAGGGCGGGATCGGGACCGCGTCGCGCGTGGTCAAGACGGCAGTCGGCGAGTTCCGGGTCGGCGCGCTGGTCCAGTGCAACTACGGGCTGCGCCCCCAGCTCCGCATCGCGGGCGTCCCGGTCGGCGCGGAGCTCGAGGCCGGCGGGCACGCCGCCGCGATGTCGCCGACCGCCGAGTACGGATCGATCATCGTCGTCGTCGCGACCGACGCGCCGCTCTTGCCGCACCAGCTCGAGCGGCTGGCCCGCCGCGTCCCGCTCGCGCTCGGCCGCATGGGCAGCATCTCCGGCGACGGCTCGGGCGACATCTTCCTCGCGTTCTCGACGGCCAACCCGCGCGCCGAGGATCCCGCCGCCATCTCATCGGTGAAGACCTTTCCGCGCGCCGAGATCAACTGGCTGTTCGAGGCCACGGTCGACGCCACCGAGGAGGCGATCGTCAACGCCCTGGTCGCGGCGCGCACGATGACCGGCATCAACGGCGACACCGTCGAGGGGCTGCCGCACGAGCGGACGCGCGAGATCCTGCGCCGGTACCGGCGGCTCGTCGAGCCGCCCGCGCGCTAGCCGGGCCCCAGCCTATATCCGGGCGTCAGCCTATATCCGGGCCCCAGCCTATATCCGGGCGCCAGCCTATATCCGGGCGCCAGCCTATATCCGGGCGCCAGCCTATATCCGGGCGCCAGCCTATATCCGGGCGCCAGCCTATATCCGGGCCCCAGCCTATATAATGAGGGCGCACCGCGTTAGACGCGACGCGTCAGACCAGACCTTCGGGGCTTCGGGGTCTGCCGTGTGACCGCGTCGCTCGGCCAGCGACCAGGACATCACGCGCTGGGCCGAGGGCGAGCTGCGTCTGCTCGTCCCCGCATCCCAGGGCGTCACGACGACGGTGAGCAAGCTCGTATTCGGCTGAGGGCGGGTGGCGGCGACTGGCCGGTATGCATCAGCTGCCGCAGATTGCGGCAGCTGCCTGCTGATAAGCCAGCTGGCAGACAGTATCGCACTGGCTGCTTATGAGCGGGAATGCCGTGGATTGCGGCAGAGCGTCAGGGTTGCGCCACGATGGGCACGGGTGAACATAGCGATTTTGCTCCGATTGGTTGCCTGCGGCACTTGCCTGATCAGCTCCTGCATCGGCTTCATCGGAGGTCCGGGGAGCACCCTATCGTCGCTATGGTACCAATGCCGCTACGATTGGTGTTGTTTTTGAGCCACCTGTGTCGTCTCAGGGAAGCGTGGAGAGACTCCTGCTCAACAAAGGCGCGATCGCCGCGTCGCCTCCTGGATCCCTGAACGAGGATTCCGCCGAGGCGCTTGATCGGGCCGGGCCTGGGTTCTGCTCACCGCCGGCACGATGCACCAACAGGAGGCAAGGTGATGGTCTCGAGGATTCAGACGTCGTCCCGTAGATTGGAGGTTCTGGTACTCGTCGTACTCTTCCTGGGGTGTTCCAGGACCGAATCACAATGGTCGACGGCCGAGCCCAAAGAGCCGAGTGACGAAGCCACGTCGCTCGACAAGCAAGTGGAGACGCTCTACAGCCAAGGCCAGTATCGTGAGGCGCTGCCGCTTGCGGAGCGCAGCCTTGCGCTTCGCGAGAAGGTGCTGGGCGCGAGGCATCCAGACGTCGCCAAAAGCCTCAACAACCTCGCGAGTCTCTACCAAGCGCAAGGTACGTATGCGCGGGCCGAACCGCTCTTTGTCCGCGCGCTCGACATCTACGAGAAGGCGCTGGGTGCGGTGCATTCAGACGTCGCCGAAAGCCTCAACAACCTTGCGTTGCTCTACCAAGCGCAAGGCGAGTATGGGCGCGCGGAACCGCTCCATGTCCGCGCGCTCGCCATCCGCGAGAAGGCGCTAGGGGCAATGCATCCCGACGTCGCCACCAGCCTCAACAACCTCGCGTTGCTCTACTACGAGCAGGGCACGTACGCACGCGCGGAGCCGCTCTTTGTCCGCGCACTCGACATCTACGAGAAGGCGTTGGACGCGATGCATCCCGACGTCGCCACCAGCCTCAGCAACCTCGCGTTGCTCTACTACGCGCAAGGCGCGTACACACGCGCAGAGCCGCTCTGGGTCCGTGCACTCGCCATCAGCGAGATGGCGCTGGGTGCGAGGCATCCCCTCGTCGCCATCAGCCTCAACAACCTCGCGAGTCTCTATCAAGCGCAAGGCACGTACGCGCGGGCCGAGCCGCTCTTTGTCCGCGCGCTCGACATCTACGAGAAGGCGCTGGGCGCGAGGCATCCCCTCGTCGCCCTCAGCCTCAATAACCTCGCGGAGATGTACCTAGAGCAAGGCGCGTTGGCGCGCGCGGAACCGCTCTTTGTCCGCGCGCTCGACATCCGTGAGAAGGCGTTGGGCGCGATGCATCCCGACGTCGCCCAAAGCCTCAACAACCTCGCAGGTCTCTACCTAGAACAAGGCGCGTTGGCGCGCGCGGAGCCGCTCTTTGTCCGCGCGCTCGACATCCGCGAGAAGGCGTTGGGCGCGATGCATCCCGACGTCGCCTTCAGCCTCAACAACCTCGCGAGTCTTTACTACGAGCAAGGTGCCTTTGCGCGTGTGGAACCACTCTTTGTCCGCGCACTCCACGTCCGCGAGAAGACCCTGGGAGCAATACATCCCGACGTTGCTAGCAGCCTCAACAACCTGGCGAAGCTCTACTACGCGCAAGGCGCGTATACGCGTGCAGAGCCGCTGTTTGTCCGTGCACTCGATATCAGCGAGAAGGCGCTGGGTGTGATGCATCCAGACGTCGCCCAAAGCCTCAACAACCTGGCGAAGCTCTACCAAGCGCAAAGCGCGTACGCCCGCGCCGAGCCGCTCCTGGTCCGCGCTTCTGAGATCCACGAAGCCTATCTGCGCATCGAACTCGTGCGCCTCTCCGAGGCCCGCAAACGAGGCCTCCTGTCTCTCCTGCAACTGGATACACAAACCCTGGTTTCCTTTCATGCACACGACGTGCCTGCCAGTTTGCGAGCACTTGAGGCCGCGTCCACGGCCGTCCTGCGCCGCAAGGGCCGCGTTCTTGATGCCCTCGTGGAGACCCAGGCCAGCCTGCGTGCTCACCTCACTCCACAGCTTCGCGACAAGCTCGCCCAGCTCGCAGACGCCACCACGCAGCTCTCGACTCGCCTCCGTGCTCCCTTCGACGCTAAGACCGCGCGCAACCAGCAGGACGAGATCAAAGAACTCCGTACCCAGATTGACACTCTCGAAGGAGAACTCAACGCCGCGAGCGGGCTGTTCCACGCTCACTCAGAGCCAGTCACGCTCGCCAAGCTCCAGGCCGCGTTGCCTCCGGGGGCCGCGCTGGTCGAGTTTGTCCACTATCACCACTTCGATGCTCGACAGACCCAGCAGCTCTGGCAGGAGGCGCGCTACCTCGCATACCTCTTGTTCAGGCAAGGTCCTCCCCAATGGGTCCCGCTCGGCGAGGCGGGCCCGATCGACGCCGCGGTCGACGCCGTGCGCGCCGCAATGCGCAAGGACGTCTCTGCGGAAGCCGCCAGGCGCGCGCTCCGCAACCTCGATGCGAAGCTGCTCGCACCGATCCGCAGCCGGCTGCCGAGCGTCTCTCACCTCATCATTTCTCCCGATGACAAGCTCAACCTGGTCCCGTTCGAGGCGTTGATTGATCCGCAGGGCCGTCCTGCCCTCGAGCAATACCTCATCAGCTATCTGACCAGCGGACGCGATCTGCTGCGGCTCGCCGTCAAGCAAGCCGCTCAGTCCCCCGCCACGATCGTGGCCGATCCCGAGTACGGTCCGGGCCCGTACGCCCGTCTCGCGGGCACCGTCGCCGAGGCAGACGCGATTGTGCGCCACTTCCCCGGCATCCAGACGCTCAGCAGGAGCCAGGCAACCAAGGCCGCGCTGGCGCGGCTCGCTGGTCCGGCGGTGCTGCACGTCGCCACGCATGGCTTCTTCAACCGCGTCGGCGGCTTGGCGCCAGCGGCGACCACGACGCCGGCCGGCACCCAGCGGTCCCCGGCAGCTGCAGAGCGCGGAATGTCGATCGAAAGCGCGCTGTCCGCGCCACCTCCTGGGTCAGCGAACGACGACCCGACCGAGGCGCTCGATCAGGCCGGCCTGGCACTGGCGGGCGCGAACGTGCGCCCCGACGGCATCGTGAGCGCACGCGAGCTCGCCGGCATGGACTGGTGGGGGACCCAACTCGTAGTGCTGTCGGCGTGCCAGACCGGGGTGGGCGCGGTCAAGTCCGGCGAAGGGGTGTACGGGCTGCGCCGCGCGCTGGTGCTGGCCGGCGCGCAGTCGCAGGTGGTCAGCCTGTGGAACGTCAGTGACTCGTCGGCGCCCGAGCTGATGCGCGAGTTCTACGGCGAGCTGGCCCGTGGCACTGGACGCGCCGAGGCGCTGCGCAGGGCCAAGCTGCGCTTGATGCGACAGCCCCGGTTCGCACATCCCTATTACTGGGCTGCGTTCATCCCCGCCGGTGATTGGACTCCGCTCGCCACCGGCACGATGCGCCAACAGGAGGCAAGGTGATGGTCTCGAGGATTCAGACGTCGTCTCGCAGATTGGGTGTTCTGGCACTCATCGTGCTCTTGCTGGGGTGTTCCAGGACCGGAGCACGATGGTCGACGGCCGAGCCCAAAGAGCCGGGCGACGAAGCTACGTCGCTCGACAAGCAAGTGGAGATGCTCTATAGGCAAGGCAAGTTTCGTGAGGCGATGCCGCTTGCGGAGCGAAGCCTTGCGCTTCGCGAGAAGGCGCTGGGCGCGAGTCATCCCCTCGTCGCTACTAGCCTCAACAGCCTCGCGAGTCTCTACGAGGCGCAAGGCGTTTTCGCGCGCGCGGAGCCGCTCTATGTCCGCGCGCTTGCCATCCGCGAGAAGGCGCTGGGCGCGACGCATCCAGACGTCGCCGAAAGCCTCAACAACCTCGCGAGTCTCTACCATGATCAAGGCGCGTACGCGCGCGCGGAATCACTCTATGTCCGTGCGCTCGCCATCCGCGAGAAGGCGCTGGGCGCGACGCATCCAGACGTCGCCGAAAGCCTCAACAACCTCGCGGTTCTCTACTATGCACAAGGCGCGTACGTGCGCGCGGAGCCACTCTATGTCCGCGCGCTCGCCATCCGTGAGCAGGCGCTGGGGACGATGGATCTCGACGTCGCTGGAATCCTTAACAATCTCGCGACTCTCTACAACAAGCAAGGCATATTCGCGCGCGCGGAGCCGCTCTATGTTCGCGCACTCGCCATCCGCGAGAAGGCGCTGGGCGCGACGCATCCAGATGTCGCCCAAAGCCTCAACAACCTCGCGAGTCTCTACCATGATCAAGGCGCGTACACGCGCGCGGAGCCGCTCTATGTCCGCGCGCTCGCTATCCGCGAGAAGGCGCTGGGCGCGACGCATCCAGATGTCGCCCAAAGCCTCAACGACCTCGCGAGTCTCTACCAGGCGCAAGGCGCGTACGTGCGCGCGGAGTCGCTCTTGGTCCGCGCGCTCGCTATCCGCGAGAAGGCGCTGGGCGCAACGCATCCAGATGTCGCCCAAAGCCTCAACAACCTCGCGAGTCTCTACCAGGCGCAAGGCGCGTACGTGCGCGCGGAGTCGCTCTTGGTCCGCGCGCTCGCCATCCGCGAGAAGGCGCTGGGCGCGACGCATCCAGACGTCGCCTACAGCCTCAACAACCTCGCGATGCTCTACCAAGTGCAAGGCGCGTACGCGCGTGCTGAGCCCCTCTTGGTCCGCGCGCTTGATATCCGCGAGAAGGCGCTGGGCACGATGGATCCCGACGTCGCTGGAATCCTCAGCAACCTCGCGAGTCTCTACCAGGTGCAAGGCGCGTACGCGCGCGCGGAACCGCTGTTGGTCCGCGCGCTCGACCATCGCGAGAAGGCGCTGGGCGCGACGCATCCAGACGTCACCTACAGTCTCAACAACCTCGCGATGCTCTACCAAGCGCAAGGCGCGTACGCGCGCGCGGAACCGCTGTTGGTCCGCGCGCTCGACCACCGCGAGAAGGCGCTGGGCGCGATGCATCCCCTCGTCGCCACCAGCCTCAACAACCTCGCGAGTCTTTACCAAGCGCAAGGCGCGTACGCGCGCGCGGAGCCACTCTATGTCCGCGCGCGCGCGATCCGTGAGAAGGCGCTGGGCGCGACGCATCCCGACGTCGCCCTCAGCCTCAACAACCTCGCGAGGCTCTATCAAGCGCAAGGCGCGTACGCACGCGCGGAGCCGCTCTATGTCCGCGCCGCTGAGATCCAAGAAGCTTATCTGCGCATCGAGCTTGTGCGTCTCTCCGAGGCCCGCAAACGAGAGCTCATGTCGCTCCTACAACGAGAGACGCAAGCTCTCGTGTCATTTAACGCGCACGACGTGCCTGCGAGTTCGCTCGCGCTCGAGGCGGCGTTCACGGCCGTCCTACACCGCAAGGGTCGTGTTCTCGATACCCTCGTTGAAACCCAGGCTAGCCTGCGCGCTCACCTCACTCCACAGCTTCGCGACAAGCTCGCCCAGCTCGCAGACGTCACGACGCAACTCTCGACACGCCTGCGCGCCCCCTTCGACCCCAAGACCGCGCGCAACCAGCAGGAGGAAATCAAAGGCCTCCGTACCCAGATCGACACCCTCGAGGGCGAGCTCAACGCCGCCAGCAGCCCCTTCCGCGCTCGCTCAGAGTCGATTACGCTCGCCAAGCTCCAGGCCGCGTTGCCACCGGGGGCCGCGCTGGTCGAGTTCGTTCGCTACCACCGCCGCGATGCTCGACGGATCCAGCAGAAGTGGCAGGAGGCGCGCTATCTCGCATACCTCTTGTTCAGGCAAGGTCCTCCCCAATGGGTTTCGCTCGGCGAAGCGGCGCCGATCGACGCTGCGGTCGATGCCGTACTCGTTTCGATGCGCAAGGACGCCTCCGCAGAGGTCGCCAGGCGGGCGCTCCGCAATCTCGATGCGAAGCTGCTCGCGCCGATCCGCAGCCGGCTGCCCGGCATCTCCCACCTCATCATCTCACCCGATGACAAACTCAATCTGGTCCCGTTCGAGGCGCTGATTGATCTGCAGGGCCGTCCTGCCCTCGAGCAATACCTCATCAGCTATCTGACCAGCGGGCGCGACCTGCTGCGGCTCGCCGTCAAGCAGGCGCCCCAGTCGCCCGCCACGATCGTGGCGGATCCCGATTACGGTCCGGGCCCGTACGTCCGGCTCGCAGGCACGGTCACCGAGACGGACGCGATTGTGCGCCACTTCCCCAGTATCCAGACCCTCAGCGGGAGCCAGGCAACCAAGGCCGCGCTGGCGCGGCTCGCTGGTCCGGCGGTGCTGCACGTCGCCACGCATGGCTTCTACAACCGCGCCGGCGGCTTGGCGCCAGCGGCGACCACGACGCCGACCGGCACCCAGCGGTCCCCCGCAGTCGCAGAGCGCGGAATGTCGATCGAAAGCGCGCTGTCCGCGCCGCCTCCTGGGTCAGCGAACGACGACCCGACCGAAGCACTCGATCAGGCCGGCCTGGCACTTGCGGGCGCGAACGTGCGTCCCGACGGCGTCGTGAGCGCGCGCGAGCTTGCGGGCATGGACTGGTGGGGAACCCAGCTCGTGGTGCTGTCGGCGTGCCAGACCGGGGTGGGCGAGGTGAAGTCCGGCGAAGGGGTGTACGGGCTGCGCCGCGCGCTGGTGCTGGCCGGTGCGCAGTCGCAGGTGGTCAGCCTGTGGAACGTCAGTGACTCGTCGGCGCCCGAGCTGATGCGCGAGTTCTACGGCGAGCTGGCCCGCGGCACCGGGCGCGCCGAGGCGCTGCGCCGGGCCAAGCTGCGCCTGATGCGCCAGCCAAGGTTCGCACATCCCTATTACTGGGCTGCGTTCATCCCCGCCGGTGATTGGACTCCGCTCGCTGCCGGGACGATGCACTAACAGGAGACACGGTGATGGTCTCCCAGCGCTGGGATGCGAGCAGCTCGGCTCGCCAAGCGGACTGTCGGCGAATTCAAGTGGAGGCGCCGCCGAGCGCGACTGTCGGCGAATTCAAGTTGGAGCGTGCCGCCGAGCGCGACTGTCGGCGAATTCAAGTTGGAGCGTGTCGCCGAGCGCTGGATTCACTTTCGGATCCCCCTCCGGCGGTGGGCTCGCGGCGTCGGCAACCTCGAAACCCGAGACGGCGGAGCTGGAGCCGCGTTCACGCGCAGGCTGCTCGAGCGCTTCGGGCTAATCCATGTGGACCCGGGCGGGAGCCGGGACGGGCGGCTTGCCGCCGAACACGATGCCGGTCCGGATGTTGCGGTACCCGCCGTCGATGTCGTGCCAGCGCTCCTCGAGCTCGCGGCGAGACAGGACCGCGCGGCTGCCCAGCACCGATGGGTCCTCGAACACGAGTCGGTCGCCATCGATGGCCACCACGATCACGTAATGGCCATCGTCCCAGGCGTCGGCCCACGACATCCGCGGCGTGTCAGACCAAGCCTGGATCTCGACGATGACGGGGCGCCCGCCGGCGACCTCGGCCGCCAGATCCTCGACCGTCATGTTCTCGCGCTTCTGGGCACGCAGGCCGTGTGCCATGGCGACGCGCACGATCGCCTCGGGCGGCGCGCCGTCCTCCGGCGTGGCGCCCAGCTCGCGCGCGAGCTCGTCCTCGCGCTTCTCGACCCCGTAGTAAGCGAGCACCGCCTGGAGCGCCGACGCGCTGCACGTGTAGTCGGTGGCCTGGCGGACATCCGGCACCGCGAGCTCGCGGGGGCGCGAGCCGGCGCACGCCGCCAGCACGAGGAGCGCCACGGACAGGCGGTGCCGCCGCATCGCGATCGTGTACCACGGTGCGCCGGCCGCGGCCGCGCGCGCGTCAGGCGGCGGCGAGCTCGACCCTGACCCCGCCGCGCGGCCCGACGGTGGTGTTGCGCACGGCCGCGCGGATCGCGGGGTCGCCGATCAGCCGCAGCGGCGGCGCCTGCATCACGACGCCGAGCACGAGCTTCATCTCGAGCATCGCGAGCGCGGCGCCGAGGCAGCGCCGCGCGCCGCCGCCGAACGGCAGGAACTGCGACGGCGGATAGCTCTTGCCGAGGAAGCGCTCGGGATCGAAGCGCGCGGGGTCGGGGTAGAGCTCGGGCCGGCGGTGGATGCCGATGATCGAGATCGCGATGGTGGCGCCGGCGGGCAGCTCGTAGCCGCCGACCGGAAACGGCCGGCGGAGGTCGCGCGCGATGTACGGCGCGATCGGGCACAGCCGCAAGGTCTCCAGGCACACGGCCTCGAGGTACGGCAGCGCGGCGAGCGCGGCGGCGTCGGTCGCCCCGGCGACCCCGGCGACCTCGGCGCGCAGCCGGTCGCGCACCTGCGGATCGCGGTGCACCAGCTGGACGGCCCACGCGAGCGCCGAGGCCGTGGTGTCGTGCCCGGCCATGAAGAACGTCATGAGCTGCTCCCACACCTCTCGCTCCGAGAGCGGCTCGCCGGCGGCGTCGCGCGCGCCGAGCAGGATGCCGAGCAGGTCGGGGCCGGGCGGCGCGTCGCGCCGCGCCGCGATCAGCTCTCCGACGAGCACCTGGCTCCGCTCGCACGCGCGCTGGAACCGCGCCCACGCCGAGAGCCCGCCGAGCCGGCGGCGGAGCGCCGGCACGAGCAGGAACGTCGGTTTCAGCGTGCTCGCCACGTCGTACAGCTGCGCGGTGAGCGCGCGGGCGGCCCGGGCCTCCGTCGCGCCGAACACGATCCGGACGATCACGTCGCTCGTGATCTCGCGCATCACGTCGTGAATGTCGAACGCGCGCCCGCGCGGCAGCGCGCCGATGCGGTGTCGCGCGACGTCGGCGATCGCCTCCCCGAGCCGCTCGATCGCGGCGCGGTGGAACGGCGGCGCGAGCAGCTTGCGCGCCGCGCGGTGGCGCTCGCCATCCTGGAGCATCACCGAGCTTTGCCCCATCACCGGACCGAGCTGCGCGGCGCCGGTCGCGGCGAAGGTCGCCGGATCCGCGGCGAACACGGCCTCGACCACCTCCGGATCCGCGGTGATGACCTGCGGCCCGAACACCGTCGGCGCGGTGAACGGATCGCCGTACTCCTCGAAGCAGCGCAGGGACGATCCGAACGGATCGCGCGCGTAGCGCAGCGAGTGCAAGAGCGTGCTGCGCGGACCGGGCGGCAGGGGCGACATGGGGGCAGTATCTCGCGAGCGGCGTTCGCGCGGCCTGGGACGTCGCGCGCGGTGCTCGCCCCGTCGCGCGCGGCGCTCGCCCCGTCGCGCGAGGGCCCGGCTTCGGGTAGGGTCGCGCCCCCATGGCGCGTATCAACGAGCATTACGCCAAGCTCCCCGCGAGCTACCTGTTCCCCGAGATCGGCCGCCGCGTCCGCGCGTACCAGGCCGCGCACCCCGATGCGCGCGTGATCCGCCTGGGCATCGGCGACGTCACCGAGCCGCTCGCGCCCGCGATCGTCCGCGCGATGCACGAGGCGGTCGAGGAGATGGGCGCCCGCGAGACGTTCCGCGGCTACGGCCCCGAGCAGGGCTACGACTTCCTCGTCGAGGCGATCCGCAAGCACGACTACGCGGCGCGCGGCGTCGAGATCGGCGCCGACGAGATCTTCGTCAGCGACGGCAGCAAGTGCGACAGCGGCAACGTGCAGGAGATCTTCGCGCTCGGCGCGCGCATCGCGGTCACCGACCCGGTGTACCCGGTCTACGTCGACTCGAACGTCATGGCGGGGCGCACCGCCGCCGCGGGAGCCGACGGCCGCTACCCGGGCTTCGTGTACCTGGTCGGTAGCGAGGCGAACGGCTTCCAGCCCGAGCCGCCGGCCGAGCCGGTGGACTTCGTCTACCTGTGCTCGCCGAACAACCCGACGGGGACGGTCGCGACGCGCGCGCAGCTCGAGCGCTGGGTCGCGTGGGCGCGCGCGAACGACGCCATCATCCTGTTCGACGCCGCGTACGAGTCGTACATCTCGGATCCGGCGCTGCCGCGCTCGATCTACGAGATCGACGGCGCGCGCGAGTGCGCGCTCGAGCTGCGCAGCTTCTCGAAGCGCGCCGGGTTCACCGGCGTGCGCTGCGCGTTCCTGGTCGTGCCGAAGCCGGTCACCGGCACCGCCCCCGACGGCACGCGCGTCGCGCTGAACGCGCTGTGGGCGCGCCGCCACACGACGAAGTTCAACGGCGCCTCGTACGTCGTGCAGCGCGGCGCGGCCGCGGCGTACTCGCCCGAGGGCCTCGCGCAGACGAGCGCGCAGATCGCGTTCTACATGGAGAACGCGCGGCTGCTCCGCGAGGGGCTCGCGGCCGCGAGCTTCACGGTGTTCGGCGGCGTCCACGCGCCGTACCTGTGGCTGCGGACGCGCGGCGGCGCCTCGTCGTGGGAGTTCTTCGATCGGCTGCTGGGCGAGGCGCAGGTCGTCGGCACGCCGGGCGCGGGCTTTGGCCCTGCCGGCGAGGGCTACTTCCGCCTCTCGGCGTTCAACTCGCGCGCGAACATCGAGGAGGCGCTCGCGCGTATCCGCAAGGCGTTCGGCTGATGCGCGCGCCCGACTCGTGGTCGTTCGAGCACGGCATGATGGTGCGCCGGTTCGGCGCCGGCCTCGAGCTCGTGTGGATCCACGGCCTCGGCGAGTGGTCGATCAGCTACGACGCGATCGCCCAGCACCCGGCGCTCGCGGGCTTTCTGCACACGCTGCCGGATCTGCCCGGCTACGGCCGCTCGCCGTGGCCGGCCGAGCTGCCCGCGGGAGACTCGCTCGATTATCTGGCCGATCACCTCGCCGCGTGGCTCCGGCCGCGCCCGCCCGCGGTCCTGATCGGGCACTCGATGGGCGGCGTGCTCGCGACGCTCGTCGCCGAGCGCGTGCCGGCGCGCGGCGTCGTCGACATCGACGGAAACCTGTCGAGCGGCGACTGCTCGTTCAGCGCGCGCGCGGCGGCATGGAGCCTGCGGGGGTTCGTGGAGCGCGGCTTCGACGAGCTGCGCGCGGAGATCCTCGCCGAGGGCGCGCGCGATCCGGCGCTGCACGGCTATCACGCGGCCCTGTGCGCGTCCTGGCCGGCGATGTTCTACCAGAACGCCGTCGATCTCGTCCGGCTCTCCAGCACGGACACGCTGGCGGCGCGGCTCGCCAAGCTCAGCTGTCCGGCGCTGTTCGTGGCCGGCGTCCCCGACGGTGTCTGCGAGCACAGCCGCGCGCTCCTCGAGCGCGGCGGCGTGCGCTGGGTCGGCATCGAGCCGGCTGGCCACTGGATGCACATCGATCAGCCCGACGCGTTCCTCGCCGTCGTGCGGCCGTTCCTCGCGTCCTGTATTGGCTAGGGCCGCACGCGCGGCCCGCGCTCCGGTAGAGTCCCGGCCATGGTGCGTCGCGACGACGACGGAGACCGTCCTCCCGGAGGGAGGACGCAACCGCCGTCTCGCTGTGGTGATCCAGCGGGTGAAAGTCCCGTCTCGGTAAGCCGTGAGGCGCCGAGTAGCAGGCTC